>Ga0181520_10003536_pt1 | contig 27274 bp, 22 predicted proteins | sample PEATcosm2014_Bin_29_FD_132451 | JGI IMG/M metagenome (GOLD analysis project Ga0181520, IMG submission 132451) | Peatland microbial communities from MTU Mesocosm Facility, Houghton, MI, USA - PEATcosm2014_Bin02_30_metaG | ecosystem: Environmental > Terrestrial > Soil > Wetlands > Peat | place...
TTATCTTTTTTCCTTTTTTTTTTTTTTTAAGCTTTTTGTTTCCCCCTCCCCCCCCATCAATTGTAATGGCGCCCCCCCCCCCCCCCCCCCCCCGCAGGGCTTTCAATTTCTGTTGACATCCTTGTGCTACGGGAGGTTAAATTTTATGGTCGCGCGTCGGTTGCCAGACCCCGGCCTATCCCTTGACCGGCGGAAGCCTCAATAATGAGGTGCGCCATGCCTGATTCTTCTCCAAATATGCCTGCCAATGACACTGTCTGGATTGACCTGAGCCTCATAGACCTGCCACCTTTTGCGCGGGAACATAGCTCCGACAAGCTGGAAGAGCTTGTAGAAAGCATGAAAAATAACCAGCAATTGCAGGAAATTGTCGTTACTCCTGCCGGGCCGCGCTTTGAGGTTCTGGCTGGCGCGGGAAGAGTCCTGGCTGCCCGCAAGCTTGGCTGGCAGAAAATCCGGGCTAACGTCCGCCAGAGGCTATCGGAATTTGAAAAGCTGATGGTTGCCGTTACGGAAAATGACGAAAGGGAAGAGCCCAGTCCTTTCTTTCGGGCAGAACTTTACGGGAGGATGATGGAAACTGACCATATTGATCAGGCTGAACTGGCTAGAAGACTGAAAAAGGACAAAAGCCTGATTGGGAAGTACCTTACTTTACGGGAATTAGCCCCTGAGCTGAAGGAAAAGTGGAATGCATTCCACTTTTCTTTAAGCCAATTGCTTCAAATAAAGCGGTTTGATACCCCAGAAGACCAACTTGCCGCAGCCAAAGAGGTAGCGGATAAGGGGTTGTCGGACGAGGCCCTGAAGTCCTGGGTGGATAAAAAGCTGTGTGTTAAAGGCAGTCATTCCCGAAAAAGCGGGAATCCAGAAACAACAGCCGAACTGGACCCCAGCCTTCGCGGGGATGACGTCAATGGCTTAACCACGCCACAGCATTCTTCGGCCCATCCAGCTTCGCTCCAGCCAGCTTCGCCTCAAGAACCAGCTCCTGAAGCCTGGTCCATAGCCAGATTCACCAGGGACATCGATGGCACAATTAATGTTGAAACCCATATTGATCCAAGGGATATCGATGGTTATTTTGGGATGATCAGGGAGGAACTGTATGAATGGCTGCAAACCAAGGAAGGATCAACGTTCAGCAAGGTTTGGCTTCCAGAAACTCCGGAAGAGATGGCTGAATTCCGCGCTCTTGCGGAAAAAAGCCCCGGCCCTAACGCGCTCTTTGCCCGGGTTTATGGCGAAGGAACCTATAGAGGCCAAATCATGATGGGTGTAACATGGGATGCTTGGCTTAACCATCCACCCTGCTGCCCGCTCAAAACACCATCCCAATACGCCGATGCTCTCCTACGCGTAACGCGAATGTTTGACCTGCCAAAATGGGACCGGCGGTATATCTCGCCCCTTAAAGCTACGCCGCAGGCATCAACATCTCAGGTATCAGCGCCGGAAGGATATTTTAAAGGCAATGGTTCCGATAAGGGACATGGTTAAACGAGGTTTTTGAGGAAGGTGATGGCGGGGTAGACGCGGATCCCGGAGAAGGATCGGCAGTCTTTTGATCCCGCATAAATTCCTTGCGCTCAAAAACTATAAGATATCTGTCCTGGGAAGAAGCTGTTTGCCGTGGCGAATGGTGAGTATTGCAATATGGTCGGAGCCCATCCGATAAATAATGCGATAAGAACCGTGAATGATTTCCCGAATGTCCCGGCGGTTTGTTTCTGGAACCCATCGACCGCTCTGCGGAAACTGCGACAGGCGTTTCACCTTCTGGAAAACAAGGGAGATCAATTTCTCCGCGGCTTTTGGATTATCCAAAGCGATATGGCTCACAATTTCTCCGGCTCTTTCCATAGCCAGGGGAGACCAGACGATTTTCATTCCCTTATTTTCCCAAGTAATTGCCTGCGGGCAGAATCATGTGGAATGCCCGCGCCGCCCGCCAATTGTTTCTCGGCCTGCTCAATATCGCCGAGGAGTTCCAGCTTTTCAAGCATCGCCTCATATTCCTTAACATTTACGAGAACTGCCGCGCTTCTGCCATGCTGTGTTATAACAAGAGGCCGGCGGGTTTTGCCCACCATTTCAATGAATGCGCCTACTCGCGCACGGAAAGCCGCCAGCGGTTGGATGTCTTCAGTCAAAGATAAGTGATCCATAGATAGCCTCCTGACGCAACTATATTTAGTACATATAAATGTACCATTTATTGTGCGATTTTCAAGATGAAATTTCCCCCAATTTCTGCTGACATCCCGGCGATCAGTGAACGGGATCATATTAGAAAACTGAAAAATTCGGCGGGAATTTTGTTGAATAGAGCCGGATGGATAACATTACGCACACATTGATCGGGGTGGGGCTTGCCAGGGCCGGTCTTTCCCGGAAGTTAGGAACGGGAACGACCGCGATCCTTGCGATCGCTTCCAACCTGCCGGACGTGGATGCGGGTTGCCTGTTCGGAGGGGCTCTGGGCTTTCTCTGGCGGAGAACGCCCACTCACAGCCTGATCGGTACCGTTTTTCTCGCCCTTGCTGCCAGCTGGATATTCCGGCATTTTTATCCGAACCTTTCCTGGCTTACGGTTCTGGGCCTGACCGCGCTTGGCATCGGCGGGCACGTTTTCGCCGATCTCTGGAACGCCTATGGCGTTGTGCTATTCTGGCCTTTCAGCTGGCGGAGGATCGATTTCGACTGGGTGTTCATAGTCGATCTGGCTATATGGGGGATATTGATCGTATCTTGGCTGGCGAGTCTTGCGTCCGGTTCCGCCGGGGTGTGGGTCTGGCGCGCCGGGCTGATCCTTCTTGCAGTTTATATAGGCATCTGCGCTTCGGCGCGGCAGTTTTCCGCAGGAATTCTGCGTCAGCAGAGCCGCATCGACAGTTTTCCTGCCGCGCGGTTGTTTCTTTATCCCGAGCCGTTCGGGCCAAAGCGTTTCCGCGGCGTGATTCGGGAAGACGGGGATTATGCTGTTTACGAGATCCGGCCGTTTCAAAAGAGAATTGAGCTGCTGGAGCGCCTGAGAGCCGATGATAAATCGCCTGTTGTCGAAGCCGCGCGCCGCACCAGGGCAGGCAGAAGGCTGGAATGGTTTTTTTCGACTGCGGTATGGCGCCTGGCTCCGGATGGTAAAGCCGCCATAGTTTACGGTCTGGGTTTTCACACGCGGGCGCTGAAGGGCCGCGGCCCTTTTGTTTTCAGGGTGACGCCGGAAGGAAAAGTTTCCCGTACCCGGTTGCCCGCCGAAGTGACAGCGTCCTGATTATCTGTTGAGAAGTTTCAGCAATCCGTCCAGAATGGTGAGAGGATGAGGCGGGCAGCCGGGAATATAAAGATCCACCGGCACAACCGCGTCCGCGCCGTTATGCGCTTCGGGATGATTCATGTACGGACCGCCGGACACGGCGCATGCCCCGGCGGCAATTACGATTTTGGGATCAGGAACTGCGTCGTAGGTTTTCTTCAGCGCAAGCCGCATATTTTCCGTAACCGGTCCGGTAATCAGTAAGCCGTCGGCATGGCGCGGCGAAGCGACGAACTGAATCCCGAAGCGGCCAAGATCGTAGACGATGGTATTTAAAACGTTCACGTCCGCTTCACAGGCATTGCAGCCGCCGGCGCTTACCTGGCGCAGCTTCAATGACCGGCCAAATAGCCGCAGCATGCGGGTTTCGAGCGCCCGCACTTTCGGCAGAGCATCCCCTGTCCAGACAAGATCCCCGCGGCTGCGCGCGGCCAGCCGGAAATTACGCGAGTAATGCAGCGCTCCCTCCGGACAGGCTTCGGCACATTCCCTGCAGAACAGGCAGCGCCCCAGATCAATTCGCAGGCCTTCGTCCCCGCGCGACACGGCTTCCGTAGGGCAGGCCTCGACGCATCCCCGGCAATCCTGCGGACAGAAAAGGGCCGTCTTTACCGGAAGGCCGCGGAAACGTTCCGGCAGCTCCGGTTCGCCGTTGGGAAAGGCGATCGTGCGCTTTCCCTGTTTTAATCGAGCGATAAGACTATCCCACATAATTAAAGGTCATGGCCTGCATAAGATAGATTGAAGCTTTTGTTGATCAAAGGAAAATCGGAGATCTGCCCGCCCCGCAGCGCCATGGAAAGCCCTTTCCAGTTATGAAAAGAAGGATCGACAATCTTGTAGCGTTCGAATTTTCCCTGTCCATCCGTGACTGCCGTATGGCAGACTTCGCCGCGCCAGCCCTCGACGAGTGAAACCACGATCTTTGCGGGTTGAAGCTTGCCGCAGGAAACGCGAACCTCTCCATCGGGCAGCGTTCCCAGCCGCTCACGCACGAACGTTGCCGAGCGCTGAATTTCAAGCCAGCGGAGATAGGCCCGCGAAAAAACGTCGCCGGAATGCCATGTCGATACCGGGATCTGGGCGTAGCGATAAAAGCCCGCAGGGAAGTCGAAACGCGCGTCGCGTTCAATGCCGCAGGCGCGGGCGGCGGGGCCTGCCATACCCAGTTCCTGCGCCGTTGCCCGCTCCAGCATACCTGTGCCTTCAAAACGCGCAAGTACGGAGGGGGTTTCCCAGAGAAGATTCACGGCCCGGGAGAGATCTTTAAAAGTCGCATCGAGCGAACCCAGAAGGCGCGCTGCGAGGGATTCGTCCACGTCAAATCCCACGCCGCCCGGGCGGATCATTCCCCGGCCGAAGCGGCTGCCGCAGAGCAGAGCGGTCATGTTGAGAAAGTCGCCGCGCAGGCGGCCGCAAAATGACGCCGCAGGCAGGAAGGCGACGTCCCCGGCGAGCGCTCCCAGGTCGCCTGCATGATTCGCCAGGCGTTCGAGCTCGAGCGCGATGGCGCGCAGGGCTTCGGCGCGCGGCGGGACGCGGCATTCAGCCAGGGCTTCCACGGCCTGCGCATAGGCGGTAGCGTGCCCGATGGTCGTGTCTCCGGCGATAGTTTCCATATAATGAACCGAACGCCTGTCCGGACCGCCGGACATGGCCCGTTCAATGCCGCGATGCTGGTAGCCCAGCGAAATTTCCAGATTCAAAACCTCTTCCCCGTGCGCCTGGAAACGGAAATGCCCCGGCTCAATGATCCCGGCATGTACCGGCCCGACGGCAACTTCGTGAACCTCTTCGCCTTTTACTTGAAAAAAGTCCATGACGCCTGCGGCAGGTTCGCCGCTGGCCGGGCCATTGCGGTACGGTTTATGGAAGCGCAGCGGCTTCAAGGCAGGATGGCCGTCGGGATGCAGCCCCCACTGTTCCGCAATTTCCCGCTCGAAAGAATCGGCCTGCGCGCACTCCGGCGTAAGGGACGGGTAGCTCCCGGATATTTCCGCAGCCACGGCATTCAGCGTTCCGGTCATGCCGTCAGCCAAAACTGCGGTCAACCGTAGGGCATCTCCCCTGCCGGGACGGCCAAAAAATGATGCGAGACGCGCGCCTCCGTGGACCGCTTCCAGCACAGCCCTGCGGAATTCCATAACGGGCAGCACAGGAACAGCCTGCGCGTCTGCGGCCTCGCTGTTGCGCAAAGCGAGCGCTTGTTTCACCAGCTGCCTCCCAGCGTCCGGCTGATTCCGCCTAGCGCCGCGTTCAAAGAAGTTGGTATATAAATCCCAAGAATGAGCGCGCCTAAAAGCAGCAGCGCGGGGGGGACAACTGACCAGAGCGGTTCATGCCGTTTTGAGGGAAAATACCCTTCGATATTCACAGGGATACCCTGCGCCATTCCCAGAATTACTTTCGCCATTCCAATGAAAATGACGGCGAGGAAAAAGAGATACCACGCGGCCACGGCCCAGCGTCCGCCGGCCAGAGCGGCGTTCAGGATTGTGAATTCACTGATGAAAATGCCAAAGGGCGGGGAGCCTGTAATGGCGAAAAAACCGCCGATCCATAACAGGCCGGATACCGGGAGCACGCGCAGCGCGCCGCTGACTTTTGATGCCGATTTTGTGCGGTAGGCGGCCAGTAAATTACCCGCCACGAAAAAAAGCATGGCTTTGGTCAAAGAATGATTAACCGCCTGAAGAAGCGCGCCGAAAACCCCCGCGCCGCCGAGCCCTATGCCGAGAGCCATCACGCCCATGTGTTCGACGCTGGAATAGGCCAGCAGCCGCTTGTAGTCGGCTTGGCCGACGATGAATACCGCGGCCACTGCCATTGAAAACAGGCCGAAGCCGACCAGCAGGTTTTGAGTGAAGCCCAGAAGCCCGGCTGCGGCGCAAACCTGCTGCACGCGCAGGATGCCGAGAAATGCGCAGTTCAAAAGCGCCCCGGAAAGGAGCGCAGATACCACCGATGGCGCCTCGCTGTGCGCGTCCGGCAACCAGGTGTGCAGCGGAGCCAGCCCCATTTTCGTGCCATATCCTACCAGCAGCAGCAGGAAGGCCGCTTTCAGCCAGGATGCGTGCAGCCGACCGGCATTTTGAATCAGGTCCGGCAGAACAAGGGGAATGGCCGGGCCGTTACCGGGAGAAGCGGCGGCGGCGAGAAAGAACGTCCCCAGCAGGGCAAGGGCTATTCCCACGGAACAGATCAGCAGATATTTCCAGGCGGCTTCGAGAGAGCGGCGGTGCCTGTGGAAATAAATCAGCGGCGCGCTGGAAAGAGTGGTGGCCTCAATCGCCACCCAGAGCAGGCCGAAACGCTGGCTGAGAGTGACCAGGCTCATTGTAGCCAGGAAGAAAAGCAGCGACCCGATAAAGACCGCTTCGGGCTCATTGCGGAAAAATCCTTCTTCTTCTATGTCCGGCGCGCTGCCGTGCCCTTCGCGCGCGAGATATCCTGCGGCATACACGGCTGCGGCCAGAAAAAGGATGCTGGTCAGGCTCAGGAAAAGCAGCCCCATTTTATCGAGGGCAAGCCAGCCGTTGAAAACCGGAGCGGGAGTGATTTTCCATGCGGCAAGCGTGAACGCGGTATGCAGGATCGCGCAGGCAACCAGCAGTATGCGGCGCCGCTGGTCGGCCCAGCTCAGGAAACTGGCCAATCCGCCAAGGAGGGGAATTCCTATGAGCAGAAAGATCATCCCATCACCTTCCTGGGATAAATTGGACCCGCTGTAGGCGTGTAAGCAGGTGACGGGATCATTCCCTTGAATCCTTCAGCGCGGCGAGGCGGTCCACTTCGATGTGGTCGAACTCGCGCTGGATATGAAAAATCATTATGCCCATGATGAATACGCCCACGAATACGTCCAGCAGGACGCCGAGTTCAATCAAAACAGGCTGCTCCTTTATCAGGACGATGCCGCTGAGATAAACGCCGTTTTCCAGGACCAGGTAACCGAGCACCTGGTTAAGCGCGTTTCTCCTGCTGATGAGGAGGAAAAATCCGATAAAAATCATGAAAAGCGCCGTAGGAAACACTATCTGTCCGGCTTCCGGCAGAGGCAGGCGCGCGCTGAGTCCTATAGCTGCGGCCAGTGCGGCGCCGGCTATCACGAGCGACAACGTGAATCCCACAAAAGGATCGGCTTCGCGGCGCACATCCGCCTCCCGCAGGGCGCGGTAAAGCGTCCAGGGAAATACCGCGCCTTTCAGGATGGCGCTTCCGATCGCCAGCAGAAAAACATGCACTGCGGGCTGTCCGGCCTGCAGGATCAGCGCCAGAGCGCCGAGTAAAAATCCCTGAGCCGCGATCATCCGGATGCATCCGTTCAGACGGTTTGTCCCCACGAGCATGAGGTTTGTCAGAATGAGCAGGGTTGCCAGGGTCTCAATCGTGCCGGTCATTTGATCACCCATAATGCCAGAAGGGAACAAATCCCGGCGCCTACCAGCAGCGGCGGAATTCTTGTCAGGCGCAGCCGCGCCATAACGGATTCGATAACACCGATCAGAACGCCCAGCGCCAGCATTGCGGAGAGCGCCCGGACCGTTCCAAGCCAGGGCGGTCCTCCGCGCCAGGGAAGCACGATGCCTGCGAAGACGGCGCCCAGCAGCCACAGCTTCAGCGCGGAACTATATAGGATAAAAGCAAAGTCGGGTCCGCTGTGATCAAGGACCATGACTTCATGGATCATTGTAAGTTCAAGATGCGTGCCGGGATCATCCACCGGAACGCGGGAATTTTCAGCGAGCAGAACGATGAGCACCGCCGCGGCGGCCAGCCATAAGGCGGCAACGCCGTGCGATCCCATAGAGGAAAGCATGCCGGTGAGGGAAAGGCTTCCGGAACGGCGCGCCAGCGCCAGGAACGCCAGAAGCAGCGCAGGCTCGGCGAGAGCGGAAAAAGTCACTTCGCGGCTGGCGCCCATGCCTTCAAAACTGGAACCTGTATCAAGCGCGGCGATAACTACGAAGAAGCGCATAAGCCCGAGCAGATACGCCAGTAAAAGAAAGTCTCCGGGGAAAGATGACAGGGAAGGCTGGCCCGCAAGCGGGACGATTGCGCAGCTGATAATCACTGCCGCCAGCCCGACCAGGGGGCCGGCGCGGAATATCCAGGTCGTAGTCCGGCTGTAGACCGCGCCTTTGCGCAGGAGTCTGGCCAGGTCATAGTAGGACTGCATGAGAGGCTGGCCGGCGCGCCCGCCGAAGAAAGCCTTAGTGCGGTTGATGACGCCTGTGAGCAAAGGCGCCAGAGCCAGGGCCAGGAAAACGTTGAGTAACGCCGTAATCATCGCCAGAATTTTCCCGCAAACAACCCAAGCAGCGTGACCATGACGTAAAGGATGTACAGCTGCACGCGGCCATGCTGAAGCCAGCGGAACCAGCTGAGAACCTTTTCCACGCGGCTGAAGATGAGGTCATAAATATTTTCCCGCCACAGGTCGGGCGTTTCGGAAGAAAGAGCGGCGTCGCGCGGGAAAATTCCCTGCGGCCTTTTCACTGCGCGCCGGGTATGCAGAAGGAAATGCGAAAGCGAGACCAGGGGCTGGGCGAAAGATGAAGCGGTGTACTGCATGCGCGGAGAGGGCCGCAGATAACCGCAGCCCCAGGTATCGTCCGTACGCACGGACCGCCCGGACAGAAGCCATAGGCGAAATCCGGCTAGAGCGGCCAGAAGCGCTATGAATACGGACGTCAATATGACCACGTTTTTAAGCGGAGCGAGCGCAATCAATAAATTCGCCTGAAGGGAACCGTATGGCATGCGGATTGTCCCAGCCAGAACTGCAGGAAAGAACTTAGCCAGCGCCCAGGGCGCGGCAAGACCAATAAAAATGCAGCAGGCCGCCAGTATCAGCATCGGCAGGAGCATCGCCGCTCCGGATTCACGCGCCGGTTCGCCGGGTTCATGGCGCGGCTCGCCCAGAAAAACCACGCCGAATGCCTTGGCAAAACAGGCGGCGGCCAGCCCGCCGATCAAGGCCAGAGCAGCGATAACAGCTATCAGCGCAGCGGAGGACCCGGCAGGCAGATGCACTATGCCGTAATAAGCTCCCAGATAAATCAGGAATTCGCTGATAAATCCGTTTAAAGGAGGGAGCCCGGATATCGCTATCGCGCCGATGAGAAAAGCGGAGCCGGTCCAGGGCATTGGTTTCAGCAGCCCGCCCAGATGATCCAGATCCCGCGTCCCCGCGCTGCGTGCGACAGCGCCTGCTCCGAGAAAAAGAAGACTCTTGAAAACGGCATGATTCAGGACATGAAGCATGGCTCCGGCCAATCCCAGAATGGCTACGACCGGCGACCCCAGGGATACGCCCAGAAGCCAGACGCCAAGCCCGAGCGCGATGATCCCGATATTTTCCACGCTGTGGTATGCCAGCAGGCGTTTTAGATCGTGCTGAGCCAGCGCAAGCAGAACTCCCCAGACGCCGGAAACAACTCCTATGCCGATGAAAAGGTACCCCCACCATAAGGGAGGCGCGCCCAGGAAACCGCAGACGCGGACAAGACCATAGATTCCCATTTTGATCATGATCCCTGACATGAGCGCGGAAACGTGGCTTGGCGCGGCGGGATGTGCTTCCGGAAGCCAGACATGAAACGGCATGAATCCCGCTTTCGCTCCGAATCCTGCCGCGGCCAGCAGGAAGATGATCGAGGCGGGCGTTCCCGCCGCTCGAAATGCGTCAAAATCAAGTGTTCCCGCGTTCCTGCCGAGAAGGATAAACATAGCCAGCAGGAAAGCCATGCCCAGATGCGCGGCAACGAGGTAAATCCAGCCGGCCTTCTGGACTTCGGGGCTTTTATCCTCATGGGTCACGAGGAAAAAGGAGGTCAGGGACATCGCTTCCCAGGCCATCAGGAAAAGGACGGCGTTATGCGCAAGAATAACCAGCGCCATGCTGGCGATCAGGCCGTTAAAGAAAAACCATGAACTTATCCCTGATTCGGAGTCTTTTTCCGTCCCCATATATTCAGCGCCGTAAACCGCTGCGAGCAGGGAAATGCCAAGGAGGAGAATAAGAAAATAGGCCGCGAGCGGATCCAGCTTCAGGAAAAATGATGCGTAGGGAAGGGACCATGGCATACGCAGGGTTATGGCGGCGCCTGTATGCAGGACTTTTGCCGCGGGAACGGACATAAGCAGGCAGCCTGCCGCCGCGCCGCCTGCGCCGGCAATGTGCGATCGCCGACCTGTCAGAGTTGAAGCAATTCCGGCCAGCAGCCATACGGCGAGCGCAAGGACAAGAAAAATTATCGTCATTGAGCAGAACTGTCCTTGAAGCGCGATTCTGCATGCAGGGCCGCCTGCAGGATCTTATCTGCGGCGGCGCGGCGCTCAAGTTCGGAGCGGAACTCCGGTTCGCGCAGGCTGAATGACAGCCGGGATAAAAGCTGGAGATGTACGCGGATGGTCGGGCTTATCAGGGTGAATAAAACATAAACGGGCCGGCCGTCCAGAGAGCCGAAGTCTATGGGTTTTTCCAGAAAGCAGAGGGTGATCAGGGGATGATTTACCGGGACGATGATGGGATTTCGCACATGAGGTATGGCTATGCCGTCGCCAATCCCTGTGGAGGCAAGGTTTTCCCGCGCCCATAAAACGTTAAACAGATGGCTGCGGTCCACCTCCTGCGGCAAAGGCAGCACCTGGACTACGGAGCGGAGCGCTTCTTCCTTATTGCCGCCTCCTATGCCGTAGAAAATCCCGCCGGCTTTTAATGCGTCGGTGATGCCCGCGGTATTTGCGGCTGCGCTGAGCTGATGGAACAGGTCCGGAACCGGAATCTGCCGGGAATTGGCCCATTCGAGGAGCTCCGTGCGGTTGAAACGGTATTGGTCGTTTAAGTGGAAAGCGGGGAGTTCGTCCTCTTCGATCCAGTGGTAGATCGTGCTTTCAGAAACTGAAAAAAGTTTAGCCACATCGCGTACGGTTAACTGCATGGACAGAGAATCCTTCCATTGGGTGAAGATATCGGTTTCTCTCAGTTGCTTGCCGTCGGCTGTCCGCGGTAGGCTGGAGGAAGTTTGACGTGTCGAGGTTTTGTGTCAGTAAGGCAGTAATAATTTAGCAAAAAAACGTCTGGTGTCATAATCTCAAACGTAGACGTCCGTTGAATCCAGGTTCAAATCTCGAACGCCCGTTGAAATCCGTTGAATCTGATTCAAATTTCAAGGGGAGTTATAGGCGCAGCAGGGTTCTTCCGCCTTAATGTCGGAATGTGCGTAATAGGCCCGCGCGCGACAGCCGCCGCAGACGTCCTTATATTCACAGATGCCGCAGCGTCCGGTTAAATTGTCGGAATTGCGCAGCTCTTTAAATACAGCGGAATCCCGCCAGATAGCGGCGAAAGACTGTGCGCGGATATTTCCTGCGGAAAAGGGAAGATAACCGCAGGGGAAAACCTCGCCCTTGTGCGATACGAAGCACATGTGAATCCCGGCAAGGCATCCTTTACGCACATGTTGTGTCCCGTCGCCTGAAATACGGAAATAATGGGGCGCGCAGACCGCCCTTAAAGGCATATCTCCCGGTATATCGCGGCCTTTTATCCATCTCAATAAATCCTCGAGTTCCTCCGCGCTCAGCATGTCTTCGCCCGCTATCTGCGCGCCGCAGCCCACAGGCACCAGAACAAAAAGATGAAGGGAATAAGCATGTTCGGAACAGGCGAGCCTGTACAGCGCCGGGACTTCCCCGGCATTTTTTTTCGTAACGGTAAAATTTATCTGCACTTTAATCCCGGCTCCGCGTAAATTCCGGAAGCCTTCCAGAGCTTTTGCGAAGCTGCCTTTGCCCCGGACGCGGTCGTGGGTGGCAGCCTCAACACCGTCCAGTGAAACGGAAGCTATGTTTATGTTCCTATCCTTAAGATTGCGGGCGATGCCGGGCGTAACCAGCGTCCCGTTGGTCGCGAGCGCGGCAGGGAGTCCGATTTCTCCGGCGAAAAGAGCCAGATCAAATATGTCCGGCCGCAGGAGGGGTTCGCCGCCGGAAAAAATCAGCACGGGTTTTTCCGGTTCAGCCAGCTGGCGCATCAAAGCTTTCGCTTCTGCGGTGGTTAATTCCCCGGGGGAAGCGCTGTCGAGCACATCCATGCGCCGGCAGTGGATGCAGCGCAGGTTGCATGCGGCGGTTGTTTCCCAATAAACCCGCCTGAGTTGCGGATGGAAAATCGTCACCGGATCAGCCTAACAATTTTTTCAATATTTCGAACAATCTATTTTTGCTGAGGAGTTATGCCAGTCCGGATAAAACACAGGCGCAAATCGATTCCGATTTGCGCCTGGTGAGTACGAATTTACCAGAGGATAATCAGTCGACCAGTTTTTCTCCCTCTCTCTGCGAGTACATGATTGAGGAAATAACGGCAACGATAAAGATCGCCAGAATTATCCAGACTATAGGATTGTGGAGGTTGTACCGGACAAGTACCGGCGCCGCCAGCAGCGAAACCAGGTTGATCACTTTGATCATCGGGTTCAGGGCCGGGCCCGAGGTGTCCTTCAGCGGATCGCCTACGGTGTCGCCGACGACGGACGCCTTGTGCGCCTCAGAACCTTTGCCTCCGTAGAGCCCGTCCTCAATCAATTTTTTCGCATTATCCCAGGAACCGCCGGCAGTGGCCATAAAGACGGCCAGCAGTTGTCCGGAAAGAATGACGCCTGCCAGAAATCCTCCGAGGGCTTCCACGCGGAGCACCATGCCTACGATCAGCGGAGTCAGAATGGCTATAAGCGCAAGGCCGATCAACTCTTTCTGAGCCGCTTTCGTGCATATGCCCACGGCTTGTTTATAGTCGGGCTGAACCTTGCCTTCCATCAGGCCGGGAATCCGGAACTGCCTTCGGACTTCTTCGACTATAAGCGATGCCGCGCGCGTAACGGAATTAATCGTCAGGGCGGAGAACAACCAGGGCACCGCGCCGCCGATCAGCATCCCGATAAACACGGTCGGGACCGAGACCCTGATGCCCGTGCTGAGAAGCCGAAGCGATTCAGGGAGCCCCATCTGCGTCTGAACCATGGTCGTATCCGTGAGAAACGAGCCGAACAGGGAAACGGCCGCAATCACGGCGGAGCCTATGGCCACGCCTTTTGTGATCGCTTTGGTTGTGTTGCCGACCGCGTCCAGGTCCGCCATGATCTGCCGGGCGTTTTTATCAAGCCCGGCCATTTCCCCGATGCCGTTGGCGTTATCCGCGATCGGTCCGAAAGAATCCATGGCTACGTTGTTCCCTGTTAGAGTCAGCATGCCGATCCCAGTCATGGCCACGCCGTAGAGCACAAACACCACAGGCTGGCCCCAGTAGATGAGAACCGCCGCCAGAATCGTGGCGCCGATGATCAGAGTCTGCCAGACCGCCGATTCAAAGCCTACGCCTAATCCTCTCAGAATGAGAGTGGCCGAACCGGTGCGGGAAGCGCGCGCGATACTCTTCACCGGGTTGTAATGCGTATCCGTGAAATACTTCGTCACTTCGTCCAGCACGATCGCAAGAACGATGCCGGCGCCGACCGAAAGGAAGGCCCGCCATTCGTGCATGTAGTAGTGCGCCAGGAAGAAGAAGGCGATTACGGAGATCGCGGCCGAGGTGTAGAACCCGTGGTTGATGGAAGACATCGCATTGCCGCGTTCGGCTCCTTCTTTGCCTTTCACGACATAGGTCCCGATGATCGAAGACATTACGCCGATACCGCGCACCAGGAGGGGGAAAATAATCCATTTGAGTTCGTGAGTAATGGCCACAAGCGCCAGCCCCAGGATCAATCCCGAAACTATGGTTACTTCGTAGGATTCAAAAATGTCGGCTGCCATTCCGGCGCAGTCGCCGACGTTGTCGCCAACCAGGTCCGCGACCACCGCCGCATTGCGTGGATCGTCTTCCGGAATCCCGGCTTCAACTTTTCCCACCAGGTCGGCTCCGACGTCTGCCGCCTTGGTATAGATGCCGCCGCCTACCCGCATGAACAGGGCCAGAAGCGTTCCACCGAAGCCAAAGCCGAGCAAAGCATCAGGCGCGGCGACGCCGAAATACATGAAGATAATAGTTCCGCCGAAAAGGCCGAGACCGTCGGTAAGCATGCCGGTGATCGTTCCTGAACGATAGGCGATTTTCAAAGCCTCGGAAAAATTGGTCCGCGCCGCCGATGCCACTCTTACATTGCCCTGCACCGCCATGCGCATGCCGAACTGCCCCACCATGAGCGAGAAGCAGGCTCCCATAATGAACGCAACGGCGCGGCCTATGCCGATGATCAGTCGTACCGTATCCGGCGATGAACCGGAGAACCGCTGCAAAGCTTCTGCGCTGGGTGGCACCACATAAACGGAGAAAAACAAGGCTATCGTCAGAATAGCGATAAGGGGGGCGATAATTTTGAGCTGCCGGCCCAGATAAGCGTCCGCTCCCAGCCGGATGGCATTCCAGACTTCCTGCATCTTTTCAGTGCCTTTGTCCTTCTTCATAATCTGACTTCGGAGAAAAAGGGCGTAAGCCAGCCCCATAACAGCAATACCCAGCACGACCCAAAGGGATATTATCTCGAAGGGCGTGGCGTTCATTAAGCTCTGCATATTAACTTTCCTTTCTAATGTAAGAGGCACAACACTATAAAAAACCCGTACCGAAAACAGCGGGCACGGGTCATTGTGCTCACCTATAAGTTTTGCCTAGACCAGTATGATACAAAGCAAAGAGACTTTTTAGTCAAGTGCGGATGAAACCGTTTTCGTGTGTTGCGGGTCTAAAAGACATGGAAAACGTTGCCACGGAACAGACCGGCAGAGCTATTGTTGAAAGACGCATGAGCCCCTCCTTGATCGCGCCGGGAATCATGCGGCGGGTTTCCTGGGGCGCGGTATTATCAGGAGCAAGCCTTGCGCTTGCTGTTCAACTGACTTTAAATGTCCTGGGATTGGGCATCGCCATGGCCAATGTCATCCCAGGATTTTCACTGAGCACCGGAGTCTGGCTGACTGGAAGCACGATTCTCTCTTTCCTTTTAGGAGGATGGGCTGCCGGCCGGCTGGCAGGCGTTCCGCGCAACCTTGACGGAGCTGTGCACGGTCTGATTGCCTGGAGCACGGCATCGCTCACCATATACTTATTCCTTCACACCACCGCCGGAAGGCTTTTGGCGGGCGCAGGCACTATTCTGGAACAGGGTTTTGCCAGCGAAAGCGATATATCCGCCGCGGCCCTGTGGAGTTTTTCCTCACTGATCTGCGGGTTTATCTTCGCAGCCATAGGCGGTGCCATAGGCAGTCCCCCCGACCTTCGCAAGTCCCGTCCTGCGTAATTTATCCTGCCAGATTCTTCCCGCCTTCTGTCCCCCAGTCAGCGCAGGAATAATGCGTGTTCAATTCATTGGATTTTATTTACGTTAACGATGTTTTATGATGTAACCATGCCAGTCGTTTCCCATATTATTTTTAGAGAGACGTTCCCGTCTGAAATTCATGAGGTTAAGTAAGGCCCTGTCGTCTCGAAACCTCGGGACCACTTCGCTATTGCTTGTTTTTGGACAGTTAATGTCACGCATCATTACGTTTTTTTGGATCGCATATTTTTCAAAGCACATCGGGCCGTCACTTTTCGGCAATTACAATATTGTCATGAGCTTCGCTGGCATTGTACTGCCAGCCTCTACGTTCGGCGTTGGCATAATTGTCATCCGGGACGCCGTGCAGCAGCCTGCCGCCCGCCGCCAGCTTTTTGGTTCCCTTTTCTGGATCCGTTTAACTTTGAGCGTTATTCTCTGGGCAGTGCTCCTTTCTCTGTTCCCCCTGTACCATTATCCATCGTGGCTCTTTCGCTGTTTTGTTTTGGCCGGTATCTATTTGCTGGTGACTACTGTGACACAGGTGGCTGAGGCCCTGTACATAGCCGCTCAACGGACGGAATTCCTGTGGCTCACACAGGTCATTGCGGCTGCGGCATGGGCGGCACTGGGATGGACAGCTCTGCGCATTACAGGCAGCCTCACCTGGGTTTTTTGTGCCATGGCGGTCGCGGCAATTGTTGCGGCTCTTTTTCATATCCAACTTATCGGGCGTTTTTTTGAAATGCCCGATTTTTCCTTCAAACCGCGGCTTATTTGGCGTGAATTTAAAGAAGGAGCGCCGATAGGCGCAGTTTCTATTATTACGGCGGGGGTGGAACGGCTGGATCGCATTTTATTGTCCTTTTTTGTGGTTTCAACGGCCGTAGGATATTACGGCCTGGCCAGTTTGCTGACGTATACCATCATCGATACATTGTGGAATCCTTTTTCAACAGTTCTTTATCCAATAATGTCGCGTGGCGCCGCCTCAGGAACAGTAAGCCTGCCTTGGCTTGCCCGTAAAGGAATTCTCTGGACATTTGGTTTTTCCTTTCTGATCGTTGGGCTTATGCTGGTTTGGGCGGCACCGGTTATCCATCGCATCTGGGGGCCTTCCTATTACCCCGCGATAGTACTGCTGGAAGTTTTAGGACCTACCGTTCCTTTTATTGCCTTGAATCGTTTTTTTCCCAATTTCCTTTTCGCGGAACACAAACAGCATTCTTATATGAAAATTAAATTAACCACATTTCTCCTTTATGTTGCCGGCAACCTGATCGCCATACCTCTTTGGGGCACACTGGGTGCGGCTTTCGTTTTGCTTTGCATTCAGATTATCGAGACGGCGATTTACTGGATCTTTCTGCGGCGTACAATGCCGGGCTTCTGGGAACCTTTGAGGCTGTTGAGAGTAATCGGGCTCGGTTCCATTTGTTTTGGGCCGCTTCTTCTTTGGCATGGGTCAAAGCTGTGGGCCATGTTGCCGGCCGTTCTTTACAGTTACTTGCTGCTCTTCCACGTCTTCAAGCTTGAAGACCGTGAAATACTTCAACGCTGGTTAAGCCATTTGAGGCAACGCGATGCGCAGGTTATTTAATAAGCGCATGAGATGCCTTAATAACGCATGAAAAACCTCGAATACAATTACGGCATGCCGCTCCGCATTTTTTTTATCTGCCTGTGTTCGCTCTATTTTTTCCATCCGAGCTGGTACACGCTGCTCCCTGTCGAAAATGTCAAATATCCGGAATGGGAGCGTATTTGTATTGTCATAAAATGGATCAACCAGGCGCCGTTGACTTATTACACCACTCATTTCGCCGCATATAATTGGTCCCTGTCCAAGCTGTCCCCATTATTCCGGAGTCTTTTAGAGCAATGGGGTTTTCGATTACCTCTCGATTTGGCCATTCTGCTGTTGGCGCGTCTCATGAGCGCTGCTTTTGCTTTATTGTCGGTTATCCTGATTTATGATTCGGCCCTGATCCTTTTTGACAATCAAGTCGCAGTATTTTCCTGCTTTTTCCTGATTGTTTCTCCGGATTTTGCCGTTTTCTGTCAGAGTGGATATCATCATTTTCATGCAATGTTTCTCACGGCGCTGGCGTATTATTGCGATCTTAAATTTTTAACGGAAACGAGAGAGCGCTGCATGGATTGGTGGATCGCCGCATCTGGAAGCGTGGTGGGGACGCTCATCGGATCAAGTTTTTACGGCATTTTTTTCTTCCCGGTATGGGGGTTGTCATTAATTCATAAATTCCGTGATCAAGGGGTAAGCCCAAAAAGGGTAGTGATCGCGTTGGCATCGTTGCTGGCGCCTTTTTTAATTACTAATTCATATATCTTTTCCCATCCTGCCTGGTATCCCATGAATGTGTTTTATATGTTTTATTACAACATAGCTCACAATGATTCCGGGATTATTTACGCGCTCTACCAGTCAGCGTTTCAAATGTTCCCTGAAGCTTACGGTGCCGTGGGAACACTATTTCTCGTGTTGGGAATTATCGGCATGTTCTGCCTGTGGCGGCGAAACGGAATAAAGAAGCTTCATCTGGGTATTTGTCTGTTTTATATGGTTCCTGCCTTATTGGGAGGCTTGAGGTCCTATCCTGCGCGGCTTCTTCTCATCCTCCCGTTTGCCGCCATTTCCGCGGGATTCGGATTGTGTTTCGCGTATCAAATGATGAAATCTTCGTCCCTCAGAATAATTGCGTTTATTTTTATCTGTTCTCTGTGCTTTTATCAATTTGTGAATACCTGGGCATGGGTGCTCTTAAAAACACGCCCTGCCCCCGCGGAGAGAGCTGTCCAATGGATTGACCAGGAAAACGCAGGAAATCGTTCTGCCCCGGCAGTTCGTCCGTTTGTTCTTCTTTGTATTCCGGATCAATGGGGCATCCCTTATTTTTATGAACATCTCCGAAATATTCAGCCGCTTAAAGTATTCATTGGCCCGGATCAAGTCGCTTTATCCATGAGTTTTGATCGATTTGTGCGCATCCCGTTTCAGGAGGCTTTGATTGATAATTTGGACATCATAAATGGGGCAGAGGACCGCCGTTCACGTGGATTCAGAAAGATGCTGTTGAATGATTTAAGTACGGGCAAGTCTTTATATTTAGAACATGTTTTTAAGCCGGATATCTCATGTCTGGGTTTTCGCTTTTATCCGCCTTTGAACGATCCCTTGCTTGGAATTATTCCCTGCGACAGGATATTTCTTCTCCGCAATAAAATAGCCGGTCAAGAAACGGGCCTTAGGAATGCGGTGAAGCGGCGCCCGCACAATCAACAGGTTGTTCTCATACACACGCATTCCGACTTCAGCGCGAATGGGAATTATCCCCTCGAAACGCTGGCGGGGAAGATTAAAGACTTGGGGGTGCAGGCGTGGGTTCCGACGGACATATATGAAAGGAAACTCCACCTGCGGTTTGGCCCATATGAGAAAACCGAAATAATGACATCCATTGAGCAGCGAGGATTGCCTGAGTACCTTCGAACACTGCGGGTGTTGAGACGCGATCAGGGGCTCAATATTCTTCCGGGGATGGAAGTGATGCCTCACTATTTCTGGACGGGGAATCCTCTTTTGACCAGCCTTTTACTGCACAACGTGAGCAAAACCATGCTGGTCATTGGATTGCAAAACAGAAATCAATACGATTCTTTTAGAACGATCAAACCGGCTTTTCCAGGAGATGCCGGAGAACTTCCATATCAGGAGTGGATTGACGAAACGCATCGGCAGGGAGGGCTTATTTATTGGTCGCATCCTTTGACAATGGAAACCGCCGCGTCTGTCATTACTGATTTTTTGCAGTTTCAAACCCTGCCGTATGGCCGAAGCCTGCTGAAGACCACGGGCTATGACGGATTTGCCGTCCTCGATGAGGGAATTGAACTCGCCCGTCCGGGAGGGGTTTGGGATCAATTGCTGCAGGAACACTGCAGGGGGCAAAGAAATCCTGTTTATATCATCGGCGAATCTGATTACGGGAGAAACGAAATATCCGATATTCGGGAAGAGCCGTTTGTGTTTACGATTTTAACCAACAAGGCAGAAACAGGGGCGGATATGCTGCGGTCCTTGCGGCTTGGCCAATGCTACGCGTCCCGGCGCGCAAGGGACGGGCATCTGATCTGGCTGGATAAGATGTTCATCCGGCGCCGTCCGGATGGTGCGAAGACCATCAACCTGTCCGGATACTCCACAAGGCCGGGGGCCACGACTCTTTTTCTCCAAATCATTTCTGACGGGAAACTGATCCATGCTTCCAGCAATGCGGGACGTTTTCAGTTTTCTCAAAAATTACCCGCAACCCATGCCAGACAGTCATACGTTCGGGTCATGGTTGAGGACGATCTGGATGGCATGGTCGTTTCAAATCCGCTATTCGTGAGGGAAGGCAGCGCAGGATTATGAGGGGTATTGTGAAAGATGAGCATCTGGTTTATAGGTGCCTTATAAGAAATATTCCCGTCGCCGGGCTGCGATTTTGAATCTTATACAGCGTCTTTATGAAAGTTTTAGGTATCGGTTTGCCAAAAATACGTTCCTGTTTTGGCAAAAGCTGGGTTTTCATTTCACGCGCAATCATTATTATGAGCCGATCCCCGATACCCGCACCCTTCCAGGTTCTCTGTGGGATAATCCTTCGCGGCTTGTTGGAATCGACCTTCAAGATTCCAGACAGGTGGATTTGCTCCAATCGTTTGAAGAGCGCTTCAAGCCGGAATATTCCTCGTTCCGGTTGCTTCCCGACGGCAATCCCGCCCATTTTTATATGAATAATGGTTATTTCGAAAGCGTGGATGCCGAGATTTTATATTGCATGGTCCGTCGCGTAAAACCTTTGCGAATTTATGAAATCGGATCCGGCTTCTCGACGTTGATTTCAGCCCAGGCCGTGTTGAAAAATAAGCGGCAGGATCCAAATTATGACTGCGAATTGGCGGCGATTGAGCCTTACCCCGGCCCGGCTTTGCGCAGGGGCTTTCCTGGCCTTACTAGATTAATTGAGCAGCCGGTACAGCATTTGCCCGTGGCAATGTTTGAACAGCTCGGAGATAACGACATTTTATTCATAGATTCCAGCCACGTTCTCAAGATAGGAAGCGATGTCCAATATGAATTCCTGGAAATTTTACCGAGGCTGAAAACCGGAGTATATGTCCACATCCACGACATATTTCTGCCGGCGGAATACAGTAAAAGAACGATCCTGCAGGATTTCAACTTTTTTAATGAGCAATATATTTTACAGGCCTTTCTTTGTTTCAATAATTCTTATGAAGTCGTTTGGGGAGGCAGCTATATGCATCTGACGCATCCAGGATTGCTTGAAAGAGCATTCCCGTCTTATCGACGAAGTCAGCGCTGGCCGGGGAGTTTCTGGATTCGCAGAATTCGTTAGACTGCGCCCCATTTGCGGCAGGTGCGGGGTAAAAAGGAACCTTCCGCCAAGCTGGATGAATTAAAAAAGCGGGAGATCAAACCGAAGAGGTTAAGTGATCAATCAAAACAAAATAGTATTTTTCATTATTGTCACCCTGATCACTGTTGGCGTACAGGTAGGCTTGGTCAGTTTTGCTTCCCATGGATTTCCTGTTTTAGAGTGGACATCTGTAGAGCACGCGCTTCCCGCGCTGGCCCTGAAATCAGGGTATGGACTTGTGAACCCGGTTACTCAGAACCGGGCTTTGGTTCCGGACGGCAAACATTATTCTGCCTATCCGCCTTTTTGGCCTATTCTGCTGAGCAGCCTGATGTGGGAGCCGACCCCCCAAAATTTGATGCTTATGGTTTCGATCATCAACGCGTTGAGCCTTTTAATATGCGCGGTTTTGTTCCTGACCATTGTTTGTAAAAGGTCGGCTTTTAACTGGAAAAATTTGTTCTGGATTGCCGCCTGCCTGGGAGGAATGGCCGCTATTTTTTCTTACCACTTAAGAGGCCGCGCGGAAGTCCTGACCACTTTTTTGTTAGCGGTGGGCTTGTTAGCGTATGAAATCGAATCGGATAAAATTTATGTGCCCCTATGGGGTTTCCTTCTGGGTTGTATGGCGGCTACGCAGCCTATGGCGGCCGTGTGTGCGGTTTGTCTGGCAGGCATGGGAATGTCTGTTAAAAAACGGAACCCGATTTCACGTCTTCTTTTGTGTTACGTAATAGCAGGTCTTGTATTTTTAAGTCTCATGCGGATGAGTCCCTATGGAACATGGGAAACCCTTTCAAACATCGCGCACCATGCCCGGACGGCTTACGGCATCCCTCTTTTTTCTCGGATCCAGGCCCGTGGTTTTTTAAATATGCTCGTTTTAAGGCCGCAAAACCCGCTTTATGGGATTTTGATGCTGTTAATTGTTCCGGTAGGAGTATTGGAAGCGGTTCATTTGTGTCGGCATATGACTTTTATCTCCCGGCTGGTTTTCAGCGCATGCTTCATAATGCTGAGCATGACGGTTATCTTCTTTTCTTTCTGTAATGGCGAAGAAAACTCGGCGGTTTGGTTGTCTCCGCTCTTCTTGAGCCGGGCCTTATCGTTCATGCTCGGCTGGCAAAATCAAAAATGGTTGAAAGGCATTCTCGCGATTCCATTGATCGTATTGGCCGGCGGCTTTATCCGGGTCGCTTTAATGTATCCTTTTTACTTGAGAGATGGGATGTCTTTGTTCCTGGCCAGGGAAAAATTTATGGAATTTAAGAAAACGCAGCCTGCGGGAACCGTTTTCGATATGAGCTGCTCACTATGGGTTCTTTCTGAAGATTATTATCACATGCGGCACCTTGTTGATGGAGGCATAAAAGATTTGAAATCAGGACGGCATTCGTTTGCAGGCGTGGAAGTTTATTGTCTGCAGCAGAATTACGAAGGCGTTGATTCGTTGACCCCTCCGGAATTAAATGGTTTGACCCTTGTAAAAAATTATTTCAGCAGTGGCATGCCCAGAATCTTCGGGATTCCGTTGGCTCGATCTACCCCGGGATATGGGTTCGCGATTTATACAAAACAAAAGGTAGCTCGCAGGATCTAATGCAGAGGCTGGATTAAAAGATGGATTTAAGCATCTCGATCGTATGCCATAACAACTCTGCCCTGATTCAGAAATGTCTTCAATCTATCCAGGAACAGACCGTGGGCATTGGTTATGAGGTTATGGTCGTAGATAACGCCTCGGCCGATGATAGCGTGGCGATGATCCGGCGGAATTTCCCTCAGGTGCGCATTATTGAAAACGCACAAAACTTATTTTTTACGAGGGCGCATAACCAGGCGATTCGCGCGGCAAAAGGCGACTATGTCCTGGTTCTGAACCCGGATACGATTGTTACAGACCATGCTGTCGCAAAGATGATGGATTACATTCGGACTCATGAACGCATCGGCGCTCTGGGGTGCAAGCTTCTTAATCCAGACGGATCGATCCAGCCCTTTTGCGGCAAGTATCATTTCTTAATGTGGGGATTTTTTGAGGTCCTGCTGATCAATGCCTTTTTCCCGGACAATTTTATTGAACAACGACGACGTTATCCCTACGAAAAACTAACGGATGGTGATGAGGTGGATTATATTTCTGGAGCCTGCATGCTGATGTCGAAAAAAGCGCTGAATGGTGCAGGGTTATTTGATGAAAGGTTCCTTATGTACAGCGAAGAAGTTGATCTATGTTATCGAATTAAGCACGCCGGATATAGAGTGTGCGTTCTGCCGTCGGCTATAGTGAGCCATATCGGTGGCAGTTCCAGCAGCCGTTTTGGCCGGCGCTATATTAACCGCATTCGTCAGAACAGCATGCTGGCTTATTTCCGAAAACATAACGGCGTGACTGCCTATGCCGTTCTTAAAGTTATCGATACCTTTACGTTCCCGCTGTTGTATGCCCTGAAATCCATTAAGCGCGCCGTCCTGCCTGGGACATGAGATTTTTTAATCGCCAGCCATGAAAGTTGTGGTCCCGTTTTATCCGCTTTATGTCCCTACCGAAAAAGAGGATTACTTCAAAATTTGCGCTGATGCCGGGAACGGCGCAGTTTTTAACCTGGCAGGCCATTCGTTCTGGGAAACGCTGAAAACTGCGTGGTCGTCGCCTGTCCACGCGCACGGACGCGGATGGCCTTTTCCCGAAGGGCTTCCGTTCTTCGGCGGTCGCATGATTTATTCGTTCCATAATAATTTCATCGGAAAGAAGAAAACAGCCATCTGGGTGCGCCGCTTCCTTTTTAATCGGTGCCTGGCAGTCATAGTTCAGACCGAATTTGCGAAAAATAATTATGTAAAGCAGGGGATTGACCCCTCGAAAATTCGTCTCATACCGCATGCCATTGATTTTCCTTATTTTTCCAAGCCGCGCAACGGCGCCGCTTTTCGCAAAAGAATGGGACTTGGACCTGACGAACCTTTCGCGTTTTGCGTCGGTATACGCTGGTTTAAGAACCCGGGGGTCATAATCGACGGATGCCGCAAAGCCGGTATACGACTGGTCATGGCGGGTTTTAAAAACAGCGGCGACACATGGAAGGGTTATGAATGGCTGATGCCCTCCCTTTCTCTTGAAGATGCTGAAAAGAAAGGATGCATCCTGGCGGGGCATTTGAATGCGGAAGACCTGTTGTCCGCTTATGATTCCGCCACCGTTTTCGTGAACTCATCGGAAAACGACGGAGAAAACTTTGGGATCGCCGTTTATGAGGCGGCTGCTGCAGGTAAGGCGCTCTGTCTGCCGGATTTTGGCGGTTTCGATATTTTCAAGAGCTGCGCCCGCTTTCATCCAAACCATGACAGCGATAAGCTGTCCAATAATATCCGGTATTTTGTTGATCATCCTGAAGAACGGAAAATTTACGGATTGAAGGCGCGTGAAATTGCGGCAAAATTCGATTATCCGATTATTCTGAATCGGCTAAAAAACTTTTACCGGGAACTGGGGATCCTGCCGAAATAATGAGGATTATTCTTATCGCCCATAGTTTTCCCTACCCGCTTCACGAAGGCGTGCGCATGCACGTTTATCATCTTCTTAAAGAACTGTCGAAGAAAAACGAAATGCATCTGGCGTGCTTCATCGAGTCGGAAGAAGAAAACGCATATCAAGTCCATCTTAAGCCTTTCTGCCGGTCGATCACAACTGTCCTGCATAAGGTTCCCAAATGCCCTCTCAGACGGCTTCAGAATATGCTTTTTGGAAGCCGTCCCTTTTCCGTAGAACAGTTCGCTTCGAAAGATATGGAGCGCGCACTGATCCGGTTGCGGGACGAAATTCATCCGGAGATTATTCATCTGGATTTCACCGTCATGGCGCAGTATGGAGAACTTTTCCCTGAGACAGCGAAAGTCTTTTTCCCGCATGACGCCATGTCTATGCTCTTTGAGCGAAATGTTGCCAGGGAACGTAATCTGTTATTCCGGTTGTACACCTCCTCCCAGTCATCAAAAATGCGGCAATACGAAGCGGAAATCCTGCCTCGTTTTGAGCGGACCGTGGTTGTTTCGCCAGTTGATCAGGGCGTTCTGCAGAGGCGCGCTCCTTCGGCAGTCGTTCTCTCTTGTCCGAATGGCGTGGACACGGAATATTTTGTCCCCGGACAAGGTCCGGAAAAACCCGGAAGAATAATTTTTCGGGGATTGATGAATTTCCTGCCAAACGCCGACGCTGCGATTTTTTTCGCCAGAGATGTGATGCCGTTAATCTGGCAGCGAAAGCCGGATGCCGAATTCTGGATTGTGGGAAGCAATCCTATCCCTGAGGTGGAGTCTCTCGCGCGGACGAAAGGCATTCGCGTCACCGGTTTTGTTGAGGACCTGAGGGAAGCCATGGCTGAATCTGAAGTGATCGTTTCTCCCATGCGCATTGGTTCCGGGATTAAGAACAAAATTCTGGAAGCTATGGCTATGGCCAAAGCTGTAGTCGCGACTCCCATGAGCCTGGCGGGGATCAGCGGCGTTCCGGGAGAAGATTTCCTAACCGGCGCAACTCCACAGGAACTGGCAGATCAGACTGTTGCCCTGCTGGAAGACCCTTCCCGTCGCAGGCGTGTTGGCGAACATGCCCGTGAAACCGTTCTTCGTTTTCATTCCTGGGAGAGTCATTGCGGGCGTTTTCACCAGATTTATGAGGAGGCCCTTGAAGCGCATGCGCATAGCCATCATTAAGTTTGGAGCGCTCGGAGATGTTCTCCGCAGTACGGCGGTTCTAAAACCGCTTCATCGCCACTATCCGGACTGCGAAATCTTTTGGTTCACACTCCCGAGCGCAATTCCACTTCTGGAACGAAATCCCTTGATCACTCAAATAGTAGATGTACAAAATGCCGATGCCTCCGTTTTTACGGCGCTGGAATACGACCTGGTAATCGGCCTGGAAGAGGATGCGGAAGCCTGCGCTCTGGCCAGCCGGCTTAAGACCAGGGAACTTTTCGGCGCCTGCAGGGATAAGAACGGAAAACTGACCTATACGGCTTCCAGCCGGCAGTGGTTTGATATGAGCCTTTTAAACCGCGATCCGGATGGGTCATTGAATACAGCCAACCGGCTGAAGCAGGAAAACAGAAAAACCTACCCACGGATCCTTTTTGAGATGCTGGGAATGCCGGAGGCTTTCTGGGCTGATGCCGAGCCGGTCATCGTGTTAAGCCCGGAGGCGAAAATATGGGCGGAAGAGCGTTTCATCAAAATGTTTAAGCCCGGCCTGCCGAGGATAGGATTGAATACCGGATCAGGCGTCCGTTGGCCGACAAAGCAGCTGACCGTTGATAAAACACTCTCGGTTATCAAGGCTATAGACGGCGGGCTATCGGCAAATTTACTGCTTTTGGGCGGGCCTGACGAAGAAGAACGTAATGCCTGCATCAAAAAAAACTGCTCCGTGCCTCTTGTCGACACGGGGACAAAAAACAGTCTGCAGGAATTTATGGCGATCATAGATCTTTGCGATGCGGTTATTACGAGTGACAGCCTTGCGCTGCATATCGCCATTGCTCTTAAAAAAAAGATTATTGTTTTTTTCGGTCCCACTTCCGCAGACGAAATCGAGCTTTACGGGAGAGGTATTAAGTGGCTCCCAAAGCAACAATGCGTTTGCTATTATCAGTCAAAATGCCATGTTTCGAAATTCTGTCTGGATGCCATTGATGAAAATGTTGTAACAAATGTTTTGCGCGAATGGTTTTAAGGAACATTCATTACCTTAATTGGAGGTTTCCATGCCTACCTACCCCATAGCCAATCGCCTTGTGCCAGTGAATCAGATTCATTCCAATCCAGACCAGCCGAGAAAAGACTTTGACCCGGAGTCTCTTAAAGAGCTTCAGGACAGTATCAACCAGCGCGGGCTTATAAATCCCATCGCGGTATGCGAAATGAAGAATGCTCCTTCCCACTTGATGGGTGAGGGTGGGGATGGGGGTGGCATGAACCCCTCACCTCAGTCCTCCCCCGCAAGGGGGGAGGATGGTCCTCATTACATGATTATCGCAGGGGAACGCAGATGGCGTGCGTATCAGGCTCTGGGTCTGCCTGAAATCGACTGCCGGATTTGGCCAGCCGGCACCCCTACGGAAGAGGTGGAACTTCTATCCCTTACGGAAAACCTCCAAAGGAATGATCTGAACCCTATAGAGGAA
>Ga0181520_10003537_pt1 | contig 27274 bp, 20 predicted proteins | sample PEATcosm2014_Bin_29_FD_132451 | JGI IMG/M metagenome (GOLD analysis project Ga0181520, IMG submission 132451) | Peatland microbial communities from MTU Mesocosm Facility, Houghton, MI, USA - PEATcosm2014_Bin02_30_metaG | ecosystem: Environmental > Terrestrial > Soil > Wetlands > Peat | place...
GACTCAAGTCGTGCCCTGACGCTTCTTGCCCTCCCGATGGTGTTTTTCCGTAGCCTGTAAAGCCCCAACTTTCTCTATCGGCCTTATCGGCACGACTCAAGTCGTGCCCTGACGCTTCTTGCCTTCCCGTTGGAGTTCTTCTGCTGCCTGTCAAGCCCCAACTCTTTCTATCGGCCTTATCGGCACGACTCAAGTCGTGCCCTGACGCTTCTTGCCTTCCAGATGGTGTTTTTCCGCTGCTTGTAAAGGCCCGACTCTTTCTTTGGGTTTTATCGGCACGACTCAAGTCGTGCCCTGACGCTTCTTGCCTTCCCGATGGTGTTCTTCTGCTGCCTGTCAAGCCGTGCCCCATCAAAGCCCCTTCACGAGATGCGTTTTGGGTTTGCTTTGCAGCATCTGCATGGTGAGCACCATGGCGGGAAGAAGAAAGACCATCGAGCCGAAGACCCACATAACTACCGCGCCAGTTGTTTGATCGTCGGTAAGTGAAACTCCGAATGGGTTAGGGTGAGTTATATAGAAGTTATAAACCGGATGGCCTACAAAGGCCAGGAAGGCCGAGAGCGCGGTATTCACCAGATCGGCAGATACAAGATAGGGAATCATGATCCAGCGGCGCAGCCTGGGCTCCGCGGGCCAGGGGCGCAACAGAACCCACCAGAAGATGAGCGCGGTGAAGAGGAAGCATAAGTGCTCGACATCGTGCCAGGTTTCGTTTTCCAGCGCGAAGTCGTAAGCAGCCGGAACGTGCCACGCCAGCAGGGTGATATTCATCAGCAGCCACGCCGGCGCGGGGCGCAGCAGGAATCTCCACAGGCCCCGCAGCCACGATTGGCGCATGAGCGGTCCCAACACGTAGCGGACGCTCCAGTGCGGCAGGCCGCGCAGCAGCGGGACGACCGGAGCGCCTAATAGCACCAGCGGCGGGACGGCAGACATGAGAAGGAGATGCTCCACCATGTGCGCGCTGAGAAGAGCGTCGCTGAAGCCGTCCATGGGCGACCCGATCGATCCCCACAGGACCGCCATTCCGGCTTCAAAGCAGTAGAGACGCCAGAGTGGAAACTGCGCGGGCCGGGTGCGCCGGATGCGCAGCCAGCCCAGCAAGTAAAGCAAAGCAAAAAGGACGATGCCGCAGGTCAGAGGGATGGGCAGAGACCAGTCATCGAGAATCGACTGAATAGCCTGGGTTTCGTTCATCGAGCGGGAGTACTCTCCGTGGCTGGAACATTCTCCGGTGCAGTAACAGCCGGATGAGTTCCATTCTGCGGCATGGTACCCAGAGAAGCATCCCTTGCCGGAGCCTGATGTCCATGCAGAGTCATCAGGAAGCTGGTGAGGGCCCTGGTTTCAGCAGGGCTGAGCGCCTTTCCGTAGGAGGGCATGTTGCCGCCGCCCTGAAGGATCTGGCGAATGATCTGGTCTTCTGTCATTCGTGTTGCCACGGTGTCGAGAGCCGGGCCGCGCAGACCGCCGGAGCCTTCGAGGGCGTGGCAATTGCGGCACTGCTTTTCCTGAAAGACGATTGCGCCGCGCCGTTCCAGCGGTTTGCGGTGGGCCAGGAACTCCGCGGGGACCGGATCTGCGGACCACGCATCCATCTGCGGGCTCCAGGGCGCGTAGGTGCCCAGCTGGGTGAAGATGCCCAGAGTGACGGCAATCAGCGTAACCATGAGGATGGCCACGGGACGGCGCGACCAGTGCTTCTCGCCCTCGCCAGCTACGAGTGGCAGCAGAAGCAGACCGCCGATAATGAGCGGGGGCGCGATCAGCAGTACGGGCGTTTCCAACTCCGGCGGGAGATAGGCCAAAACCGCGAAGATCCACAGAAAGGGAAGATCGGGCTTGGGAGCGGTCTGGATGATGGTCGGATCCGGAACGCCGGAGGGTCCGATGGGGCCCAGGAACCACGCGCAGGCCATCACCGAGAGCATCATGACCGCGGCAAAGACGGCGTCCTTCCAGGCGGCATCGGGAGCAAACGGGACCCCGGTGGTCTTGGTGAGCGCCTGGTAGTTTTTCTGGTAGTCCGCCTTGCGGACGATGCGGCCGGGCATGGGCCACTCGTTGATGCCCAGCTTGAGCACCATCAACAGGTGCAGCCCCACAAAGGCAAGCAGCAGCCCGGGAATGACAAAGACATGCAGGGTGAAGAAGCGCGACAACGTGGCTCCGCCGACGATGGGCCCGCCCAACAGCAGATGCACCAGCGGCCCGCCAACGAAGGGAATGCTGCCGGTGATGCTTGCGCCGATGCCGAGGCCCCAGTAGGCGTCCTGATCGAAGCGCAGCACCTGGCCGGTGAAGGCCATGCCCAGGGTCAGCAGAAGAAGAAGAACGCCGACAATCCAGGTCAGTTCGCGGGGAAACTTGTAGGCCCCGAAGAGAAAGACCTGCGCCATGTGGATGAGCACGATGGCGATCATGAAGTCCGATCCCCAGCCGTGCATGGCGCGCAGGAACCAGCCCAGCGCGAGATTGTGATTGATGAACTGGAGACTGGGCCAGGCGTTGCTGGCGCTGGGCGAGTAGACCAGGGCGAGCAGGATGCCGGTCATCACCTGCAGCACAAGCAGAACCATGGCCGCGCTGCCGAAGACATACCACCAGCTGGCCGCCGAAACCGGCGTGGGGTGCTCGGCCATTTCGGTGACCTGGCCGGCAAGCCCGAGGCGGCTTTCAAACCAGTGAAATACTTGCAAGCCTGTTTTCTTCAAGTCGGTCATGCCGGCCTCCCTTGCTCATTTGCGGCCGAAGTTTCCAGCTGGACCAGCGGCTTTTTGCCGGCGCAGGCTTCGTTGGACAGGGTGGGCATTTCGCCGGCGAAGATCTCCAGCTGGCCGCCGGTTAAACGGTGTTGATACTCGAAGAGGCCGCGCGGCGGAGGCCCGGAGGCGCGGGTACCGTCTTCGTAATAAGCGCCGCCGTGGCAAGGGCAGAGGAAGAGTCGCGACTGCGCAAACCAGCGCACGGGGCAGCCGAGATGGGCGCAGTTGACGGCAAAGACCTGGAAGCGGTCGTCTTCCGTGTGGCGCACCCAGCAGGAGATTTTGGCGGTTTCACCGTCCGAGGGACCGGTGATGGGATTGATGTAGGTGGCCAGGCGGGTCTCTCCCAAGGGGAATGAGCCTGTTTCGCCAAGGCCGACCCAGGCATGGTTGTCGTCGCGCTTTTTGAAGACAGGGCCGAGCAGAAAGCCGAAAATGGGGACGGCCATCACCAAGCCGACCAGCCCGTTGAATCCGACGGCAAGCTTGAAGAGGAAGGCGCGGCGCGTGGTCTCGCTGGGGCGCGCGGCGAGTTTTTCCCGCTCGGTGCCGCTCCACTGCTTGGAGATGCTTTTCTCCGCTCCCGCCGCGTTGTTCTTCTCGGGCAACCGCGACTCGGGCAGTTGGGAATCCTTTGTCGGTTGGCTCATCGAGATTCTCCTAAAGGGTGCTCGGGATAGGGTTGTCCCGGAGCCGAAGTCCGCTGCGAAACCAGATACGCCACAATGTCGGTTACATCCCGATCGCTGAGGGGCTGCGGCGCAAACGAGCGCCAGTCCGGCATCCCGTCTTCCGGCCGGCCGGAAAGGATGGTGGAGCGCAGTCCCTGGTCGCTGATAAGGGCCAGATAACTGGGATCGGTGATGGGACCAGCGTCCACGGAGACAAGCTTGACGCCGGCGGGCGCAGGCTTGATGGGCGTCTGGTGGCAGCGCGCGCAATAGAAATGGAAGTTCATTTGCCCGGCTGTGGGATCGCCCGTGAGGGTGGTCGCGTAAGGCGGCGGCGTGGTTCCCGCCAGCAAGTGCGGATTGCCCCAGCGCGACAGAATGCCATCGGCCAGAATCTCGATCTGCCGGTCGGTCAGCGTGCCGCCGCGGCTTTTGGCGAAGGCCGGCATGAGCTGGCCGTGCACGCCTTTGCTGGCCGTATCGATGATGACCTGGCGGCCGGCGATACCGAGATACACCGGGTTGGACAAAGAAACAGCGATGCCATGCTGCCCGTTCTCGCCGTGGCAGGCCGAGCAATTCTGCTTGTAGAGTGTGGCGAAATCCAGCACTTGTTCGGGCCGCACAACATCCGGCTCGGGACCGGGCTTACCGGGCGCGTGGCATCCCGCCAGCGTCATGCCGAGTAGTCCGGCCAAGACCAGGAAGAGGCAAGGGCTCGGATTTGCCGCTAGTTGATGGACCCTTGCGGAGACGGTCAGTTGGTCCGTTTTGGCGAGTTGGCCCCCGCTGACGCGGGGTTGGCAGGTTAGCGAGTTAGCGGCAACCTCGCCGAAAGGGGCTTCATTCCCTGCAAGCCAGAAGCGGCGGTGGAGTTTTAATCCAAAACGATGCGCGCCCCTCATGGCTTCTTCCCCTTGCTGGAATTCCTCTTGGTGGGGCCGAGATTGGTATGCAGCCCAGCGCGCTCGGCGAAGGGTTTGGCCTGAAACTCCGGCGTGCGCACCTGGATGCGCAGATTGACCACGAAGCCGGCCACCAGTCCGAAGGCCACCTGCGAGGGAACGAACCAGTACCAGTCAATGCGCTCGTTCATGATGGGGCTGACGATGTTCATTGCGCTATAGGCCAGTCCGGTCCACAGGAGCGGAAACATCAAGCCGGCGGTAAAGATGGGTTTGCGCGGATACATGGGCAGCATGGCCCCGAACAGCAGCCCCATCAGGATGGAAACGGAGATGTGGATGGCCAGACCCGCCACCAGGCCTTCGATGTGAAACTGGCTGAGGAAGTCGTTGCCGGCGTGGCTCCAACTGACGAAGCCGCCCGCCGCCAGCAGGTTCACCGCGTACCAAATGCTGTGGTACTTGATCCAGCCGAAGATGGTGGCCGGAACGGTCATGGCCAACCCGCCCGCCAATCCGCCTTCGATGCCGGCAACGATGCTGAAGTTGACCAGCGGCGTCACCTGCTGGTGCAGATCGGCGAAGGGCCGCTCTTTGGAGAGCGCCGCCATTTCTTCCAGGGCTTCAGCCGGAACCGGCGCCAGCACTTCTTCATGCTGCTCATGCGGCAGCACCTGGCGGAACCAGCCGACAATCGCCATTACGCTCAGCAGCGCGCCGAGAACGGAAACAACAACATTCGTCAGCAGCCCGGCGACCAGCAGAGTCGCGCCCAACGCCAGCACCATCGGCCACGCGGTGGGTTCCGGGAGGTGAATGACGGCGATGCGCGTGGCATTATTTTCAAGCTTGCTTGTGAGTTCTTTGTGCACAGCGCCCTCCCTATCTTCCAATCACGTAAACGACGATGAAGACCACCACCCAGACCGCGTCGACGAAATGCCAGTAATACGAGAGCATATCGAGGCGGTGGGCGTGCTTGCTTTTCAACTTGCCGGCGAGGCCGAACAGTAGCACCACTGTCAGCATTACGAGCCCTATGACGACGTGGCTGGCGTGCAGCCCGACGAGGGAATAATACGTTGTGCCAAAGAGGTTGGTACTGATGGTGAGGCCCTTTTCATAGATCAGCTCGTGCCATTCCTGCGCGGTGCCGGCGAGAAAGATGCCGCCGAGCAGGACGGTGAGCGCGAGCCATGCGGTGCTGAGGCCGCTTTTGCCCTTCTCAAGCGTCGTGACCGCGAAGTGCACTGTGATGCTGCTCGACAGCAGGCAGATGGTGCTGACGATGGGCAGCGTCAGCACCTCGGCCGGCGTGGGCCCGGTGAGGCTTTTGCCGATATAGAAGATGTAGGCAACGACGAAGATGGAGAAGATTGCCACCTCAGCCACGATGAGGCAGATCATGCCCACCAGGCCTTTGTCCGGCAATCGCCATTGCTCCACGGATTCAGTCTCGATCAATGTGTGTGTGCTCATGGTCTCGCTTAATGGTCTCGCTTACTCGTACGCGTTATCTGGATCGTTAGGATGTTTGCGGTCCCACAACGGACGGCGGCTTTCGACGACCGGTTCCACGGCAAAGTTGTAGTGCGGCGGCGGGGAATCGGTGGACCACTCCAGCGTCCACGCATCCCAGGGGTCCGGTCCAGCCTTCTCGCCCTTCATGTAGGAGTGGATCATGTTCCAAACGAAGATCAGGATGGCGATCACCTGGAAGATTGCGCCGATGCCGATGATCATGTTCCACGATCCCCAGCCGCGATCGGCCTCGTAGGTGAAGACGCGGCGCGGCATGCCCAGAATTCCGGGAATGTGCATCAAGTCAAAGGTGAGGTGGAATCCAAGCGTGAAGAGCCAGAAGTGCCATTTGCCCAGGCGCTCGCTCAGCATGCGGCCAGTCATCTTGGGGAACCAGTAGTAGAAGGCCGCGAAGATCATGTAGAGAATTGCGCCCACCAGCACGTAGTGAAAGTGCGCGACGACGAAGTAGGAGTTGCCCAGCTGCCAGTCAAAGGGCGCGACGGACAACATGATGCCGGTGAGGCCGGCGGCCAGGAACTGGAAGAGGAAGCCCATGGAAAAGAGCATGGGCGTCGCAAAGGAAATGCGGCCTCCCCAGATGGTGGCCAACCAGTTGAAGATCTTGATGCCGGTGGGCACCGAAACCACCATGGTGGCGAAGGTGAAGAAGGCGTTTCCGGCAGGGCCCAGGCCGACCGTGAACATGTGGTGCGCCCAAACGCCGAGGCTGACAAAACCGATGCCCACCGTCGCGCCCACCATGGCCGCATAGCCGAAGATGGCCTTGCGCGAAAACACGGGGATGATCTCGTTGGCGAAGCCGAAGGCCGGCAAGACCAGGATGTAGACCTCGGGATGTCCGAAGATCCAGAAGAAGTGCATCCAGAGAACGGCGGAGCCGCCCGCCTGCGCGTCGAAGAAGTGCGAACCCACGGTGCGGTCCAGCAGCAGCATGATCTGCGCGGCGGTCAGCGGGCCGATGGCGATGAAGACCATCCACGAAACCACCAGGTAGATCCATGCCAGCAGAGGCAGGCGGCCCATGGTCATTCCCTTGCAGCGCAGGGAAATGATGGTGACCACCAGATTCAATGCGGTGCCCACGCTGCCGATGCCGCTGAGGAATACGCCCAGAATCCAGTAATCGGTGCTGTGACCGGGAGAAAAGATGCGCGCCGTCAGCGGCGCATAAGCGAACCAGCCCACGTCGGGAGCAGTGCCCGCTCCGTAGAGCCCGTCGCCGCCGAGAAAGCTGAAGTAGAGCAGCAGGCCACCAAAGGCCGAGATCCAGAAGCTGAACGAATTCAGCCGCGGAAAGGCCATGTCACGCGCGCCGATCATCAGCGGGATCAGGTAATTGCCGAAGCCGAAGAGGATCGGCATGCCGACAAAGAACACCATCGTGGTCCCGTGCATGGTGAACATGCGGTTGAAGACCTCTGGGGTGACGAAGTGATTGTTGGGCACGGCCAGCTGCACGCGCATGATCAGGGCCTCGATGCCGCCAATGACCAGGAAGATCAGCGCATAGCCGATGTACATGATTCCGATCCGCTTGTGATCGACGGTCGTAATCCAGGAATTGACCACATCCAGCCAAGTCGGCTTTGCTAGCGCAACCGCGGCGCCTTCCGGATGGTCGTACGTTGTGTCATTCATCCGTTTCTCCAGCATTAGCGCAGCGAAGCCATGTAGGCCGTTACCGCGTCCAGTTCGTGACTGTTCAGGTGCATCTTCGGCATCAGGCAACCCATCTTTATCGAGTCGGGATCGTCGATCCATTTGCGCAGGTTCTCGGGGGTGTTCTTTTCCACTCCGGCGGCGATGGTGTCGCGGCTGGCCAGGTGGGTAAGATCGGGGCCGAACTGTCCGGTAGCCACGGTTCCCGTTACCCGGTGGCAGTTGATGCACGCGGTGTGCTCAAAGACCTTTTTGCCTTCCGCCGCCGAGGCCTCTTCAGTCGCCTGCTTCTTCTGATTGGCCACCCACTGGGCGAACTGGGCAGGCGTATCCACATAGACACGAAGAAGCATCATGGCGTGCTCGGCTCCGCAGAACTGCGCGCACTGACCGAGGTAGACGCCGGGCTTGGAGGGATCGAGCCACATGACGTTGACCTTGTTGGGAATGAGGTCCATTTTGCCGGCCAGTTCGGGTACCCAGAAGCTGTGGTCCACGTCTGCCGAAGTCATGGTCAGAAAGGTCGGTGTGGGCGCATTGGGATCGTTTGCCGGAATGTGCAGTTCGTTGGCGGTGACAATGCCCAGCTTGGGATAGCGGTACTCCCACCAGAACTGGTGGCCAATTACCACCACGTCCATGGAATTGGCCGGTTTGGCTTGCCGCTCGGTCACGAAATTGACGCGCGCCGAAGTCAGAAACAGGACCACCACGATGAGGAACGGAATCACTGTCCAGGCGATCTCAATCTGGTTGCTGCCGTAGAGCTGTACCGGCTCCATCTGCGAATCGCCAGGGCGGCGGCGGAAGCGGATCAGCGCGTACATCAGCAGGCCGGCAACGATCAGAAAGATGACCAGGGTGATCGACAAGACGAAGACCGACAGGCTGTCGATATCGTGCGCGGGCGTCGCGTGAGGAGCAAAGATGCTGGTCGGCCCGCTGCCGAGGATGGGGATCTTGTGAAAAACCCGCACCGGCCACGGATCGGAGATAGCGGCCATCTGTGCGTTCAAGGAATTGCCAAAGCTCATCAATTTCACCTGGTTCTCCTGGGCCTCTCCCGCGGACTGACCGAGGTCGCCCACATGCCGTGTTCGAGAGACTTTGGAAGGTACAGCGTGGTTGGAGCCGCAGGGAGAACGGCTGGCAGCAGCGTTGCCTTTCGGCTCACGTCAAAATTCAAAATCGGTTCAAGACCTGCGAGGAAAGCCGTAACCGGCTGGGGAACAGGAAATCAGCAGCCGTAACAAAGTTCAGTGGGGTAGCCGAAAATGGAAGATTGCAAACTACATGCCGCAGGCGGTCCTACAGCAAGGATGCAGATTGGATGCTCCAGGGCGGGGCGGAGAATCGGATATTCATAGTTTTTTTTGCTTCCGCTCCAGGCGGCCGACATGGCTGAATCGATTCATTTTCCAGGCCGCTCACCGGGAGGCGCGATCCAGCGCGGAAGCCAGCTTAACCCGGCAAAAAGAGAGCGGGCCGGGGATCGAAATCCCAGGCCCGCTGTGCAGCGTTGGATGTGCCCCGGCTATTTGGCTTGAGGAGCCGGAGTGGTGCTATTGTCGGGCGCCGCTGCAGCGCTATTGTCCTGCGCCGGAGCCTCGGCCTTTTTCTTTTCGGCCATGCGCTTCTTTTCGCCCTTGGTGGCGGACTTGGTTTTCTTCTTCTTGGTGGCCGTATCGCCGGCCAGGCCAAGCGCAGCTGCCTGCGTCTGGCGGTCAGCCACTTCGGCCGCATCGGCAGCAACCGGAGCCATGGTGTCGATCTTCGGTCCCTGCTGCTTGGGCTGTTTGGGCGCTTTGGCGCGCTCACTGAAGCGCATCTTCTTGGTCGGCTTGTTGCTGGCCTCCAGAGGATTGGCCGGTTCGTTGGCGTCGGCGACCGGCGCCGGCACCGCTCCCGCGTCCTCGGTCTGGGCCGAGGCAGCGTTGGGCAGTGTCTTGGTAGGCGCCTTGCCGAAGCGGATCTTTTCCTTTTTGCCGGGCTTCATGCTGAGCGCAGCGGCCTCGGCTTTGGCTGCCTTTTGGGCTTCCTTGGGGGAAACCGGAGCCGACACCTTCTCGACCGACCCTGCGTTCTTCTGGCGGAAGGTGCGTGCGTTCTCGCGGAAACGGGTGCGCTCAACCTTCTTCTTCTTTTTGGGGGAAGGCGGGACATAGGAGCTGTAGACCGGCTTGGTCTGCTTGGCGCTGGCGCCGGTATCCACGTAGCCCGGCTTGGTCTCGACAAAAGCCTCTTCGCGCATGGTGGTCAGATAGGCGCGCATGGCAGGCTCCATTCGCGACATGTAGAAGTTTTCTTCCACCTGTTGCTCGACATCCTTATATTGCGGCACGCCGCCCGGGATGTGCTGAACCACCTTGAGGATGACGTATCCCTGCCGGGTGCGGATGGGATCGGTGACCTCGCCCGCCTTGAGTGCGAAGGTCTTGTCTTCGAGAACCTTGGCCAAGGTTCCGCGCTTGAACTGGCCCAGTTCGCCGCCCTCGGAGGCGGTGGACCCGTCGCTGAAGCTGCGCGCCAGCTGCGTGAAGTCGCCGCCGGCGTGGATCTTGGCTTCAATTTCGTCCGCCTTGGCCTTGGCCGCGGCAAGCTTTTCGGGGTCCTCGGCGGGCGCCATGCCGGGAATCGCAGCCGCCGGAGCCGGAGCCGCGATCAGGATCTCGCTCAGATGCACGCTTTCCTGCTGCGCATAATCCTGCTTGTGCGCCTCGAAATAACGCTCCGCTTCGCCGGGGGTGAACTGGATCTTGCGTCCGATTTCCTCGCGCATCACTTCGGAGGTAACAATCTGGTTGCGAATGTTGGCCTTGAAGTCCTCAAACGAGATTCCCTGCTCCTTGGCGGCCTTTTCCAGGTCCTCCATGGTCTCCAGGTTGTACTGCTTGCGCAGTTCGTTGAGTCTTTTGATCAGTTCGGTTTCGCCCGTGATGCCGACTTCTTTGGCTTTGGAAAGCCAGAGCTGCTGGTCGATCAGGCTGCGCAACAGATCCCTGTGCGCCGCCGAGATCTCCTGCATGGTAGCTCCATGCTGGCGAGCTTCCTGGTCCATTTCCTTCATCGCGCGGTCGTAGTCCGAGCTGGTAATCACCTGATCGTTGACGCGGGCGATGATCTCTTCGACCGTCGTACCGCCGTACGGACTCTCAGGCGCGGCTGGACGCGTTTGCGCCAGAGTGGAACTTGCGAGCAGCGCCGTGCCGAACACGAGAGCCGCGGGAATGCGAAGGATTCTTGAATTCATAGGGTCAGGACACGGAAGAGCGCGTTGAATCGGCCACTCATCTATAGACGCCATTGTAAATGGCTGGGGAGCAATGAGGCGACGGATTGCCGGAAAGGGGCGGATTTCAACGAAATCGGCGTTCCTACAGGGCCGGTGCCCAAGCATTTGGCCTGCGGGCCCACTCTAACCGCCGGCGCGGCTCTCAAACAGGGCAATCGCATGAAGCTCGTGAGGAAGCCAAATGGGAGTCTCGAAAGGACACGACTTTAGTCGTGCCGCAAGGGAGCCAGAGAATCCTGGGCTTCAGCCCCCTATGGAAAATCTGAAATTACCAGAAAACGTCCCTCGGCGGCTAAAGCCGGCAGTCCTGGGTACTCGCAATCGGCACGGCTGAAGCCGCGCCCTTTCAAAACAGTGGCTCCTTCTGGTTCACCGGCATCATGCAGTTGCCCTCGGCTCTCATAATGCGCCACCCGCCGTCTAAACAGTCGGGTGCTATACTCTAGCCCTGAGACCGCGCCGCCGGCGCCTTTTTGAGCTGCCGCGCGACGCCTGGTCTGGAGGATTTCCCTGCTTATGACTCCCCGCGCCCGCCGCGCACTCTTTTCCGTGGTTCTGTTCTTTGTCGTCTGCGCCGTTGCGGGCAGTGTTCTGCAGCGCAAGGTGGGGGCACAATCCTCTGCCGACGAAAGCCAGCTGCGCGACAGCCTCAAGACCTTCACCGATGTCTATGCGCTAGTGGAACAGAACTACGCCGAGCCGATCACCGGCGACAAGGCCGATACCGCCATCTACGACGGCGCGATTCCGGGCATGCTCCGGGTGCTGGACCCGCACTCCAACTTCTACGATCCAAAAGCCTATGCCAAGATGCGCGAGGATCAGCACGGCCGCTATTACGGCGTGGGGATGACCATCCAGCAACAGAACGGCAAGGTCTTTGTGGTCTTCCCGTTCGAGGGCACACCGTCGTTCCGGGCGGGCATTCGCCCCGCCGACGTCATTTCGGCGATCGATGGGAAATCGACCGACGGGCTCTCCAGCGACCTTGTGGCCAAACAGTTGAAAGGACCCAAGGGAACGCACGTGCAGGTGACCATGGTACGCGAGGGTCAGCCCAAGCCGCTGGTCTTCGACTTGGTGCGCGACGAGATTCCCAACCCCTCGGTGGACCTGAAGTATGAGATTCGCCCCGGCATCGGCTATATCCACCTGAAGCAGTTCCAGGAAACCACGGCCCAGGAAGTGAACGAAGGCATCGACAGCTTCGGCGACTTGCATGGCCTGATTCTGGACCTGCGCGGCAACCCGGGCGGCCTGCTGAGCCAGGCGGTCGAGGTATGCGACCACCTGCTGGCCAAGGGACAAGGCATTGTTTCGCAGCGTGGACGGGCTTATCCGGATCAGAATTACTCCGCAACCCACGGCAACAACGGCAAGACCTTCCCCATCGTGGTTCTGGTGAACCGCAATACGGCTTCCGCGGCGGAGATTGTGAGCGGCGCGCTGCAGGATCATGACCGGGCGCTGATCGTGGGCGAGACGACCTTCGGCAAGGGCCTGGTGCAGACGGTGTATAACCTGAACGAAAACACCGGGCTGGCGCTGACAACGTATCACTACTACACGCCTTCGGGCCGGCTCATTCAGCGCAACTACGCGGGCGTCTCGCTCTACGACTACTACTACAACCACGCCGGAGCGCAGCCGGCCAACAACTCCAACCGCGAGGTCAAGCTGACCGATGCGGGCCGCACGGTGTATGGCGGCGGCGGCATCACGCCCGACGAGAAGATCGAGACGCCCAAGAGCAACCACTTCCAGGACACCCTGATTGGCAAGGGCGTTTTCTTCCACTATGCCGCGCATTATCTGGCCAATCGCACCGTGGAGAGGAATTTCCAGGCGGACGATGCGGTGCTGGCGGACTTCAAGCAGTACCTGACCAGCCAGAGCATTCCCTGGACCAACGAGGACCTGAACGCGCCTGGAGTGTTGGATTGGGTCAAGGTGAGCATCAAGGACAAGATTCTAACCAGCCAGTTCGGCCAGTTACAGGGACTGCGCACCATGGCCGATTGGGATCCGATGATTCAGAAGGCGCTTACCTATCTGCCCGAGGCCCAGGCGCTGGAAGACACCGCCCACAAGGTGCTGACCCAAAAGGCGATGGCGCGTAACGAAGCGCCGTAAGACGCGACGATTCCTGAGGCAAAAAGCGGCCTTCCCACACGGGAAGGCCGCTTTTTTGCGCCGCAATTTCCGGACTGGCGACCTTCCGGGCGAAATCGGAATTCTTGCCTTGGGGCGTTTTACAGGCCAGCTGCGAATCCAGAGGAAGCTGTGCGATGCAAGTCCTTTGTTTTGAGTGTCTATAACACACTTTCTCTTGCGTAACTTATTTGTTTTCTTGAGAATACGAAGAAAAGACGGGGGGAGGGGAGGGGTACTTATCTCGAGATAGCTGGAGGCGCCGGCTGCAATGTGGGCATGTCGGGATCCTCGAATGATTGTGGAACAAACGAGGGTAATGGTCGGCAAACGGGGGCGGCGAAGTGGTGTGGCGTCCCGAGGACACAGTTTCCGCCGGAATTCAAGAACTGCGCCTCGGACAGCTTACGGACGCAGAGTGGCGATGGAGCCCGGGCCTGAACAGCTGCAGAAAAAGGCTTGCATTCGAGTGAATCGCTGGAATGGGGATCCGCAGGGGCTAAAGCCCAGTTCAATCCGTTGGCCTTATCGGCACCCTTCGACAGGCTCAGGGCAGGCTAGAAGTCGTGCCCCGATAAGAAACTAAAAAGAGACTGGATTCCGAAGATGCTGCAAGTTGCAGATTTCAAAAAGGACGAGTGTATTGTTTTCGATTTCGCAAGTTGGCCCCCGCTGACGCGGGGATGGCAAGTTGGCAGGTTGGCGGCTGCATCGCCAGGCTCCGTTTCATCCAACCGTGGGTCGGCAAGACAGGTGGGTGACTGTTACAAAGCCTGGCAAGATGGAGCCTTTCCGCAGCCTGTGAAGGCACCTGCTCCCTCCGTTCCAAGCACCGCTTGAGAATTTCATTTGACTTCTTCAGAACGCAGGGTCAATTGAGATAGGGAACGATGGGTCCGTGCTTTCCCATGTTCCCAAAAGCGAGAGAACTCCACCCCTCGGACCAGGACCTGTCCGTGGGGACCCCGGTACTCCACCCCACGGACCAAGACCTGTCCGTGGGGACCCCGGTACTCCACCCCACGGACCAAGACCTGTCCGTGGGGACCCCGGTACTCCACCCTGATGCATCGGTTGGGCTTGGATCTGACGCGCCCGAGACAGTAGGCCCAGTGCTTTTCAGCCTCTCAGGCAGTTTGTGTTGCGCCGATCTCCGAGGCCGGCGGCGGGGGCGGCGGATAGAGAATGTTTCCCATCGCCTGGTAGCGGCCGCCATAGAAGACGAGTGCATATTCCCGCGAGGCGGTGGCGATGGGACCGGCGAGGCAAATGCTGGCCAGCAATCCGAGGCCGAGACCGATCAGGCCGAAGAAGCCCATGACGATGAAGCCGACGGCCCTGGTCGCGCCAGTGGCGTCGGCGAAGGCGGCGTGGATTCCGTATTCGATGCCTCCCAAAGAACCAACCAGGAAAATGCCCGGCAAGATGAGGATGAAAAACAGGGCGATCATGGCGATGGTGGGCAAGACGAGCCGGAGGAGCGCGTAGGCAAGAAACTGCGCCTTCTCGGCGGAAATGCGCGCCCAAACCTGAGACCACGCTTCGCCCGCTGTCGCGCCATCGAGAGCGAAATGGGGCAGCATGAAGTCGCGCAGGATCACGTCGGAGAGATAGGCAGCGAGCACCAGTGCAAGAATGATGGGGATCAATGGCAGGACGAGGGTGATCACACTCATCCAATCGGGCTGACCGCCTGGTGGGATGTCGTGAAAGATGCGCATGAACCCGGAGATGAAGGGGAGAGCGATGAGCACGACCAGCGCGAAAAAGCAGATACCCACAACCACATTCATCCAGAAGAAGCGGGAAGCGCGATCGCGATAGAGGTGCCAGCCGGGGCGAATCTCACGGGTGTTGTGGACCAAGCAATGGAAGTAGGCAAAGCGCAAGCGGGTGATGAGCCAGGCGATGAAGAGCGCGATGACGATCACCAGCGCCACGGCAGCGACGATCCCGGCGATCCATTCATTGGGGATGTCGCGGAGGGAGTTGATCACCGGGCCGTGCACGGACGGATTCCCGCCATGGTTCGTCTGGTGGGATCTCAGGTTGCTGTTAAATCCCTCGGTGAGGACGGCGACCAGTCCCAGCTTCAGATAGGATCCCCAGCTAAAGGGTCTGAAGAGGAAGTCTCTGGTTCGTTGAATGGCAGGGGAAACGGAGTCGGCGGCAGAGATAGCGCGCATGGGAGTCCTTTCGGGGACGGCAAACCATGGAACTTAACTACGCGAACATTATGTACGAAGTTCCCCGACAGGTGGGCTGCAGGTTGATTGATTCAGCCCTTGCATGGTGAGATTGTTCGCCCAACCTTTCCGCGAAGAAGCAAGGCGCAGGTTCTTCGACTCCGCCGCGCTTGGCTCCCCATGAACAAAAATAGGGTTTTATAGAATCAGCAGGTTGGCCGCGGCTTCGCCGCGATAGCAAGTTGGCGAGTTGGCGGCCTTTGCTGGTTTCGCACATTGTTCATTTCAGCCGTAACTCGACATGGCGAGTCGGGCTGCTCAGAATGACAGGCACGGGTGGGGCACCAAGGCCGGAGCGGGAGATCGCATCAGGCTTGGTATTGCTCGTCGGTCACGTGTTCCATCCAGTCGACCGTTTTGCCGTCGAGCTTTTCCTGTATGGCGATGTGAGTCATGGCGGTGGTGGGGGCAGCGCCATGCCAGTGTTTCTCTCCCGGCGCAAACCAGACAACGTCGCCGGGACGGATCTCTTCGATGGGGCCTCCCAAACGCTGCGCGCGTCCGCAGCCGCTGGTGACGAGGAGCGTCTGGCCGAGCGGATGGGTATGCCACGCGGTCCGCGCCCCCGGCTCGAAGGTCACATTGGCCCCCACAACGCGCGCCGGATCGGGCGCGTCGAAGAGAGGATCGACCCGGACGGTGCCGGTAAAGTATTCCGCCGAAGGTTTGTAGGAAGCCTGCGATCCTGTTCTTTTGATTTCCATTGCTCATTTTCTCCTGTGGCTTTGCTGTGGCTCTGGAATGACGGGCAGGGCTGCGGTGCATGGAGCTACACGCTGCGCAAGCTTCATCCGGCTGTGGAAAAAGGCATGGTTCCGAGTGGTCCGTTGGATTATGCCTTAGCAGGGGCCAAAGCCCCGTTCATTTTGTTGGCTTTATCGGCACGACTAAAGTCGTGCCCTGACGCTTCTTGCCCACCATGAAGTTCTTCCGCAGCATGCAAATCCCGAGCCGATTCTATTGGCTTCATGTCGGGATTAAAACCCCGACCTAACGCCCGATGAAGGTTTTCCGCGGCGTGCGAATGGGACCCTGACCGCGGAATCAGGTGCTTGTTACTCGTTCTTGAGAGACGCCATATCGATCGAGAAGCGGTACTTCACGTCGGAACGAAGCATTCTCTCGTAGGCTTCGTTGATCTTCTGGATGGGAATGACTTCGACATCGGAGGTGATGTTGTGTTCCCCGCAGAAGTCGAGCATTTCCTGGGTTTCCTTGAGGCCGCCGATGAGCGAACCGGAGAGGCTACGGCGACCGAAGAGGAGGCCAAAGGCACTGACGGCGTGGGGCTTCTCCGGAGCGCCGACGATGGTGAGGTCGCCGTCCATGCCCAACAGGTTGATGTAGGCGTTGACATCGTGATCCGCGGCCACGGCGTCGAGAATGAAATTGAAACTGCCCGCGTGCTTTTGCATTTCGTTGGCGTTGCGGGAAAGGACCACTTCGTCCGCGCCGAGGCGGAGGGCGTCTTCCTTCTTGCTTTCCGAAGTGGTAAAGGCAACAACGTGCGCGCCGAGCGCATGGGCGAACTTGATGCCCATGTGGCCCAATCCACCCAGGCCAACGATGCCGACCTTCTTGCCCTTGGTAACGCCCCAATGGCGCAGAGGAGAGTAAGTGGTGATGCCTGCGCAGAGCAAGGGAGCGGCCCCGGCAAGATCGAGGTTCGAGGGCACTTTCAGGGTGAAGCGCCGATTGACGACAATGCTGTCGGAGTATCCGCCGTAGGTTACTCCGCCCAGGTGCTTGTCGGGCGCGTTATAGGTGAAGGTTGCGCCGGGACAGAACTGCTCCATGTCCGCCTTGCAGGCCGGGCATTCGCCTTCGGAATCGACCAGGCAACCAACGCCGGCCAGATCGCCGGGCTTGAACTTTGTCACCGCAGAGCCGACGCGGGTGACCCGTCCCACGATCTCGTGACCGGGAACGCAGGGATAAACCGTCGGCATCAACCCGCTCCACTCGTTGCGAACCTGGTGAAGATCGGAATGGCAGACGCCACAAAAGAGGATCTCTATCTGGACATCGTCCTGCGTGGGTTCGCGCCGGGTAATCGTAGAGGATGCAAGGGACGCCGTGGCGCTGGCGGCAGCATACGCTTTCGCTTTAAACATGAGGGCTCCTATGGGCCGTTTGGCCTGTTTATAGATGCAAATGCGGAAGACGCCGATCTTCTTTTCAGCGGCCTGAACTTGCGGGAGACGCGAGCCCGGGTTCGCGGGCAAGCGGGAAGGATTTGCACGGCAAGCGAAAGAACTTCGATTGCGGGCTCTTCGGACTCCCTGCATCAAGGATACAAATCAGCCCGCCAAAAGCGATTGCACAATCCTTGCGAATTCTTGCCTGATTCTGTTGGGCGGCGTCCAGGACCTGCAAGCAGTGCGACGGCGCATTGCGGGTTGTTGCCGGGCTGCAAGGCAGTTTTGTTACGCCTGCAACAATTTTCGCCAGGGCGCAAAAGTGTGCGCGCCGGCGCACCTTCAGTACGGCTGCCGCGCGTGTAAACTTCGTGGTAAGCTGTGAGAAACGCAGCCAGCTCCTCCACAAGTAAACGTTTCCGAAGATCCTCCCGTCGAGAAGCTAAAGTTCTGCGACATGCGGACGAAGATATATCCCTGACGAGCGCAATTCCACACTTCACCTGCCCTTTGTGGTTCCGCGCATGGTGGCTTTTACTTCAACCCCGCGAGCGAAGACCTTTCCGTGGGGCCCCGGTTGAGGAAAAGGACCCTTTAGGACGTTGGTTCTGGGGTACAGCAATTGCGGAACCGCTGTAGCCTCCGGAGCAGCCGACCGGGATTGAGATGCGGCAATGCCGCTGTCATATGAGTTATCCAGCTACGGATCGCTCATGTGACCTTCCTCCCCCTTTCCCTTCGGGGAAAGGGGGTCTTTTTGTCCGCGGAGATCAGACAAATCCTTATCGGGAAGAGCCTTCGAGGTTCAGGCGATCTGCATTGCGAGCGAAAAGAGAGTCAAATCCTGCCACCTAGCTCAGCGGAGCGAAGCTGCAGTGCGGGTTCACGCCAGGCGCGCAAGGTCGGAGGGGGCATCGATATCGATCTCACCGCCCGGGAAGGGGAACTCGACGATTGGAAAGGCTGCGCGCCGCACCAGGTCCTTTGCTCCTTTGTCGCCGCTGAGCGCCTGAAGCAACGGAAAGGCCGCGCGAGGAAAGATGGCCGGGATACCCCGGTCCCCGGCGTAAAACGAGCAGGCTATCGCGGGTTGAGGATGGGCGAGAAATGCTTGGAGAAGCTCGATGAGATGGGCGGCGGAAAGTCGAGGCTGATCACAGGTGAGCAACATGACACCGCAGAGGTGCGCAGGGTGCATTTCGAGCGCGGTCAGCCCGGCACGAATCGAGGTGGAGAGGCCCTGTTCCCACTCCGCATTGATGACAATCTGTGCGGGATGGAGCATCGCTTGCGGCCGCAGCAGTTCGGCCTGTGCGCCGAGGACAACGAGAACCGGCGACAAACCTGCCTCGAAGGCGAGACGCACCACGCGCGCGAGCAGGGTTTCACCGTTGAGGCGGAGTAGTTGCTTGGGCTGCCCCAGGCGGCGGCTCCCACCCGCGGCAAGAACGATTGCGGGAATTGTGGACATGATCGGCCTCCCGGTTCCGGCGGCGCGGCTGCCGTTTTTGCCTTGATCTTGATCAGGATAATCCCGGGCCAAACTTTTGAAGAAAGCACAAGTTTGGGCATTCATCGGAAGGCTAGGGAAATTCGAAGAATGCGGACGCTGCGGGGGCGGGCAAAGGCATGAGGCTGACCTTGCGCTATTATCGATTGCTAGGGATTGCGCTCTACAATGCACTTGACCGGCATCGCTTCCTTACGAAAACACCATCGGTGCCGATAACCTGTCACAGTGCCTTTGCTCCGGATTTGCGGAGGACAGAGAACAAGACTTGCGCTGCTCCGCAGGCTGGCGTCTCCATCAAGCATCCTTGATAGAGAACCCAGCAGCGGGGGTTCGGGATACAGTCGCTCCGGTTTCGCAATAGGGGGCGCGGGAGGAGGTCAATGCTCAGGAACAAACCGACCATTTTGATTGCGGAGAGCGCCGCGGCAAATCACCAACTGCTGCAGGAAGTTCTCGGCGTGCGGTATGAGATTCTGGCTGTCAGCGACGGCGGCGAAGCGGTGGAGCTGGCCATTGCGGAGACTCCCGATCTTATTCTGCTCGACACCCAGTTGCCTGGGATGGACGGATTTGAAGCCTGCACAGCGCTGAAAGCCGATCGCCGCACGGCGGAGATACCGGTGATCCTGATGACCTCTGCGAACCAGCAGGGCGAAGAAATGAATGGGCTCGACGCGGGCGCCATCGACTTCCTCTCCAAGCCCCTGGTGCGCGCGGTGGTCAGAACCCGGGTCCGGAATCATCTTGAGTTGAAGCGGCAGCGGGACCTGCTGCGCGGTTTCAGTTTCCTCGACGGCCTGACCGGGCTATCGAATCGCCGCCGCTTTGACCAGTTCTTCGATCAGGAGTGGCGCAGGGGTCAGCGCAGCCGTTCTCCGCTTTCGCTGATTTTGATGGATGTGGACTACTTCAAGGCCTTCAACGACGCGATCGGTCACCTAGAGGGCGATGACTGCCTGCGCCAAATTGCCATGAGCCTGGAGGGTTGCATCCACCGCGCCGGGGATCTGATCGCCCGCTATGGCGGAGATGAATTCGCCTGCGTTCTTGCCGATACGGATGCGGTGGGCGCGGCTGGTGTCGCCGAGAATATCCAGGCGTCGATTGCCGCCCTTGCTCTGGCCCATCCGAATTCCCCGGCGGCGTCCCTGGTGACCCTCTCGCTGGGAGTGGTTACCCGGATCGCGGAATATGGCGAAGAGCCAGAGTCCCTGATTCAGGGAGCGGAGCGGGCGCTTTCCGCGGCCAAAGAGTCTGGGCGCAACCGGATTGCGGTATGGAACGCCGACGCCGTCGGGTCCCGCGCCTCCATCTCTGCGGAAGGGTAGGCGAGAAGTCTTCGCAGGGAGACAAACGGGCTGCGCAGTAGCACCTATTTCGAGTGAGGCGCTGGAATGGGCTTTTGGCAGGGGCTAAAGCCCAGTTCATTTTATTGGCTTTTTCGGCACGACTGAAGTCGTGCCCTGACGCTTCTTGCCTTCCCGATGGAGTTTTTCCGCAGCCTGTGAGGCCCTTCACTCATGCGACTGGCTTTATCGACACGACAAAAGCCGTGCCCGGTTACAAAGCCAATCCTGGTCGAGTTTTCTGCAGCTACTCAAGCCGCTTTGCCTTCAAAGTGCGCCTCAATCTCTTCGAGTGTCTTGCCTTTCGTCTCGGGCAGGAAGAACGCGGCGGTCAGGAAGTAGAGCACCGTGAAGCCGGCAAACAGGAAAAAGATGGAAGAGTAACCGTACTTGCTGACGAAAGGCAGGAAGATTCCGGCCAGTGTGGTGGAAACCAGCTGGTTGATGACCAGAGCAATGCTCATGCCGTTGGAGCGGATGCGGGTGGGCATCAGTTCCGAGAGGGCCAGCCAGACGCAGACGCCCGGTCCCAGCGCATAGAAAGCCATGAAGAGATACAGGCCCCCGGCCACCAGCCAACCGTGCGAGGGCGGGGGCACGACACCTACGAGCGCTTTTTCAATCTTCAGCGGAGCGGTCCGCGCGGCGTCGAGGTCGGCAAATGGATTTTTGAAGAAGGCTTCCACACGGTTGTTGGGAATGGCGCTGGAGCGGTCGATCTGAATCGGTGCCGCGCCCGCGTCGTCGGAACGAACAAAGCTGGTGGAGGCGGTGAAGTCGCCATAGGAATAGATCACTGCCAGCGAGGCGCTTCCCGGGCCTGGAACGTAGCCTTCGGCATTCAGCAGCTTTTTGGCTGTTGGCGAGTCGAAGCGCAAGCTGAGGGTCTGATCCGGCGACACCATGGCCTGTACTTCCGGCCGGGCATCCACGCTGAACTTCTCCGTGCGCAAAAACAGGACGCCGACAAAGACCATGGAGACGATGATGCCGCTGGTGCCCAGGATGAGCAGGAATCGCCGCCCTTTGCGGTCCACCAGGGTCATGCCCACGATGGTCATCAGGAAATTGACGACTGTAAACAGGACATAGCCCCAGTGCGCCCACAGGTCCGAAAGGCCACTCTGCAGCAAAATACCGGTGTTGTAGCCGATGATGGAATTGACGCCGGTGGCGGTGTTGCAGAACAGGATGATGCAGGCCAGGAGGAAGGGAATCACGTACTTCCGGCGCAGCAGAGAGCCTTTTGCCGAGCCGTTCCATGGGCCCGCCTTCGATTGGCCGCTCGCGGCTCCGGTCTCTTCCATCTCGCGCAGTTCGGTGCGGGCTTGCGCTTCGGTCCGCGAGCGAAGCAGGGCGCGCAAAGCCTGGTCGCGCTTGCCGCGCCGGAAAAGCCAGCGCGGCGACTCCGAGACGAAGAAGCTGCCAACCATGAAGAGAACGCCGGGAGGGAGCGAGACCCAGAAGATGCTGCGCCAAGCGTGATCTTTGAAGCGCAAAAGAGTAGCTGCATCGGCGGTTTGCGCAACCGCCGCTACTCGATAGCTGAAGAAGATGCCTACGAGCGCGGCAGCCACAATACCGAGAGTCAAGAGCCATTGAAAGATGCCGGTTCCCTTGCCGCGCCTGGAAGCCGGTAGGCACTCGGCCAGATACAGGGGCACCACCACGCCGATGAATCCGCCGCTCATGCCCTGCAAGAGCCGGCCCAGAAATAGCGGCGTATAGCCGTCCGAAAGCGCAATGATCGGAATGCTCAGAATAAAAGCCGCGCCACTGAAAAGCAGCAGCGGCTTGCGGCCCAGCCAATCCACCAGCACGCCAGCAAAGAGGGTGGAGAATACGCTGCCGAGCAGGACAGCCGCCACAATTACCGAGAGCTCGCCCGCAGTCAGATGCGAAGTCGCTTCCAGGTAAGGCAGCGCGCCACCGATGATGCCCACGTCCACGCCGTAGAGCAGTCCGCCCAATCCGGCTACCAGCAGCAAAAAACTGTTATAGCGGCGTTTGGCGTCGTCTTCCAGGAGTGCCTTGGGAGCGGCGGTAAGCTCGTTCATCGAATGCGTCCTCTCAAATCGCGCAGGATTCTTTCCGTTGCATCGGCGGGCGCTGCCTGCGGTCGCATACGATCCTACAGGGGCAGCCGCAGAGCGCGGGATAAAGGCCTGGAACTTGCGCTTGTTTCGTTCGGACTGATCATATCTCATCGATACGATCAGTAACTAGATCCCAATTGACGAAGATTACAGATTCAATGCTCTTGCGGCCTGCTGTTCCATGGTCGGGTACCTTCAAGCTTTCTTGCGATGACCTTGGTTTGGTTTCCAACCTGGATTTATTGGAGTTTTCTAAGAATCCGCCGATGAACGATACAGGGTGGGTTGTCTGCATGCCCCCGCTTGAGGTACCCATATGTCGGTTGCTGCTCTGTCCACGGCGGGTTTCACGCAATACATCAATGCGTCCAGCAATCTTTCAGCCTCGCAGAAGGCCCTGCAAACGCTCGGCCAGACGCTCGGGGCGGGAAACCTCTCCGGAGCCCTGAGCGCCTTCAATACTTACCAGCAGATCAACCAAAACCCGACCGGCACAAGCTCCACGAGTTCGAATTCCAGTTCGTCGTCCCCTTCCAAGCTCAGTACGGATATGAGCACCCTGGGCAGCGCCCTCAATTCCGGCAATCTTGCCAGCGCGCAGACCGCATTTACCTCGATGCAGGGAGATCTGGCCTCGACGCCGTCGCAAGCTGTGACCAATGCCACTGCCGCCGCGAATCAGACCGTGCAGTGGATCGACGACATGCTGAATCTATCCAACCCGGACACGAGTGCATCCACCACCACGACGGATCCGGCGACCTCCATGCTCGACAGCGCCTATGGCCTGAATTCTTCGAGCTCGAGCACGGATCCAACGACCGACATTCTCGACAGCGCGCTTGGTTCCTACCCGGCGGCTTCGACCACCAGCACCTCGGCCCCGGCTTCCACGATTGCCTCCCCGGCCGCGAGTGCCCCAGCGGCGAACACCTATGCCATCTACGCGAACCAGGGAAACCTGGGCAGCGGCGCCAGCGTGAATGCCTACGCATAAGGCTTCTAGCTGACTCAAATCGGAAAAGGATCCCCCGGAAGCTGAACTGCTTTCCGGGGGATTCCTTTGCCGGTGAGATTCCTGTTCTTGAAGTGCACGGGCTTCACTGGCTGCCGAAGAATCCAAACGAAGACGATTTGCTGGATCCTATGCCGCGAGTTGGCCCCGCTGACGCGTGGTCCACACAAAGCGGATGGCGCATGGCCAGTGCCAGTTATACTGCTTTCCATGCAAATCGATCCGATGACAGAGTGGCTTAGACTTACGCGGGTCTACGGCGAAATGGGCGATATAGAGCTCCGCGAGCTGGATGCCCGCGATCTCACCGAGGTGGCGCAGCAGGTCCTGCGCGACGAGCTGAGCAAGCGCGGCCTGAAGCCGCGGCCCGACCACGCCGACGCGCCGCAATATGCCGTCCGGCCTGAGCCCGCAGCCGTCGATCTCGGCGAGCCGCCGACCGACGGCGTCGACGAGGCCGCCGACGATCCGCTTGAGGAGTTCACCTGGAAGACACAGCTCTGCGAGTGCCTGGATCGCCAACAGGCCTCGGAGCTTTCCGAAGTCCTGCGTCAGGCGGGAATCGAGAGCTGGGTCCAAACACCCTACTCGGCCTTCGGCCTGCTGTATCCCCGCGTCTTCGTTGCCGCCGACCAGCTCGACCAGGCCCGTGAAATCGCCGACCGTCCGATTCCCCAGGCCATTGTCGATGAAGCCGGCGCGGAGCCAGCGGAATACGAGCCTCCACAGTGTCCTAAATGCGGCGCGGAAGACCCGGTGCTCGAATCCGCCGATCCAACTAATCAATGGCTCTGCGAAGCCTGCGGCGCGGAGTGGTCTGAGCCCGTCGAAGATCCTGACGCGTCTCCGGCTGCGCGATGACAGCGCTCTCGTCGTCGCAGGCGCTCTGGCCCGCCGCTGTGCGGACTTGGCGCTTCCTTCGCTCGTTCAACCTCGATACCTATCTCCGCATCTGCGCCATCGCTGCCTTCACTGAATGCATTCTGGTCAGCTTTCGCTTTGTGGTCTGGAACGCGCTCCCCTTCGATCCTTCCTCTATCGGTATTGCGGAGATCCGGAGTCTGCTTCCTCAACTGGTTGCACCGGAGTTCGTCACCTTTACTCTTCTGGCGGCCGTTACCCTGCTTCTGTTGCTCCTGCTGGCCCTCTATCTCCTCATCCATCTGCGCTTCGTGCTCTTCCACTGCCTCCTGTATCGCACCACGGACGTCAGCTCGGCGTGGGGTCTCTACAGCACCGCCGCGGCTCGTCTTTTTCGCGCAACCCTGGTGGTTCTCCTCGCCATCCTTGCGATTTTTGCGCTGGTGGTCGGCGGCATCGCCGTCGTCGTTTTCTCCGTACTCACCCTGCGCACTCCCGACGGCAAACTCGATCCCGGTGTTTTCCTCATCCTCTTTCTCCCTCTGGTAGGCTTTGCCGCGCTGGCCATTCTCACCGCTTTCATCTCCGATTTCGTGGTCCACGATTTCATCCTTCCCCACATGGCTCTGGAGGGCGCAACCTTCCGCCAGGCGTGGCGTTCGGCGCGCCGCATCATCTTCGCGGACAAGGACGCCTTCTTCTCGTGGTGCATTCTTCGCCTGGGCGTTCCTCTGCTTGCTGTCACCGTGCTTGTGATGGTGGCCCTGCTTCTCTGCGCTATCCTCTTCGCAATCCTCGAAAACTCCGCCGCCGGATTCAACGCCATGTTCGAGGACTCGACCGGCTTCCTCGCCGTGGTCAGATTGCTGCTGAACACAGCTTTCGTCGCTCTCGGCATCGGCGCCGGTTCGGCCATTGCAGCCAGTCTTGGAGGGCCGGTGGGTGTCTTTATCCGTTACCAGGCTCTCTGCTTCTACGCAAGCCGCTATCCCGCGCTCGGCCAGATCCTCAACGGGAGCGATCCAGAGTGACCATCTGTTTCTCGCATCACCGGGAACCTTTCAGCACCTGCCAGTGTCCAATACAGAATGGGACATGCGCACTGCGCGGGCGATCACTGAAACGTGTACCCTGAAGACCGGAGCTTATCAATGTGCTGGAACGGGCGTAGGATTGCATTTCTGTTGTGTTTTGCGGCGTTGGCCGGTGGTGCGCGCGTCGCCGCAGCCCAAGCTGCGACCCCCAAGTCGACAGCCGCGCCAGCGGCTCATCCTGCAAGCCCAGCTGCTAAACCGCAGCCCATTCTGCCCGATGCTTTTGCCGGATGGGTGGCCGACGCTGCTCCCAAAATCGTCACCGACGCCGCGCAGGCCGATCCTGCCAATGCCGCCGCGCTGGGCGAATACGCCTTCGCCACGGCTGCCTTTGCCAGCTACAAGCGCGGCAGCGAAACGCTTACCATTCGGGCCTTGCGCTTCCACGACGCCAGCGGGGCGTATGGCGCGTATTCGTTTTATCGCCACGATGGATGGCCGAAAGAACAGATCGGCACCGGCGCTACTTCCGACCACAACCGGGTCCTCTTCTGGCTCGGCAATACGGTCATCGACGCCAATTTCTCGCATATCGGCCCCATGTCCGGCTCGGAGTTGCGCGAGCTGGCCAGCCAGATCGAGGTTCCCGACGGATCCAAGGGAATTGCGCCTCCAATCTTGGCGAATCTGCCCAAGGCTTCTCTCGATCCGCAGACAACTCATTATGCCGCCGGCCCCGCGGGCTACACGGGAGCGGGCGGAGTCCTCCCGGCGGAGCTGGTTGGTTTCGACAAGGGCGCGGAGACTGCCACTGCTACCTACAATCTCCGCTCCGGCCCGGCCACTCTGACCGTCATCGACTATCCCACCCCGCAGATGGCCGCGGCGCAGGAAGCCAGGATCCGCGACTACATCAAGGCCGGTTCCAAGGCCCTCCCTGCCTGGCCGAAGCCGCTGGCGGACTCGGATCTGGCCTCGCTCGAAGTGCGCCGCAGTGGACCGCTTGTCGTTCTGGTAAGCGGCGATGCAGTGCCGGACGAGAGCCACAAGCTGATTTCCATGGTGAATTTTCAAGCCGAAGTGATCTCCGTTCCCCAGCCAACCGAGTCGGAAGTGGCCAAGACCGGACGGCTGCTCCTGGGCATTGCGGGAATCGTCATCATCGGATCGTTCGCGGCAATTCTGCTTGGGTTCTTCCTTGGCGGAGGCCGGGCGCTCTACCGGATGGCGCGCGGCAAGCCCGTTTCATCCGTGTACGACGAGGAGTTCACCAGTCTCAACCTCCACGAGTAGGGGGGCTCAGACGCCTTTGCGCAACTGGTTTTGACCCGTCGTCGAGTGGCGGAAAGGTGTGGAATTCCGGCCGCCCGAGCATGAAGCGCTTCAAGAGCGACGGGGCTCCCGAAGGCCGCAAGGCGAAAGAAGAACGAAGACCCATGCTGGTTCCAAGGCTGGGCGGTTCGCTAATCGTCTGACATGGAATGACTTATTTTGAGTCAGATTTCTCCTTGACACTGCCTTTCCCCGCACCTACTATGCAGCCAGAAAGTTCTGATGGCTTTGCCTCCGTTGGAACTATTCTCCCTGAGGAAGGAGCTGCCCAGTTGCCGGGTGGCTCTTTCCATTTTTTATCGGTGGCCCGCTTTCGGGTCACGCGCAGGTTGGCAGGCCCGCGCCTGGCAGGTCTGACTTTTCCTCAAGCTCAGGCGTTGCATGCGCCCCCAGGGCAATCGCGTTTGAAATTGCAATCATGAATCGAACTGGCTTTGAAAGGGCGCGGCTTTAGCCCCTCGTGGAGATATGCTGCCGCGTTGTAAAACCATCCCTCGGGGGCGGAAGCCCTAATCTTTCTCTTTCGCCTGTCTCGGCACGGCTAAACAGGCTGCGGAAAAAGGCCGGAGTTGGGGCACTATTCCCTCAAAACGCCCCTCGGGGCCTAAAGGCCACGTTCATTCTGCAGCACTTACGGCACGGCTGAAGCCGTGCCCTTTCAAGACTGAGGCTGAGACCGAGTTTTTCCGCAGCCTGTAAAGC
>Ga0181520_10003539_pt1 | contig 27264 bp, 23 predicted proteins | sample PEATcosm2014_Bin_29_FD_132451 | JGI IMG/M metagenome (GOLD analysis project Ga0181520, IMG submission 132451) | Peatland microbial communities from MTU Mesocosm Facility, Houghton, MI, USA - PEATcosm2014_Bin02_30_metaG | ecosystem: Environmental > Terrestrial > Soil > Wetlands > Peat | place...
CGCAACAACGACCACCGAGACCCAGATAAACCCGGTGACGCCCCCGAGGATCAGCACAAGGAATGTCTCGGGACGGCCAAAGAACCCGACGCCTTCCAGCGGGTCGTCAATCTTGCCTTCTACCTTTTCCTTGTACCCGATCTCCGCGTAAACGACCGGCTTGATGAACGTGTTCATCAGTGAGCCGGTCATGGCAAGCCCGATGATGGCAAAGTCCGCGATCTGCGGGACCGGCAAAAACCCGCTCACAATGGTGATCCCGGAGAGACCGACACCGAGAATGACAAGGGCATCCACGTACTTGTCAACGATCCAGTCAAAGACCGCCCCGAAGTTGGTGTGGGAGTTGGTCTTGCGTGCGATGCTGCCATCGATGAGATCGAAGAGGGCAGAGAGCAGCAAAACCAGGCTGCCGGCCAGGAACTGGAGTTCAACAAAGAGTGCCGCAGCGGCGATCCCGGCCACAAGGGCAAGAAACGAACACTGGTTCGGGGTGATACCGCACCGGACAAAGACCCCTGCAACCGGCTCAAGGTACTGTTTGAACCTTGGCCGGAGGGCGGTAATATTCATAGCTCACATGATGGGTACGCGAACCATTAATAGTTGCGGGAAAATACCGGATTGTCGGTACATTCAAACGTACGTATACTATTATTACCCTCCTGCAATCACCATATTATTTACGTCACGCGTCAAATGAAGAACTAAGGAGTTGAACCTAAATGGCAGCAACAACGGCTCGTCCGCACGTCTTAATGATGTCCGAGATAACAGCTGATGGCAAGCTCACCTTAAAAAAAGGTGCTTCCAGCAAGATCCTGATGAAATACATGGCGCATGAGACCGAGATCCTGCTCCACGAGACCCGGGCCGCATATGACGCGATCATGGTCGGTGCAAATACCATACGGATCGATAACTCATTTTTAACCGTCAGGCTTGTGCCCGGCAAAAGCCCGCTCCGTGTTATCCCGTGCAGCATGGCAGACATCCCCCTTGACGCAAACATCCTTGGCTCCGATGCAAATACCCTCATTGCGGTGTGTGAACAGGCCCCAAAGGACCGCGTCGCAGCAATCAGGGCAAAGGGCGTGAATGTCGTGATAGCCGGAAAGGATCATGTCGAATTGTCCCTGCTTATGCAGATCCTGCACGATGACTTCGGGATAAAAAAACTGATGATCGAAGGAGGCCCGACCCTGAACTGGCACATGCTCCATGAAAAACTCGTCGACGAGATCCGCCTCATCCACCTGCCTTTTATTGTCGGCGGATCGGATACACCGTCCCTCGTGGGCGGAATGCATATCAATTCAGAAAACGAGATGATCCGGCTGAATCTCAAGAAATACTACCTGTGCGGCAGCAACCTCGTTTCCGAGTTTGACGTGCTGTACTCCTAAGAGCTTACCCCTATGGAACAAATCCCTGAAACATCCCCGGTTCTTCCCGCACCGGGCCCGGCACCGCACAGCGCCGGGCTGAAATGGTTCCTGATCATTATTGTCGGTCTCATCCTCGTGATCGGGATCTTTATCGCTGTGTTCTATCTTACGAACAATGACAATTCCGGTGTCAGAGTCATCCGAATGGAAGGCACGCTTTCGACGGGTGATTTCTCCACGGACGACAGTGTCGGGAGCGAATATGTCGGCAACCAGTTGCGGCAGGCGGCTGACGATCCGACGGTCGAGGCCATCGTGCTACGGGTCGACAGTCCGGGCGGGACACCGGCGGCAGCAGAGGAGATTATCGGCGATCTTGAGTACGCAAAGGCCAAGAAGCCGGTTGTCATCTCGATGGGTGACATGGCCACATCGGCTGCGTACTACGTCAGCGCCCACGGTGACCGGATCTATGCAGACCCCGATACGTTCACCGGTGCCGTGGGTGTCATATGGACGTTCTCGGATATCAGTGAATATAATAGAGAGCAGGGATACAACGTCTCGATCGTAAAGTCCGGCGCGATGAAGGACATGGGGTCGACCTCCCATGCGCTTACACCTGACGAACAGGATTACGCCCAGCAGATCGTAAACGAGAGTTTCGAGAGGTTCATTGACGATGTGACGACTCAACGGGTGATCGCACGCTCCGATATCGATAACGGCCGGGTGATCCGGGGCGCGGATGCCCTGAAACTCAACCTTGTTGACCAGTTAGGGAACCTCAACGATGCGATTGATGGTGCAAAAGAACTCGCTGAAGCGCGGAAGTAATTTCATCCGATTTTTTTAACGCGCTAAATTTTCATCTGCACGCACGTTTTGTTGCAGGTTCGGTGTGCAATCTGAAACTCCGGCTCTTGCCGTGGGGTCTCATTCTTCCGGGCCGGTATTTTCTTCGTCATGATTGCTTTTCATGGTAGCTCGCCAGTCTAAATTAACCAGAGCAAAAAACGATCTGGCCGAAACCGACATGAACCGAGGTGTTCTCACCCAGACCATGAAAATTGTGAAGAGGAAATATGGGGAGGGCTCCCCGCCATGAAGGCCCCTCCGGGGCACGGCGGGGCAAGGGAGTTTTTATTATTTGTCACTAATCCGCCGCGGGGGCGTCCCTTCGGGGGCGGCGGCACTCATCGTAAAAATAATGCCTGCGGGAAACCGAAACGATCTGTTTTTTGTTTTCACAAAAAAAGGAATTTTCCCCGGAACCTTGGAAAACCCGTTTATATCATCCGGATCGGGTCGGCTTTCATGTACTCCCGGCAGACGGTTGTCGCGTAATGTCCCGGCGGGAGGGTAAATTTCAGATGCACGTTAGTTTCCTGCACGGAAGCATCGACCGACGTTTTGAGTGTGATCGGGCGCCACGCGCCGTCGAACTTTGTCCCGACAAAAACAGAAGCTTTCTGGAAATCCTCTGCGGTGATCTGCATATCAGCAAGAATATCCCGGATGGCATCATTGCCGGTGATCGCGTTCGTTTTGTCTTTCCCCGGCATAAAGAGCGCGATGTTGCACCGGCCCCGGGCAAGGTGGAGCGAGACGGCAGGGATGTTTGCTGCCGTTACCGCATCGGTCCGGCCATTTGCAAAGATCAGCCGGTCCCCGGCAACGGGATCGGTGAGTGTTTGGCCCTCACAAAGACGGTGCGAGAGGGCGCAGTTGAACAGGTACGACTGGAACGCGGAGACAAACATCGAGAGGAGTTTTGGCGGCAGCTGCCGGAGCGCACCGGCATAATCGTCCGGGTGGGCGTGGAGGTACGAGAGCATCGAGCGCTCAAACGACATCTGTACCGGCAGCTCGCGGAGGGCTGTTGCTGTGTCCCGGGTGTCCATGAACGCCGTCCTGACACGCTGGATCTCTTCTGACTCTAAGGGGAATGCCTTTCCCACGTAGGTCATCACCGCCTGCTCGTAATCGCCATGCAGGATCTGTTCCCCGACCCGGTGTGTCAATGGGCGGATGACACCGAACCGCTGGAGCCCGAAATAGTTGGGCAGGGCCTGCGACGCGGTCGCTGTTACCGTGGCGACCCGGCCGGCCAGATCCTCTGCATCAGCGTCCCGGATGCAGATATCAAACCGGTTTCCCTCAAGATCGCCAAGCGAGAGCTGTTCGTTCGACTGCCCGATTGGTTCAAGGGTGATGTCTTTTAAGTATATCGCGGTGATCTCTTCCGGCGTTACCTTGTACAATGAGATGAGCTGCGTGGTCCGTGCGTTTCGGTCTTTTGTCCCTGCCCAGCCGATCCGCCTATGGCTGATATTGAGCCGGCGGGCGATCTCTTTTACCGCGTGCTGGAGTTCCCAGCTGGTTTTTGTGAGCCGGCAGATCAGGTATGGCCCTGCCGTGCTGCCTTTTCCTTCAAGCGGGATCTCGTCAACCAGGAAATCTTCCGGTACCGTGCGGAGCATCCCGCCGATACCGGGGGTCCCGGTTGCGTAGTACTGCATCCCGAGCTCGCGTTCGAGCGCAAAAGGACTCTCTTTCATAAGAGCGAGAGCGTCCCGGTGATCCTGTCGAGGTCTTCGGATTTTGCCGGGCCAAGGCCAAGCGCGGTGATGGTGCCGGGTGGGATCTCGGTCATGCCGGCGTCCTGGATGAGGGATGTGGAAATGCCTGCCCGTTCCGCGAGCACTTTGATCTCGAAAAGGGTCCGCTCGGTGTCGGCCTTGAGCACCACTTTTTTCTGCCCTTCTGTCTGCCACGCCTTGCGCAGAGTCTTATCCGCGCTCTCAAATGCCCCGATGGATGCATGGGCTGCCTGGGCGCATTTCTTGCCGCAGCTCATCTTTACATCGTTTCTCAGGATAAGGCACTGTTTGTACCTGAAATGAGGTTCGAATCCGGGGTTATTTTCATTTTGAGGTGGTTTTGGCATCGCAAAATCTCTTTGGTTTAGGCGGAAATTAACCTTATCATTCCGGAAAAACCGGATACGATTTTTTAATAAAACAAAAAAAATCCATGGACCGTCCCTGTGGTTGCGGTGCAAAAACCTTTGAATTCACCCCAAGTCCAGTGTGGACGTTTATTGGGGGAACTCAAGAAAAGACCCGGTATGGTCTCGCTGGTCACCGGTCACCAGAAACCTCTATGTGATCTCTCACTAAAAAGCAACCATGAAACGATCTCAACCAAAATCCGGAACGATGCCAAGGAAGGTAGTGGCACCGAGCATTGTCCGGATAATGTTTGCCGACCTCTGCAGGAAATACCCCTCCTTTGATACTTTTTATTCCGATAATGAGGCCGATATCGATAAAACAGGTATTACGTGGGAGATCACTGCAACTGCGAAGAATGAGGGCACTTCGTCACCGGTAACAAATACCATTATCCTGAAAAAATATCCCAGATCTCAGGAGGATGCGCGGACCGTCGCCCATGAAATCGAGCACCTGCTGATCTGGGAACAGGGATACCCCTACATTATCGCCGATATGCATGCTGATGACGAACTCTACCGCAGGCTTCACCAGTCGGCACAGGTTATCCAGGGAACGGTTTTTGAGCCTATGGTCGAATCGAAAACAAAAAAATATTTTAAAAACCTGTGTGTCAGCAATCACACTTCCGCCATGAAGGGACTCTCAAAGTTAATAGAGAACAAGGAAAAAATCATCCCTGAACTCGAGGAGCCCCGGGCTCTCCTGTATTACAGCTGCCTGTATGTCCAGAAACGCCAGATACTTGAACTGACCTGCACGACGGATAAAACAGATGAATATACCCGCAAATTCGCGGTGCATTTTGGCGAAACCATTCTCCCGTGCGCAGATAAAATTACAGATCTCATCAAAAAGCACACGACCCGTTCCCCGGATTCAGTCAGGATGATCCTTTCAGGCATTCTCCGGAACAGGAACTGTGAATTTGGCTACCGGTGGCAGGATGAATTCAACCGGTTTGTTATTGACCGATGATATTTCAGACAACCCCGCCAACGCTACAAAAAGAGATCGCCATGGAACCCCTCCGCCCCGACCGGATCATCCGCTCCCGCCGCCGGACCATCTCGCTTGAGATCACAAAAGACGCTGCGCTTGTCGTTCGGGCACCCCTGCGGACACCGGACACGTACATCAAAAACCTGATCGAAGAGAAGCGTGCGTGGATCGAAAAAAAGATGGACGATATCAGGAGCCGCCCGGCTCCCCCGGAACGACGTTTTGCCCTGGGTGAGGAGTTCTTGTTTCTCGGGAAATTCTATTCCCTTGAGACAATCGCCGGCAGCGATGCCGGGATCTCCCTTGGCGACCGGTTCTATGTCGGGGAAGAGCGGCTGCCGGAGGTTCGCGGGCTTCTCAGGGCATGGTACGTGGAAAAAGCAGCCGTTATCATGCCGGTCCGGGTTGCCGGGTTTGCCGCGATCCTCGACTACCGCCCGAAGAAAATACGGATCTCGGATACCCGGCGGCGCTGGGCCTCGTGCAGCACATCCGGGACGCTATCCTTCTGCTGGCGCCTTGTCCTTGCCCCTCCCGAAGTGATCGATTACGTGATCGTCCACGAACTTGTCCATATGCGCCAGCCGGATCATTCGAACATTTTCTGGGAGAAGGTGGGCCGGGCCATGCCGGACTACGAGCGGCACCGGGAGTGGCTGCGCAAAAACGAGCGGATGCTCGATCTCTGACCGGCATTGTAGGGATAAGCGGGCATGTGCGGGTCTCCCCGCGATTATGCCGGCTAAGAGACATATCACTCAATATACTATATTATGCAATGATAATTTGAGGAAAGTATCTGATGGCGCACGTGCTGGTATCACCACTGAACTGGGGCCTCGGCCATGCCACGCGTGACATCCCGGTGATCCGGACACTGCTCGCGCACGGCCACGAGGTAACGATCGCTGCGTGCGGCAGCGCTCTTTCGGTGCTCAGGCAGGAATTCCCGGATGCCCGCTCTATCGAGTACCCGGATTATCCTGTCCCGTACAGCTCCGGGCACCTGTTCGTCCCGAAGTTCTGTGCGGCGATGCCCTTTATGCTCAGGGCTGTGGCACAGGAGCATACAACCCTTGAGGCGATCCTCGCAAAAGACCGGTACGATCTTGTCATCAGCGACAACCGGCTGGGGGTTTTTTCCTCAACGGTCCCGTCGATCTTTATCTCTCACCAGCTCCACTACCACCTTCCGCTCCTTTTCTGGCCGGCAGAGATCCTTGCCATCCCGGTCAACCAGTACCTCCATGAACGGTACGACCGTATCATCGTGCCCGACAATCCCCCGGGCCCGCTCTCCCTTGCCGGCAAGCTCTCCCGACCCCAGACTGATGTGGCACGTGAACGTGTCTTCTTCTCGGGTATCCTGTCATCCACCCGGCAGATTGCATGCACGCAGGATCTCGATTACCTGATCGTGATCTCCGGGCCCGAGCCGCAGCGGACGTTCCTTGAAAAAATTATCCTTGCAGACCTGAAAACCATCGATGGTTCCGGTGTCGTGCTGCTGGGCAGCCCGGAGAGAGCCAAGGCAACAACCCGTATCGGCGACTGGACCTGCGTGTCGTACGTTTCCACTGAAGAGAAGACCGAGCTGATGAACCGGGCGCAGTGCGTGATCTGCCGTTCGGGATACACGACCCTTATGGAACTTGCCGAGCTTGGGAAGAAACGGGCGCTCCTGATCCCGACCCCGGGACAGACAGAACAGGAATATCTCTCGTGGTACTACGAGCAGAACAGCTGGTATCATTCGCAGGAGCAGGACCGGCTGGACCTTGCAGAAGACCTCGGAATGTGCCGGCACTACCGGGGGTTCCCGGCGATGCCAAAAACCGCGGAGAATACAAAACGGCTCTACGATGAAATGCTGGCGGGGTACCTGGAATGAGGTGCGGCCATGGATGATCTGGTAGTGCCGGGCGTCGTCGCTCTGGCCCTCTTCTATGCCGGCATTGTGCTGGTAGCGTACGGGATACTCCGGCTTGTCATTTTGATGGTACAGGCATTTCTTGCCGGCAATTACCTGTTCTTTGGCGGGGTTGTTGCCTGTATTGTTGTGGCCATTCTGGCGTACGTTGCCGTGGGATTGTGGCTGCGGAAGACCGGGACGATCTAAAAAAGTTGAGGGAGAATCTGGGTGTGCCCGGGGATTTTTGGTGTACCTCCGGTTCACACAAAACCGGCGGTCTGCGGTCGCGGGATCTTACGGAACCCTTCCTGTGAGTGGGTCGGCACGAGCATCTTTGACTGGATGCGGCTCAAGGATCCGGTGCCAGTAGTCCTATCCCATAAAACGCTAAAAAAACACCCGTAAAACCGTCCGATTGCCATGTATAAAAATTAAACCGATAAGAGGCCCCTATTTGCAAAAATACGCCCAAATTGAGCCCCATATGATGCCCTTTGGCAGCCCATATTCGCGTTCTGGCAGCGGTCATTTTCCTCATCAACAGAAAACCCATACAGGCCGGGGAAATGGCCTCAAACCGCGTCTATGTGATCGTTTTATTTCGTCCGTTTTGAAAAATAAGGCATATTTGGGGTTATTTTTAATCGGAGCCCGATACGTGCTTCTTTTCGGGTGATCAAAGAGTAATCGGAGGCCAGATTGGGCCCGGATTTACCCGAATCAATCATGGGTCATGGGGGAAAGCGCCAGGGTCGGGCGAGACTTTTCTGGAACTATATCAGGATAAGTACCTGGCCGGATGATCCGGAACACTCCATCGACTAAAAAGAACCGGCTCGCGGGAAGAATGATACATTTCATCCTTAAAAGATTCCGGGTTCTCTGCATCCTCACGAGCCCGCCCGGTCATTGACACCAGATTCAGATCTTTTTTATCTCGCGGAAAATTCTGCGTACCGCCCCGTACCCCTGCGAGACCGATTTCCCGATCCCAAGATACTCCGGGATCTGGAAATTGGCCTGGAATTTCCCGGTAAAAGTCATGACGCCGGCACCACGAATCCGCTCTTTCTGGAAATGGAAGTTCGTGTCACAAATTATCGGCACAGGAACCTCGTACCCCAGCGATTTTGAAAATGAGAGGAGGGTATCGACAAATATCTTCTGCACGAACTCGTCGCGTGCAGGCTTTCCCGTAAGTTTGTAGAACCTCTTATAATTCTCCTGGGTGAGCGCGAGCCATGGTGTGGCAAATTCATAGGATTGGATCGTCTCCGAGATCCCGAACTCTTCATCCCGGATGAGAATATCATATTCGGCAACCCGGTACGTGTCAGGGCCCAGATTTATTTCCCGGGTTTCGTCGGCAAACTCCTTGAGGAACAGGGCCCCTTCGTTGATGCCGATGACCGTGGGAAAATTCCTGATCATTTTACACTGCACGACCGGGTACCGGTGGATGAAGGAGTCTGCCTCCTGCCGGTGGAGCTCGGTGTATCCGGCAAACATCGTTGCAAAAAACTCTCTCAGTGCCGGCGCAGAGCCGGGGATCGGGCGGGTGGAGTCAAACGTCAGGGTGACGGTACGGAGGATCATGGCATTAGGACTTCCCGGTCAATACGGTGTGAATACGTATCGGGATTGTACCAGATATGATCTTTCATTACATGAAATGGCGCGGATGACCGGACTCGCAGTGAAGTTCCATACGGGCATTGTTGCTGGTGAAGGGCCCCATTGCCCGGAGTTTTTGGTATTCGCTTACGCGGCTTCGCGTATCTGCCGGTTGTTTTTTTTAGTCAGCAGGTACAGGAAATGTGGCCCGGGCCCCCCGCTGCCGGAGGTAGGGAGACAAAGAAACTATCCCTCCGGGATCTGTTCAGAAAAAAGCCGGGCTGTTTTTCGGTTCACTTGCAGTGGCAGACGGTGCAGAGCTCCGGCATGGTGCCCGGGATTCCTTCCCACTCTTTTCTGCCTTGGCAGAGGACGCAGGCACGGTCGCCGATCTCCGTGCTGTCACTAACCCGGTGTGTTACGACGATACAGGGTATCTGCATATCTTTGACAACCCGGCGCGTGAGATCTTTTACCGTCTGTGTGCTTTCTGTGTCGAGCGCGGCAAACGGCTCGTCCAGCATCAGGAGAACAGGTTCGATGGCAAGAGCCCGGGCAAGTGCGACCCGCTGCTTCTGGCCGCCGGAAAGGTTTTTCGCCCTGACCCCGGCCAGATCTGCAATATGCATCTGCTCAATCCAGTACGCGACACGACCGGAAACGACAGGGCGCGGGAAGTGCCGGGCACGGAGGCCGAATGCGACGTTGTCGCGCACGGTCATGTGGGGAAATACCGAGGAGTTCTGAAGGACATACCCGATACGGCGGTCTTCGGCCGGGACATCGGTACCATCGTCGGTCCTACAAAAGCATTCGCCGCTCAGGGTGATCGTAGCAGAGTCAGGCTGCAGCAGTCCCGCGATGATATTGAGGGTCGTTGATTTTCCCGACCCGTTCAGGCCCATAAGGGTCATAATCTCCCCGGGCTGCACCCTGATCGTGAGATCGAGAGTAAAGTCACGGAGCCGTTTTACCATCACCGCTTCAAGCACGGTCCGCCTCCTTCTTTTGGATCAGGCGTACGGCGATCATGATCGCAAACGAGATGATCACGAGCAGGATCGAGATCGTGAGCCCGGCATTGATGTTACTGCCCTCCATACCCACGTAGACCGCTAGCGGCATCGTCTGGGTCACCCCGGGCAGGTTGCCGGCAAACATGATCGTCGCGCCAAACTCCCCGAGCGCCCGGCCAAAGGTCATGACCGCACCGGACACAAGGCCGGTTGCCGTCATGGGGATAGTGATCTGTACCAGGGTCCGCATTGATGAGGCCCCGAGCGTCCGTGCGGTTTGCTCGTAGGCCGGGTCCAGCTGCTCGAAAAGCGATTTTGCCTGCCGGAGATAGAACGGGGATGCGACAATGATCTGCGCCATGATCACCGCAAGCGTGGTAAAGGCAATCGTGATCCCGAGCATGTTGAAGTACCTGCCGAGGATCCCGACCCGGCCGTAGAGTACGAGAAGGGCGACACCCGCTACCGCCGGGGGAAGGACCAGCGGGAGATCGATAAGTGTATCGACAACCACTTTTCCCGGGTACGAGTACCTGGAATGGAAATAGGCAAAGGGCGTCCCGACAAGAATGACTACGGAAAGAGAGATCACGGTCGTAAACAGGCTCAAGCGAAGTGCGCTTGCCACATCCGGGTCATGGAGCGTTGCAAAGAACAGATCCGGCGTCATCCGGAGAAAGAGAGCGACGATCGGCAGGGCGAGATAGAGCGTAACCGCTAAAATCAGGATCCCCGCGGCAAGGTATGTCAGGTTGCATCGGTAATTTTTCGGCCGGAAACATCTGGGTATCATTGTTTTGTCTTTCTCCACCGGCAGGGTTGCCGGTCCGGCTAAAAAAAAAATTGAAATTGTTTTAATTGGTTATGGGGGCGATAAACCCATATTCATTCAGGATATTCTGGCCGGCAGATGAGAGCATATACTGTTCAAACCATGCGGCCTGGGCCTTGTTGCTGCTCTCCTGAAGGATACCGATGGTATATGTCTGGAGGTAGTTGTCCTTTGTTGGAATAGTGATGCTCTGGTAGGTACCGCTTGCGGCTGCTGTTGCGGTCGACTGGTACACAAATCCTGCATCGACTTCCCCAAGGGCAACCTTGGTTGCAACGGCCGGCTCGGAAGTCTCGTAGGTCACGACATTACTGATCGTCGCATTCTTCCAGCTCTGTCCATAGGTCGAGTTCGCCAAGTTATTTAAGACCGCAATAGTCGCGGTGCCTGCGGGGACAGTCTTATCCTCCATCGCGATCTTCACACCGGGTTTTGCAAGGTCGGCAAGGGACTGGATGTTCGCCGGGTTGGATGCCGGCAGGATGACGATCACGTAGTTTGTCGTCAGCGTTTTTATTGAGTCATTGACAAAATACCCCTCTTTTTTGAGGGTGTTTGTGTAACTGTTGCTTGCAGAGATGAATACGTCGGCATATGCACCGTTCTCTACCTGTGTCTTGAGTGCCTGGGTCCCGTCAAGGTCAAAGGCGACCGTAGTTCCCGGATAGGCAGCAGTAAATGAAGAGCCGATGGTCTGTGAAGCGCCACTCAGTGATGCGGCTGTGAACGCAACAAGATTTCCTGACGACGCAGTGTAAACTGGAGCCGGTGTCGTGGTCGTTGCAACCATGGTCGGGACTGCGGTTGTCACGGTTGCTACCGGTGTGGATACCGCAGTTACCGGTTCGGTTGTTGCGGGGGTCGTGGCCGGGGTACTTGTCGTGCTCTGCGTGCAGCCGGCAAAGAGTACCGATACAAGCAGGAGTCCGAAGATCATACCGATGAGTGCAAGTTTTGTAGGTGTCAATGTTTGTTTCATGACTTCACAATCCTCTGAAATAAATATTCCTGATATACTCTTACCAGATAATAGTTAAAAATTGTGTTTTATTATTACCATAAATTAACAATAAATTGTTACTTAATGCCGACCTGAATAGTGTATAAGGTACGAGTATATCCGGAAGAGATGAGTGTGCAGCCGGCCACTGGAGGCAGTTCTGTCTGGAGCTGGCATCCAACATTTCACTTCGTTGAAATTTTCTGATCATCCGCCAACGCACCATCAATGTTAATTATTTTTTATGTATTTGAACTCGAATTAAGTATAATCCTAATACTTATATCATATACACTCAACAATACTCTGGAAAAAGAAGAAGGACTACGATTCCCTGATGAATCCATGTCATTGTCAGCACCTTTTACAAATGACGTGAGGAACCCGATACCATGATCACCCGGCATCATATGGCACTTGCCCTGATGTGCGCCCTTATCCTTTGTAGTGCCTTCTTTCTCTCAAACCCTCTCATGATGGTGCTGGTTGTTGCCGGCACCTGTATCGGCGTTTTGCTGCCGGACATCCACATGACCCGGCCAAAACATCTGACATTCCGCACGCTTGCGTGGCTGATTGTACAGTTCCCCCGGAGGATCTGCGCTCCGCTCATGTGCCGGATCTATGCACATACTCGTCATCCGGTTCCGGACCCTTCAGACAAGCGGCTGACCCATTCAATCCCGGGCATCCTGTTTATCGGTGCGTGCATGTGGATGCTCGTGTACATACCGGCGTATGTTACGGGGAGTGTACTCGCCGGACCTGCCGCCATATTCATGAGCGGTGTACTTCTTGGGATGGGTCTTCACCTGACTGAAGATCTTTGTACCCGAAAAGGCATCTTCCCGTTCTTTCCCTTCAGCCCCTGGACGGTCGCCGGGTCTATCCGTCCCTGTGACAGGACCGATCCCCGGATCACCCGGTACCATATCCAGCACTGCACGGTGCTCCTCGTCTTTTTTGGGCTCGAAAGCCTAGGTATCCTCGCACATGCCCTCTTCCTGCCGCTCAGTATCGCCGGTGTCGGCATCTGTCTGGGTACTATGGTATACTTTTCTGAAGTTTCGATCCGGCAAAATCCCGGGATGTCAGGTAACGTGAAGGTTCCGTCACCTGCAAAAAGTACCTGAATCAGCAGAATGCGGCTCTGGAAAAGTCCCTGGTTTTTGTATAAATTGTGAAATCTCATCGTGACGAAGGGACCGTACCTGCCCTCCCGGGCCGCACCGTTGTGCTGCCGGGATGATGTTGTATGACCTGCCCGAAGGTTACCGCCCAGGGAAGAAGTACCCGTGAGGCAGAAGTGCTGACAAAAAAGTGCCGTTCCCCTTAAAAAAGCGTTAAGAGAAATGTTTTAAGGATCTCTCCAGAGCCGGATATATCATAAAAAAAGTGACGACCGCAAACGGCCAGTTACACAAGTTTGCCCGCGCTAAAAAAAAATCGGGTGATCCGGGCGGCTCACTCTTCTATCCGGTATCCCATCGCGTGGGCAAGTGTTACGAGTTCTGCCAGCTGCGCTTCCTGCCGCCCGGTCAGCCGCCTTCCCTTCTGGATCAGCCGCCCGAGCTTGATAAACCGGATCCGGTCATCGTGGCTCAGGGTATCGGCGTTGTGCGCCCATTTCATGAGATCGAACCACTGCTGACGGCTGAATGACGCGCTCCCGGCCTCAGCTGACTGTTCTTTCCCGGATGTGCTTTCGTTATCGCCTTCATCAGCCTCATCTTCACCGGTTTCGTCTTCATTTTTAGTGCCGTCTGCCTCTTCTGGTTCACTATCGTCAGGTGCAGTGCCATCATCTGTCCCGGTACCAATCGTGTCGTCCCCGGTTGATTCCGGGGTACGATGCCCGGTCATGATACCTGCACGACCCAAGGCCGGGCTCGCATCCGAAAGGTCGTCGATATCGAGTTCTTTTGGCACCTCTTCAAAGAGGTCTTCCACGGTCCGGATCCTGACCTGCGGCGCATCTGTTTCTGGTATGGCGTCTGTTCTTACTGGATCCGCCGAACGCTGGACTGGTACGAGGTGATCAACCTCTTTACGGGCGAGTGCCTGCGGCCCTTGCATGATCACCGTGGGAAGATCAGGCCTTTTTGTCACCATCACGTGGTTCTGTATCGGCACTTCCTCTATGAGTGCAGATGGTATCTGGGTTTTTTTCCTGAGCAGAGCAAGGGCATCTTTTGCCTCCGCACACGCTTCCTGTGCTGCATGGCACCTTTCTTTTTCTGCCTCAAGTGCGGCGCCGGCCTGCTCGATCTCAGCGGCAAGGGACCGGAGAGCCGTTTCTTTCTCTGTCTGTTCCCGGTCGGCTTTCAGGAGCTGTTCCTCAAGCGACCGCTGCCGATCGAGCGCGGTTCTGAGATCGTCACTGAGTTTTTTGACTGTGTCTTCGTACCGGGCATCCTCTGCGCTTTTTGCTTCGGCTATGGCCCGCAGTTTTTGTTCGACCTGCTCTTTCTCACGGGCAACACGCGCAAGGTTTTCCTCTGCCGCACTACGCGCGTCGCTCTCGGATGCAAGGTTGTCAGAAAGGCCCTGGATTGTTGCGAGCTGTTCGCGCTCCTTTGCCACAGTCTGCTCGCTAGTGGCATTTAATGTCTGCTCGATATTTTCCTTAACCTGCGTTATCTCCGAAAGTTTCTCCTCGGCTGCATGGCGCATGCGCCGCTCGGTCTCCAGTTCTTCATGGGCCTGCTCCATCCCGGACACAGCTGACTGGGCCAGTTTTTCTGACTGGGCCTTCGCGAGCTCAGCAGCAGCCAGTTCGTCGCTTATGCTCTTGTGCGCGCTACGTGCAGCATCCCGCTCCTGCTCCGCAAGCACCAGGCTCGCCCGGGCCGTTTCCAGATCCTGACGGAGTGCTCCGAGCGTCGTGTTGAGTGCCTGCACCTCGCCGTCCTTTGTATCGGTAATCTCCTGTACACTTTTTTCCACACCGGCGCGCATGCGTTTTTCCGCTTCAAGTGAAACAACGGTTGCATCGAACTGCTCTTGTAATGCCTGCATTTCGCCGGCAATCTGCTCATGTGCCGCGGTTACGCGGGCAAGATTGGCCTCGAGCGTTGCGCTCTTCTGGCGCTCGGCCCCGACCGATTCTGTAAGCGCGTCGTATTTCTGCTGGAGCGCGTCATGGTGTTCCATGAACGTCCCTTTTTCAGCGACAAACGCGGCCTCTTTTTTTGCCGCCTCCTGCGCAAGTTCGCTGTACTGCTGCTCTGCCTTTGCCCGCAGTTCCTTTTCCGCGGCCATTTCATCGGAGAGCCGCATGCTGTCCTCTGACAGCTGTTTTGCCTTCCCTGTGATATCCTCTACCATCAGCCGGAGATCCTGCTCTGACCGGGCTTTCTCCTGCATGATGGATTTGACTTCCTGCTCGGCTGCATCCGCCCGGTTTCTCTCACTTGTCAGGGCGCTCTTGATCCGCTCGCACTCGATCGAACGGGTACTGAGGGCCTTTTCTGATTCCTCGTATTCATGCTTCAGCCCGGCGAGCTGCGTCTCCAGGTTCTCGCGGTGCCCTGACACCTCTTCAAGCTCTTTTTTTGTAGCTGACAGATCCGATCGGGCCTGTTCGAGATCCCGGTTTAACGTCTCGGCATCGCCGCGGAGGGCCGATTCGAGTTCATTCTTCTCTATCCCGAGCGTACGGACCATATCATCAGATTCCGCAAGACGGGAGCGGGTAGATTCCAGTTCCTGCGTGAGCCGGGCCATTTCCTCCGTTTTTCCGGCAATAACTTTCTCGCGCTCGTCAATCCGGGATTTAAGGGCCTCTCCCTCGGTTCTCAGCCCGGCAAGGGCGTTTCTGGCATTCTCGAGATCGCGGACCTGCCCGTTTGAGATCGTCTGAAGCCGGGCCGTTTCTGTGCTGAGCTCGCTCGTGCGCTCTGCGACCCGGCGTTCAAGGGTGGATTTAAGGCCGTCAAGCGCGTTCTGCGCCTGTCCCAGATCTGCTGCCCTGCTGACCGCGATCTCGAAAGAGGAGAGCAGGAATTCCAGGAGTTTTCTGCGATCCGCCGTGATCACATACTCCCGGTCTTCATGCTGTATCTTGAACTGCGTCCTGATTTTCTCCGGATCCGGCTTTTCGACCGCGGAGTTAAGCATCATATCGACAAGCGAGAGGAGGTACTGGGGATCATACGGGCGCGCGATGAAGTTGTCCGCATTGCTGTCAAGGACGATTAAGAGGTCCCCGAGGCTTGCAACACCGGTGATAAGGAGCACCGGGATCCGCCAGAGATCGTCATCTTTTTTTATCTCACGGCAGACCTCGTAGCCGTCCTGTTCCGGGCCGGTGGTGTCGCAGATGAGGAGATTGGGTTTTCCGGCACGGAGGCTCTCAACCAGGTCCGTGCTTTCAGAGAAAAGGGTGACCCGGTAACCCGGGGGTGTCAGCTGCCCGATGAGCTGCTGGGAATCCCGGGCATCTTTACAGAGAATGAAGATATCGATGGCGTTTTCCCCGTCATGGATGTCTTCATCTGTACCTGATGGTTCAGAATTCATCTCTAATGCTCTCTTACAGAATTAAAAGGCTTTATATTATATCTATGTTTATATCGCCTGCGGTTACACCCGTTTCCGGCTGCATGTGCGAGCAGTGTGCTGGAATTCCAGGGTTTTACCCGAAAAGAAAAGATTATTTCACGTTTTAAGTATCCGGGCCCCTGCGTTTCGCCCACCTGTCGATGAGTGCCCGCGAGATGCTCATGGGTGTGGGCAGCGGCGGGAGGTTGTCCCGGCCAAACCAGCCTGCTGAAACGATTTCGTTATTGTCGATTGTTATCTCACCTGCGGCATACTCGGCTTCAAACGCGATCATAAGTGAATCCGGAAACGGCCAGGGCTCGCTCGCGAAGTACCTGAGGTTTTTTACCGTAATGCCCACCTCTTCCAGAATCTCCCGGTGGACTGCATGCTCAAGTGTCTCGCCCGGCTCTACAAAACCTGCGATAACGCTGTGCATCCCGGCAGGGAACCGGGGAGAGCGGGCAAGCAGGACCTCATCACCCCGGGTGATAAGCACGATGATCGCCGGTGAGATGCGGGGATAGATAACAAGACCACAGGACGGGCATTTTTTTGCCCGTTCGGTAAGAACCGGTTCGGTCTTTGTCCCGCACCTGCCGCAGATCCGGTTCGCTGTTGCAGATGTGATCAGCCGGACTGCATAAGCAGCGATTGCAAGATCCTCATCAGGTATCCTGCCATGGAGATCCCGTACACCGGATACAACCATGCCACAAGGGAGCAAAGAACCCTCGGGCAGCTCTGCCGCGTAGCAGGGCACTGAACCCCTATGCCCGAGGTATTCTATGGTGTTGGCGGCACGGATCTCCGGCGTCAGCCCGGCCTGCACATAGATCTGCGGTTTATCACCTTCGCGGATTGCGACACCGGGGCCGGAAACAAGCACAAAGAGTACTCCCGTTGTCGGGATGTCTGCAGGTTCCGGGAACTGCTGGGTGAGCGTGGTGACCGAAAATACTGCACAATGGGGCCGGTGAATAACATGGGAGGTACCGGGAGTCATGGGAATACTCAAGTTTGCCGGAGAATCGTATGTACCGGTCTGCAATAAATAAATGGTTTTCTCTCTGCCGTTTACCTCACCTACAGCATCAGGCTGCGGTCCCCTAAAAACCAGTCAGCAGGAACCCGGACCAAAACTCCTTTGTTTACATGACCCGGGGGTTCCGGCTTTCACACACTCCGGTAATTGTCGCCGCAAGTGCCCGGACGTTTTCGATGAAGACCGACTCACCGGCTATGAGCGGGGTGACCGCAGGTTCGGTGCGGCTGACTTGTGGATCAAAGGGCAAGATAATTGTCAGTGGAAATGCCGGCATGCACCCGGTTTCCCCGCAGACTTTTTGTACATCCGTATCTCCCTGCACGCGGTTGAGAACGAACATGACCTCCCCTATGCCGAGTTGTCCTGCAAGCCGGGCAGACTCCCGGGCAACAGAGACTGCGTTGTACGATGGGTCGGCCACCACCACCGCACAGGTGAACCCTTCGGCAACGGCCCTCCCGAAATGTTCGAGTCCCGCCGGGGTATCAAGGATAACAACCTCGTCCTTAAGGAGCCTCATGTGCCGGAGTATCGCCGAAAGCAGGGTGTACTCGGGACAGAGGCACCCGGACCCTGCCTGCTTCACGCTCCCCATGACAAGCAGCCGGAGGTTCTGGTCAACCGGTATCGAAAAACGGTCGATGACATCGCTTACATCGGGATTGAGGGTGAGAAGCCCGCCCGGGGATATATCCGGACCGGCACCGGTCTTTTCGCGGAGATAGTCAACACTCTCTGAAACCGGCACGATCTGTTCCACTACATCCGGTGGGACACCTAGGGTCGCCGCAAGGTTCTGCTGGGGATCGCCATCAATCGCAAGGACATGTTTTCCCCCCCGGGCAAACAGGCGGGCAAGGAGTGCTGCAAGCGTTGTCTTCCCGACTCCCCCCTTCCCGGCGATGACGACCCGGATCCCGCACGCATCAGCCCGGGGCGCGTTGTAGTCTCCAGATACGGGCACAGCTTGTGTTCCGGCAGGAACGCTCATATACCGAGTCCCGTCCGTTTCTGTTCGATGTGGTTTGCAATAAGATCCGCCGCCTTGACCGGGTCTGGTTCCACCGCGAAGTTCGCGTTCACTGCCCCTTTGAGACCGTCGGTCAGGAGCGATACTACGGCCGGGCTGCCAGAAATATGCGGCATCACGCCAAGAACCGTGTAGACTCCCGACGCAACAAAGTATGCACCGATCGAGACTGCCTTCTGCGAGTACCATTCCGGCGCCGCTCCGGCAATGGGTAGTTTATGGATCGGGACATTGAGCGCGTTCCCGAGCTCCGCGGCAAGTACAAGAATCCGCGAGTTGTCCACGCAGGAACCCATGTGGAGGACGGGCGGGATTTTGAGCGATTCGCAGACCGCCCGCAAATCATCACCGGCGAGAGCCGCTGCTTCCGGCATCAGGAGCCCGGCCTTTGCCGAGGCGATCGCTGCGCAGCCGGTCTCGACACAGAGGATGTTTTTCTTAATAAGGGCCTTTGAGAGCGTCACGTGGCCGTAGTCATGCTTTACATGCGGGTTGTTGCAGCCGACGATCCCGACAGCGCCCCGGATCTTCCCGGCGGCGATGAGATCGATGAGGGGCTTGAACGATCCGCCCAGCGCATTTTTGATCGCTTCGTTGGAGAAGCCGGTCATCAGCGGGACCGGTGTGCCGGGGATCAGAACCCTTGTTGGGTTCCGGTTTTTAAAGTTCTCGACTGCCATCCTCACGATCGCTTTTGCGGTCAGGAATCCTTTGTCTGGGGTAAAGTCAAAGAAATACGAACCGGGAATCGTCGCTTTGGCGCTTGTCGAGATGATCAGGGTGTGGAAGCAGCTCGCGGTCCTCGGGAGCGAGGGGAATATGCACTGGTAATCGACGATCATCGCCTCAAGCGCCCCGGTCGTGATGACCAGTTCCTGGTTTAAGTGGTTGCCGGTCATCGGGACGCCCTTGCGCATTAATAGTTCGCTTCCCGTGCAGCAGAGCCCGACAAGGTTGATTCCCTTCGCGCCGTTTTTCCGGGCGAGGGCCACAAGTTCGGGGTCCGCAACCGCCTTTACGACCATCTCGGAGAGGACCGGGTTATGGCCGTGGACAGCGATGTTGACATGGTCCTCCTTGAGCACCCCGAGATTGATCCGTGACGATTTGATGGTCGGCGTGCCGAAGAGGACATCAGAGACATCAGTCCCCAGCATCGACCCGCCCCATCCGTCGGAGAGGCTGCACCGGAGGCCCTGCAGCAGGATGTTTACGTAATCCGCCCCGACCCCCATCTGGATCCGGTGCATGCAGTCCACCACTTCGCGGTCGATCCCCCGCGGGGAGATACCGACTTTGTCCCATATCTCCTGTGTCGCTTTGGGCGCCCGGTTGAGGAACTGGAGGGTGTTTTTCACCATGCCGTACTCTTCGAGCATGGCCCGGCCGAGTTCGGCGGCAAGTTTCTCGCTGCTTTTGCCTTCAGGGGCAATACCGTACTCTTGTGCGAGCAGGCGCAGTTTGTCCGGATCGGCAATACCATAGTCCTTGGTCTTTCCCATCCCCACAAGGTACAGCGTCTCAACAATGTCGCGGCCGTGATCGGAATGGGCTGCCGAACCGGTCGCAATGGTGTCAAGCAGGTTACGCGAAACGATCAGGTCAGCATCGGCTCCGCAGACACCCCGGATCCGGTGGGGCGGAATGATCCGGCACGGGCCCATGGTGCACCGCGAGCAGGAGATCCCCGCTTCGCAGTACTTGCATGAAGGCTGTTGCATCTCGAACCGGTCCCAGACCGTCTCGATACCCTCCTTCATCGCCATTTCGAGAAGAGGTTTTGCATTCTCGTCGATTGTCCGTTCTTCAATTTTCTGCGCGATCAGCGCAGGATTTAAGAGGGACATACGGGCCCGGTCCAGCTCGCAGACATCAAGCCGCTCCCGGACCAGCACGGGTTTTGGTTCTTCTTCTGACATATCGCACGCACTCCATCGACACTGGATACTTGGTAATCGCCCGACGTGGTATATAGCCCTTTGGTCAGGGATCTCTCTTGAGGGGTCTTCTTGATCATTATCGGTATTGGGATCATTCGGGCACCGGAAAAATTCTGGCAGTTCATACTGTCTGCATTCATGATCCTGTCTGGTGCAGGGGTCCTGTATCGTGGGGGCCGTCACAGTGACTGATCCGGCACCGGTATTTTTATCGATCAGGACCCGGGAATGTAAACCGCTGTAGATCAGATAAAAAAGGAAGTTTCCCGGAATTTGCCTTATTGAGTATTTTTTACCGGCCCTGATTCCGCCGGCAGAACGCAAAAATCAGGATCGTACAGGTGCAGGCTCCTATTGTCACCGTGATCGGGACAGGCACGGAAATTCCCGGGATGACTGTGGCAGGTTTTTTGAGTTCGATCGTGCTTGTTACCGACTGGTCAGCAATCACCTGTACCTGCACTTCGACGGGACTGTACCCTTCAAGCGTTGCATTGATCGTGTGGTTACCTGCGGCAAGGTTTGTACGGGTGACCGGTGATGTACCCACATTGTTTCCGTCAAGAACCACCTGCGCACCCATAGGGCTTGTGTTGATTACAAGGATTCCGGTCTTTGGCTGGAGCGTTGCGGTTACTTCGGTAATCGAACCGGCTTCGATGGTTGCCGGCGTGGAGAACTTTTCGTAATTAAACCGGGAGAATGTGACATTGTAGGTGCCGGGATCGAGACCGGACACGGTCAGGGGTGTACTCCCTTTATAATCCCCGTTTATTACCACGGATACGTTGTCCGGAATGGAACGGAGATCGAAACTGCCCGGAATAACAGGGGTGACAACGCTGATACTGGGATTCCCCAGCGAAACAGAGATCGTGCTGTATTCTGCCTGGCCAAGATGAGAACGATCGCTGGGGCTGTCAACCGCCCAGACCGTATACGTGCCGGCATCGAGACCTCCGCCCAGTGAATTTGTCCCCCAGTCATATTCCCAGTGATTGTTACCGTCAACGCTGACTTCAGTAAACCCTCCCTGGTCAGCCCGGCTGTTGATGTTGTCCAGAGCAACGCCGTTTTCCGGGAGGTTTGGTCCGGTCAGGAAAAGGTAGACCGTCTGGCTGTCATAACAATACCCGGAAAGCTTGACGGTGTTGCCTAGGTACGACTGTATCGGGCCGGATGCAGCTGCCGCACCCGCGAGCACGAAAAACAGGAAAATCCCTGCATACAGGTTACGGTACATCATATTGATACGTCCCTTCACAAATTTTTTTTGTCTGCTGTTCACACCCCGCGCGAAAAAACCGGATGATGATTTCCGCCCATCCTGCCATCACGCGGTACTATTGTTTGTATTTGCCGTTGCTGACGCAGTGGATGAAAGGGAAGTCGTGGGGAGGGTTGTTATTTCGGCGGTTGTCGGGGTTGCGAGGGCAAACTGCAGTTCAATCCGGCCCATGGGGGTGGTCGTTGACGCGGTTTTTACCACAGTACCGTCACTGTAGACATTCACTTTGAGTTCATCACCGGAACCATCTGTCTTCTGGAGGGATACGAAAACGATCCCGGTCTTGGTGGGGACGATATAGACATCATCGCTGGTTTTGGTCTTCACTGGGACCAGCGAACCCGGGGTTCCTACCTGTCCGGTGTAGGTCTTGTCGTACGTGACCTCAACCCAGACACCTGTTTGCGGGATCAGCACCTGTGGCGTTGTCGGCATAGCGGTGGTGGCAATGGTTGTCACGACAGCTGTTGGCTTTGCTGTCGGGATGGTGGCTGTCGGGGTGGGAATTGTCGTTGTCACCGGTGTGACCACGGTACTCTTCTGCATGTTTTTCATGACCATAAATCCCCCGGCTGCTACCGCAATAATTACGATGATGATAATGGCTGCCGCAAGGATCTGCGAACGTTTTTTCCGGGGTGCTGCAGGTACCGGTGGCAGCGGAGGGGACGTTGACGCAGGCGGGACTGCCGGTGCGGCGGATGCCGGTTCTGCTCCCGGTGCCGGCGTTCCTTCAGCGGCCGGCGTCGTTTCAGATGCCGGGGCTGAAGGTACTTCAGCAGGAACATAGAGTGCCTGTTCCGGTTCCGGTATTGCCGGTGTGGCTTCCGTGCGGGGCACCGAGTCTTCAATCAGGGGCTCGATTGAGTGAATGATCTGCTCAATGGGCCGGCCCCTGTGGTCACCGGGCCATGCGGTGGATGCCGGGGCTGTCGTAATCTGTTCCGGCGTGGCGGAAACACTTTCCTGTCCTGTCGGAGCAGCAACCTTGGTTCCGCACCGGTTGCAGAATGTTGATCCCGGGGGCACGCGGTTCCCGCACCGGCCACAGAACGACCCCTCGGGCAATGACGTGGTTTCGACTGGTTTTGGTGGCATGTGGCTCGTTTCCACCATGATCTTTTTTATCGGGCGGGCGATCTCGATCTTCTTTTTTATACCGGGGCTTCCGGTATGGTCCTGACGGGTTTCCACGGGAGCATGAGTGTCCTGGGTCATATCTACCGGATACGATACCGCATCAGTGATATATTTCTTGAGGGCTTTGACCCACTCCCCCGCCTCACGTTTGCGCTCGCCGGCAGTCTGCATGGCAAAAGTGAGCGCCATCTCCCGGGTATCTGCCGTATCGGTCAGGATGGTAAGAGTGATGACCGGGTCGCGGATTGCGTTTTCCCCGACCGTTACGTTCCTGATGGTGATCAGAGGGATCTGCTGTGTAGGGACAACGCTCTTCTCGCTGTCGATGATAATAAGACGACGGTTGGTGAGCACCAATTCGAACGGCACAGATTTTATCTTTACCTGCTGTGCTGTCAGAACGATGGTCTCATCACTTTTCAAATCGGGATAGCCCATAGTACCACATTCTCACTTATACTCTTGCATTACCTTTGGCAAATAAGTATTTATCAGATGTTCTGCGTTTGATGATAAAAAAGGAAGGGTAAAAACCGCAGATTTTACAGGAATTCGCGGTCGTTCATGTAGGGCCGCAGCACCGTCGGGATCGTGACCGATCCATCCTGATTCTGGCAATTCTCTAAAATGCACCGCAGGGCCCGTGACGTAGCAATTGCGGTCGAGTTGAGAGTGTGGATATACCGTTTCGATTCAAAATTTTCCTTGTCCCGCACCCGTATATTGAGACTTGCTGCCTGGTACGCGGTACAGTTGGAGCAGGAGACAACCTCTTTGTAGGCGTTCTCCCTGGGCATCCATGCCTCGATGTCGTATTTCTTTGCTGCAACGGTGCCGATATCCCCAGTACAGATATTGACTATATGGTAGGGAAGATCCAGTTTCTGGAAAACCTCTTCGGCATTTGCCAGCAGTTCTTCATGGATCTGCCAGGAGTCTTCCGGTCTGCAGAAAACAAACTGCTCGATTTTCGTGAACTGGTGGACACGGAAGAGCCCTTTTGTGTCAAGCCCGTGCGCACCGATCTCCCGGCGGAAGCAGGTGGATAGTCCGGCAAGGCGCAATGGCAGGTCTTTTTCCTCGAAGATCTCGTCCTGGTACATCGCGGCGATCGGATGTTCGCTTGTGGCAATCAGGTATGTCTCATCGCCATCAATCTTGTACATCACCTTCTCGAAATCGTCAAGATCGGTGACCCCTTCATACGAGCTCCGGTTGATCATGAACGGGGGAACAACCGGGGTAAATCCTTTCTTTTCGAGCAGGTCAAGGGCAAAGCGCTGGAGCGCAAGGTCCAGCATAACGAGGCTGCCTTTGAGGAAATAGAATCCTGAGCCCGAGATCTTGGTCGCACGCTCGAAGTCAGCCCAGCCCCGGTCAGCGGCCAGCTGCCCGTGGTTCCTGATCTCAAAGTCAACCGTGCGTGGGGTGCCGACGCGCCGGATCTCGACATTTCCGGCATCGTCTTTTCCCTGCGGTACGGTGTCGTGCAGGATGTTGGGGAGGCGCATGAGCCGGGTGCGGATGATCGTTTGGATCTCTTCCTGCTCTGCGTCGTTATCCTTGATCTTTGCCGGGAGCCCGGCCGCTTCTGCCATCAGGGAGGCCGGATCGTTTCCTGCTTTCCTCGCTTCATTTATCTCCCGGGCGATCGTGTTTCTCCGGCGCCGAAGTTCATCGGTCTGTACTTTGAGCTCGCGGGACCTCGCATCTTTTGCAAGAATCTCGTCCACCCATGCAATTTTTTCCGGAGAATTTCGTTTCACCAGATCGGCTTTTACGATCTCCGGGCTCGCCCGTACAAACCTGATATCTAACATTTCGCGCACCTCAAATGACAATCCCCATCTAGTACAAGGGACTAATTTCTGATTTTATATTCTTGTAGTAGTGTATCTTATTGTACCTTATTATGTTTCAATATACCAGCGACAGATTCCTGCCGGCATACATCAGTTCACGTTAAAAAAAAAACAGCCCGTAGTATCAGAAAAATATTCAGGATCCATAAAACCGGGTTTTATATGATTAAAACAGCGGATTATTGTCTGTGCTGCTAAGACGTGTCCACAGATGGCTTTTAACCGCTAAAAAAATCCCGCCGAACGGGATAATTATATATGACTCAGGTATCTACCTGTCTGGTGGTAGGAAACGTTCCCGGTTTTTCGGGAAGATTTTCTTCAACTGCCATTCAGATCGAATGGGATCGAATGGGGGGATGACAGAAACAATGCACTAAAAATAAGGCAGGGAAGGGTACCATGGATTTTTTATCAAAATTCTATTTTAATTACAGCCGGATTATCAAGACCATCAAGATCTACCTGCTGCTTGCCGGTCCGGGCCTGATTGTGATGATCGCAGACAACGACGCCGGCGGGATCACAACCTATGCAGCAACCGGTGCAAAATTCGGGTACAACCTCATCTGGTTCCTTGTCCTGCTCGGGCCTGTTGCGTATTTCGTTCAGGAGATGACGGTCCGGCTGGGTGCCGTCACCAAGCACGGGCATGCGGAAGCGATCTTCAGTGCATTCGGCTCGTTCTGGGGCTGGTTCTCTCTTTTGGATCTCAGTATCGTCAACTGGCTGACCATGGTCACCGAGTTCATCGGTATGACCGCAGCGCTCAGCATCTTCGGTGTACCCCCAATACTCACCGTCATCATTGTCATATTCGTCATGCTCGGAATCGTTATGTCAGGACGGTACTGGACTTGGGAGAAGATCACCATGGCCTTCTGTCTTGTCAACCTGATCTATATCCCGGCAGCTGTGATCATCCACCCTTCGGTCTCCGATATCCTCAGGGCCGGTATTATCCCCAATTTCCCGGGAGGATTTAATGGAGAACTTTTCTTCTTTTTAATGGCAAATATCGGCACGACAATCGCGCCATGGATGATCTTCTTCCAGCAGAGCGCTGTTGTCGACAAGCAGATGAAGGAGAAGGATATCCCGTGGGGGAAATTCGACACATTCGTCGGCGCAATCTTCACGGTAATCGTCGCAATTTTCGTGATTGTCGTGACCGGGACGCTCCTCTATGGAATGAATATTGAGAGTGCCGCGCAGGCTGCACAGGTCATCATGGGAACGCACCCATGGGTAGGGACGCTTGTCGCTATCGGTCTTTTCGATGCCGGTTTCCTCGGCGCGATCTGCATTGCGCTCACCAACTCATGGGCATTTGGGGAGGTTTTCGGATGGGCGCACTCGCTGAACTATAAAGTAAAAGAGGCGTTCTGGTTCTATGTATATTACTTCATTGGGTTGATCACCGCCGGGGCAGTCGTGCTCATACCGGGAGCTCCGCTGGTACTGATCACGCTCTTTGTGCAGGTCGTTGCGGTGACCCTCCTGCCGGCGGCATTAGTATTTTTGATCATCCTCCTGAACAGCGAGGAGATCATGGGGAAATATAAAAATACCCTGTTTGATAATATTGCGAACATAACGATCGTCGTGTGCATCATCGTCGTGTCTACATTGTACGGTATCAGCACACTGTTCCCGAACCTGTTCGGGTAAGGAAGGGAGAGAAATGGTAGCAATTGAAAGCGTCTTTTTTGGACGGATCGGAAGTGCCATCCATGAATTGACCGAGATGATCACGAGGATCAACAAGAGATATGCAACGCCCAAGATTAAACTTTCAAAAGGAGCGAAATTTGCCCTCCTCTTCCTCAGGGTGTATCTCATCTTTCTCGTAGTCCTGCTCGGGTACAAATTCTGGACGATCGTCCACGGGGGTGCATGATGGCGCAGCCGGATAATGCGAATGTCTCTGCGACGGCGGGGGACCTCGGGATCCTTCTATCAGATATCCTGAATGTCCCTGTCCTGCGTTCAGGGAAAAAAATAGGATCGCTTGTTGATCTCGTGATTGTGGAGACCGCAAAGATCCCGGAGGTGCGGTCCCTGTACGTCTCCCGGTCTTTTGGCAACCCCAGTCTCCTTATCCCGTGGGAGAATGTTCACACCCTCACCGGTAGGGGGATCGAGGTCACCATCGGAGATCTTACTCCTTACGAGATCGAACCGACCGAAGATGTCATTCTCCTTCGCGATTATGTCCTTGACAAAAAAGTGATCGACCTTGAAGAGAATGAGGTCGAAATAGTCTACGATATCCGGCTTGTCCTGCGGAACAAGAAACTTTACGTCACCGATGTCGATACCGGAAAGGCAGCCCGTCTCCGGAGGCTGGGCCTCGGGATACTTGCGAAGATTATCTACACTAACGCAGACTCCGAAGCAGAGCAGATGATCTCGTGGAAATACATTCAGCCGCTCCCGACAAATATCGGGAGATTCAAGGGTAATATCAAGCTGAATGTCTTAAAAGACAAACTTTCGGAGATCCATCCTGTAGATCTTGCAGATATCCTCGAAGAGATGGATCACGATCAGCGGGTCATGCTCTTCTCCACACTCGATCACGAGCATGCGAGTGATACGCTCGAAGAGATCGAACCCCAGGTGCAGCGCGA
>Ga0181520_10003540_pt1 | contig 27256 bp, 20 predicted proteins | sample PEATcosm2014_Bin_29_FD_132451 | JGI IMG/M metagenome (GOLD analysis project Ga0181520, IMG submission 132451) | Peatland microbial communities from MTU Mesocosm Facility, Houghton, MI, USA - PEATcosm2014_Bin02_30_metaG | ecosystem: Environmental > Terrestrial > Soil > Wetlands > Peat | place...
CCTGTCATCAAAGCAGAAACGACGAGCCCCACCGCAATCAGCACCACCGATAACAGTGTAACGATGTCGCCCCAGCGCGCAGGCCTGCCGGCATCGAGCAGCAACCGGAAATCGTGCTTGCCCGGACCCACCGATACCTCGACCAGCCCCGCATCGGATGTGCTCAGCGACTCATCCTGCGCCGCGTTCCCTGCGGGCACGATTCTCCAGAGCGGAAAATCCAGCTGCCCGATCTCCACCCGGGCATTTCCTTCGGATTGTACGGAAACCAGCAGCTCGCGCGGCCCTTCGCGGGTCACCTGCACGGTTCCCGTACTGCCGGTCAGTTCCGCACGCACACCCTCGACGGGCGGCGTCGGAGCCACCTGCCAGGTTTCAGGGGAAGTTCCCACGAGCTTCGCAAACGCGACAAGTTTGCTGTCGGGAACGTAGGTGTTGTACATCGGATCCACATCCCGCGATGCGTCATAGTGAGGAGTACTCGGGTGGCGGAACTTCTGATCGACTCGCCAGATCATGTTGCTGGCGACAATAACGACGAGCGCGGCCGACACCATCACTCGCAGCGACGGCTTGGCTCGGCTGCTCTCTCTGTTACGCAGGCCATCGTCGACGGCGGCGGCGAAGAGGCCGCCAACCGCGACAGTCAGAACCGCGCACAGCCTCCAGGGAAACTGGATGACATCGCCAAATACCGGCATCGTCTTCCACAGAATCGCGCTCCACGGCAGCGCCAACACGAATGCGAAGCAGCACACGGCCAGCAGGAAGCTCTCTCTGTCATCCGTTTTCTCTCGAGCAACGCGGCACCAGGCAAGCATTCCCAATCCCGCGGTGAACAGCATCGTGAACAGCATCCTTGCAACAAATCCGTTGTAGCTGTCGAATCCCGTTGTTTTCAGACCGCTCAGCTGGATCAGTTTCGGCCCCAGCCCAGGAACAAGCATCGCCACGCCCGCTGCCAGGGTTCCCAGTACCAGCCATCGCCCAATCGATCCCGCCTGGGCCCGCCATACATGGAATGCGGCGAAAAGGATGATGCACACAGCCACCATCGCTCCCGGAATAATAATGTGGTAATTGGAAAAGTCGCTGCGGGTGATGCTGACCAGGGATCGACCCAGCTCGGCAACGGGATGGTGTTTCGGCACGGCGCCGGCATCGAACAGCCGGTGATACGAGAGCATCGGAAACACGTAGGCCGCGGCCACTCCGGTCCCGATAATAAACGCGGCGAACATCGGCGCCACCCGGCGAATCAGCGGTATGCCTGAATCCCTGCCCACGAAGACCGGGTACAGCACCATCGCCGGAGCAAACAATGCGGCCGTCAGAACATTGCTGAAAATCAACAGCGCAAACAGCACTCCGATGCCGCTCAGCACACTGAAGCGAACCGGACGAAGGCGGTCGCACAGCAAAAAGATTAATGGCATCCAGACGAAGGCCGCCAGCTCGCCGAGAGACGCCCGCTCATAGATCGTCTGGCCGACTATATAGGGCAGGGAGATATACACCACCGCCCCGATGGTCGATGCGAGCGGGCTATAGCGGCTGCGAAACCATGTTCTTGCCGCCAGACCAGCTGCTGCCAGCACCAGCAGGCAATACAGTCCCAGTTCGTGCGCTTCCCTCGTAGTCGTTGCTGAGAACCAGGTCACAGGACGCAGCAGCGCTGTCACAAAGTACGGAAACGGGTACTGCACGAAGAATATCGGGGCGCCGTAGCCTTTGTTCGAGCCGGCCAGCCATCGCGGATAGAAGTCGCCGTGAAAGAACTGCTTGCTGAAGTGATATTGATACCCCACATGGGTCGAGCCATCGCCGGTTTGCGGAATTCCAACCAGCCATACCGGCAGGCTCAGGAATGCAGCAACCAACACGATCGCCGCAACCTGGCGGACCGCCGTCCCCACAGAATCGTTTTGCGCAGTCTTCATAGGATTGAATCTCCGAACCTGTCCGTACGAAAATTTCTCTGAACGCTAACTGGTCACTGAATCGACCGACGACGATGACGATGTTCCTGTCAAACGCCACTCAGTCGACGAATCGATGGCGAATCGCCTTACGAATTCCCTGCCTCTGCCGCAGTACCTGCCAGCGCCGGGCTGAACTGCCGCCGATACCACTCGACTGTCTCTTCAAGCCCGCGCCTAATTGTGGTTCCGGGCTGATAGTCCAGCTTCTCGGCGAGAAAGGTCGTATCCGCGGGCCTCTCCTGTTCAAATGGCCGATCCTGCAGGGCGCCAAAGGCGGGCTTGACCGGACTGTCCATAATCTCGACAATCTGTTCCACGATTTCGCGCACAGAGGTCAGCCTGCCGGTGCCCAGATCGAACGCGCAGCCTTCTATCCCGGGACAGACCGCGGCTCTCAAGAGCCCCTCCACCACATCGTCAACGTAAATCCAGTCGGCGCGCCTCTGACCGCTGCTGAGCTTCGGGGCTTCCGCGCGCATCAAGTGACGGACTACGAACGGCACCAGCTTTTGTAAGTCTCTCTGGTTTGGACCGTAAGTCATATTGATACGAGGCATAACCACGGGCAAACCGAACAGCTGGTGAAACATCCGTCCGTACATGCCGCTCGCCCACTTGGCCGCCGCATAAGGAGAGCACGGAAAGCCGTCGCCCGCGGGGTTCAGCGGCTCCTCCGACGAACTGGCCAGCACAAGACGCCGGCATCCCGTCTCAGCCGCCGCAGTCAGCAGATGAACGGTGCTGGCGAGATTGTCATAGAAGGTCTGAACCACGACCCCCAGCTCCCGGGCCCCCATGACGTAGCTGGCCAGATGAAACACGATCTGGGGTTGCAGGGCCGCTACCAGCTGCCGCACCGCGTCAACGTCTCTCAGGTCGGCCTGCCACCATCGCAATTGCTCGCCCTCCGACTCCTGCCGCGTCCGGGAAATCGCGTGAATCTGCGCGCCGCCGGCGATCAGACGATCGCAAAGGTGTGTTCCGATGAAGCCACTCGCCCCCGTAACAAGCACCGATCTTCCGGCTATTCGCTCGTTTAACTCCGTCGCTTTCAAGCCCTCGCCTCCACTGCGGCGGATCGGTGAGAAATGCGTTCACCTTCCGCGGCCCGACAACAATGACGGCGGCGCGGACGATACCGGCCCGCGCCCCGATATACCTCGTTAACAATCCCTGGTTATAGGTTCGCCGATCCCGGTACCGGACTTTCCGGACCTGCCGGTCATCTTGCTTTTCCGTAACCTCTTTGCCGCCACGTGACCCAGGGCTGACACCGCGCCAGCCGCGACCCGCAGCCGGCTAAAGCCCAGCCCCGCCTGCTCCAGCTGGCGTTTGTGATACTCCCAGAACTTCGGCTCGCGGCGCTGGATCAAGCTCTTGCCCAGAAACCTGTAATAGTCCGCCAAATGCCAGGTTAACTCGGCTTCGTACTCTTCCATGGTCAGATAATCCGGCCCGTAGCCCAGCAGGACCTGCAGCGTGCCGCCGAAGTAGGTGTGCAGACCTCGGGACACTGTGCTCAGCGACGCCTGCCGGACCCGAGTGAATGTGAGAACCTCATGCACGAAGCCAAAATCGCATTTCTTCAGAAGCGCGAAGGAAACTTCGGTGTCCGCATGAATGTTCGTCTCGCTATAGAAGGGGTTCCGGCCCCTCACCAGATCCGCGCGATACAGCACGGCGTTGGCAGACCCAAAGATGTGCAGCCCCTCCAGAAGGTGGCGGCGGCAGATTTCCCGGCCCGGCACGACCGATTCCTCGCGCGGTAATCCGGTCCACGCAATCCGCTCCCCTTCCTGCGCATAGGCGCCAACCATCCCCACCGACGGATTTGCCTCCGCGAGCCCGACCATTTTCTCGAGACAATTCGGGTAGATCAGATCGTCTCCGAGGACCATCTTGCAGTATTTGCTCTCCGGAGAAATCTGTCGCAGGGCTACATTGTGGTTCGCAATGACGCTGAGAAAATCGGCGTTGCGATGGACGCGTATCCGCGGGTCTTTGGCCGCATACCGCCGGGCCACGTCCCCGGACCCATCCGTGCTGCAGTTATCGATGATGGTGTAATCCCAGTTCGTGTATGTCTGAGCGAGAACGCTTTCGATACATTCGCCGAGATAGCCCGCCTCGTTGTAGACCGGCGTTACGATGCTGACCAGTGGTTGCCTTGCCATCTTGATTGCCTCTTCTCAGGCGTGAACCGTGTCGATGGGGAATGCCAGTTATGTTAGGGTTACGCGGGGCCGCCGGCAACCGCTTCGTTCCGTTCCGATTCCGGCGTCCGCGAGCGCAGGCGCTGCGTTCCCGGTGCAAACAGACCGTCAAACTGGGTTTTCAGCGTTTCCGAATACGACGCCGCGGTCCGGCGGAATCTCGCCTTCAGCTGCTCAGAATCGTTGACAAGAGCCACGAACGTATTCTCGAGACCTTTGTTATCGAACGTCGCTATGTCGAGGCAATATTGGCTGTGCCCCACCTTACGCATCAGGTCGTCGATCTTGGGGTGATAACTGAGAGCGATGACCGGCTTGGCCAACAGATGGGAAAATACCACTCCATGAAATTTCGCTGTCACGACGAAATCGAACCCCGACATCTCCGCCATCAGCCCGGACACCGTTCCGGCGGAGGGCCGGCAAATTCTGTCGAGCTCGGCGGCAGAAAGCCGGCTTCTCAAACATTTTCCGAGGTCTTCAATGGCGTAGATATCGACGCTGGCTTCCGCCGAATACAGTCGCAGGTCGTAATTATTATTCAGCAGCCACACCGAGAAATCGGCCAGCTTCCCGATATAGCTTTCGTAGACAGCCGCGTCTTTCTTTGGCCAGATACGAGGGTCGCAAAAGCCGATGGGATTGAGACCGACCAGCGGCTTCGCGGAGCTGGTGCGAGAGCCACTGGCATATCTCGAAACATCCTGGGCGTATTTCGAAACATCCAGGGCGTACGCCGAGTCCGGAAAAACATGCGTCTGCCGCTTCACGCCCGAGCCGCAGGCCAGCTCCTGCGATTCGGCATCGCGGAACGAGACATAGTCGGCCATACGGATCGACCATCTCACGAAGGCTCTGCTCAACCCGCTTTTCAGCGGACCCGCGCCCACATTCGCGAAGACCAGCTTTCTCCTGGCGACTGTGGTCAGGAGCGAAAATTTGAATACATTGTAAGGATGCGACCACGGGCCGCCCCATAACTCGCTCAGCTGGCCTCCGCCCGCGATGATCAGAGCATCCAGGGAACGGAGGCGCCTGTAAGACCTTCCCAGATGCGCTGCTTCCCTGCCCGCATGCAACAGGCGTCTCGCCACGCGCGATACAACGGGAATATTTTTGGCGATCGACTTCAGGCGCGCGCGCAAATGGGGCCGTTTTGAATCGGCGCCGCGCGAATCGGCCCCGCTCGAGCCTGCCTGAGAAGAATCGCTCAGGCCGGATTTACCAAGACCCGGATGCCAGTAGGTGATCGACCAGGACTCGATTCCGTGACGCTTCGTGGTGTCCACCGGATTCAGCGAAAACCCGACGATCTCGGCATCCGGGAGACGGCTTCTGATGTTCGCTATCAGAGCCTCCTGGGTGGCGGCATCGCCCAGGTTCCCGTATCCCATGTGATCGAGCAAACCTATTTTCATCGCTGTGTCGCCGGTACTCCCGCTTCGCCGATTCTGAAGACCGATGCGTAGCGGATCCCCCAGTCCCGTCTGCTTCGAGTGAAAGGCTCCAGCCCCCACCACCGCCAGGGCCAGTCGCCCCTTACCGAAGGATCGCCCTCGTGGATTTCTTCCATCGCTTCCGGCACGACAACCCATTTCAGATCGAGCGCAACTTTGGCTCGGACATCGAGGTCAACACCCGAAACGAAAAGATATCCGCCAGGCTCGACGAGGCTCGCCAGATTGCGAAGACATCTTTCCGCGTCAGGGGGAGCCATGTGACACAGAAACCGATTCGCCACCACGATCTGACAGCGTCCCACACGATCGACTAACCCCGGATCCCCGGCATCGGCAATCTGAAAGTCGATACCTTCCCTGATCGACGGCTTAACAGTTACCCGGCCATCCCGCACATCGAACATTGCCTGCATCTCTTGTTCCGAGAGACGCTCGAAGATTTCCGAATCCATCAGATCGTTCGCCTTCAGGGAGTAGACGCCGCGCCTGGCAATCTCCAGAATCTCGGGCGAAATATCTGCTGCGTATACGGCGACCTTCAGGTCCGGATGCTCTTTGCGAATGATCCAGACGATCGAATAAACCTCGGCCCCGTTGCTGCAGCCCAGCACCGCGACCTTCAGCTTGCCCGCCTTCGCCTTCTCGGCCCCGAGCTTGCTCAGCAGCGCCAGCTCCGGACGGTTCCGCAGGAAGAACGTTCCGTGATACTGGTTGCGGTCCGAGAATCGGCATACCAGCGAATGCAGCAACGTTCCATACGCGTGATACGGCGCAGTCGACGCCGCCGATTTAGGCAGACGCTTCCACACCCGCTCATTCACCGACAGGAATGGCCTGCCGACATATTTTTCGAGGGTCCCTGTTTCCGACTTCGTGGTCAAATCCCGATCCTTTCTTCCGCCTGGCGATGCATGATCAAACCCGCACACTTACGTGACCGCTGTCTCCCGGGGCCGCCGCAGCCCGCGAAGAATATCCAGATAGAGCGTCCTCTGCCCCGCCGCAAACAGAAGCAGCCCCGCAAATGCGGCGAACAAAGCCGTGGTTTCGAGCGTGAGCCGCCCCAGCGGAGAAAACAATGGTCCGCATGCCGATCGCACAACCAGAGCAATAACCGCGGCAACCATGCATGAGATCAGCGGCCGGCTCGCTGCCCGCACAATATCCCCGAACGAAATCACTGTGCCATGCACCGACCATGCAATCACCGGAACCACCCAAAGCAACATCACGCCGGAGTAAGCCGATGCTACCGCGCGGGGGCCGTATGGAACGGCGATCAGATAACTGGCAATCATCGCCGGGGCAATGACCATGCTCATCTTCAGGCCGCGTCCCACCATTCCCAGCGAGGAAAGCAGCCAGCCCAGCGGATTAGCAATGGCAAATACCAGGATGGTCGGAGAAAGCAGGCGGAAAATCGGAACCGCGCCACCCCACTTCGGACCCAGGAAAACGCGGATGATATCGTCCGCGAAGAGCGCGCACGCTATGGTGATCGGCACCGTCATAGCCACCACCACCGAGTAGCCCTTGAGGAAGTAGCTCCTCAGCCGGGTTGGATCGTGCTGCAGCCTCGAAAGCGCCGAAAACGCCACTTCACCGGCTGCGAAGTTCAAATTGTCCGTGGGAATGTTAATGAGCTGATAGGCCCGTCCGTACATTCCGAGTACGTCCACTCCCCAGAATCTTCCCAGCAAAACCTTTTCGAAGTTCGTGGCTATATAAACCACAAGGCCATTCAGCGTAACCGTTCCGCCAAAATGCATCATCGACCGGATGCCGGCCCGCCTTTGCGGGAGCCCCGGAACCCACCATGTCGTCAGCCAGAACCCGATCGTGCTCACGAACGGGGTCGCCACCGTCATCACCACAAGCGCCCAGTAGCCATAGCCGGCCTTTGCGCCCCATATCGCGATTGCGGTTCCGATGGCCAGCGCCACCGTGTTGATGACCGCCAGCGCCGTAAACCTCATTTCCCGCTGCAGCATAGCCGAATGCTGCACGCCCGCCGCGTTGAAAAAGAATGCAAGCGCGAGGACGGCCGTAACCGCGACCAGTCTCGGTTCATGATAAAAATGAGCGATTGCCGGCGCGCATACTATCGCCAGCAGCCCGAGAGCGACTCCCACAAACAGGTTGATCCAGAATAATGTCGAGAGCTGCTCCTCTGTAACGTTAGCTCGCTGCACCGCTGCCGCCGAAAGTCCGAAGTCGCGGAACAGAGTCAGGGCTCCCGTAAAAGCCATCACCATCCCTACTAACCCGAAGTCCGCCGGACTCAGCAGCCGCGCCAGGATCATGAGCGACCCGATGCGCAGGAAGAAGTTCGTTCCCTGCGCGAAGAGCCTGGCTACGCCGCCCCGGATTGTCTTTTCCTTCAGGTGTTCCATCGCTCCCCACGGTGCCGGCGCTCTATCGGCCGCCTCGTTGTCGTCTTCCCCCGCAACCTACAGCACCAGCTTGCGGCAGTAAAAGGCCTCGGCGTAACCGCTGGGAGCGGCGCACTCCATGCCCCGCAACCGCATCAGGGAAAAAAACGTATCCGGCTGAAACCAGCGCTTCTTCTGTTGCGACTGGAAGGCGTCCATCAGACAATCCACCTTCTTTTGGCAGAGCTCTTTTTCAAGAGGCACAAAGACACTCGGCCGGCCCATATCCCCATCGTATTTCGGAATTTCATACTCCAGAATGAAATGCTCCCGGAACGTATTCCAGGTCAGCTGGCAGATCAGCCGGTGATCCTGGTGAGCATCGTTGCCATTGTGCGTGAACACCAGGTCGGGAGAAAGCTGCTTCAGCTCGTTTTCAAATACAGCTTTCACCTCGCTGCCCACGAAGGGCATGAAACCATCCTTAAACGTCTTTAGCAGCGGGCCCCTCAGCCGCGCTCCGGCAAACAAATCCGCCGCTCGGCGAGCCTCGCTCTCCCGTTCGCCGATCGCGTTGAAGACGATCCAGTGAAATTCGCAGTCCGGGTATTGCTCGGCGAGGCGCAGAATCGTTCCCCCGCACCCGATCTCGATATCGTCGGAGTGCGCGCCCATGCACAGCACCTTCAGACCCGCGCCGGCTTTCGTCTGGAACCGCAGAGGCATCATACGGTGGCAGACACGAGCAGCGAGCTGTCAGAGGATGCAAGCAGGTGATTCCAGACTTTCCACGGCGCCGGACCCTGATTCAGCTCCTCGAGGTGCTGCTTGTCCTTGAAGGTATCCATGCACTGCCAGAATCCGTTGTACTTGTGCGCCAGCAGCGCCCGCTTCTCGATCAGCCGCTGGAACGGCTCGCGCACCAGCTCCTCGCCCGGCCGGATATAGTTGAAGATCTCTCCGCGCATCGCGAAGAAGCCGCCATTGATCCAGATATCGCTGCGGGTCAGAGGGCAGATCTCCTTCACCGCTCCCTCCGGCTCGGAGTAAACAATGTCGAAGCTCGACGTCGGCTGCACCAGCAGCAGCGACGCCACCGCGTTGCTCTGGCGGAACCGGTCGAGCATAGCCGGCAGCGGAACATCGCTCAACCCGTCTCCGTAGTTCGCGAGGAACATCTCTTCGCCCTGCACGTAAGGCTCGACCGCCTTCAGCCGCTGCCCGATGTTCGACGTCGCGCCGGTCTCCACAAACGTAATCGTCCAGTCATCGATATCCCGGTTGATGTACTGGATATTCTGGCCGCCGCGCGACCATACAAAGTCGTTGGATACGGCTTCGTCGTAATGCAGGAAGTAATCCTTAATGACGTTTCCCTTGTAGCCCAGGCACAGAACGAAGTCCTTATGCCCGAAATGCGCATAGTACTTCATGATGTGCCATAAAATCGGCCGCGTGCCGATCGTTACCATCGGCTTCGGAACATCGTCAGCATATCCGCGGAGCCGCATCCCCGCTCCGCCGCAAAATAAGACTACCTTCATAGCCGGGCTAGCTCCTCTCCGCCGGGAGAATAACTGCCTTGGGGATAGGCACGATAAACTTACCGCCCCACTCGCCAATGTACTGCAGCTGCTTCATGATTTCGTTTTGCAGATTCCATGGCAGGATCACCACGTAGTCAGGCTTCATCTCGCGAATACGGTCCGGGTGATAGATCGGAATGTGCGTGCCCGGCAGGAACCGTCCCTGCTTATAAGGGCTGCGGTCGACTGTATATTCGATGAAGTCCTTCCCGATGCCGCAGTAATTCAGCAGAGTTGCGCTCTTTCCCGGCGCCCCGTAGGCCGCCACCTTCTTGCCTTCGCGGGCTGCGGCAAGCAGCACCTCGAGCAGCGCCAGCTTGGTTTCCTTCACGCGCTGGGCAAACGTTTCGTAGCCCTTCAGATCGAAAAGACCGGCTGCCTTCTCGTCGGCGAGCACTTTCGCCACATTGGGCTCGACCGGATGCGTCTTCGCTTCTTTCCGGCACATAAACACGCGCAGCGACCCGCCGTGCGATGCGAGCTCCTCGACGTCGAACACCCTCAGGCCATGCGCCTCCATGATCTTTACGGTTGTGAACATGGAAAAATACGAAAAGTGCTCATGGTAGATCGTGTCGAATTCGTTGTGCTCGATCAGCTTCAGCAGATGAGGAAATTCCAGAGTCAGGACACCCTCGGGCTTCAGCAGAACCTTCAGCCCTTCGACAAAGTCGTTCAGGTCGGGCACCTGCGCGAGGACGTTGTTGCCCAGCACCAGATCGGCGCTGCGCCCCTGCTCCACCAGTTCCCCGGCCAGCGCCGTACCGAAGAAGCGCACCAGAGAAGGAACACCCTTTTCGACGGCCACCTTGGCGACGTTGCCTGCCGGCTCGATTCCCAGCACCGGAATATTCCGCTGCACGAAATATTGCAGCAGGTAGCCATCGTTGCTCGCCACTTCGACGACAAAGCTTTTCTCGTCGAGGCGAAAGCGGTCCTTCATCTTCGCGCAGTAATTGTCAGCGTGCCTCAGCCACGAGTCTGAAAACGAGGAAAAGTACGCGTAGTCGCTGAAAATATTCTCCGCGCTCTCGTACTCCTCCAGCTGCACAAGGAAGCACTTCCCGCACACATACGTGTGCAGCGGATAAAATGTCTCGCCGCGATTCAGATCGGCGGGGGAAAGGTAGCTCTCGCACAATGGCGACATACCCAGATCGACAAAGGTCTGCTCGAGGCCGGCGCCGCAAAAGTGGCACACCCCCGAGGCTTTCTGCACATCGACTTCCTGAAGAACTGAGGTCGTAGTCATTTCCGGTTCCAGCTCCTTTTTTAAACGCCGACGGCGGTTTCCGCGTGCTTCTCTGTCCATTGCAGCAGGTTGTTCAGACGTCCCGCCTCCTGCAGCCTGCGAATCTCGCTGAGCCGGGTGTAACGTCCGTGCTCCACATCGGCCTTCGTCAGCCCCGCGCTGCGATAAGCGGCGAACAGTTCCTCAGCTCCCTTGCGCGCTGTCCACTGCGGCCGAAAAGCCGGCAAAGCCTTTGCGATCTTGTCGAAATTGACGCGATAACAACGCAGGTCCGGGCCTCCGCCCAAAGCGTATTCGATGCGGCAGCCAGGCACGATTTCAGCTACGATATCGGCGATCTCCCGGATACGAAAATTTTCCTCGTTGCGGCCTACATTGAAGACCTCGTTATGAATCGCCTCGCGCGGCGCGCCCAGCACCGCAACCACGGCCGCGATAATGTCGCGGATGTGGACGATCGGACGCCATGGTGTGCCGTCGCTCTTGATGAAAATGCGGCCCGTGGTAAACGCGGATGCCACCAGATCGTTCAGCACAATATCCAGACGCAGGCGCGGCGAAGCCCCGTACGCAGTCGCATTCCTCATCGATGTCGGGCTGAAGGTATCGCTCGCCAGACGAGCGAGAGCCTGCTCCACGAAAACCTTTGACTCGCCGTAGGCTGTAACCGGATGGAGCGATGCCGTCTCGGTCAGAAAATCGTCTCCCGCCGAGCCATAAGTGCTGCAGGAAGACGCAAACACGAATCGCGTTACGCCCGCTTCTTTCGCCAGCGTCGCCAGCTTGACGGACGCGTGATGATTAATGTCGTAAGTGAGCTGCGCATCCAGATTGCCCAGCGGATCGTTCGAAAGAGCGGCCAGATGCACGACCGCATCGAAACCCTGCAGGTCCTTCTTTGCGAGATCGCGAAGGTCCCTGCGAATTTCCGGTATCGGCTGAGGCCCCTCGCCGAAGTCGCAGCCGGCGTAAAGATCGGTATCGATGCCGACTACTTCATGACCGGCCGACTGCAGTACCGGCCCCGCGACGGCGCCGATGTAACCCTTATGACCTGTGAGCAGAACTTTCATATAACTCCCTGGCTCGGAGAAGCTCCGTGCCTGTATTCGCTCGGGATTGCCCCGGCGATTCCGATCGAGCGCCTCGAGATTCCCGGTTGTGAGTGTCCCCGGCGATTGATAACCCACCACACTCCGGCCAGTAACCGAGTGCCGGAGAACCCATGAATGCCGCGATCAGCTCCGATCCTAGCACTCATTTTTCCCGTTGCAATGACCCGCCCGTCTCAGACCGAGTAACGCGATCATGTTACGGAAGCTTTATTGCCCTCAGGCCCGGTTGGCGCTCCCGGCGTCGTCCCCGGCGGGGGCCAGCAGCCCGCCTTCGTACAGGAGCTCCGCGGCATCGGCAATCGTCGGAAACGGCAACCCCGATCGCTCCGCAATATCCAGGAGCGTGTGCTCTCCGTCGGAAAAATTCAGAACCCACAGGCGCGCATTGATCTCCGTCCCGATCGATCCTCCGCCCGTCGACCGGTAGAGGTTCCGCTTTCCCAGCTGCGGCTCGCAGTACGGACTCAGATTGCGGTAGCGCCGGTTGTTCTCGAGTACATCCGCAACCCCCACGCAGACGCGCAGCGATCCCGCCAGCTGCTCAGGGCGAATGAAATCAAGGTTGTCGGCGGAGGTATGGTATTCCGGAAACGTGCCCCAAACGCTCCGCATCAGACACCCCACCGCGAGGTTGAAGCCCGGCGAGCAGTACTGCCGCTCGTCATAACCGTAGGGGGAAAAATCGAGCGTCTCCCACGCTTCCCCGCCGTTGCGCAGGACCTGCGCCGCCGCCCGATCGATCTCCGTGCCGCCCCGGCGGCTCTTCTTGTAGTGAAACCCTCCCGGGTCGCCAATCCCTGCCAACACCATGCCGTGGCGGATTCGCCCCGCGCTCTCCTGGTTCTGCGCCAGCCATGTAATGGCCCCAATGGTGCCGGGAACGAAGAGGAACCGGTACGAGTAGCGCAGATCGCGCCCGCGCAGAAATTCCGCCATCGCGGTGGCCACCGTTACGCCGGAAAGATTGTCATTTGCGAGCGAAGGATGACAGGCGTGGCAGGAGATCAGCACTTCCTCGTTCGAGCGGCCCGGCAGATAACATTCGCCGTAGGTCAGATTCCCCGGCTCAAGTGAGGAATCGATGCACACTTCATAGTCGCCGCTCTCGAGCGCCAACCTCTCGTTATGAGTAAGACAAAATCCCCAGTCTTCCCGATAGTAAGAAGTGCGATACGGAATCCAGTCCGGATGATCGGGAATAGAATGCAGATGCGGCTCGAGCTCGCTGAGCGATAAAGTGGCATGCACCGGAACGCTGTAGCTGACGACGCGCAGATTGTGCTGCCTGAAGTCAACCACCCGGCGCCCACGCGCATCCTTTATCCAGGCGTCGCGGATATTCCATTCCCGCGGCACCGTCCAGTCGAAGACCGGCGTGCCGGTTGGCACTTCCGATACGGTGAGGGGAATGCGCTCGCCGATCCGGGCCAGCGTTTCCCGGATACCTGCCCCTGTAATGCTGCGGCAGATCGGATAAAGCTCGCGGGCAAAACTGTGCAGCTTTTCCCCTGTCTCCGCCTGGTCTTGTTCTTCGAAATCCGCGAACAGCCGCTGTCTCATTCCGCGCCCGCAGTTTCGAATTCCGTAATTTCGCAGTCCGCAGATTGAAAGTCACGCATATTGGAAGTCCGGGTAAGTGCGGTCGCGCTCGGACATCATCCGCGGCTTCTCCGGCCACGCAATCCCGAAGGCCGGATCGTCCCAGCGCACGCCCCGCGCCGATTCGGCGTTGTAGAACTCCGAAATCTGATAAAAAATTTCGCTCTCGTCTTCGAGGGTCAGAAAGCCGTGCGCGCACCCTTCCGGGATATAAACCATAGCGCGGTTTTCGGCCGTCAGCGTGAACCCCGCCCACTGCCTGTAGGTCGGCGACTGCGCCCGCAGATCGACCACCACATCGTAGATCGCGCCGCCGGTGCACCGAATCAGCTTGGCCTCTGCGTACGGTGGCGCCTGATAGTGCATGCCCCGCAGCGTGCCCTTGCGCGGGTTATAGGAAATACTGCACTGCGCCAGTCCGGAATTCAAACCTGCCCGCTCGAATTCCTCTCTGCACCAGGAGCGCGCGAAGAATCCCCGCTCGTCCGCCTTGCGCTCCAGCTGAACCTCGAATACTCCGCCGATCTTCGATTCCTCGAAAAGCATACTTCCATATTATGTGCGAGCCATCCCCACACCAACATCGGAAGACTGCTGAACCCGAAGCCACTCCTCGAAAACCATCAGGCTGAATAATATCTTGTGATAGTCATTCTGCCCCGACTGATGCTCGAGGAAGATGCGCTGCACCGCCGGCGGCCTCAGATAGCGGTAGAGCAGCGAATCGCTGTTCATTACGATGTCGGTCATCCCCGCGGTCATCGATCCGCGGAACCACTCGTCCACAACATTGACCGCGAAGCCGCGCTTCTTTCTGGTCAGGATCTCCCGGGGCAGAAACTCCCCAGCCACCTGGCGATGCAGCCATTTCCGCGTTCCCAGATGGACCTTGAACCTGGCCGGCAATCTCTCCACATATTCGACCAGTTCCCTGTCCAGATACGGCACCCTCCCCTCGAGGCCATGCGCCATCGAAAGCTTGTCGCCGTACATCAAGAGCTCATCGGGAAGAGTCGACCGCATTTCAAGGAACTGGAAACCGCCCAGCTCGTCCGTTTCGCTCATCAACGGCAACAGATCCTTCCAGCACTCCAGAAGCTCATCCCCCGCGTCCCGGTCCAGCATGCCATCCTGAAACAGCGCGTCAATCTCATCCCCGGGCAGCAGCGACAATACCTGCTCGTATTTCCGGGTCCTGTCCCCCGCGCTCAGCGAGTGAACCCCTCGCTTCAGAGCCTCATTCCTGGGCAGCGCCGCGATCGCCCGCTCGAGCGGCCAGCGCATCCACGCCGGGATCGCGCGCCAGTACGATCCATACTGAATCCCAAGGTGGCGGCGATAGCCCCCGAACAGCTCATCGGGACCCTGCCCGATCAGCGCTACTTTCACATCTTCGCGCGCCCGCTTGCAGACAAAATACATGGGCACAATCGACGAGGACGCGATCGGCTCCTCCAGCTGCGCAACGATCGTTGGCAACGCATCTTCGAAGCTCTTCCTGTCCAGCATCACGCCGGTGTGCCGCGCGCCGAATCGCTTTGCCGTATCGGCGGCGTCGGCTAACTCATCGTCGCTGAAACTCGTGCCGTAGCCGACCGTGTAGGTCTGCCATGAATCTCCATAAAGATTCATCAGCGCCAGCAGCAGCCCGGAGTCCACGCCGCCGCTCAGCAAAAGCCCCACCGGCACATCGCTCAGCAGATGCCGCTTCATCGCCTGCCGGTAAAGCTCGGACAGTTCCTCGCGCGCCTGGGCCACCGACCTGGGCGGCGAAAATGGCGTCGGCCGATACCGGTACCACTGCCGTATCGACGCCGTCCCGTCCTCGACCACCAGCATGGTGCCCGCAGCCAGCTTCTGAATCCCCTCGAAGATCGTCCGCGGCGACGGAGTAAACCGGTACCGCAAAAACAGGTTCAGCGAGTTTGGATCGACCTCGGCCGCTTCATCGGCGCCGGCGCGCACCGCACGAATCTCCGAGCCGAAACAGAGCCGCCCGTCCTTCAGGCTGTAATAGATCAGCTTGATCCCGAACGGATCCCGCGCGACGACCAGCCGCCTCTTCCTTGCATCCCAGATCGCGAGGCCGAACATTCCGTTCAGATGGTTGAAGACATCGTCGCCCCACTGCTTATAGCCGTGGACGATAACTTCGGTATCGGACCGGGTGCGGAACCGGTGCCCGTAGCCTTCCAGTTCCTTTTTAACTTCGGGAAAATTGTAGATCTCGCCGTTGAAAACCACCCACACCGACTCCTCTTCATCGGACATCGGCTGATGGCCGCCCGCAAGGTCGATGATCGAAAGGCGCCGGAATCCCAGGCCCACCGATCCCGCAAGGTAGTAACCCTCGTCGTCAGGACCGCGGTGCGCAATGCTGTCCGCCATCCGCTCGATATCCGCGCGGAAGACAGGTGCGCCGTCGCCATAGTTATATTGACCGCAGATTCCGCACATAGAGACTCTTCGTTACTCCCCGGCTCTTCGTTACTTTCCGGCGCTCTTTTCCGCACCGCGCCCCGCGTTCGCATCGAGGTAAAAGCACAGGCTTCTGAACATCTGCGACTGCGCCCAGCGATGCATCGGCGTGTTATCCCAGCCGAATAGAAGCCTCCGCGCCCGGAACGAACCATCCGGCTTCTGCCACTCGCCCAGATCGATCACCCTGGCCAGAACTTTGTCTAAAGCGGGAAACCTGCCGCGCAACAGGACGGCCAGATTAATGCACTCGGCGTAGTCATACAGCTCGTTGCGGTACACCGTAAGACGCGGACGCCGCGAAAACGGCCTGGGCATGCCTTCTTCGTCGAATAGATTCTTCACATAGTAAGCCACGCCCCGCTCGATCGCCTTCGTAATCCGCGCATCTCCCGTGAGCGCCTCGATCTTCGCCAGAGCCTTCAGCACAAAGCAAGTATGAAAGTGATCGATAAAATCTCTCTCGCCATCGATCGAGTAGTACCAGGAGCCGTCTTCGTTCTGCGACTCAAGCACAAAATTCAGATTCTTCGCGGCGACTGTTCTATAACGATCTTCGGAGAAATCCTCGGCGGCCCGGGTCAGCGTAAACGCGCGGTAGGCGCTCGCATTAATCACCCCTCCCCGCTCTTCCGGATCGGGGTTATACGAACAACTCGAGGCCGTCTCGGAAATGGGGTAGTCATGGTAATCGCTGCAGACGTGCTCGGCGATCGAGCGCATGACCTCCCGCCAACGCTGGTCGCGGTCGATCCGATAAACCTGAAGAAATGCCTCGTAAACGTAGGGAACGGTTGTGACCAGCGGTGTTCCCTCCGGCATCGTGCCGCGCCTGGTCTCCCAGTTAAACGGATAGCCCCAGCAATAGTGCTCATATCCCGGGCATCGCGTCTGCTCGAGGACTTCGAGAAAATGGACAGCGCGCCGATAGTACCGGTCTTCATGGGTCAGCGTTGACAGGAACGCGAACCCCATCGCGTAATGCGCGTCGGCAATGGGCAGTCTCTGCGGCTTCCAGAACAGCTGCCGGGCTCGCGGCACGAACGCCTCGGCCAGGATCATCGGAGCCACCGCCAGCTTTCCCAGCAACGGACGCCGGTAATACAACGCCTTCGCCTTCCGGCCTGTATCGCTCGCATAGAAACTCTGATGATCGTACGACTCTTCGCCGTACCCATCGAGCCACGCAACAAATCGCAGAACGGCGGCTTTTGTCTTGTCGATCTGAGCCCGGTCGATCTGAGCCCGGTCGGCTTGAGCCGTGCTCGCTCCGCGTGTTTCTACTTCCGCCGTCAGCGTTGCATCCGTCATCGTCGGTCCCATCGGTATCAGCTCGGCTTCGTCTCGAAGCGATTGAAGCGTTTCATGGTCAGCATGGAGCCAAGGATTGATTTCAGCTTCTGCATCTGCTCCCGGCGGTGGAACCGCATCAGTTCATCCGAAACCGGGCGCTTTGCCCGGCGCAAAAGTGCCCACAGATATCCCAGACCCAGGGCGAAGCCATCCACCAGATAAGGCTTCTTGGTCATCCTCCAGCCAACCCGGAAAAGCTCCCACAGAGGATGACCGCCGAGATAGTAATCCTTTTCCCCATAAGAGAAACTCGAAGCCAGCTGTCCGCGCTCCGCCGTCCCCATCTTCCGGTGGTGAAAGAACGACTTTTCGCGAAACGACCTCGTCTTCCATCCCATCATGCGCGCCGTTGTCGAGGCCATCCAGTCTATGCCGCCCGCCTTGTTGGCCCGGTAGCCGCCAATCTCCTCGAAGCACCGCCGGCGGAAGAGCTGGCACTGCCCCGCCACATGGCTCCCTCCCTCAAAGCTGTCGGTCTCCGAGCTGTATCCGTCTTCCCTGAAGACGGTCCCCGCTACCCCCAGGCGCGCGTCCTTGCTGAATTCGCCGAGCAGGAATTCCATATGATCGCTGTCAAACGAGATATCGGCGTCGAGGTTGCCGATAACTTCGTAGTCCAGATCTTTGACGCGCTCCCGCCCAGCATTAAATGCATTGACCTTAGCCGCGAAATGCCGCTCCGCGCGGACCGGCAAATCGACCAGCACCATCCACGGATTAGCGGCAAGCCAGGGCCGAACACGATCCGCTGTCCCGTCCGTCGAGCCGTCATTCACAATGACCCACCGCAGGGGAAGAACCGTCTGCCGAATCATGGACTGGATCGTCTTCTCGATAAACATCTCCTCGTTACGGGAGGGAGTTATGAGGACGTAGGCCGGGAGGTTGCCCTTCATTACTTCACCTCGACGGGGTAACCCATCAGGCCGTTGCTCGGCGCGGAGCTCGCCCCGGCGGCAACCGTCTCCGACCCATAGATCGCGCCGCGGTGGGTCGAGAGTTCCTTGTCGTAAACCTCTTCCGGCTCATAGACGATCACGTGGCTGCCCCGGTTGGAGAAGCCAAAAGGAACGCACAGCAGCTTGTTCAGCTTCGCCTTCAGCGCCTCGCGCCGCTCGGGCGGAACGCAGAACAACATGAACCCGCCTCCGCCGGCGCCCAGAAGCTTGCCTCCCACCGCGCCCGCGCTCATGCCCGCCTCATAAATCTCGTCGATGCTGGCATTCGAAATCTTATTGGTCAGCGACCGCTTCAGTTTCCATCCCTCGTGCAGGAGCCGTCCGAACTCATCGATGGGCCGGTTCGGATCGGCGACAATCGCCTCCCCTTCATCGACCAGCTGAAGCATCGCATTCAGCTCCTGTTTCTTACTCGGAGTTACACGCAGCTGTTCCTGCGCAATCTCCGACGCGGTTCGGGAGAAGCCGGTAAAGAAGAGTGCCAGGTTCTGCTCGAGCTCCGCCATTCTGGCCTGCGAGATCAGCATCGGCTTCACGTCAATCGAGCCATTCTGGCAGAAATTGATCCGGTTCAGGCCTCCATATGCGGCGCTTACCTGATCCTGCGCGCCCACCGCTTCGCCCAGCACCTCCTGCTCCACATAGATGGCCTCCCGGGCAAGGGTGTGCTTGTCGCGCATCTGGTTTTTGAGTGCGTTCAGAGCAAGCAGCAACCCTACCGTGAATGCCGAACTCGTGCCGAGGCCGGTGCGGGCGGGCAAGTCCGCCACGTGATGGACTTCGACCCCTTCGTCCATCCCCAGAAATTGGAGACAACCACGGACGGAAGGGTGCTCGATCGCACTGTTGGTGGCGACGTTCTCAACCTTCGAGTAAGAGACGCGGCTGTGGAATTCAAAAAAGGGTGGCAGCCGCCGGCACGTGATGTAACAACGCTTGTCGATCGCAGTCGAAAGGACCGCGCCACCGTACTCCCGGTACCACACAGGATAGTCCGTGCCGCCACCGAAGAAAGATATGCGAAGAGGAGTGCTTGTAATAATCATAAATTTGACCTTCCTGAACCGGCCCGGTTGAATCCGGTTGAATCCGGTTGAATCCGGCTGGTTCCGTCATGGGCAGGCTGCCCGCTTAACTCGCCAACTGCGCTACAGCACGCGTTCCCAGTGCTCCACCATCGACGCAATTGTCTGCTCGAGCGTTTTGAGCGGCTTCCAGCCTGTATCCCGGCGAATCTTCTTCGTAGCTCCGAAAATGACCTTCTCGTCGGAGGGCCGCAGCAGCCGTTGCGCCGTTCGTATTTCCGGCTTGACTCCCGAGAGACGCATCGCCATCTCCAGCATCTCTCCGATTTCCCAGGTCTTCGCCGCGCACAGGTTATACGCTTCGCCGGGTTTCCCCTTCAGAGCGGCCAGGTAAAATCCACGCACCGTGTCGCTCACGTCGAGAAACGCCCGCCTCGGCTTCAGATTGCCGACTTCCATCACCGGCTTCTGCAGTCCCTTCTTGATCCGCACCAGCTGCCGCACGAAATCCGACGGAGCGTCGCTGGTCTTGCCCGGGCCCGTTGTGTTGAACAGGCGAATGCTCACGGCCGGCACCTTGTGATCCAGAAAGTATTCCCGCGAAAGCAGATCCTGGCATACTTTGCTGATCCCGTAAGGATGCAGCGGCCGAAGCGGCTGATCCTCCGTCACCGGTATGGCAGCAGGCGGAACATTGCCATATTCCGCGCTCGAGCACGCCGACACCACAACCGGCGGGCGCCTTCTGTACCGCGCCGCTTCGAAAACGTACAGCGAGCCCATTACATTCGACTCGAATGTTCCCACCGGATCGGCCCACGAGACCGTCGGCAGACTCTGCGCCCCCAGATGAAACACATGCGATGGCTCATACTCGCCAAACAACTGCTCCACCCGCTGCCCATTCGCGAGATCGCACTGGACAAATCGCACGCGCCGACTCTCCCCGGAAAGCTGGGCGTTCTGCAGGCGGTACGTGCCCACCACATCCCACCCCTCCACCTCGAGAAACCGCACCAGGTGGGAGCCGATAAAGCCTTCGGCGCCGGTGACCAGCGCCGTTCTATTCCGTGCCATCCTGTCCTTTCAGAGCGCATCTCATCGTGTTCGGTCCTCAGGAAGGCGCCTTCACGTCAAGCGAGCTGCTCGACACATCGCGCCGCCGCGCATGATCGGGACGCGGCATCCGCAGCAAACGGGCGTATGCGTTCATCGTAGTCTCGCTGACCACATCCCACGAGTGGCGCGCCGCCGAATAATCATGAATGTCCTGCCGCCGGCGACCGAGATTCGCATATAAATCGCCCTCGAAATACCGCTCGATCGTCTTCGCCAGATCGTCCGCATCGTCCGGCCTGAACAGATAGCCCGTCCTGCCCTCGACGATGTCGTCTTTGAGCGACCCCACATCGGCGGCCAGCACCGGCAAACCGAAACTGTGTCCGAGGAACAGCACTCCGCTCTGATAAATATGCCGGTACGGCAGGATCAGCGCGTCGGCAGCCTTGAAATAGACTTCGGTCTCGGCATCGGGAATAAAACCGGCATGGAGGACGATCTGCCCACGCTCGACATCCCCGCGGATCTCTTCCCGAATCCCGCTCCAGTACTCCTCGCAGCGGTCCGGCCGTCCGGCGATGATCAGACGATAATCGCTCGACCGCGCAGCCACCCGACGGAACGCGGCGATCAAAAGCTCGAGCCCCTTGTACGGAGTGATCCTGCCGAAAAAGAGAAGCGCCTTGTCCCCGCTGCGAATTCCCAGTTTCTGCTTTGCGTCGCCGGCCGTCAGGATGGTCGTGGGAACGGAATTGTTGATGCCGAACGGGATGACTGCGACCCGGCTCGCCGGCACTCCGAATTCCCTCACAATCTCGTCCTTCATGCCTTCGGTGTGCACGAAGATCTGATCGGAAAGGCGATACTGCGTTCGCAGAGTCAGCCGATTCAGCCTTGTATCCGTCGCATCGCGCCTTCCCGCGTTCACGTTATGCGCGGTAAAAACAATCTTCTTCCCCATCAGTTTGTAGTACAGCATCAGCAGAGTACGATCGAAGCTCTCGAACTTGTTATTCCAGAGAATATGAAATATCTTCGGCTTCGCGGTCGCCGCATAAAGCATTAACCGCGCATAGTACTTCAGGATGCGGATGACCTTCCGCAATCCGGGCGCGTCGGCCCGCGTACTGCCCCGCAAATTGAGAAAGCGCACGCCAGGCTGGTCGCGAAGTTCCGGGAGATCCAGTTCATCGCTGCCTATCAGATCCAGCACCGCCCCGCGCGGCGTCAGAGACGTGATCATTCCGAAGACATACGGCCGGTCGCCGCCGCCGGTCAGCAGGGCTACCGCGATCTCTTCCGGCGCTCCGGACCGCGTGCCGTCCGTTACCCCCACCGGCCCCTCCGCTTTGCTGGCTTCCTGATCCATGTTCCCGTGCGAGTGCGATCCTCGAGTGCGATGATCGCCTGCGATTCTCCTATGGAATTCTCGTATGCCTCTGCGTCTGTTGCCGCGGCTCAGGACAACCCGATCTCGGGAGTTCGGCCCGCGCGAGCCGTTTCCAGCTGGTAGAGCGTTTTATCGCATTGCCGGATGAAGGACGCCTTCAGTTGCGGCAGCACGGCCTGGGCCCATTTCGCGGTTTTCCATCCGAGGATCGGCTTCATCCAGGCGTATTTCCAGCGCAGCCGCGGCTCTTCCAGCTGCTGGTTCATCAGCCCGGCCATGTTTTGCAGTTCGGCCACGATGTCCGGACGCTCCGGATAAAAATTGAGATACCAGGTCTGCAGGTACGCAAGACAAGCTCTGCGTACGCGCGCGCTGTCCTCGAGCGATCGAATGTACTTGATGTGCAGCCTCATCGACAGCAGCAGCGCGTCTTTCTTCCGGTCGTCGCCGACATAACTCAGCCGGCTGGAGGTTGTCACCCGGTAGAGCACGCCGGTGTTGGGCACGAATCGAGTGCCCTCGGACTGGAGCAGCACCCGGGCGAAATATTCCCCGTCGTCATCGCTCAGCAGCCGCGTATCCCACGGTCCGGCCGCCTCGGCCAGCTCACGGCTGGTAAGCCAGGTCGCCGTCTGCATGTGCAGATTATGACCCAGCTTCGCCAGAAGCCAATCGACAGGCGAAAGATCCTGGCACAAAAGGCTCTCCACCCACCGGGCCTTGCGCGTCCTGAAGTAAAACGGAGACCAGGCCGAGGACAGAAGAATCCGCCGGCTCTCGCCCTCCCGCAGCGCGCCAAGCTGCTTCTCGATTTTGTCCGGAGCCAGCAGATCGTCGGCATCCAGAAACTGGATATAATCCCCCTGGCTGAGCCCGAGCGCATGGTTGCGAGCCGCCGCCGCGCCCGCGTTCGGCACCGTGACCACCTTCACTTCCGCCGACGCCAACCGGCGCGCGGCCTCAAAAGTCCCGTCGCGAGACTCATCGTCCACCACGATAATTTCCTTGTTGGGCCAGGTTTGTCCCTGGGCGGAGCGAATCGCGCCGGCAACCCACTGCTCGGCGTTATAAGCGGGAATCAGAATGGAGACGAGTGGTTTCATAGCGGCATTGGGGCAGTGCTTTCAAGTTGATTCTCAAACTCTAGGGCGAAACGTATCCCTTTGTCATCGCTCCCAAGCGAAATCCCGCCCGGCGAGGCAACAGGGAGGCGCGCAAGAGAGGAGGCGTGCAGAGTTTATCTCACCGGGTCGGTCTCACCGGGCCTGGTTTCACTGGGCCTGGTTTCACTGGGCCTGGTTTCACCGAGGTTGACCGGCCACACGCGAGCCCGGGCAGAATCGAAGCCCGCACGTTAACCAGCGCCCGGGGACCTCAACTGCAGGCTCCCCGGACTCCGGTCAACGGTTGGTATTTTCAGCCGGAACATGGCCTCTGCGCTGGCAAACGCCGCGGCGCGCTATCCCGGACCGGACGAACTCCCTGGTTATTAAGATTAGTTATTGAGAATCGTCCCTGACAGCGACGCGGGCGGAGCTGGACTCGTTCCGGTCACCAGCGGATGCGGGTAGGTGTAAGGAGCATAGTAGAGAGCCCATGTGTTCGTCGCGGTGCAGGCGTACAGCTGATTCTTATCTGTCGCCCAGTACGCTACGCCGGTCGTACAGGTCGCCGGAATCGAGGCGTACGTGCCATAGCCTGTTCCCGTCGCGCCGGTAAACGGCGACACCGGGACGTAGTAGTCGCGATTCGCCTGGATGTTGTTTTCCCCACTGCTGACCGAGACGATCGACCCCGTACCGCTGAAGTTTTCCATCCAGATATAAACCGGCTGCAAAACCTCGTTCGGCCATACGCCTGTGTAGACACCGGGATGGCCGGTGTCCAGAACGGTCGGCCACATGCCGCTGATCATGTCCCCCTGGCCGCGTCCGATCTGGTCGAGGCAAGGGTAGCCAGTGGAACTCTGATTTCCGTCAAAGGCGCTGAGGGAGCCGGTCTGAGCCGTGCCGCAATACCCCCATCCATTCGGCGGGGCGCTTTGCTGATAGGTATTCGAGTTGTCCCGGTCCTCGTCGAACACAATGTCATTCTTCGTGTTGGCGATGGTATTTCCCCACCACACGCCGGTCCCGGACGTCTGAAATCCTACCGAGGAGATAATCGAACCACCGCCGCCGCCGACAGAATTGTCATAGACTTCCCACGCCCGGCATCCTCTTCCGCGCTGCTGCGATCCGGTGGCGTGGCTCTGAATGCCCAGGTTCTGATTGGGGGCCAGCGCGTTGAACGTGTTGTACCGGGCAACGAAGGCTCCCCCGACTTCGCAATCGTTCATGAAGCCATTGTTGAATGTATTGTTCTCGAAAAAGATGAAAGATCCGGTTCCCAGTCCCGGCGGCATCGTCCAGGGCGTGTCCCCAAATCCGTCCCCTCCGGTGTTATAGACGCGAATCCCGTTATAAACATCGCCGTTCGGCACATCGAAGATGTTATGGTCCGCGACCCCCGTCATGGGCTCGTACATCGACACCGCAAGGTCGTTGATGTTGATGAAGTGATTGTGGTCCACGCGCGCCTGGCCCGTGGCTCCGCCCACCGCCAGTTCGCCGTTGTAGACAACGTTTCCGCCCTGAAAGCTCAGGCCCGTCACGCGCACAACCTGCGAAGAGCTTCCGGTGAGAGTGATCCCGATTGCGGGATTGTTTCCGCCCCCTCCCGACTGTCCGTCGACGATCAGCGTCAGGTCGTTGAACGTTGCCGGATTGCCCTGCGCGTTGGTTGACGCGGCGGCGCTCATGCCGGCGAGCGTGAACGAGTATGGGGTTGAAAAAGTGATGCCCGACGTCCAGGTGCAGCTGCCCGCCGGGACGGTTACAGTGGTTCCGTTCGACGTTATTTTGTTCAGTGCCGACTGAACATCGGAGACGTTGCAGGAGGCGGCGCTAATCGTTGTCTGCGCTTCTGCCGCGGAAATTACGGCAAGAAGAAATACAAGCGGCGAAATTTTGACGTACGCATGCTTAAGCACGGGGGAGCGTCCTTTCGGGGAAACCCAGTATTTGGGATTTCTGTTGAGGTGAGTATCACGCTGCCCAAGGCTAATTGTCCAGATTTGATCATCGGTATCAAGCACCAAAGTTACCACCCGGAGTTTCTCATCGGCCGGGAGAGAAATGGCCTGAATTCATGCATTAATCGAAGAATCTTCGGTACATTGGTGATCTGATTATGGTTACCGAAGTGTTGTTCATGGCCACGGTAAGTTACGTTGGTTCCATGGCAGGATCCACAGCGAAGCAAAAATAAATTTCTAGAAAGCGGCCGCTGGTACCGCGGAGGCCAGGGATTCTCCCGGTCGTCCCCCATCCTGCCCATCCACGAAAATGCGGTGCACCAGTTCGAGCGTCAGCACCTTGTGCAGTTCGACCGTGAAGTTCCGGTTTCCTTTCACATGACCCTCGACCACGGCCTCGAGATTTCTGCGCTCGATGTAGGGCCTCGTCAGCGCCCGTTCGTCGAGCAGCATTTCCCGGAGGTATCCGGCCAGAGCGTCGCGGTACCACACACGAAAATGAAACGGCTTGTGCCGGCCCAGAAACAGCCGCTCCAGATGGAGCGCCGAAAATGTATGATCCACCCGCGCCAGCCATTGCGGCATTCCCATGTCGTACGCATACTCGGCTTTGAACAGAAACTCGAGCCACGCGTGGGAGATTCCTCCCCGCAGTTTTCCCCGGTCGCCGCCCACCCCGCGATCCGTCGGTATGGCCCGCAAAGCGCGATTGCCGTCCCCGATCAGCCGCAGCGAAACATCGTCGTTGCCGAGAGCCGAAGCCGGCGCGCGAAAGATGGTTCGGACAAAGTCATTATCGAGGAAGGGAGACCGCATCGTCAGCTGCGTCTGCTCGAGCGACAGCGATCCGTACAGATACCACGGGCCCTGCCGGAACGCCGCAAACGACAGGTGACTGCCATGAATCACTCCTGCATACGTCGCCGCGGTCTCGCGAATGTTCGAGAGAAATTCCTTACTATACAAATCAACGGTCGGTTCCGACGGCTTGAATGCCCGAAAGCCCCGCAGCAGCTCTCCCCCATACAGTCCCGTCATGCGGGCTGGCGCAATCTCCCGCGCCCTTTCGTTCAGATAGAGGTCGGGAGACCGGCTTACATCGACGCACCCATCGGTCAGGTAGACGGCGCGCTCGGCATAATGGCCGAACTGCGACAGAAACTCCGCTCCCGCCGTGAGAACCCGATGCGGCTGGCCGCAAATCGCAGCTACACGCCGCGCGATCCGCAGATCTTCGTGCTCACCGAACATGCTTCCGAAGGTGTAACAAGGCAGCGAGCCGGGGCCAGCCTCCCGGCAGGCCAGAACCATGCGCGTGTCAAGGCCCCCGGTCAGCGACATCCCAATCCGCTCGCGCCCGGCAAAGTAACGCGGAAGGTTGCGCGTGAACGCCGACCGCAGCTCCTGATACCACGCCTCCGGGTCGAGGGTTTCCTGATCCTCCCACTCTTTCGGTTCGAAATAGCTGCTCTTTTGCTCGAGGAATCCGTTGCGAAACTTCCATGCAGACCCCGGAGGCAGGACCTGGATGCCTTCGAACAAAGTCCTGTTCTCAAGCACCGCGCCACAGGAAACAAATTCTCCCAGGCCCTGGTAATCCATCCGCCTCAGCTCGGGCCGCACCGCCAGAATCGCCTTCGCCTCGGCGGCAAAATAGAATGCGTCCTTCGCCTCGTGGTAATAGATCCGGTGCGTCCCATAACGGTCGTTGAAGAGAACGGCCTCGCCCCGGCCGCTGTCGGCCAGTAACCCGTGGAATCTCCCATTCAGCCGCGCCGGAAAAGACGGATCGTCCTCGTGCCTGCACTCCTCATAGAGATGCACCAGATACGACGGCCCATCAGGCTCGACGGCGTGTCCACGCTGCTGCAGGCCTTCAACCGTCCCCGGTTCCGGAAAATCCTCGCCGGCAAACGCCAGGGCGATATCGCCTGTTTCATTCGCCAGCGGCATCCGGTCTGCGAAAGAACCCTTCCGCGCCACCCATCCGATATAGACGCCCAGCGACTCATCCGCCCATGTGCCGGAGACGTACGCGCGCTCGTGCAGCAGCGCTTCCGTCATGCGCCGCACTTCGGCTTCCGCCACCGCCCGAGGCCGGCGCGTAATGCATCCCACAATTCCTGGCATATCTAAAGTCTTCCGCCTTGCACGTTGTTCAGTTCTGCGCCTGACATTTTCTGCGCGTTAGTCCGAATGTCCGGCAACTGCCGGCGTCTTGGGACCTGCGCCACGAAGTTTTGCCTCGTACCAGTTGTTGCGCAGCTTCCTGTACCTTGCCGCCACCGATTCAGGAACCCAGTCCGCCGCCGTGCGATGCAGGCCGAACCGCAGCGC
>Ga0181520_10003541_pt1 | contig 27252 bp, 25 predicted proteins | sample PEATcosm2014_Bin_29_FD_132451 | JGI IMG/M metagenome (GOLD analysis project Ga0181520, IMG submission 132451) | Peatland microbial communities from MTU Mesocosm Facility, Houghton, MI, USA - PEATcosm2014_Bin02_30_metaG | ecosystem: Environmental > Terrestrial > Soil > Wetlands > Peat | place...
GCCGCCGGCGCGCTGGCCTACGTCACCATCATCCCGGCGATCATCTTTCTGATTGTCGAGCCCTACAACAAGAACTCCTACATCAAGTTCCATTCCTGGCAGTGCATCTTTCTGAGCATTGCGTGCTTCGCCATCAACACCGTGCTCGCGATCATTCCCATTCTTGGATGGATTCTCATGCCTTTCGTTTCGCTGGCGTTTCTTGTGGTTGCGATTATCTGCATCCTCAAGGCCTTGAAGGGCGATAGGATCAAGCTGCCGTTTATTGGCAATCTGGCTGAAAAGCAGGCCGGAGCGTAGGGCGAGGTTTCCTCGCTTGACGTGGCGCTGGGAGCCGGAAGGCCTCAGCGCCGCCTACCCTTTTTGCCCAGCTTCTTTCTCGCCTTGAAGGAACGCCCCGGCGCGCTCGTGGCCTTTTTCTTTTTGGCTTTCGGGCGGGACTTGGATGCTTGTTTGCCGGTCAACGGATTGCCCTCTTCAAGAATCGAAAACAGTAGCTTGCGCTCTTGCACCAGAATGCGGTCCAGAATCACCTGCACCCGGTCGCCGGCGCGGAAGCGGCGTCCAGTGTGATCGCCGATGATCTCGTGGGTATTTTCGCGCCAGGTGTAGCGGTCGTCGCGCAGCGAATCGATGGGCACCAGCCCCTCGACGAACAGATCGGTCAGCTCGACGAAGAGGCCGTATTTGGCCGGGTTCAAGACCAGCGCAGCGAACTCCTCGCCGACGCGATCCTGCATGAAGCGAACCTTTTTCCACTCGACCAGCTCGCGCTCAGCCTCGGCGGCGCGGCGTTCGGTCTGGCTGGTCTCCTCGGCGATCTGCGCCAGCTCGGCCTCGGGGATAGGCGGCTCTCCCGCAAGTCCAGAGGTTTGATGTGGTTTCTTTCCCCGGTGCACCACAATGCCAGCCAACCCTTCGTTCGGATGCGTCCAGGGCGAGCTGTGCCGCCCCTCCCCCACCACTCCTTCGCCGATTATGCCCTCTCTGAGCAACGCCTTGGCGATGCGATGGACGATCAGGTCGGGATAACGGCGAATGGGAGAAGTAAAGTGCGTATAGGTCGGCGCAGCCAGCGCAAAATGGCCTTCGTTGATCTCGGAGTAGCGCGCCTGCTTGAGCGAACGCAGCATTAAGTAACTGAGAATTCTTTCCTCGGGCTTACCCTCAATCTTCGCGGCCAGTTTCTGGTACATGCGCGGCGTTACGGGGATGTCTTCGGGCACCTCGTGTGTGCGAACATTTCGCCCTGAACGTTGTGCGTCGCGGCGATCTCCGCGCGTCTGGATGCGCTTGACCGGCAGCGCGCCCAGGCCGAGGGAGTAGCCGAAGCTGGCAGCCAGCTCTTCAAACTGAACAACGCGGCGGGGCTCCGGCTTCTCGTGAATGCGATAGAGCGAGGGCACGCCGAGGTCCTCAAGCCATGTGGCCACGCACTCGTTGGCAGCCAGCATAAACTCCTCGATCAGCCGGTTGGCCCATGTGCGTTCGGATTTTGTGACGCCGCGCATCTGGCCCTGCTCGTCGAACTCGATGACCGGCTCGGGTAGATCGAAGTCGATCGAGCCCCGTTCTTCGCGGCGCTTGTTCATCAGGGCGGCGAGCTTGCGCATTCGCTCGAAATCGGGGACGAGAGCCGCATATCGCGCCCGCGTCTCGGTGTCGCCCTCGAGAATCGCGTGAACCTCGGTGTAAGTCATCCGCGCTGCCGAGCGGATGACGCCCTCGACGATCTCGTAGTTCTCGACGCGGCCACCGGGATCGAGTTGCATGATGCAGCTCAGGACGAGCCGGTCTTCGCCGGGGCGCAGGCTGCAAATATTCGTCGACAGCTCCTGTGGCAGCATCGGGATTGCGCGATCGGGAAAGTAGACGCTGGTTCCGCGGAGGCGCGCTTCAAGGTCGAGATCGGTGCTGGCGCGCACATAATCCGCCACGTCGGCGATATGGACTTGTAACTCGTAGCCGCCGTCGCCGCGCTCCGTCACTAACACGGCGTCGTCAAAGTCGCGCGCCGTTTCGCCGTCGATGGTGACGATCGGGAGACCGCGGAAATCGCGCCGGCTGTTGGCCTCTTCCGGATCGAGATGGGCAACGGCCCGCGCCTCGGCGAGCACATTCTCAGGAAAGACCCTCGGCAACTGGTGTTTGCGGATCATCATCTCCACATCGACGCCGAAGTCGTCTGGCGAGCCGAGAACCTCGATCACACGGCCCACCGGCGGCCTGGTTGGAGTGGGCCAACTGGTGATCTCCACGTCGACGACCAGGCCTTCGAGATCGTCGTAGTCTCTGGCCGATGCCGCTTCTGCACCGAGCACACGATGCGGCGTGGCTGCTTCGCTCGCCGGCGCAATCTCCTGCCCTTCCGGAATGAGGATGTGCTGCGTCATCCGCTCGTCGAATGGAACGACGGTGTTCCCGGCTGCGCGATCTGATCTTGCGTAGTGGAAGACTCCAACGACCGTTGGATTGCGCCGCTCGAGTACCCGTACAATACGCCCCATGCGCCGTCCGTCGGCCTTGGGCGGCTCGACTTCGACCAGCACCTGGTCGCCCTGCATAGCGCCGTTGGTCTCATTTGGGGGAATGAAAATATCATCTTCCCCAACCGCCTGCCGCGCATTGGGCCGGACAAAACCGTAGCCGTCGCGATGCAGATCGAGGCGTCCGGCGGCCAGATTCTCGCGCGTGCCGCTTGCGCCTAGCGGCCGCGGAATGCTCCAGTGCTCGCGGTCCAGCTTCACCAGTGCGCCTCGCACGGTCAGCCGCGCAAGTTGCTCCAGAAGCAGGCGGCGCTCCCGCCCGCCACCCATGCTCAGCTCGCGCACCAATTGCTTGTATCCGGCCTTCTCGCCGGCGGAGCGCGCAATTCGCATCAGCAGTTCCTTGTCGGTCATTACTCAAGAGTAGGCTATTCCGCTTGCCCGGCTATTTTCGCAAAGCCTCGCCACCGGCCTTTCCCGGCCGCAACCGCAACCCGAATCGCAGACTTCCCTATTCCGCCCCAAGCCGTCCAATAGTGATTAGGTTGGCTCATGTTCTTCAATCTGATCCGCTGCTCTCGCCAATCCAAGGCCAGCGGGCATAGAATAGCGCCATCGCAATTTTCCAAGCGGACCGCAAAGAGATAACATCCTAATTGTGGCCGCGCTTGGGTTGCCCGAAGCGAAAGCTCGGCAGTCCATCCAATCAGTTTTTTTGGGCCCTCGGCAATGGCCCTTGCCTTGGAAAGCCCAGTCCTTTCAGGACAGAAAAGGAAGCTCGTGAGCGCTATGTGGAAACCCACTCAAACAGGCCCAGCAAGTCCAAACATCACCCCAGAGCCCTCTCGCCCGCTGCCGCCACCCCCTGCGGCCGAACCCGTCAACCGCGCCCCGGTCTCGGCTGGCGACCAAGCCACCATCGGCAAAGGCCTCTTCATCAAGGGAGAGATCACCGGCTCCGAATCGCTGTTTGTCGACGGAAAGGTCGAGGGCAGCATCAATCTTCCTGGCAATCGCGTCACGATAGGCCGCAACGGACAGGTCGCAGCCAGCGTCACCGCCCGCGAAATTGTGATTCTGGGCAAAGTGCGCGGCAATGTCTCGGCTACCGACCGGGTCGATATTCGCGCCGAGGGTGCCCTGACCGGCGACGTAGCCGCGGCGCGCATCAGCATTGAGGATGGCGCCTTCTTCAAGGGCGGCATCGACATTCGCAAGGCCGATGCAAAGCCAGGAGTTGCGACACCAGCAGCCTCGGAAGCGCCCAAGTCAGTCCAGGCGTAGCCGAAGTTCAGCCTTTGCTTCAACACAAGCGCCCCCGTGCCCGAGGGCGTTTGTGTTTCTCGGAGGTAGTATTGCGGTGGCCCCATCGGCTCAGACAGCAAAACTGACGCTCGACCGAGCGAAGATCGAAAGATCGGGCTAAGGTGACAGCAAGATCTCCTAGAGCAATCCCATACGCTTCATCGCAACCCTGGGCAGCGCCGATCCGCTCTTTTCCAATACCCATTTAGCGATGGCCAGCCACAGCACCGTCCCGGTGACGAGCACAGCCAGGTCGATCCATTGAGTGTGGCCCGGAATCGCCTTGTGCAAAGCTCCGCCCAACCACCAAAACAGGACGCCAACTCCGACACCGCTCGTCGCCGCGGCCAGCAGGCACCGGCCCAGCTCTGTATAGTCCAGGCTGGCCAGCGAAACCATGCGTCGCCGGTGCAGCAGCACGGCCAGCGCCACGGTCTGCATCGCGATTCCCACATCCGAGGCGACTGCCAGCCCCATCGCGCCATGCCAGCGGTAAAGAGCGCCGTAGATGGGGATGGAGGACAAGGTAACGGCTGTTGCGGCAACCATCGGCCAGAAAGTGTCTCCCGCGGCGTAAAAGGCACGCGAGTAGATTGCCTGCGCAGCCCATAGAAACAGCGAGATCGAGAAGATGACGAAATAGAAGGCGCAGTCGCGGCAGTCGGCAGCAGAAAAGCGGCCACCGAGATAAATCAACTCGACCAGCGGCGCGGCCAGGGCGGCCATCGCCGAGGCAGCCAGCAATCCTAGTGCAGCCACGCGCGAAACTGAATCCGCCACCCCCGTGGCGAATTCATAGTGGCGCTGCCTGCTCCAGAGGCTGGCGAAGAACGGCATGGACGCCGCGCCCGCCGCGCCCGCAAGAATGCCAATCGGAGCGGCGAAAAGTTGTTTGGCCACATTCATCAGCGTGATGGCGCCGTCGGTGGACGAGGCGAAATACGAAATAATCCACGGATCGAGGGAAACCAGCGAGGCCCCGGCGATCAGCGGCAATGAGAGGCGCACCCACTTGCGAAGTCCTTCGTCGCGCCAATCGAGAATGGGCCGGAATCGCAGCCCTGCGCGATGTACAAAGTACCAATTCAAAAGAAAGTTACCCAAAATAGCTCCTGCAACTGTCCCGATCGCCAGCGAGGAGATCCCCATGCGCTTGACCAGCAGAAAGCCGCCCGCAATGGTGCCCAGGTTGTAAATCAGCGGAGCGATGCCCTGCACGCTAAACTGCTTGCGAACGAAGAGTACCGCGCCAAAGACGCCGCTAGCGAAGAAACACAATTGGGCAGGAAGCAGGATGCGCGTCAAATGAACGCAGAGTTGGGCCTTCTGCGCGTCGAAGCCGTGAAAGAAATGGTGGACATAAAATGGAGCCAGAGTCTCGGCCAGCACAATCCCCGCCGAAAGCACCAGGCACATGGTGCTGAGAATGACAGAGAGCGACCGCTCCGCCTCCGCATCGCGACCGGCATCGTGATAACTGGTGAGAATGGTGACAAGAGTGGCCGACAACGCCCCGCCAACCAGGAAGTACGAAACCATGTCGGGAAGCTGGAATGCGGCGTAAAAGGCGTCCGTGTTATGGCCAAAGAGCCACGCGATGTATTTCGTGCGAACCAGCCCCATGATTCGGGAGAGGAAGTTCAAGGACATCAGTACCACAGTGGCTGTAAAGGCCGTGTGTGTATAAGAAGGGCGCAGCAATCCCAGACCTCGCGCCCACTTGGAGCGCGCAGGCGGAGAGGTTTCCGTTGAAGGTTGTTCCGCCACTGGATTCGATTCTAACGGGACGGGTCGGCCTCGACGCGTTCCGGCACCTTGCCCGGCAGGGTTAACTGCATGGCGGCGCGCACTTCGACCATCGTCTGCTCGGCACGAAGGCGGGCGCGATTGGAGCCGTCCTCAAGGATCTCGATCGCCTGGGCCGGGCTGAAGCTGGCGCGCCGGGCTTGAATTGGTTGCAGAACCTGCACCAATCCGTCCGCAGCCCAACCTTTGCATTCGATGCAGCCGATACCGGCCGAGCGGCAGCCATCATAGACCTTGACCATCGTCACCGGGGTGGAGAAGACCTTGTGAAGGTCGCCTACCGGGCACTTGTCGGGGTCGCCTGGATCGGTGCGGCGGACGCGGGCCGGGTCGGTGACCATGGTCTTGAGTTTCTGGCGAACTACCGGCTCCGGGTCGGTCAACTGAATCGTGTTGCCGTAGCTCTTGGACATCTTGCGGCCATCGGTACCGGGAAGTGTAGGCGAGGGGGTGAGGAGCACCTTCGGCTCGGGAAGGACCTCACGTCCGTCGAGCTTGTAGAACTGGTTGAAGCGGCGAGCTACTTCGCGAGTCAGCTCGACATGGGCGGTCTGATCGTTGCCGACGGGTACAAAGCTTGCCTGGTAGATGAGGATATCGGCGGCCATCAGCAGCGGGTAGCCGAGGAAGCCGTAATTCGACAGATCCTTGCTGGATAGGTTCTCCTGTTGGTCCTTATAGCTGGGGACACGTTCCAGCCATCCGAGGGGGGTGATCATGCCAAACAGCAGATTCAACTCTGCGTGTTGCAAGACCTTGCTCTGCTGAAAGATCACACACTTAGCCGGGTCAAGGCCCGCGGCAAGGTAGTCGAGCAGCACGCCCTGCGTGTAGGCCGGTATCTGCGATGGATCGGCATAGTCGGAGGTGAGCGCGTGCCAGTCGGCGATGAAGAAGTAGCACTCGTACTGGTCTTGCAGCTTGACCCAGTTGGCCAGGGCGCCCATGTAGTTGCCGAGGTGGAGCTTGCCGGTGGGACGCATGCCGCTCAAAACGCGCGGACGTCCACCTGCGGTGGGACCAGCTGCGTCTGCGGCGCTCGAAGCGCCGTCCGATGTGTGCGGAAAGAATGAGGGTGCGGATTCAGGCATGAGACGTATCGATTCCGGTGTGATGCCGAGAGAATGTCGCCGCTCGTCGGAAGATAAGAGAAACGGCTCATTCCATTGTACCGGCAGCGTGAAGCCTGCATAAATGTTTAGAGTGCATTGTCCTACTCATGGGGAGCGGCTACCCCGAATCAAATATGCGCCAGAAGCGAGTAGGCGACCCCGAGCACCGGACTCATCACCGCGCCCAGCACGAAGCGGGCAACGATGATCAGGAGGATGTAGCTGGCGATTCCGGTGATCCGATCATAGACCTGCACTGCGTTGTACGGCAGAAATTGGCGCAGGACGTGACTGCCGTCCAGCGGCGGAACCGGAATGAGGTTGAAGATACAGAGCACGAGATTGAGTTGCAGGCTAAGTTCAAAAAGCAATCCAAGAGCTTGCTCGGCCGTGGAGGGATCGGTTCCCGGCGGCAGATGGTTCTCGGTGAGGAGGACGGCGGCCAAGCCGAAGAAGGCGACCACAGCCAGCAGCAGATTTGAGGCCGGACCGGCCATGCTGACCAGCATATCGTCGCGCTTGTAGTTGGTGAAATTGCGGCTAATGATCGGAACGGGCTTGGCCCATCCAAAGATGAAGCCGCCAAGAAAGCCCAATCCGATCAGCGGCCCAAAGATTGCGAGTCCCGGGATTAGCAACGTGCCGATAGGATCGATATGATCCATTGGATTCAGCGAGATGCGGCCCATCATGCGGGCGGTCTGGTCGCCGAGGCGCGAGGCCGTCCATGCGTGCGCGCATTCATGCACGGTGAGCGAGAGCAGCAAAATGACGAACTCGAAGACTCCGATAAGAACGGCGTTGGATTGCAATAGATCTCTCCCAAGGACTGAAAACTCAGGTTAGCATGGAGAGTCGCGAAGATTCTCGCAGGGAACGAGACAGCCCCGTCTGTTCCCTGATCCCCCTTTGCTGTCCGACTGAGTTACCCTAAGGAACTATGGGCCGCATCCGCGTACTTGCCGACCAGGTTGCCAACCAGATCGCTGCGGGCGAGGTGGTGGACCGGCCAGCCTCGGTGGTTAAGGAGTTGCTGGAGAACGCCCTGGACGCCGGCGCCAACCGCATCCGGGTCGAGGTCGAGGCGGGCGGGCGGAAGTTGATCCGAGTCGCGGACGACGGCCAGGGCATGAATCGCGACGACTCCCTGCTGGCCTTTGAGCGGCATGCCACCTCCAAGCTCCGCACAGCAGACGACCTGCTATCCATTTCGACGATGGGATTTCGCGGTGAGGCGCTGCCCTCTATTGCTTCAGTGGCCCGGGTAACGCTGGAGACTTCGACGGGAGAGGAATCCGCCGGGACCAAGGTCGAGATCGCCGGAGGCAAGATCCTCCATGTGGACGATGCGGCATTACCCCGCGGAACCACGCTAGCCGTCGCCGATCTCTTCTTCAATACGCCGGCAAGGCGCAAGTTTCTGCGCGCCGAGTCCACCGAACTGGCTCATGTAACGGCCCTAGTGACCCACTACGCCCTGGCGCACCCGGAAAAGCATTTCGAGCTCATCTCGGCCACGCATACCGTCGTCTCGGCTCCGCCGGTTGCACGGACTGCGGAGCGCATCTACCAGATCTTTGGCAAGGACACACTGGAGCAACTGCTCCCGGTGGCTGCCGAGACCCCGCTGGAGCGCGCCGGCCTGCCCGAGCCGCCGCCTTGGAAGAAGGACCCGGCCGAGCCTACACGAACACTCGGCGCGCTGCGGCTGACCGGTTTCTATTCCAAGCCGGAGCTGCAAAAGCTCAACCGTAACTCGATCTATATCTTTGTTAATAAGAGGCTTATTCGCGACAGGCTGCTGCTGCACGCGATCACCGAGGCCTACCGCAATGTGATTCCGCCGACCAGCTTCCCGGTGGTACTGCTCTTTTTGGAGATGTCGCCGGAGGAGGTGGATGTGAATGTCCACCCGGCGAAGACCGAGGTGCGCTTCCGCCAGCAGAGCCTGGTTCACGACTTTGTCCGCGACAGCCTGCGAACGGCGCTAATCAAAGCGCGCCCCGCAGCAGGGTTTTTGGGGGCGCTGGACTCGGCGCCGGCAGCTAGCCCTTCGCTGATGCCGCCGGCCCTGTCGCCCTTGCCAGGCGCACCGGACTCCGAGCCACTGCCCCATTCGGAAGCAGGTGCGCCGGCTACTCAGTTTCTTCAGACAGATGCTGAGCATTTTGAATTGACCCCGCACCAGTCAGCCCCTTTTTCAGGAAGATTGCCATTTGATATCAAAGGTTTACAGATTGGAGGATTAGATCGTAGTGCTTGGGGCGAGGCTGCGGCGGCGCTCTTTGAGCCGGCCAGCCTTTCGTCACCCGACAGCTGTTCGCTGGGGAATGGGGAGGCTATTCGCCCTGACCTCGCGTCGCAGACAGCCCGGATCGAGGCAGACCAAGCCGCCGCCAACTTGAATCATCTGGGTTCACTGCGTGCGCTCGGGCAGCTACGCGAGTCGTTCATTCTGGCCACCGGCGAGGACGGCTTGTGGATCATCGACCAGCATGTGGCACACGAAAGAGTTCTTTTTGAAAAAATTCTTCGCGACCGCCAAGTGGAAAAAGTGCAGCGCCAGAGGTTACTGATGCCCCTGTTGGTGGAACTAAAGGCATCGCAGATGGTGGTCTTCGCGCGCATCGCCGAGGAGCTTGAAGGCAACGGTTTCGAGGTTGAACCCTTTGGCCCTCAAACTCTTGCAGTCAAATCGGCCCCGGTTGGACTGGAGGGGGTGGCTTTGGAGCGCATGTTGACCGAGGTCATCGAGCAATCCGGCGCAGACTCAGATGAACCATCTCAGAATCATAATCTTACAACTCTTCGAACGCGGATTGCCGCTTCGATCGCATGTCATTCAGCGATTAAGGTCAATACTGCTCTTGACCCGGCGCGTATGGAATGGTTACTGTTGGAGTTGGCGAGAACCAGTCATCCAACCAACTGTCCCCATGGACGTCCAATAGCTTTGATGTATTCTTGGAAGGAGATCCAGCGGGCCTTCCATCGAATCTGAACTGCTGGAAGGTGGCAGCCTTCCCCTTAGGGGACAAAGGTAGCCCGGCCTTCATGCCAGCCTGGAAGTGAGGTTCTTCTTTGACATTAGAGCAACTGGAAGCGTCGCGCGTCGAACGGATGCGCCTGAACGGAAACGGAGTCCTCACCCTGGAGGACGCCCGGACGTGGATTGAAGAGACAGGATTGTGTCTCTTCCTGCCCAAGCGGCAGTTTTCCTCTTCGATTGCACCGTCGTTTATTGAAGCTGTTGTGGGGAAGCGCGAGACCGCTCCAAGCCCGGAACAAATTGCCCTAGCCGAAGAGTTGCTGGTCCGTCTGGAGACAGACGGTGTAGCGGTGCGCCTGAATCTGCTGGGCCTGCCGGGCGAAAAGCCCGACTTCGTCGTGGCTAGCTGGGTGCTTCCCTACGTCTACGCCCTGCGAGGAGACCGCGATTGGCGCCGCATACCGCAGTTGACCGGTTCGCGCCAGGTTTCGCAGTTGGCCGTCGAGACCTACAAACTGCTTGAGGCGGGCGACACAACCATTCCCAAACTAACCCGCGCCCTGGGCAGGGAGGTCACCGAAACTGCTGTTCTGCGCGCCATCACAGAACTGTGGCAACAGCTTCGCATCATTCCCGTCATCTCTGCTCCTGCGCAGGTTCCTCAGTGGCAACTGCTGCGGCTTCGTTTCCAGAAGGCTATTGCCGAAGGCGCCTCCACCTCTCAGGTAACGGCTATCTCGGTGCTTGCCTCGATCTACCTGCAAGCTGTGATCGCCGCCACCATGGAAGAGGTCGAGATCTTCCTGGCCCCTTTAACCGCCCGCAGCAAGGTGCGGGAGGTGCTGCGCGGCCTCGTCGCCACGCGCCAGGTTCATACGATCTCGCTGGGACACGCGCCACTCTTCTACGTTGCAGGCACTTTACCGGAGTTCGCTGCTCCGGCGACGATCTACGCTAGCGCGTCCATACCGGCTTCGGCATACTTCATGCGGTCGGAAGAACACGACGAGGAGTTGCCGGAGCCGGCGATCGAGAATCAGAGTCTGCCGGCCGGGTCAACCGAAGCCCCCCTGCGTGCGGGCTCTGAAGCTGCCCCGCACCGCGGCGCTGCTGCGCGAAAACCGGTTGCGAGCGGAAAACCCGCTACCGCTCGGCCCCACTTCAGCCGTCCGACTGCCCATTCTCGCGATCGTAAGCCGACACAATCGTCTACTGGAAGCCGACCGGTCCGGCGTGCCAGCGCCAAGTCCCGTCCGGGTGGATCCCGTACGGCCAATGGAGCCCGGCCTGCCTCCCCTACCCGCTGGAACCCCAAGGCGACGACGGGTGCAAACGGTAAGCGCGGCAATCACGATTTGCCCAGCGGAAACGGCTCGAACGGAAACGGCAGACTCGTGGCTCGCCCTTCCAGTGGCGCAAAAACAGCACGGAAGCCTGGAACAGCTTCGCGCAATGGCAGCAACCCTGCTCGCGGAGTCAGCTCGACGCGCACAGGTGGCAATGGCAAGCCCGCTCTTACCGCCGGTACTAAAGCGGGAAACAGCAAAAGGTTTGGCTTTACTGCCCGGCCAAAGCAAGGAACGAAGAAACGCGGATGAGCGAGGAAGAAAGCTCTCAAAGTTCTCTCCATTCCGTAGCGAAGATCATCGTCGCCATCGACGGCCCCGCCGGAGCGGGGAAGAGCACAATCGCCCGCCATCTGGCGAGGCATTTCGGTTTGCTGAACCTTGAATCTGGAGCGATGTACCGCGCCTTTGCCCTCAAGGCATTGCGGGCGAGTCTCCCTTTGGACGAGAACGCCAGCCTAGAGGCCCTAGCCGCCGAGACCACAATCGGCCTCGAACCCACTGACGGGGACAATCTTGTCTTGCTTGACGGCGAGGATGTGACTGGCCTCATCCGGAGTCAAGTGGTCACCGACGCGGCTTCGCGAGTCAGCGTCTTTCCAGCAATTCGAGCCTGGATGGTGCGCCTGCAGCAGCAGATGGGCGCCGAGGGCGGTGTGGTGATGGAGGGCCGTGACATTGGAACGGTCGTCTTTCCCCAGGCTCAGGTCAAGATCTTTTTGGATGCCGCTCCCGAGGTTAGAGGCATGAGGCGCTATGAGCAGCTCGCCCCAGAGCCAGCCATGCAACCTGAAGAGGTGATCCGCGACCTGCGAGAACGCGACAAGCGCGACCGGAACCGCGCCGATTCGCCCCTCAAGCCGGCCCCTGACGCCGTTTTGCTTGATTCAACGCATCTGACACTGGAACAGGTTGTCGCCGCCGCTGAGGCTATTGTGACGCAAAGGCAGTCTCAGGTTTGAAGTCGAGAATTCCTTGGACCATGTAGTTCGTGTGCCTCATGCGATTGCCCTGGCGTTTAGGGCTTGTTCTGTGCGGGCGCTGGAGCCTTGGGCGAAGCTGCGGTCTTGAGATAAACGATCTTCATCATTCCGCCGCCGCAAGTACCGACGACCTTGCCTTCAGCGTTCTTGTCCTTGGACACGATCTCCAGGGTGTACGATTTCGCGCCGTTGGCTTCGAGCTTTTTTTCGATCGCGGACTTCAGCTCTTCACAAGGCTTAGGCCCTTCCGCGCAAGCCAGGGTGGATGCGAATAGCAGTACGGCAACTAACGCCGCGATTCTCATGGTGCGATCTCCTTCGATTCAATCCCAGGATGAGTTTGGGGCCAAGATTATCTGATCGACGACGCCAGCGTCAAACACTGGATTGCCGGAGATCGAACTTTGGGTAGACTCGCCGGGTCAGGTGGATCTTAGCGACAAAGTTTCCAACCATATTGAGCCGCTCCCAGTGTAAACTTTTTCTTCGTGCCGAAGTTTCTCTCACAGCACGCGAACCAGGAAGACCCTATGCGCAGACCGATGATCGCCTTCTCGCTCGCTCTTGCCTCACTCCTCGCTACCATCAGCCCCGCACAGACCGCCACGTCCGCGCAGGCCGCGCTTGCAGATGCCAAGCGTCCCATGACCTTCGAAGACATGATGCAGATGAAGAGGCTGGGCGAAACTACCGTCTCCCCTGACAGCAAGTGGCTGGCTTACGTCGTAACCACGGTCAACCTGGAGCAGAACACCAAGACGGCGGGGCTCAACTTTCAGTTCATCGCAGGCGGCGAACCAAAACCTATCTCCGTGGGTCAGCCAGGCGATCACGGCCCGCAGTTCGCTCCCGATGGCAAACACATTCTCTTCCTGAGCAGCCGCTCCGGCTCACAACAGGTCTGGGTGGCCGACTTCAACAGTTTCGACGGGGCGATGAGCAATCCGAAGAAGCTGACCGTGATCTCTACTGGAGCCGACAACGCCTACTGGTCCCCCGATAGCAGGTCGGTTGTCTTTACTTCCTCGGTCTATCCCGACTGTCCGACAATCTCCACAGCTGACATGGCTACGGGCGACAAGTGCAACGCCAGCCGCGATGCAGAATTTGCTTCGAGGACGGTCAAGGCACAGATCTTCACTCACCTTCTTTATCGCCACTGGGACCACTACACGGGCGAGAAGCGCAGCCATTTGTTCCTGGTTTCAGTGGAGAGCGGAGCGATGCGCGACCTCACACCCAACGATCCTCGCGACGTTCCGCCAGCATATCCCTCGCTTGAACAAGGCTGCGGTTGTGCCTTTTCGCCTGACTCGAAGGAACTGGCTCTTACCGAGAATCTCGACGAAGAGCCGGCAACCAGTGTCAATGCCGACATTTTTACCCTGAATCTAAGTGATCCGGCAGCCAAGCCGGTGAAGGTGAGCACATCGCCCGGAGGCGATTTCAATCCAGCCTATTCCCCCGACGGGAGTTATCTTGCTTGGCGCTCCCAGGCACGCGCTGGATACGAGAGCGACCGCTTCAGGCTGGTGCTCTACGAACGGAAGACGAAGAAGATCAAGGATCTGCTGCCCACAACGCTGGACAACTGGGTGGAGGAGTTCGCCTGGACGCCGGACTCGAAGAATCTCCTATTCACCGAGGACAAGAAGGGCGAGACGCCGGTCTTCATTACCAATCTGATCGGCGTTTATCATGAATTTGCGAATAAGGGATCCTTTAGCGATCTGCGCCCGGTGGAAGCGGGAAAAGCCCTCCTGGTCTCCGTGGAGCAGGTTCAGCAACCGCCCGAGGTCGCGCGGATTGAATACACTTGGTACTCGAAGGCAGTACCTGGATACGACATCGTCTCCAACGATTTGAGTGCGAAGATGTATCCCATCACGCATCTGAACGATGCCCTCCTTGGCCAGCTCGACCTGCCCGCAATGGAGTCGTTCTGGTTCACTGCAACGGATCACACCGACATCAAGGGGTTTCTGATCAAGCCGCCGGGCTTCGACCCGGCAAAGAAGTATCCCGTCAAGTTCCTGATCCACGGCGGTCCGCAAGGGGCATGGGGCGACTCTTGGAGCTACCGCTGGAACGCGGAGCTCTTTGCCGCCAGCGGCTATGTCGTGGTGATGATCGATCCTCGCGGCTCGACCGGCTTCGGACAGGCCTTCGTCGATGGCGTCAACGGCGACTGGGGCGGCAAGCCTTACACCGACCTGATGACCGGGCTGGACTACGTCGAACAGCACTATGGTTTCATCGACAAGAGCCGCGAGTGCGCTCTGGGCGCGAGTTATGGTGGTTTCATGGCCAACTGGATTCTCGGTCACACCAACCGCTTCAAGTGCATCGTGAGTCACGATGGCATGTTCAATCCCGAATCGGCCTATGGGACTACCGAGGAACTGTGGTTTAACGAGTGGGAGTTCAAGGGCAAGCCCTGGGATTACTACGGCAAAGCCGATGCTGACAATCCGTTTCGCAAGTGGTCGCCGGCCCTCTCGGCCAAGAACTTCAAGACGCCAACGCTGGTCATTCATAACCAGCTCGACTACCGGCTGGATGTGAGCGAGGGCTTCCAGCTTTTTACTACGCTCCAACGGCTCAAGGTGCCGAGCAAGATGCTCTACTTCCCCGACGAGGGCCACTGGGTGCTAAAACCTCAGAATTCGCGGTTGTGGTACAAGACGGTGAACGACTGGGTGGATCAGTGGGCGGCGGCCAGCGCCAGTGGACAGTGATGAGCGGTTGGTTGCCCGTGGGGTCGTTCCTAGGGGCTAGTGACTAGAGCAATGGTCGGAGCCAGCCGATCATCCACCAAGGTGGCAATATGGCTGAATTCTATGAATTTCACGATTCGAAGCTAGAACAGATTGAGCATTGCGATCAGAAGTTCATTCTGAAGATGGATGCCTACAAGCACGTGTGGCCGGATGGGTATGACGTGAACTCAGGAACAGGATGGATGCAACAGATTGAGATTACGGTCGAGGAACCTCTCGTCGATTTTGCATTCACCAGCTTTCCTGTTGAGATTATAGACGGGAGCATAAAGGCAAGTAGTCTTATGGCTAACGGGGAAGATATTCTCGGCGACTTAGTTCCAGCATCGCTTTTGGGTGCTGTTGATGTTGAGATTTGTCTGGAAGGCTACGAAGAAGCGACGAACGAATACAAAGGCATGAGAATTCGAGGAAAGTCCGCCGCAATCACCCACAAAGGAGAAGCGAGATTTGTCGAGAAATTGCCGTGGGGTCAGAAAGAGGATGAAGCCGAAACCAGGCCCAAGCTAATCGATGTGGGACGATTCGATTCAGGTATTCCCGATCTCGCCACAAACAAGAAATACATGGAAGGGTTTGGGGAGTAAAAAGACAACCGCAGGTCCTTCGACTTCGCTGCGCCTCGCTTAGGATGACAGATTTTTGAATGCTGATTCAATCGGTGAAGGTTAGGAGTCGCAACCGAGCCTCAGCGCCAAGGGCTAGAGACTGGAAGACAAGAGGCTAGAAGCTGCCTTTCAAATCCAAATCCGCTAAACCTCGCGCGTTTCTTAGCGAAGCGGGGCTCTACAACTATGCCGTCAAAACGCTGGGGCGGGCCATGCGCTCGGAGGCCGATCTGCGCCGCCTGATGTCGGGCCGCGTCGAGCCGGGGGCACGGGGCGAAGCAGCGATCGAGGCAGTCTTGGCTCGGCTGCGCGAGCACGGATACCTGGACGACGCGGCTTTTGCGGAGACCTATGCCCGATTGCGCCAGGAGAATGAAAAACTCGGGGTCCAGCGGGTTCGCCGCGACTTGCAGCAGAAGGGTGTTGGTTCAGAGCTGATTTCCGCGACTCTCGAATCCTGCTATGGCCAAACGAACGAAGAGGCTCTGGCCCGCGAACACCTGGAGCGGAAGCGCCTGCGCAAGCCGCAGAATGAGAAAGACACCGTCCGGATCGTGCGCCGCCTGGTCGCTGCCGGCTTCACGACCGGCGTGATCTACAGGATTCTGCGTCAGTGGGACGTTCCGGACGAAGCCCTGACCGCCTTGGACAATCTCGAAGATGGGCCGGGCGAAGACCAGACTGGGCAGGCGAGTCGTGAATCGGCCGATTGATTTCTCCGCGGATCTTGAATCATCGCTTTGTGGGGATCGTCATTTCGGCACCCTCGCCGGTCTTGTGGAGTACGGAGAAATTGCCCTGATTAGTGGCCAGACCGAGCCGGCCGCGCGAGTCGATGTAAAAGAGATCCTGGCCGACCGGTACATCGCTGAAGGTCTTGACGAATCGGAGTGCGTAGCTTTTGCCGGCCAGAGTGACAGGCACGCGGTCGCCGAGCTTGTAGCCGAGCTGCGCAAAGGTCTCAGCCGGGACGTTGAGCACCAGATTGCCGAAGGGGCCGTCGGTGCCGATCACCTGGCCGTGCAGACCATTTGCATCGATGGACGCATTCTTCAGATCGAGGCGCACCAGCGCCGACCCATCGACGGCGGGACCAGCCTGACGGAAGTCGTCGCCACGGGCTAAGTGTGCGCCGGCGGGCGAGAAGATGTCGCGGCCATGAAAGGTGGAGGAGATTCCGGAGCCGATCATCCACTCGGGGTTGGTGATCTGGTGGGCCTCGACGATGCCGTCGCGGTCTTGGACAAGCGTGAGAAGGCCGTTGTCCGGCAAGACGAAGTACTGGCCGACGCGCGACTTGGCAATGATGGCTTTTCGAGTGGAGCCAACACCGGGATCGATGACCACCACGAAAACCGCATCCCGAGGAAAGTAAGGCGCCGAGCCGGCCAGGAAACGCGCACCCATGGCGATGTTATAAGGCTCAGTCTGATGCGTGATGTCGATGACACGCACGCCCGGAGCCACGCCCTCCATGACGGCCTTGCAGATGCCGACGGCATCGTCCTTCACGTCAAAATCAGTCATGAACCCGATGACCCTTGTGTGCGCCGGCTGCTGAGCGAAGGCCGTGCAGGACCATGCGACTGCCGCCAGAGCCGGTGCCAGAGATTTGATTGTCAAGCGCATGAGTCCCCCCACGGATTCTTCTCATGGTATCGCGCGGAGTGCAGGCTGAGAGGTTTTTTGGCGCATGGGGCTTCAATGCGTTAAGCTTCAGGGCAGAATGAAAGACGTCTATATCTCCGATCTGGCCAACTTCGACGAGGGCAGGCTCTTCGACGGCTTCTTCCTCGTGCTGGCCAAGCAGCAGCGTACGACAAAGAACAACAAGCCCTATCTGAACCTGATTCTGGGCGACAAGACCGGCCAGCTTGAAGGGCGCGTATGGGAGCTCTCTGACCCGCGCATCGCGAAGAAATTCGAGCGGGGCGATATTGTCAAGGCGCGCGGCTCGGCATCGCGCTTCGATGACCGGCTGCAAATGAAGATCGATCAACTGCGCGTGGCGCTGCCCGCAGAAGTGGACAAGGCGGATATGCTGCCCTCGACCACCTACGACGTGGCGGAGTTATGGCGGCAGCTTACGGGTTTTGTCGAGAGCTTCACCAATCCGGATCTGAAGCGGCTGCTCGCAGTGATGCTCGACGACCCGGCTCTGGCGCAGTTGTATCGCGAGGCGCCCGCCGCCAAGCAGCTTCACCACGCCTGGCTGGGAGGCCTGCTGGAACATGTCGTCAGCTTGCTCACGCTGGCCGACCGTGTTGCGCCGCATTACCCGCTGCTCGACCGGGATCTGCTGCTGACCGGCGTGATCCTCCACGACATCGGCAAAGTGCGCGAACTCTCTTGGGAGATCGGCTTCGAATACACGCTTGAGGGCAGTTTGCTGGGACACATCCAAATGGGGGCGGCTCTCGCCGAACGCACGATGGACAGCCTGCCCAACTTCCCGCCTAAATTGAAGACTCTAGTCCTGCACATGATTCTCAGTCATCACGGCAAGCTGGAATTCGGCTCGCCCAAGCTGCCCATGATCCCCGAGGCGCTGGCGCTGAGCTTTATCGACGATCTGGACGCGAAGCTGCAAGCCGTCCAGGGCGAGTTCGACAAGTGCATCCGCGAGGGCAAGGGAGCGGATGAGCTGACGGGCAAGGTTTGGGCCCTCGATCAGCGGCAGTTGCTGAATACCAAGCGGTGGCTGGGGGAAGGCCAGTGTTAGTGATGGCTTGTTCGATGAGCTAGAAGACCACGTAATGAAGGACGGATAAATATGGAGCTGATTCCAACTTTGATTTCGGTTGTGTCCCTTCTGCTGTCAATAACGGTTGCGATTCTCACTTTAGGGCACCGCGGCAAGTTGCACATGACTCATCCGATGCTGGTCGGGTTCTTATACGAGAACGACCAACCAAAATTGTTTTTCCGAACAATGCTTTATGCGACAGGGAAGCGCGGCCACATTATCGAGGCATTCTACCTCAAACTTCGGCATTTCGGATCGTCGCGGACATTTAGCTTTTGGATGTATGGGAAATCAACGAATTGAAGATTGGAAGTGACCTGCGCGTTGGAGATGACGGCGTGTCGTTCAATCATCACTTCCTACCACACCCAAAGATGCTTCCACATTCGCGTTTCTTGCAGGAGAGTACGCAATCGATGCATTCGCAAGAATCCTCAATCGAAACGCGCCAGTTCTGCTCTCCACCGTAAAGGTTTTACTGTCAAATGAACTTCCAGCGGCGTTGAGTGGCCGCACAAAGGGTGTTCTCTTCACTTGGAGGCCAGACTCACAACAGTTTCGCGGTGAATTCTTCGAACCTGTCGCAACTGAAGGGCGCTCGCGTTCTGTTTCAGGAGCGGGTCGCGGGAAGCTTCCGTGGGCTTGAGCGCGTCATCAATAGGCTGCGTGTTACTGTCCTGTGTCGCCGGAGACTCTTCGGCGATACTCTTCTGGTGTCTCGATAATAAACGCCGTCTGCCCGGCCAGAGCCAACAGGTCCTCGTCGCCCGTTACCAACATGTCAGCCTTGCCGCTCTGCGCCAGGTCCAGCAACGGCTGATCTTTGGCGTCGCGGCAAACAATTGGGCACTCGTGCGCTGGATCGCAGTTCTCGCTGTAAGGCAAGTACATTGCCAGCAGCTCAACAGAGTATTGCTGAGAGAGCCGGAACTTGGAATATGCCAGTACCCGCGTCAACTCCCGCGCAGTGGCCTGGGAGATTAACGGTACAGCGCCGCCCTCCCGCCAATGCTGTCGCAGCCAGGCCAGACGGCCATTGGGAAACAGCAGCGCGGAGACAATAACGTTAGTGTCAAAGACCACTCGGCGTGCGGGCTGCGTAGTCACTCGGTCTCGCGCGCCCATCGAACAGCGTCGCTCACATCCTGTTCAGTGATGCCCAGTTTCTCCAGATGCGCCCAAACCTCGTCCAGGCGGCTTGGCCGCAGCGGCTTGAGCGTGATCGCGGAGCCATCCGTGCTGACGTCGAAGTACTCGACCCCGGCGAAGCTCTTGATCACGGCCTTGGGAAGCGTGAGTTGGTTTTTCACCGTCAATTTAGCCAGCATAACGCTCCTTAGACAAGGAAACAAGGAAATCTTACCATGTTCTCGCAATCCAAGGGGACAAAAACTCGGCTTCAGGGCCAAAATTTTCGCTCGACATATTCCCATATAGGAATATATATTCTCTCCATGGCAAGAGCGGCAACCACTTCCGATGCCTTCAACGCGATCGCCGAACCGCGCAGGCGGGAGATTTTGAGTTATCTTGCACTCAGGGAGCGGCCGGTCGGGGAGATTGTTGCATCCCTGAGGCTCGACCAGCCATCGGTGTCAAAGCACCTGAAGGTTTTACGCAGGGTTGGCCTGGTTCGGGTACGCTGCGAGGGCCGCCACAAGTTTTACCAGACCAATGCCGAGGCGATCCGTCCATTGCACGAGTGGGCAGGCACATTTGAACGTTTGTGGCAGCGGCAGTTGCAGGGCGTAAGGCAGCTCGCCGAGGAATGCATGAAGAAATCGAATTCTCAACTCATCCCCAAGGAGAGATCATGATCCAAACAGCGACTAGCATTGAAGACCTGACGCTGAAGATCGAGCAGGAAATCCAGATCAACGCGCCACTCGCCGTGACGTTTGATGCGCTGCTTGAACAGATGGGACCGCGCAATGAAACGCATGACGGCACGCCGCTACCGATGAAGATAGAGCCTTGGCCGGGTGGCAGGTGGTACCGCGACCTGGGCGACAACAACGGCCATCTCTGGGGCCATGTGCAGGCGATCAAGCGGCCTACGCTGCTGGAGATCTGCGGCCCGCTCTTTGCCTCGTATCCCTTCGTCTCTAACCTGCAATATCGGCTGACGGAGACGAATGGCGTCACCACGATCATGTTGCGGCACACCGCGCTTGGGTTCATTCAGGACGATCACAGGGACGGCGTGGGCAAGGGTTGGGCGTGTCTGCTGGATCGGGTTCGCAAGAACGCTGAGGAAAGATAGACGCAAGAAAAGAAGAATGATTTTCCCCATCGCACAGCGGAGGAGGTCTCCATGTGTCCATTTTGTTTGGCCACCGCGGCGATGATCGCCGGCAGCATCGCCACTACCGGCGGCATCACTGCGTTTGTCATCAAGAAGACCTTGAGCGGCAAAATCACGAACAATCACCCCACAACTTCCCCAACAACGGAGGATCACAATGGCTAGCAGCACACTGGAACATACAAAGGCTGTTTCACACGACGAGTGGCTGGAGGCGCGCAAGAAGTTTCTCGCCAAGGAGAAAGAATTCACACGGCAGCGCGATGAGCTCAGCCGGCAACGCCGCGAATTGCCCTGGGAGAGGGTCGAGAAGCAATATGTTTTTGACGGACCGAAGGGCAAGGAGACGCTGGGTGAGCTCTTTGGCGGGCGCAGCCAGCTTATCGTCTACCACTTCATGCTAGGGCCGGGATGGAAGGAAGGCTGCCCTAGTTGCTCCTACCTCGCCGATCACTTCGACGGGCCCTCGATCCACCTGGCCAATCGCGACGTGACATTGGCTGTGATTTCGCGCGCGCCTTACGTCGAGATCGCCGCATTCAAGAGGCGCATGGGCTGGAAGTTCCATTGGGTTTCTTCGAACGGGAGCGATTTCAACTACGACTACAACGTCTCGTTTACCCCGGAGGAACGTGCAACGGGCAAGGTGAACTACAACTACACGGAGATGGGCTTCCCCAGCGAGGAGGGGCCGGGACTGAGCGCATTTATCAAGGATGCGAGCGGGGAGATCTTTCACACTTACTCGAGTTATGCGCGGGGGCTGGACATTTTCGTGGGTGCGTATAACTTCCTCGACCACGCGCCGAAGGGGCGCGATGAAGAGGGGCTAGCCTTTTCGATGGCCTGGGTACGGCATCACGACAAGTACGGCCACCGGTACCTTGTCGATTCAATGCAGCCTTATGTTCAGCCGGAGAATGCGAGCGGGTGTTGTGAGGAGCATCAGGGGTAACGGGACGTTGTGGACTCCCACATCTGGCGCGATGAAGCTGCGCCAGATATGGGCCACCTGATCAAATATTGGGTACCCGATTCGATTGAAGAATCCCGATGTCGGGTTACGCCATAAACCAATCCCATTGCTCCTCGGTGAGCGGAACCACAGAGAGCCTGCCGATGAGAACTAACGGCGAATCGGCGAAAAGCAGCTCGGCCTTGATCGCGGCGAGCGTCTTCGGATGCTTGAGGCGCTTGCCTGCTTTCACTTTGACGATGGGGATCTTGGGATCGGTGGGATCTACGCTGACGATAGTTCCAGTGCCGACTGCGGTGCGCTCGTCGCCGGTGTGGTAGAAGACCCACTTTGCACCCGACTTCATCTCGCGAAGATGCTTGACTGCAGTGGGGTTGGTCACGCCATCCCAGACTGTCTCCTGGTCGCGCAGGAAGTCGTCGAAGGAGTAGACGTCGGGCTCGCTCTTAAACAGGAAATAGCTCATGCACTACATCGTAGGACACGGGAAAGGGAATCGGGCTGGAAACAATCAAGATCGCTAGCCTCCAGAATCATCGGATCTCAGCTCAGAACGGGAAGAGGGAGCCGGAGGCGGGGGGTATGGTGGTCAGGCGAGAGCGGCGACGGGGCGGCAGAGGATCCGGTGAGGCCAACATGCCTGCAATCTCGCGGAGTTCAGAGCGGGCATGAGCGATGGTCGAGGCAATCTCCTGCAAAGTCTGGCCTGAAGGGGGTTGAGCAGAGTCGAAGGCCAGGAGCGGCGGTCCGGACGAGGACTGCTCGATGGTCGTGGGCTGGGGGACCGGCTCAGGGAGCGCGCGGGGAGCTTGCGGCTGCTGTAGGGCCTGACGGGCACCGGCGAGCGTATAGCCCTCGATGTGGACCAGATGCTTGATTTTCAGGGCCAGTTCAACGTCGCGGCGGCGATAGAGCCGCTGGCCGGTTCCACTCTTATTGGGTTTCAGTTGGGGAAACTGGGTCTCCCAGAAGCGCAGGACATAGGTCTCGACGCCGCAGATGCGGGCGACATCTCCAATCTTAAAGTAGAGGCGGTCGGGGATCGCGGGCGGGTCGAGGGCGCGATTTTTGGGCTGCTGCAAGGCCATATTCGGGGCGAGGAAAGGAGCGCGACGCGGCAGGGATTCCTCACTAGGGGGATTATAGGCCACACTTTGCACCAATTGTGAAGCAAAATCCGCGCGATGGACATAGATTGTTGGAAAAGAGGCCCGCTTGTGGTTTCCCACCCTTTCGCAAGGAAAAACGCGAAAGGATGGGGCACCCAGCGTTATGAGAGACTACTGCTTTTTGAGGACGGCTGCGTTCTTTTCGTCGGCGAGGATGGCGGACTCGAAGCGGCGGAAGTCGGCAGCTTTGTCGGGCGGAATCTCGACCTGGCGGACGACGTATTCGCGCTCGTAGTGGAGGAGGCTGCCCTTGGTCGAGACTTTGGAGTGGTAGCTGGCGAAGTCGAGATCGAGGTCGACCGGGTCTGGAGTCTCATCGACGGTGTAGCCGGCGGGAATGGCGATGTCGAAGCTGTCGCGCCAGCGGCCGGGATGACCCAATTCGATGGGATAGCTGCGGGGCTTGCCCTCCATCAATTCGGGAACGTTGCGGGCCTCGCTTCCCAGAACCCGGGGACGGAAGAGCAGGAGCGGCCCGGAGGCATGGGCGTAGCTGGTCGCACTGAGGTGCAGATCGAGAGAGAGGGGCTTGTCGAGATCGGCAGTCTGGTGAAATTCAAAGCCTTTGAAGGCCAGGCCGGGAAGATCGCGTCCGAGAGCTCGCTCTAGTTCTTCACGGAGTTCCTTGGAGTCGGTGTCTTTGATTGACCAGCGCTCGGAGGCGGCGTCATCGCCAGTAAATAGCTCGGTGAGGTCGCCGGACAAAGCGCCGTCTGCGGCGATAGTGAAGGAACCGCTGCGAGTACGCCCGGCGGATTCCGGGGGGAGGATTGGCATTTGCAGTACCTGGCTTTGGGCCCCGTTTGAGAGATTGCCGTAAGCTCCCTGCAATTGGCCGCGAATCAGCCCGACCGGGGTCACTTCGTCGGTGGGATCGAAGATTAGGAGTGTTTTTCCAGTGAGCGCCTTGACTCTGGCGAGCAGGCGAGGGTCGTTTTCGCCATCGGGCAGCTCGATGGCGGTGATCATGTGGTTGCCGGCAAGGGAGGGGGTAGCTGGATCGATGATGCCGCGTTCGGAGTCAACATGAAGGTAGTAGGCGTGGACGCCGATGGCCTGCAACATGGAGATGAGCAGCGTGGTTTTGTCTTTGCAGTCGCCGTAACGATTGCGATAAATGTCGCCGGCGTAGTGGGCCTGCCAGCCGCCGATGCCCCTGGCGACGATGAAGTAGCGGATGTTCTTTTGAATGTAGTCAGTGATACGGCTCAGCTTGGTATAAAGATCGGGCGCGCCGGCGGTAATCTCCTGAGCCTTGGCGGTGATCTCTGGGCTGGGATCGGTTCGATGCTGTTCCAACTGATCTTGCCAAAGGCCGATGGCCCGCCACTGAGCATCGACGCCTTTGACTGCGGAGTCGCCCCATTTGACGGCCATGCGGGCGGCCAGCGCCCTCCAGGGCGGGGTGGCGTGGAGGTTTTCCAGGTCGAGCGCGGGCACGTCCTTGATCTCCCAGCGAAGGTGGTTTGAGCCAGTCTCGACTGGCTTGACGGGAGGATAGTTATGCCATGCCTCGGCGAAATGACCACCGGGTGGAAGCTCGAGTTCCATTGCCTCGGAAACGATGGGGATCGGGGCCTGTATATCCCAGCTCTCCTCCGACATGTAAGGTCGGAGCTGCACTTCGGTTTCGCAGACGACGACCGCACCGGGATCGCTGGCCGGAGGGGTTACGACGCGAATGCGCTCGGAGAATTGGAGGACGGCAGCGGCATAGGCGCCGTGATCGGTGAAGTCGGTTTCCATGGCCTGAAGCTGGCGGCCGTCGGCGGTAATGGTCCAGGAGTGGAAGTAGCTGAGCTTCTCATCAACGTCGTACTCAGCCTCGCAGTTGGCGTAACGCCTGCCCTGCGGCTTGAGAATGCGAATCGCCGATCGTTCGCGCTCGACAGCATGGTTCTTATCGTCGACGGTGATGAGGTATTCGTCGAAGAGGACGACGGCGGGAGAATCCTTTGCCGAGGCTGGGGTGGGAGTCTTGGCTGCGACGACGGCCCAGTCGGGTGCGGGCTGAGGCTTGGCCATTGCGGGAGTAGCGCCAAGCATGGAGAAGGCGCAGAAGACGAGAAGAGCCAGCAGAGTAGGATTGGGTCGTCGAGAGTTCATCAGTTGCCTTTCGGGGTTTCCGAGGTGGTGAGTACCAGTTCTCCTTGGTCGACGGCTGCAACTTTCTGGTAGAAACCGCGGAGATCCTGGTACTCGTTCTGCGGGACGAATGTGAAGGCGCGCGCCAGTTTGCGGGCGAGAATGATCTGGCCGGGCGATGACACCGATTTGGTAATGAAAACGGCATGTTCAAGCCAACTGATCGATGCATCCTTGGGCGCGCCTTCGACGGTGAAACCGAGCGGCAAACGATAGGTGATCTGATCGCCGACGATCTCTCCATAATGCATGTCGATCGGCTCAATTCGCTTTTCCTGATCGACGAAGGGATGGGTAGCGCGGGTCTCGAAGAAGAAGCCGGGAAGCAGGAGGCGCTTGGAGGTCGCCGTTCCCGGCGATCCCTGAATCCTAACGAACGCCACAAGGTTTTCGTCGGGGTTGTCGAGGCCGACGAAGTGGTCGATGTGGGCCTCGGCGCCCTGCGGAACAATCTCCTCAAGCGATCGGTCAAACTGCCTCTTTACTTCTCCCTCGTCGTTTCTGAGCGCGGCTTGCCGCCAGTAGAGAGCCTCCTGACCGGTCATCGCAAATTGCAGGAGGCCGGTGACGGCCGCCTGCTTGTCGATGTCAATGTTGCCTGAGCGCCGGAGAGAGTTGTCGGCGAAGGCCTGAAGCGGAGTGGTAGAGAATTCGGGCCCCTGACTGTTTTGACGGATAGCACCGGCTCCCGAGTGCCTCCAGTTCAGAACGCCGAAGGGGCACATTTTCTCGCCGGGATCGAGAAAGGTCTCCTTGCCGCCAATGTTCAGTATGACCAGCGCGGTATTGAACTGATAAAAGGTCATGAAGGACCGATCAAAGATGCCTACGTCGCGGTCCACGACCTTGATTCCATAGGCCGTCAATCCGGCTGCGCGCAGCATGGCCAGATAGAGCAGAGCAATGTCGTTGCGTGTGCCGCTCTTCTGTGTCCAGGTGTCTTCAGCCCGCTTGATCTCTTTGAGCTTTAGCTCTTTCCGTTCCGAGTCTGTTTTCTGCCGCGAAAAGTCAGTGTTGTCGATCGCCTTCAATGCGGCGTAGAGTTTCTTAGCTTTGTCTAGGTCACTGTCACCAGGCGCAACGATGCTCTCCACCGCTGCACGGATGGTTTTTGTGGGGTCGGCGAAACGATCGACGTCCCTTGACCAACTCTTGGCTTCGGTCTTCCAGAAATCGTCGACATCAAGTGGAGCGAGGGGGCTCCTGTAATAGAACCGCACTCCGTAAGAAAAGCTCTGAACCGGCGGCATCCACTCCTCGTCGGGCGCGGGCGGAACGTCTTTAATATCCAAAGAGTAGCGGCCAGCGACATCGGTCTTAACGCTCGCTCCCTGAGGAAGATGGGGCCAGTCGATCAGATTGAGATTGTCGTAGGGAGAGAACTGGAAATGGGCCTTATGAACAAAATACTTCTTTTGGACAGTCCAATCCGGCGACAAATGCCAGAAGAATTGGGCGGTGAACTGCAGTTGATAAGCGAACTCCAAAATGCTTCCGACTTCGACGCTCGGCAATGTAAAGACCGTGCGGTTGGCCTGCACCCTGCTACCCTGTTTGGTGGTCCTCTTGATGCTCAAGAGATCTTCGGGTTTGCCGGTGAGCTCGACGATCGTTCCATCCGCATGGATGGTACGGCCTCGGACGCTGCCGATTGTGAATTCGCCTCCCCAATAGGGGATTTCGACCGTGGCCGCTTCCTTGCCCTTTTCCGTGAGCACCTTGATGCGCACGTAATAGTTCTGGAAATGCTGCGCATCGTTGTCGGTTTCCTCGAAGTAGAGGTAGACTGCGGCGGCGCCTGGGGCCTTGGGATCGGAGGTCATGCTGAGTTCTTCGGGGGTGGGCTGCTGGAACTGGGCAAGAAGAGCAGCGGGTGATGCGAGCACGAAGAACAGGGGGAGCTTGCGAGCGAGAGTGAGAGCCATCTCGCGAAGGGATCGCACCGAGTCTGGCAACCGAGAAGCAGCTTCAGCGATGAAAAACGCGGCAACTGCCGGAGCAGAAATCAATCGATTATGTGCAGGCTGAAACATCAGTTGCCTTTCGCTGCCGTAGATGTTGTGAGGACGAGTTGTTGCTGGTCGGCGCCGGCGACCTTTTGGTAGAAGGCGCGGAGGTCGTTGTACTCCTCCGGCTTGGCAATTGTGAAGGCGCGGGAGAGTTGACGGGCAATGGTGATCTGGTTGGGAGCGACGACCGCCTTGGTGGCATAGACGGCATGGCCTGTCCAGGGAATCTTGGTGTCCGGGGGCGCGCCCTCCACGGTGAGACCGGCGGGGAGGTGATAGACGATCTGGTCGCTGACCTGCTCGTCGTAGTGCATGTCGACCGGCTCCATGCGCTTCTCCTGATTAACAAAGGGATGACCGCCGCGCGTCTCAAAAAAGAAGCCGGGTAGTAGAAGACGCTTGGAGGTGGCGGTGCCGAGATTGCCGTGGACATTGATGACGGCAACGAGGTTGAAATTGGGATCGTCGAGGCCGAGGAAGTGATCGA
>Ga0181520_10003542_pt1 | contig 27249 bp, 22 predicted proteins | sample PEATcosm2014_Bin_29_FD_132451 | JGI IMG/M metagenome (GOLD analysis project Ga0181520, IMG submission 132451) | Peatland microbial communities from MTU Mesocosm Facility, Houghton, MI, USA - PEATcosm2014_Bin02_30_metaG | ecosystem: Environmental > Terrestrial > Soil > Wetlands > Peat | place...
GCGGACAGGGAGCCGGAGGTGCCGGTGATGACGGCGTAGTACTGCCCCAGCGCGGCGGTGCTGCTGGCGGTAAAGGTAAGGGTGCTGGAGCCGGTGGTGGGGTTGGTGCCGAAGGCCGCCGTGACGCCACTGGGCAGGCCGGAGATGACCAGATGCACGCTGCCGCTGAATCCGTATTGCCCGGTCACGTCAACATAGGAGCTTCCCGAAGTGCCCTGGCCGATGGCCACGTTGCCAGCGTTAAGCGTGAAGCTGGGCGCGTAGACCGACACGGTGATGGTGGTGGCGGCGGTGAGGCTGCCAGAGGTGCCGGTGATGGTCAGGTTGTACTGTCCGAGACTGGCAGAGCTGCCGGCCGTCAGGGTCATCAGGCTGGAGCCGGACGAAACGGGGTTGGGAGAGAAGGATGCCGTCACGCCGTTGGGCAGGCCGGAGACGGCAAGATTCACGCTGCCGGTGAACCCAGGCTGCGGGGACAGGTACACATAGGATGTGCCGGAGCTGCCCTGGCCGACAGATACGCCGGAATAATCCGAAAGCGTGAAGCTGGGGGCATACACGGTCAAGCTGACCGACGTGCTCGCGGTCTGGCTGCCGGAGGTCCCGGTGACGATCAGGTTGTACTGTCCGACAGCAGCCGTGGCAGTGGCTGTTAGCGTGAGGGTGCTGGAGCCGCTCGAAAGGGACGCGGGAGCGAAGGCTGCGGTGACCCCGCTGGGCAGGCCGGTCACCGAAAGATGCACGATGCTGTTGAATCCGTTTTGGGGATTGAGGGTAACGGTCGAGGTGGCGGAGCCGGCCTGGCCAATCGAGACGCTGGAGTAGTCCGACAGCGTGAAGCTGGGGGCCAAGATGTCCCCGGAGACAGTTGTGGTTGCGGTCAGGGAGCCGGAGGTGCCGGTGATGGTCGCGGTGTATTGCCCGAGGGCGGCGGTGCTGCTGGCGGTTAACGTGAGGGTGCTGGTTCCGGTGGTGGGGTTCGGGGAGAAGGATGCGGTGACGCCGCTGGGCAGGCCGGTGACGGCAAGGTTGACGCTGCCGGTGAATCCATATTGCGGGCTGACATCGACGTACGTTGAAGACGAAGAGCCCAGGCCTACGGAAACACTGCCCGCCAAGAGAGTGAAGCCAGGGGCGCTGACCGAGATGGCCACAGTGGTGCTGGCGGTGAGGGAACCGGAAGTTCCGGTGATGGTCAGCGTCGCGCCTCCGGTGGCGGCGGTGCTGCTGGCGATTAATGTGAGGGTGCTGGAGCTGGTGGTGGGGTTCGGGGAGAAGGACGCGGTCACGCCGCTGGGCAGGCCGGTGACGGCAAGGTTGACGCTGCCGGCGAATCCGTATTGGGGATTCACATCGACGTAGGACGCGGCGGAGTTGCCCTGGCCAAGGTAAATGCTGGAATAATCGGTGAGCGTGAAGCTGGGCGCATTGATGATGAGGTTGAGCGTGGTGCTGGCGGTGAGCGAGCCGGATGTCCCAGTGATGGTCAGGGTTGTCGTTCCAGGCGCGGCCGTGCTGCTGGCGGTGAGCGTCAGCATGGTGGAACCGGATGCAATGGGGTTCTGGGCGAAGGATGCGGTCACGCCGGCGGGCAGGCCGGTGACGGCAAGATTGACGCTGCCGGTGAATCCGTATTGGGGATTCACATAGACGTAGGACGAGCCGGAGGTCCCCTGGCCGATGGACGCGCTGCCTGCAGAAAGCGTGAAGCTGGGCGCGGAGATGGCGAGAGAGAGGGGAGTGCTGGCGGTCAGCGAGCCAGAGGTGCCGGTGATGGTCGCGGTGTACTGTCCGCGACTGGCGGTGCTGCTGGCGTTCAAGGTCAGCAGGCTGGTTCCGGTGGTGGGGTTCGGGGTGAACGACGCAGTGACGCCGCTGGGCAGGCCGGTGACGGCGAGGTTGACGGTCCCGGCGAAGCCGTATTGTGAAAGGACTTGAACGGTGGTTGTGCCGGAACCGCCCTGGCCGATGGACGCGCTGCCCGTCGAAAGCGTGAAGCTGGGCGCGGAGACCGAAAGCGTCATGGTGGTGCTGGCGGTCAGGGAGCCGGAGGTGCCGGTGATGGTCAGGGTAGAGGACCCGATGCTGGCGGTGCTGCTGGCGGTCAACGTCAGGGTGCTGGTTCCGGTGGCGGGATTTGGGGAAAAGGACGCGGTGACGCCGCTGGGCAGGCCGGTCACAGCCAGATTGACGCTGCCGCTGAATCCGTACTGCGGAGTGATATAGACGTAGTTTGTGATGGAACTCCCCTGGCCAAGGGAGCCGCCGGAATAATCCGAAAGGGTGAAGCTGGGCGCATAGACACCGAGGGTGAAGGTGGTGGTGACGGTGAGGGAGCCGGAGGTGCCGGTGACAGTCAGGGTCGCATTTCCGAGACTGGCGGTGTTGCTGGCCGTGAGGGTCAACTGACTGGAGCCGCCGGACAAGGGATTCGGCGCGAAGGACGCTGTCACCCCGCTGGGCAGGCCCGTCACGGAGAGGTTCACGCTGCCGGTGAACCCGTACTGCGGAGTGATATAGACGTAGTTTGTGATGGAACTCCCCTGGCCGATCGACATGTTGTTTGCCGACATGGTGAAGGTTGGAACATAGACCCCCAGGGTGAGGGTTGTGCTGACCGCAAGAGAGCCGGAGGTCCCGGTAATGGTGAGCGTCGAGTTTCCGAGAGTGGCGGTGCTGCTGGCGGTCAACGTCAGGGTGCTGGTTCCGGTGGTGGGATTGGGAGAGAGCGATGCAGTGACGCCGCTGGGCAGGCCACTGACGGCGAGGTTTACGTTGCCAGTGAATCCATATTGCGGGTTCACGTAAACATAGGTGGTGGTGGAGGTGCCCTGGCCGACCGTCGTGCCGTACGCCGAGAGCGTGAAGGTAGGTGCGTAGACGCCCAGGGCGAGGGTGGTCGTGGCGGTGAGGGAGCCGGAGGTTCCGGTGATGGTCAGGGTCGCTATCCCGGTGCTGGCGGTGCTGCTTGCGGTCAGCGTCAGTTGACTGAGTCCGGTGGTGGGGTTCGGCGCGAAGGACGCGGTCACGCCGGCGGGCAGGCCGGTGACGGCAAGGTTGACGCTGCCGGAGAATCCATCTTCGTCGTAGACGTAGACGTACGAAGTGCCGGAGGTGCCCAGACCGAGGTTCACGGCGCTGGCCGAGAGCGAGAAGTACGGCGCATAGACGATCAGCGTCATGGTGGTGCTGGCGGTCAGGCTGCCGGAGGTGCCGGTGATGGTGACGCTGACCGTCGCAGCCGGGGCGGTGCTGCTGGCGGTGAGGGTTAGAACGCTGGTGCCGCTGGTCGGGTTGGTCCCCCAGGATGCGGTCACGCCAGTGGGCAGCGCGGAGGTCACGGCAAGACTGACACTGCCGGAAAACCCGTACTGCGGATTGACCGTGACGGTGGAGGTGCCCGAGGCGCCCTGGTTGACGGTGAGGACGGCCGGCGAAGTCGACAGGGTGAAGCTCGGCGGATGGACGGTGACCTCAAGGTTGGTGGATACGGTCATCGTGCCGGAGGTGCCGGTGATGGTCACGGTCGCGGTTGCGCCGGGCGCCGTGCTGCTTGCGGTCAGCGTCAGGACGCTGGTCCCGGTGGTGGGATTGGTGCCCCACGCCGCGGTGACGCCGGTGGGCAGGGTCGAGGTGACCGCAAGATTGACGCTGCCGCTGAATCCGCCCGCATCCGTCACCGTAATGGTGGTTGAGGCAGATGCGCCCTGGGCGATGGACAGATTGCTGGAGGAACTGGTGAGCCAGTATCCCGGCACCTGCGGCCCGGCGAGAGCATCGATCAGGCTTTGTCCGCTTGCGCTGCCCCAACCGGTTACCAGGTCGTATCCGGAGACCGCATTGAACGATACGGGCTGGCCTTCAGTATCGTTGGTGCCAACGGTGATGTCGTGCAGGTCGCTGGGATAGTTGGCGCCGGCTCCGATCGCGTAGATCTGCGGGTTGATGGCGCCGACGCCGCCCATGGGGGCGGTGCCCGCCTCAACTGCCTGCTGGTTCACCAGGGCCAGGAAGCCGGCCCAGCGCGGGGCGGCAAAGCTGGTGCCGGCAGCTCCTCCGCCGCAGCCGGTGGCGAGCGAGCAGTTGTAGTTGTCGAAGTCGCCTTCCATGGCGACATCGGGCACATTGCGCAACGATGTGGAGCCGCCATTGGCGGTGCTGGCCACGCCGGTCTGCCAGCTGGGAATGGCGATGGCATCGGGACTGACGCCGCCGCCGCTGCCGTAGCCCTCGGAGTTCCAGGCCGTCTCCGAAGCCCAGGCGCCGCCGGCGCCGTTGGTGGTGAGGTGGGTCCCGCCGACCGCGGTTACATAGGCGTCTTCCCCGGGGTAGAAGTAGGGATCGATGGCCGCGTCGAAGGCGCCTTCGTCCCCGGAAGCGGCGAAGATGCTCTGCCCTTGCGCGGCGAATTCCTGGAAGAAGGCGTCGTCGGTCGCGACGTCATCCGCCAGCCAGCTCCAGGAGATGCTCAACTGCTTGGCGATGTTTTCCGTTGCCATGGAGTTGAGAATGATGGCGTCGTCGTTTCCGACTCCGATATACACGCGGACCTGGCTGAGGCCCGGAGCCATACCGATCGCCTGCACGATATCCAGAACCTGCTCGCCATCGTCCCCCTCGGCTGCACCGGTTGCTCCATCCAGCAGTACGTTGTTGATGGGCACGGTGTAGGACTGCCCGGCGTTGGTGAAGGTCGCATTCACATCGTTCAGGTTGTAGCCGCCAAACTCCAGAATCCCGACCGCCTGTCCGGTACCGGTCAGGGTGGTGCCACCGTAGTAGGCTGCGCGCATGTCGCTGCCGAGGTAGGAGCCGCCGGGCCCGGAGCCGGTGACGTCCGCAACGGCTTGTCCGTTGGCTGCCTGCTTCAGCATGGGGCGGGGTAGGGAGAAGTTGTTCAACCCGGCAATGTGGGCCACGCGAACCCCCAGACTGAGGGACGGCTCCCGGTCGGGCGAATAGAAGGTGCGATGTTCCGTGGGATGCTGGTAGACCTTCAGGGTGAGGTTGAAGGCCTGGTTGATCTGCGCGACGGAGCCGCTGACGGGCACGATCAGGCGATTCGCGGGCGTATCCGTGACTTGAAGGCCGTTGGCCTGGGCAAAGGCGACCACTGCCTGGAAGTCCGCGGCGGTCGGCCCAAACTGTTCGGTGAACTGATCGACGCTGAGAAAATGGCGGTAATCGGGGCTGGAGGGATCGTAAAGGCGGCCCAGCAGGCTGGTGAGCTCGGCTTGGTTCCGCAGCGGCAGAACGATCGAGAGACGCATGTTCTGGTCCGCGGGCAATACCCCCGCGGGCGTTGCCTGTCCGCTGGAAACCGCCAGCGGCACATGATGCTGCAGCACCTGGAGGGACTGCTGCGCCTGGCCCGCATGGCATGCCGCGAAGACCGTGGCGAGTGCCAGAAGGAAGGCGGCTCGCCGGTTTTGCCAGGTTGGATTGCCGGAAGTGAGAGAGGATACAGAACTTGCCCTGTCGACATTCGCAAGGCCCGGGAAGAGAACGCGAGGGGGCACACGTACCTGCGCTTTGTTTGTTCCCGAACGCGGAAGTCAGATCAGGAAATGTCCAAGATCGCTGGGCCGGCGGGGGAGCAAGCCATTGGAGATGGAATCATAATCCGATGTTCGACTGGAGTTGTCGAGAAGAATCGCCGAAATTCGGACAGATTGATCGATAAACGGACACGTGGATGATCCTTGCCCTGCCGTTCCGGCGGTCCGCACCCGCGTCCAGGCCGCTGGGCTATGCCGAAGTCCCCGCCGCCTATGCCAGCGACGCTCAGCAACTCACTCACCCTTCAGTCCAGCTCGCGATGGCATGACCGAAGAGCGGGCGCACGAGTTCAACAACAATCCTGCCGATACCACCGTTCCGGGCCGCGACACCACTCACCTGAACGCCAAGCGCGGTGAGTTCTTCGGCACCATGGTGGCGCGCGAGTTTGCCGCCGCGTTTCCGGGGGTTAAGGTTAACACACGCTGATCCGGAGCGGATTCGGCGCAATGACAAATGGGGGCTGGGTCGGTTCCCAGATCCCTGGCCTCCCGCTATGTCGAGAATCCGGAGTGGGGCTGTCGCGCCGGCGAAAGCAAGCTTACCGCCGACGCGACCCGCCTTCGCGCAGAGTTGAGAGACTGGCGGCGCCTTAGTGCGAGGTGAGCGACGCACTCTGCGACACGCCGATGGTGTCGCCAGACACAACCATGTTCACGCGCCGATTCTGTTGACGTCCGCTGGCCGTGCTGTTGTCGGCGACCGGATCGTTCTTGCCGAAGCCGGCCGAGGTGATGTTATCCGTTGACACTCCCTCCTGAATGAGGAAGGTCCTGACCGTGCCGGCACGGTTCTCAGACAGCGTCTGGTTCAATGCGTCCGTGCCCACTGAGTCGGTGTAACCCTCCACCTGAACCTTCAGGCCGGGGTAGGCTTCGAGGATTCCGGCAACTTTGGCGAGGGAGACCTGCGTAGCCGGCTTCAAGGTGTACTTGCCGGTGTCGAAGAGGACATCGGACATGTTGACGATCAGGCCACGCGCGGTTTCGCTGGTCGCGAGCACGCTGTTCAACTGCGCGCGCAGGCGCTCACGGACGGCATTTGCGTCGACCGCGCTCTTATTGGCCACCGCAGCTTGGGCCTGGGCTTCGGCCGCCTGAGCTTCAGCCTGTGCGCGAGCGGCGTCGGCCTGGGCCTTGGCGGCCTGAGCGCTTTCCGCATCGAGTTTCGCCTGCTCGGCCTGCTGGTTCGCCTGCTGGGCTTGCAAGGCAGACTGCTGGGCCTGCAACTGTGAGGCAGCGGCCTGCTGCTGGGATTGGGCCGCGTCTGCCTGCGCCTGGTTCTTGGCGATTACCGTGTTCTGCTCGCGTTCCGCCGCCTGCTTGCGCAGGGTGGTGATCCTCGCGTCTTCGGCGCGTTCCACTGCCTCACGCGCGTTGGTGATCTCCATCTTCCGGTCGCCGTTCTTATTGCCGTCGAGGTCAGAAGCATTCTGGAGGTCGAGCGTAGCCTTTGCCATGATTTCCGGCGCGTACTGGTCGGCGCCGGCATCCTGCGCAATCCGCAGCGCGTTGTCGGCCTCATAGAGTTCCAACGGCGAGCGCTCATTGCGTGTGACCGGATGGGCAACCGTGTGCGCGCCCGCGGACTCGGCATACATCCCACGCGGCAGCAGGCTGTATTGGGCCCTCACTTTTTCGAGAACGCCCTCAGTTTTATCCTGCAGAATTACGTTCTCGATCACGACCACGTCGCTGGGTTCAGAGACGGAAAAGTATGGCTCCGCCGTAACAATCATTCCAAACGACTGGAACGCGGTGGTGACTTTAATACTGTTCCTGGTGCCCGCGGGAAGGATTTCTCCCAGATTCTGCGCCCTGCCGTCGGGCGAGATAGCCCACAGCACGTAGGTCAGATACTCATGGCCGAAACCATTGGCCGGGGTGAGATCCTCGAAATGCGCGTCGATGGTGATCTTGCCGCGCTCACTGGCGACCTTGGCTTCGCCCTTTGCGCCGGGAAGCAGGGGCGTTCCTTCAAAGCCGATGGTCGTCGAGCCACTTCGGTTGAGATAGTTCACGCAGTCCAGATTGCGCTCGACCACGTGAACGCGATAGATATAGATGCCGTTCTGCATGGTGATTGGGTTGGCGTCGGCGGCTGGTGCATCGACTGAAGTTGGATTCGGCTCTTGCGCAACGGCTGAGCCGGCGAACATGCTGATGCTGCCTGCGAACAGGACGCAAGAAGACAGGAAGATGCGGGGGAATCTGCGAGCACCGTCGCGATGGTGTTGGCTGCGATTCTCCAGAGCAATTTGAGTGCAGGATCGCGTTGGCAGCGTGATCGCTGCCTGATCGAATATTCCAGATTGCATGTGGAGCTCCTTGCGATCCCAGTTGAATCGCTTGCCGCCCGAGGCTGCGCAGATAAGGGCGGAGCTTTATGGATGCCCGGGATGGGCCTGACTGCTGTGATGCATAGACGAGGACAATGGGTGCCCTCGCTTCAGCATGGATTGATCTGGCGTTTACGAGACGGTCCATTCGGCGAGCATGGGACGCTGTATCTTCGCGCGCATCCCGGGATCGTCCGGCACATGAGCTTTATTGCACAGACTGCCTGCCGCCGTGTCGCTAGCTTAGGAAGTATCCCGGAATGTCTGGGAAAGGTGGCGCATATGCTTTGGACAATCTTCGTAGTGCTTCTGGTTCTGTGGCTGCTTGGCTTTAGTCTTCACATTGCCGGTGGGCTGATCCACATTCTCCTGGTCGTGGCACTGGTGATCCTGGTGATCAACCTGGTGAGCGGGCGCCGGAGTGCGTTATAGCGACCGCGCGCTGCCAGAGGCAACCCATGCCCGGATTCACCATCTCGCAATCAGGATTGGCGTTGTTCGATCGCCTGCCAGCGGAAAAATTCCGCCGTGCCATGCTCATCGTGTTCGTGGCCGCCTGTGTTACGGGTCCATCGGTTCGCGGAGGCGCGCAGACATTGGCTGTTTCGGCAGCGTCTGCCACCGCCGGCACGGGGGTGATCGCATCGCAATCGTATTTGACTTACACGCGACCGACGCAGACAGCGACGTTTCACAACTATCTCTTTGATGCCTTCGGGCCGTATCCGATTGCAGTCGCGGCGGTTACAGGCGGCATCGATCAGTTCGATCATTCTCCTCCGGAATGGAATGGCGGCGCTGCAGGCTACGGCAAGCGATTTGGTTCGGACCTGGGGATAGAAGCGGTCAGCACGACGACGCGGTATGCGCTTTCGGAAGCATTGAAGCAGGACCCGCTCTACTATCGCTGTGAGTGCAGCGGCGTCTTTCCGCGCGTAGGCCATGCGGTGATTGCGACCTTCACCGCGCGCACTGGCGAGGGTGGTCACCGCGTCTTCTCGCTTCCGGCGCTGGTCGGGCCGTATGCAGGCTCGTTTCTTGCCATCTATGCCTGGTACCCGGACCGCTATGGAGCCAAGGACGCGTTCCGGATCGGCAACTATAGCCTGCTGGAATATATGGGCGGGAATATTGCACTGGAGTTTCTGTATACCTCACCACGCTCGTGGCTCGCGCGCATGCATCTCACCAGCCGGCACGGAGCTCGTGATCCCGGGGCGAACCAGTGAGTGCGCGCGACCCGAATGTTGCGGTCGACCTGGGGGCTCCTCCTGGACCGCTGGCGCAGTCGATGCCTTCGACACAGAGCTTCAGTCTCGGACCGATCACCACGTTTCTTGAATGGTTCGGCGACCTGGGAGTGTTCTCCTGGCGGGTTGCGCGTGCGGCCGTCACGCCGCCGTTTGAATTTCGCGAGTTGTTTCGCCAGCTCGACGAAATCGGATCCATGTCCTTGCCCCTGGTTGCAGCGGCGGGCGCGGCGATCGGGGCGGTACTCTCACTGGAAGCGCGATACAGCCTGACGCGATTTGGGGCGAAGTCGATGCTGCCCGCTGCGATTGTTTACTCGGTCATTCACGAGACCGGCCCGATCATCACCGGCTTGATTGTGAGTGGCCGGGTAGGCGCGGGCATCGGGGCGGAGTTGGCTTCGATGAAGGTGACGGAGCAGATCGACGCCATCGAGGCCTCGGCGGTCAATCCGTATAAGCTGCTGGCCGTCACCCGCATCCTGGCGTGCATCCTGATGCTGCCGCTGCTGACGCTCGCCGCCGATTTCTCCGGTGTGCTGGTGGGCTGGATCACGCAGGTGATCGCCGAGCCAATCTCGCTACAGCAGTTCATCCATAGCGCATTCAAGGGCGACACGCTCAACGATTTCCTGCCGCCGACCTTCAAGACCGCTGTATTCGGCTTGATTATCGGGTTGATCTCCTGCTTTCAGGGGATGCGCACCCAGGGAGGCGCTGCGGGGGTGGGCCGGGCCGCGACCAGTTCCGTGGTGCTGTCGTCGTTGTTCGTCATCCTGGCGGATGTTGTGCTGGTGAAGTTCATCATCATCTTTTTCCCGTAGGACTGAAGGCGGCGGCAGAAAACACATATGGCGACAGCCTGCACCCATGCGATGACACCCAAAGAAGCCGAGAAAGACGGTCGTGCAGCGGCTATTTCTGTCATCGACCTGCATAAATCGTTTGGAGTGCAGAAGGTCCTGAACGGGATCAACCTGAGCGTGCACCGCGGCGAGACCCTGGCCGTTCTGGGACGGAGTGGAACCGGCAAGAGCGTGTTGCTCAGGATCATTATCGGGCTGCAAACGCCTGACTCGGGAGCGGTACGCATTCACGGGGAAGACATTGAGGGGTTGGATCTGGATCGTCTCAGCACCGTCAGGCTGAAGATGGGATTCTCGTTCCAGCATTCAGCGCTGTACGACTCGCTGACGGTTGAGGAGAACGTGATGTTTCCGCTGCAGCACCACTGCAAGGAGATGACGAAATCCATGCAGCGCGACCGGGTAAGACAGTTGCTGGCTGAGGTTGGGATGGAGGGGCATCTGGACAAGATGCCTTCGGATATTTCAGGCGGCATGCAGAAGCGGGTTGGCCTGGCGCGTGCGTTGGCGTTGAACCCGGACATTCTTCTGCTCGACGAACCCACCGCCGGTCTCGATCCGATCAGTTCCTCGGAGATAGACGATCTGATTCTCAAACTGCAAACGGAACATCAGATGGCGTCGATCGTGGTCACGCACGATCTGTACAGTGCCAAGACGATCGCCGGGCGCCTGGCCTTGATTGACCAGGGAAACGTAGTGATCGAAGGCAGTTTTGCAGAGCTGCAGGCGAGCGACATCGAGTTTGTGCGGCAGTTTCTTAAGCATTCGTAGGAGGGCATATGTCGAGAGCAGCGCGACTGGGAGCATTTATTCTTGCGACCCTGGCAATTCTGGTGGTGGGTACGATCATTATCGGGAGCCAGCAGTATCTGTTCAGCTCCACCTACGAATTGAGGTCACAATTCGTGACGGTGGCAGGCCTGTCGGCCGGGGCGGATGTGCAGGTCGGCGGCGTCCACAGTGGGACGGTGCGCTCGATCGATCTACCGCACGAACCTGGTGGGAAGGTTACGGTCGTGATGGATCTGAGCAAGTCGACCCACCAGATCATCAAGCAAGACTCGGTGGCATCGATCGATACGGAAGGCCTGCTGGGCAACGAGTACATGGCGATCTCGTTTGGCTCCCCCGGAAAACCCGATGTGCGGAATGGAGACATGATTGCCAGCGATCCGCCGCTGGAGATGGCCGACCTGATCAAGAAGACCGATGCGATTCTGGACAGCACCCAGCAGACCGTCACAAATGCTTCGCGGATGACGGCAAGCCTGGCATCGATCAGCGCGAAGATTGATACGGGTGAGGGGACGGCGGGAGCGCTGGTCAATGACAAGCAGCTCTATACCAACCTGGAGCAGACGACGAGCGACGCGCGCGACACGATGGTCCAGGCACAGGCGGGAGTGACCGACTTCCAGGAAAACATGGAAGCGCTGAAGCACAACTTCTTCCTGAGCGGATATTTCAACAAGCGGGGGTATGAGGATTCGGCTGACCTGGCGGCCAATGAGATTGGGCAGTTGCCGGTGGATTTGCCAATCAAGAAGTTCACGTACTCCTCGAAACAGCTCTTCGACAAAATCGATTCGGCAAAGCTGAAGGACCAGAAATCTTTGAAAGCCTGCGGCGAATTTCTGGCTGACCATCAATATGGGTATGCCGTGGTGGTTGTCTCGGCTGGAGCGAATGGCGATGCCCAGAAGGACTTCGTTCTCACCGAAGGCAGAGCGATGGTCTTGCGGGAGTATCTGGTCGAGACCTTTGACTTCGATGGCAGCCATCTACGGACGCTGGGGATGGGCAAGCAGGCAGAGACCAATTCCGACGCCGGATGGGGCTCGGTCGAGGTCATCTTCTATGCGCCGGGCGCGGTGATACCCCCGATCAAGCAATCGCAACCAGTCATCTCATCCAGCATCCCTTGATTGCGATGGGTTCGGGTAATCGCTGTTCAAGATTGCACAGACCCGGCCTTTGCCGCCGTGACACTCTGGGTATCTGCCCCGGGCCTGCTCCAACCCAGCGCAGGCGGTCTCTGGAGTTCTCGCGTCTTCCCAAAAGGAATGTTGTCATGTCCAGTATTTCGATCGATTCCAAAACCTACCAGCGTCTTGAGCAGTACTCCCAGCGCGCCCGCGTCTCCATCCACGCCGCTGCCAGCGATGCCATCGAGAATTGGCTGGACATCACCAGCGATCCCCGTCTGGCCATCACTGCCCTCAGCACGATTGCCAAGACCCAGCCGGACCCGCTGGCGAATCCGGTTCCGGGCGCACCGGCAGCCCTCCCCCCGAATGTCACCTATATCAATGCGAACCTGGGCCCTTCTGCGCGGCATCAGGACGACGCGCAGGACCAGCCTGGCGAAGCCGGCACCGACACGGCCGAGGGGGTGACCCGATGAACGCCAACCCACACGCTGGAATGCCGCTGAACCTGTCTGCTGTCGTCGCGGCGGCCCCAAGTCTGCTGCCGGCGAGTTCCGCGCAGTCTGCTGAGTTGCCCGCGCAGCGCCGGCTACCGGCCTACCTGGCCTGCCCCCGTTGCCACTGCAAGGCGGTTCATCGCTCCCGCCGCCGCGGCCTCGACTGGCTGATGTCCGCCATTGGCTTTCTTCCCGCGCGCTGCTTCACCTGCGAGAGACGTTTTTACGTTCGTTCAGCGCCAGTTGGAGCCAAGTCGCAACCTTCCGCCTAATCCCGCTCACGCTCCCGCCGCAGCATTCCTGCGACTACGCTCGACAGCTCCGGGAAAGATCCGACAGCATTTGAAGCGAATCGCATATGTGCGCGTCCTCATACACTGAGAGTTCGTCCTCCGCAGTGCCCCGCACTACGGTGGCATAACATGCCGTGCAGATCGAGCCGTTCGACCCCTCTTCTTTACGCCGGTGTGGATATGCAGCTACGTTGTCGCTCATCTGGCCCGCCTCTGGATGTGTCTAACCTGAGCGCAGCCGCAGCCGCAACCGCAGTCTGGTCAATAGGGACCACGCCGGCCGAAGCCCGGCCTACACCGCAAAGCGGTTGCCACTGATCTGAAAGCGGCGGGTTGGGTCAACTCCGAGTTGATAGAGGCGAACCGGATCGCAGACGTGGGCATGCTCGTGCTGCGCCAGCTCCTGTTCCTCCCTGGTTGATCCTATGGTCACCAGGCACTCGCTGCAGATCGACTCCGTACGAGAGACGAGGAGGATCAGCCTGGCTCGAGATCGCTGCTCACTCCGGTGCCGTGGCGGGATCGGGCAGCTTCCGCAGATTAATTAAGCGGGATGAGCAATTTGATACAGCGCCGTGCCGGTGACGGCCTTAGGGTAGGAGATATAGAGCAGCCGGGCCACGCAGTAGAAGGATCGGACCACTGGGCCACGCAGGAAGCAATACCGAGGCAGAGAAAGCATTCAAATAGACTGGCCCCCATACGGGGGCCTTTTTTTGCTGTCTGCTGCCAAGCGATCCGAGGAACTCAGGCTCAAGCGATTCTGCTTTTCGTTGCAGGGTCGAGAAGCGGGAGGATGGCGGGTTTCTGCGCGTTCTGATCCGGCAATTGATCGAGCAGGACCACATTGAGCAGGGACTTGTGGACCTGGACGCGGCCGTCGAAGGTGATAAACCCGAGCTTGTGAAAACGATTCATAAAGAAGCTGACACGCGCCGGGGTGGTGCCGATCATTGCTGCCAGCGTCTCCTGGGTAATCGGAGGAATGAACGAGTCCGGCTGGCCCGGTTTGCCGAATTCCGCCATCAACAGAAGAATGCGTGCCAGGCGCTTTTCGCTGGAGTTGAAAAGCTGATCGACGAGATCGGCCTGGGCCCGCATACTGCGTGCCAACAGGAACTTGAGGAATAGATCGGCGAATACGGGCTCGTCATGCATTACGCGAATCATCTCGCTTCTGGTGATCTTGAGCGCCGTGCAGTTGATGATCGCAGTGGCGGTGGCCAAATGGGTCCCGACGATGGTGGCGAGGGACTCCTCTCCAACAAAATCGCCGGCAGCGAGCATGGTAATGGTTGCCACTTTGTCGCCTTTTGAAGCAACGGTGACCTTTGCGCGGCCCTTCTGCAGGTAGAACACGGAGTCGGCGATGTCTCCCTGGCGAAAGAACGCCTCCTTGGGCTTGAATCCAACAATGGTTCGGCCAAGCCCGGCGCTCGAGAGAAATGCGGCGGAATCAAATGTGATATTGCGGGTCATGGGGAGGTCCGCTCGTTGCAAATTGGTTGCTTAGCAGAGCCGCCCCATTGGGCACGAACTCGCTAGCAGCTTCTGTCCATCATCCATTGGATTGAAGATTGGATACTGCTCAATTCTGCTCAGCTTGCAGCGAGGAAACCGCAGGTATTGGAGACCGGGGGGGGCAAATGCAAGGCGGCAGAGCGGGTAAGCTCTGCCGCCTGATGCTGCATCGGCAAGTTACTTGTGGGCATCGCCGCCATGCGAGGCGCCGCCAGCCTTAGCTGGACCAGCGCTGTGGGTTGCGCCACCGCCGCCTCGCGGAGCCGACGAGTGCGCTGCCGAGACGTGCGTTGCCGCGACATGCGGAGCCGAGGCCCCGGTTGGGGCACGAGCTGCGCTGGGCTTCGCTCCACCAGCGTGGGAAGATACAGCATTCGCACGGACCGCGGTGGGGTGGGATGCCGGCCTGCCGCCGGAGCCTTCACTGGAAGCGACGCGGCCGGCTCCGCCGTGATACCTGCCACCTCCATCGCTGACGAAGCGATGGCTTCCCCAGCCGTGGCCATAACCCCATCCGGCCCATGGGCCCATGCCCAGGAAGATGCCATTGTAGAAGTATCCCGCCCCGTAATACCCCATGGGGGCACAGGCATAGGGCGCGTATCCGTAGTAACCGTACGAACAGACGGGTTGAACGCCGATGCTGATGGAAATCTGCGGATGGGCCGCTGGCGCCAGGGCCAGGCCCACGAGCAATGCCGTGGTTGAAACCAGAGTCTTGAGTCCGCGCATAGATGACCCCCTTAAGGTGTCTACGGTTTCTTTGGTTGCGTGGGATGCTCGGTTGCGGTCAAGAACGATCCGGCAACGTCAGCCACCATAAGGATTCTGAAACCGTGGGAGGTCTCGCAATGTCAGGGGCTCGTGGCGATCTATCCTTACGCTCTTCACTCTATGCATCGCGATTGGGTGAGTCTGAGCAATAGAGACCATGCCGGCTGGAGTGGCCGAGCGGACTGGTTCTGCACCCAGCTTCCGACGCGCGCCTTATGCTGAGAGACCAGCAGACTCATCGAGCCGGCGAGGCAGGTAATTTCTCGCTGAATGCTTCGATTGCAGGGTAGCTATTTCGTGCAGGAGCAAAGGCGCGAGAGCGGGCCGGGATATTCTGGGCGGGGTACTGAATAACTGTAGGAGCGCTTCCAGATTGCGGCCCTTCTCGTAAAAGGCGTCGGCGTCCACGCCAGAAGGGACGTCGATGCCGGAATACGCACCGCTCATGGCGATGGTCTGGATGGCCGGGAACTGGCGACGAACCATGGAGAGCAGTTCGAATCCGGACATGACCGGCATGTTGAGATCCGACAGGAGAATCTCGGGCTGCTCGAGGCAGATCTCGCGCAATGCGGACAATCCGTCTTCCGCGGTGCGCACGCTATACCCCAGCCCGGAAAAGATGTGCGACATCGACATTCGAATCAAGGGCTCATCATCCACGATGAGAATTCGTCGTTTCTTGCAGGACATCAGCCACCTCACTCAGTCTTCCGGTATCGAAGCTAACTGAGTCTCCCACGAAGCGAATTGCCGCGCTGTTCAATTTTGAACAGGCTTGCCGGCACGCGAAGGGACGGTATGGGACGATTGGCCCGCGATGGAGGGAATCGACCGTTTTTCGACGTCTTCGCCCATCCAGTGATCGTGCAGAACGACGTTTAGCAGTGACTTGTGAACCCGGATACGGCCGTTGTACTCAATAAAACCGAGCTTGCGGAAGCGGTTCATGAAGAAGCTGACCCGCGAGCGGGTGGTGCCGATCATTTCCGCCAGCGTCTCCTGTGAGATTTTTGGGATAAACTGCTCCGGGTCCCCCGGCTTGCCGAACTCCGCCATCAGCAGCAGGATGCGGGCCAAGCGCTTCTCGCTGGAGTTGAAGAGTTGATCGACAATGTCGGCCTGGATGCGCATGCTGCGGGCCAGCAGAAACTTCAGGAACAGGTCGGAGAAGTCGTGCTCCTCGTACATTACGCGGGCCATTTCTTCCCGGCTGATTTTCAGCACGGTGCAGGCGGATATCGCGGTAGCCGTAGAGAGACGCAGCCCGGGCACCGCGACCAGAGCACCTTCTCCTACAAAGTCGCCCGCGGTGAGGAGCGTGATGGTGGCCTCCTTGCCGGCTTGCGAAACGACTGTGACTTTGGCGCGGCCCTTCTGCAGATAGAAGATGGAGTCCGCGGGGTCGCCCTGCGAGAAGAAGGGTTGCCTGGCCGCCACCTGAACGATCTTGCGGCCCAGGCCGGCACTCATCAGGAAGGCAGCTGCATCGAATGCGGGTTTTTCCAGCTCAACCATAGCAATGGCTCTTGCGCCGATGGAATCCCAGGCCGCAGCTTCACACTATGTCGAGTATCGCACCGAGGGGGGGGCGTTTTGTAGTTTTTCTAATTTGCTTTGCCGGGAATTTTCCACGGAACACTTGAATTGGGCCTTTCCTTCCAGGAGCAGAGAGAGTCCTTTGGCAGATTGGACAGAGCCAGCCAACATCGCCCTGCGCACCTAGAGCACTATTGCTCAGACTGCTCGGCTCAGTCCCTTCTAAGGTGGGAAGTACCTTGTGTGCCTCATCCTGGGCGTAAAGCACGTGACGCTGCGCACGAGTAGAAAATGGTGAAACACATGAGAAAGATTGTGACAGTCGTGGCGTTATTGAGCCTGGGAGTAGCCAGCGTTGCCCTGGCGGAGACACGCGAAGATGTGCAAAACCGGCTCGACAATGCAACGCTGGTGCTGCACCAGACGATGGCTGCGCCGGATCGAGGCATTCCGCAGGAAGTTCTGGAGCACGCGAAGTGCATTGCCGTGGTGCCGCATATGATCAAGGGCGGGCTGGTGTTTGGCGCGGAGAACGGTAAGGGCGTAGCCACCTGCCGGACCGAAAACGGATGGAGCGCACCGGCGTTCTTCGAGATCACCGGCGGGAGCTGGGGATTGCAGATCGGCGTCGAAGGCGTGGACCTGGTCATGGTGTTCCAGGGGGACAAGGGAATGCAGCGACTGGAAGACGCCAAGTTCCAGCTTGGAGCTGACGCATCCGCCGCAGCCGGGCCAGTGGGGCGCCATGCTACCGCCGACACCGACTGGAAGCTGAATACCGAAATCCTGACCTACTCGCGCGCCAAAGGCGCATTTGCCGGACTCTCGCTGACCGGAGCCGATGTTCGCCGGGACGACGATTCCATGGATGCATTCTATGGGCCCGAGGTCTCCACGCACCGCGTACTGCGCGGCGAAGTGGCGACGCCCGCATCGGCCAATGCGTTTCTTGATGCCGTGAGAAACGCAAAGGCACAGGCAATCGCCTCGAACCAATAAGCGGTTGCGACGGCATGGCGGGCGCCTGGGCGGCTTTGCAGCTCCCAGGCGCCGGCGATGCGCAAACAGGGAACCTCGGCTCTGGACCATCTTTGTCGTTGTTCTTGTTTTGTTCCGGCTGGGCTTCAGCTTTCACGTGGCCGGCGGAATGATTCATCTCTAGCTGGCGCGCGCTCTGATCCTTCTCATCGACACCCTCATCACGCGACGAAGGAGAGGAATCGGGGGCAGCATCCCAGGCAGTGACTGCAACACCCGGGATCCGCGCAAGCTTTCACCCGGCGACGCGGCTTGTCATGGCGAACCAGTAATACCGTCGCCAACAATTAACGCAGCGGACCGGACGCAGCATGAACATGCCGAGCAGGCCGTCCAGCGGGCCCGGCTCCGCCTCCGCGAAGTGAACTGAACTGCATAGTGGGCACTGTCGCCGTGACCACAGCATTTTGGGCAGCCGATCCAGCCAGCCTTGCATCGCAAAATCCATCATTTCCTCCTTAACCAGATGACGCCGGCGCGATTTGCCGCCTGCGATTCCCGCGCCGGAGTTCGCAGCCAATTCGCCGGGCAAGTGGTGCTCAAGCGGCGCCCGGAAGAACGAAGCCCCGCATCTCATTCTCGAGATGCGAGGCTCTGCTCTGCATCCCAAGCCCTAGTGATGGCCGTAGTCGTGGTGAGTGTCGTGATCCTCGTGGTCCCAGTGGCCTTCGTGCATCTGCCAGCCCTGCTGGTAGTGGTCGTAATGAGGGTGGCTCCAATAGGCGCCGGCGTACGGTGGCCGCACCCAGACTCCGGGCATCCAGACATAGCGGCCTCCGCGGTCGCCCCAGTATCCCTCAGTCCAAACGAAACCCTCGCCAGGCATGGCGGGCCGCACCTCATAGCGCAGCGGCGGCGGCGCACCGCCGATGTAGACGTGGATCTGAGCGATGGCGGGAGCGGTGAAGGCAAGAAAAGCGATGCCCCCGGCGAGCAGGTTCAGTTTCCAGATTGAGCATGCACGCAAGTTCGGTCTCCGTTTCAGGGTTCAGTGCGACGACCCTTGGTTGCCTCTCCAGCGTAGCGTCGCCGGCGGAATGATACTGTCTCAAACTGCTCACTGCTCGCATTCCTGGATGGCCGAAGCGGGGACGCCCGCGAGGGCTGCTGCTGCATCGCTGCGTTCGAGGTCTCCCAGTTGCAGCGGCTGAGCGCCCTGGCATTTGCAGGCAATCGGGTCTCGTGGGCTCGGGCCGGAGTCCTGTCCTTCGCGGCAAAACGGAATGCCTCGACTTTATTTGTCGACTGGGCAACCTTTCCCAGCTCACTTGTGTTCCAATGCAACATACGGAACATCCTCTTTTGAAATTGGAACGCATTCGATCCAAGAGAGGAATCCGTCTTGTTCGTGTCGAGCGACGCCCCATGAGCGCCTCGCGATAACCATCACAAAATTCGATTTGTGGTCGGCACTGGATCTTACTGGTGCCGATCTCCTACGACCCGTCCGCTCTGGCAACTGGTTGCTTAAGCGGATATGGCCCCGTCATGGCGCTATTTCTTGACCGGCGAAGAACAGCTTCAGGAGGCAGAATGAACAAGAGAATATTGGCATTGATTCGGTTTGCAGGCATCGCATTGCTTTTGGCGGGAGGCGTTGGCGCAAGAGCACAGTTTAACGCGAGTCTTTCGGGAACGGTGGTGGACGCGACCCAAGCAGTGATTCCCGGGGCGACGGTGACGATCGTGAATGACGGCACCCAGGTCACCAAGACGGCGACATCGGGCGACGCAGGAACCTTCCAGTTCAACGAACTGCCTCCCGGCTCCTACACCTTGAGCGTGACGGCGAAAGGGTTTCAGCAGAATACGGTTTCGAATGTGGAAGTCGCCGCGGAAACGCCGCGCAACCTGAATGTGACCCTAAAGCCCGGTTCGGAGAGCCAGACGGTTACGGTCAATGCAGACATGGCGCCGCTTTTGCAGTCCTCGGATGCCAGCATTGGCACGACCATCGACAGCGCCGAGATTGATCGCCTGCCGATCTTCGGGTCCGATCCGTACGAATTATTGCGCACCGCTCCGGGCATCTCGGGCGATGGCGCGCGTTCCGGCAGCGGCACCGCAGTTTTCCTGCCCAACGGCGCGGGGCCTGGCGGCTCGAACTCCGGCATCTTCCAGACCGAGAATCAGGTGCAGATTTCGGCCGACGGCCAGCGGGTTGCCGACAACAACTACATGATTGACGGCGTCAGCGTAGACTCGCTGACCCATGGCGGTTCGGCTGTAGTCACTCCCAACCAGGAAGCCGTCGGCCAGATGACCATCGTCTCAACCTCCTATGACGCCAGCCTTGGCCGCAATACCGGCGCGCAGATCCAGGTGGTGACCAAGAGCGGAACCAACAGTCTTCACGGTTCTGCGTTCTTCCTCTACGACGAGCCCGGCTTCAACCAGTACAACAAATATGGTGGCCCGGCGCCGGGAACCCCAACCGTTCGCAACGATAACGAGCAGCGTACCTGGGCCGGCTCGCTCGGAGGACCCATCGTCAAGAACAAGCTGTTCTTCTTTTCCTCTTTTGAGGAGTACAAGCTGAAGGACCCCAGCTACACCACGGGGTATGTGGAAACACCGCAGTTCCGCGCGGCGGTCGTCGCCAATCGGGCGGGTGGCGTGTCCGAACGAATCGTCGCCAACCCCGCAGTATTGCCGCGCGTGCTTGCCATATTGACGCCCATCTGCACCGGCTTCCGCACGTACGTGACGACGATCGCAGGTCCCTACGGCACCAACGGAGCCACGGTTCCGGCGGGGACGACCGCACAGGCTTGCCAGGTCGTCAACGGCGGCCTGGATGTCGGCTCACTGACGGCTGGCGGCGCCACGCAACTCGGCGTCTTTCCGACCGGCAATACCGCTTATGGAGCGCCAGCACAGGACGTGGGCGCGGGCTTTGACGGCGTCGCCGACCTCGAGAACGCACAACTCTATATTCCCAGCCAGAGCCGCGGCGACCAGTACAACGCGCGGGTCGACTGGCAATTTACCCCGAAAGACCTGGTCGCTGGATCGATCTACCTGACCAAACTCGACAACCTCGGCGCCAGCGCGGCGGCCGGTTCGCGGCCCATGGGCGATGTTCCGTTCAAGCCGCAGAACTCCGCAGCCACGCTGATCTACATCCATACCTTCTCCGCCAGCTGGGTGAATGAGCTGCGCGGCAACGCCACCCGGTTTGCCGACAACGCGCTGAGCGACGGCGGCAACACGGTCAACTACGGCATACCGTACGACAATGTTCAGGATTATCCACTGGCACTCCAGTATGGTGTTTACGCCACCAACACCACGCCGGCCAACTTCGCGGAGAACACCTACGAAGTTCGCGACATGGTGGACCACACGATGGGGGCGCATACGATTCGCGCAGGCGTGGAAATGCGCTTTGAGCAGGACAACGACAACCTCTACGGCTACGAGCGTCCCACCTACGCCTTCGACGGTCTTTGGTCCTTTGCCAACGACGCGTCGGTGTACGAGGCGGTTGCCGCCAATCCGGCGACCGGTGGCCCCGCAAACAGCCAGCGCTACTTCCGTTCGGAAGACTATGCGGCCTTCGTTCAGCACGACTGGAAGGTCACGCCGAATCTGACCATCAACACCGGGCTGCGCTGGGAGGAATTTACGCCGCTGGCGAACAAGGGATCCATGATCAACTATCCGGTCCTGGGGCCGGCGGGAACCGAACTCTCCGCAATGAAGCTGGTCCTACGCAACCATCTCTGGAACTTCCAGCACAACAACTGGGGTCCGAAGGTTGGCTTCGCATACACGCCGGCATTCCTGAATAACAAGGTGGTGGTGCGCGGCGGTTATGCGCTGGCCTACAACCATCTCGACATCGCCCTCTTCAACAATGCGCTGGAAGACGGCCCGGGCATTGCCAACTTCGGCCTCTGCTGCGGCGGACCCGGCAACACCGCGGGCATTCAATATACCCTCGGAACCAGCAACTCTCCGGCCAGCTATCCGGCCAATCCGGCGCTCAAAGAGACGCTCAACGCCAATGGCTTCAGCGGTTGCTGCGTCGAGGTCTATGGCGCGCTGCCCAACCTCAAGTATCCTTCCACCGATCTCTACTCGCTTGAGATTCAGCGCTCCATGGGTGCTGCCACGACCGTGACGCTCGGCTACGCCGGCGCGTCCGGCCATCACTATGCCCGGCTGGTGGACCAGAACTTCCTCTACAACCAGGCCAACACGCCGGTTTACGCTGCATACTTTGCGCAGACGGATTCGGTGGCCAACTACAACGCATTGAACGTCCAGGTGCGGCGTCCCATGCGCAACAACGTCGCCTACAGCTTCGTCTACACGTACGCCAAGTCAATGGATCAGGTCTCCAACGGCGACTATGCGGACGGTTCGGCCAACCAGACCAACCCGGCCAACAACGCCAGCGAATATGGGCCATCCGACTACGATCTGAAACATCGGATTGTCGCCACCGGCCTGTACCAGACACCCACCTTCCATACCCACAACGAAGTCGCTAACGCTCTGGTCAACGGGTTCCAGGTCAACGCCACCTACACATGGCACACGGGGTTTCCGTGGACGCCAGTCACCACCAACCTCCAGACCGTGCCGTTCCAGGGCGGAGCGGCAACGCAGAACGTGGTGCGGCCAATCGGCTATAACGGACAGGCGGGGAGCAGCTGCTCCAACAGCGCGTTTGAGACTGGCTCCAACTTTTCCAACCGGTTCCAAGGCACTACCAACGTAGGCGGAGCCAACTACTTCACGACGATTCTTCCACCCACCGGCGTCTACAAGCCGGGCATCGGACGCAATAGCTTCCGCGGCCCGTGCTACCAGGATGTGGACCTGAGCCTCGCCAAGGAGTTTGCGATCGAGCTTGGCGATCACCACACGCTGCTGCGCATCCAGGCGAATATGTACAACGCCTTCAATGAGCTGCAACTGCAACCGATCGGCAACAACAGCGGCGGGTCCAACATCGCCAGCGCGTATTTTGGTTACGCGCAGGCTGCGGATTCGGGACGGGTGATTGAAGTGCTGGGAAGATTCCAGTTCTGACCGGAAACGCGGACGGGAGGGGGTGCGCGGAGAATGCGCAGCCTCTCCCAGTTTTGCCCACATGCGCTGTTGAGACGCGGTACTCTGGTGCGGCGGCTCATATCGAAATCCGGGGTAATGAATGAACAGTTTTGCCCGACCACGTGCGCTGCGGAGAAGTGCGCTCCCCATTTTGTTTCTGATGTGCCTGCTTCCGGCCTGCGCGCAAAAGCCGGAACCGATCGTCGTGGATGCTCACGCCGCGACCACGGCATTTCCGCATTTCTGGGAGCAGACCTTCGGTTCGGGCCGCGCCATCCTCTCGCTGCGAGAGGGCTATCGCGAGGATCTGCGTACGGTGAAGCAAGCCACGGATTTTCAATCGATCCGTTTCCACGGCATCCTGAACGACGAGGTTGGGCTGTACGATCCCGACCGCAAGACGAAAAATCCGGGGCTGGCCGCGCAGACTGCCGGCGATGCATCGGTCTACAACTTTTCCTACGTCGACCAGATCTACGACGGGTTGCTGGCGAACGGCGTGAGGCCGTACGTCGAATTGAGCTTCATGCCCAAGAAGATGGCGTCCGATCCGGCCGCGCTGCATGCGTTCTGGTACAAGCCGAATGTTTCTCCGCCGAAGGACTATGCGCTCTGGGACGCGATGATCACTGCCTTTGCCCAGCACCTGGTCGAGCGCTACGGCCTGGATGAAGTGGCCACCTGGAAGTTCGAGGTGTGGAACGAGCCCAACATCGACTTCTGGGTGGGGACTCCGAGACAGTCCACCTACTTTGAACTCTACGATCACACCGCGCGCGCCATTAAGGCCGTCTCACCCCGCTTGCAGGTGGGCGGGCCATCCACAGCGCAGGCTGCGTGGGTCACGCCATTTCTCGCGCACACGAAGGCCGAGGATGTCCCTGTCGACTTCGTCTCGACCCACGTTTACGCGAATGACACCGCGGACAATGTCCTGGGCAGCAGCGAGAACATTCCGCGCGACACCATGGTTTGGCGCGCTGTGCAGAAGGTTCACGACGAGATCGCACACTCCGCGTATCCCATGATTCCGCTCATCTTTTCGGAGTACAACGCCAGTTACGCCAACGAGCCCAACGTCACCGATTCGACTTTCATGGGGCCATGGCTGGCCAACAATATCCGCCTGTGCGACGGCCTGACCCAGAGCATGGATTACTGGGCCTTCTCCGACGTCTTCGAGGAGCAGGGCGTGGTGCGCACGCCATTTTACGGCGGCTTCGGGCTGGTTGCGGCCGACCACATCCCCAAGCCCTCGATGAACATTTTCCGCATCCTGCACCAGCTGGGCGACCGCCGTATCGCGATCGATTCCGACTCTGCACTGGCGACGGAATCGTCTGCGGGCGCCCTTGCGATCGCGCTCTGGGACTATGCTCCGCCAACCGGGACCGGCGCAACTTACACGCTGCCCAGCGGCCAGGCGGGACCTGCGAAGACCTTCGACCTCGAATTGAAGAACGTCGCGGCCAACGCCACCGTCGAGGTCTGGCGCGTGGATGACGACCACGGCAATGTTCTGAAGGCCTTCGATGCGATGGGCCGGCCTGCAGGCGATCTGACCGAGCAGCAGATCGCGAAACTTCGTACCGCCGGGGAGATGGCCCCGCCGGAACGAATGCACCTCGAACACGGCAAGCTACAACTTACGGTACCCGCGCACGGCCTCGCCGTCGTGGTCCTCGCAAAGCCCGTAGCGGCTCTGCCAAAGTAGGCGGCATGGATCGTCGCGCGCTCTTGAAGCAACTTTCAGCCTCGGCGCTCATCCGATCGTGGCCCAGCCTTGCGTCCATTCCGGCCGCGCAGACCCGCCCCTCCGCGGGCGAGGCGTTACTCGATGATCTTCAGCGCCGCGGCTGCCTCTACTTTGTCGAGCAAGCCAGCCCGCACACCGGCCAGGTGCTCGACCGCGCCAGATGGGTCAACAGCGCGGGCGGCCTCGATGCCCGCAGGATGGCCAGCATTGCCGCAACCGGCTTTGGGCTGTCCGCGCTTTGCGTTGCGGAGAAGCGCGGGTATCAGCCCACGGTGCAAGTGGTCGAGCAAGTCCGGCGCACCCTGCGCTTCCACTGCGACATTCTGCCCAACCAACATGGCTTCTTCTCCCACTTCAACGACATCGAGACCGGCGAGCCGTGGCACAACAGCGAGATCTCCTCCATCGACACGGCGCTTCTACTCTGCGGTGTACTCACGGCGCGCGCTTACTTCCACCAGGACGCCGAGATCGTGCGCCTTGCCACCACCATGTACGAACGCGTCGACTGGCCGTGGATGCTGAATGGGGAAAAGACGTTCTCGATGGGACTGCGCAATGGGGAATTCCTCAAGTCACGCTGGAATCATTATTGCGAATTGATGATGCTCTACCTGCTGGCGCTGGGCTCGCCCACCCATCCCATCGATCTCGCCTGTTGGGATGCGTGGACGCGGCCTGTGATGCACTATGCCGGCTTTGACTATATCGGCGCGGCTGACCCGCTCTTCGTGCATCAATACAGCCACGCCTGGTTCGACTTTCGCAATAAGCGCGACCGTTACGCCGACTACTTCGCTAATTCCATCCTGGCCACCCGCGCCCATCAGGCCTTCTGCCTTTCGCTCGGCAAGCCGTACTCCGCCGACTACTGGGGCATCTCCGCGTCCGACTCGCAGCATGGATACACTGCCTGGGGAGGGCCGGGAAGCCGTGACGGCGGCGGCGTGGCCGCGGGCTTCGGCGGAATCGATGGTTCGGTGGTGCCCTACGCGGCTGCCGGCTCGCTGCCATTTCTGCCGGCGCAATGCCTGCAGGTTCTCCGCGCGCTCAAGGATCATTATTCCAAGTATGCCTGGGGGCGATACGGCTTCTGCGATGCTTTCCATCCGGACGCCCAATGGTACGATCCCGACGTGCTCGGGATTGACCTCGGCATCGGCATCCTGATGGCCGAAAACTTTCGCACCGGCCTGGTGTGGGAGACCTTTGCGAAGAACCCCGAAGTCCCCGTTGCGATGCAAAAAGCCGGCTTCCACGCGCTTTAGCTCGCCTTCGCGATCGAGAGCAGCGGGATCGGTTCCGGCGAGGGCGGCAGCTCAGGGAATTGCCCGCACCATGCCGCCATCCACTCGCACTGCTGCTCCGTTGGTCGCAGAAGAAGATTCGCCGGCCAGGTAGGTTGCCATCGCAGCGATTTCGTCGACTGTGGCAAAGCGCTCCAACAGGGACGAGGGGCGAACGTGCTGAAAGAATTCCTTTTCGACCTGATCCTTCGACTTGTTCTGCTGTTTTGCCATTGCGTCGACAAAACCGCCCACGCCTTCAGACGCGGTAGGTCCAACGAGAAGGCTGTTGACCGTCACGCCGGTTCCCGCGACCGACTCGGCGATCCCGCGCGCAATGGCGACCTGTGCCGTCTTGGTCATGCCATAGTGCACCATCTCGGCGGAATCTGCACCGCCGACTCGCTTGAGATAAAGAGAATGCGGCCCCAGTTCTGTTTCAGCATGTTTGCGAGATAGTGGCGCGAGAGCCGCACTCCGCTCATCACATTCACCTCGAAGAGGCGATACCAATCCGCGTCGGGAATCTCCGCAAATGGCTTTGGCTCGAAGATGCCCACACTGTTTACCAGCACGTCCACCGCGGGCAGTTTTGCGATCAGTGCGTCGGCGCCGGCCGCACTCGAGAAATCGGCCACGATGCCGACTACGCTACTGTTCCGGACCTGCGATCGAATTGCCGCGATCGCAGTGTCGACTCGTTCCTGCGTGCGGCCATTCACGTAAACATGCGCACCTTCCTGCGCAAGCAACGACGCGATCGCAAATCCGATGCCGACGGTCGATCCGGTTACGAGCGCGGCTCTTCCATCCAGTTTGAGGTCCACCAGCATCCTCCAGGACAACGCCAGCCGCGCTTCGATGCGGTGTGAGTCTCCGGCGAACCCAGATATATTTGCGTCGAAATATCGACGGCATCCGTGGGTGTCATCCGGGCTGGCAGGTTGCGCCGGCATGGGGGTTGGCGAAGGTATCCTGGTTTTCTTCCTCGCTTCTGTCGAGGCATGCGAAGTCCTTCTCAACCATGAGCGCGAGCGTCCCGAGGGTTCCCAGGCTGATCTCCTCGGCGATTCCGACCTGATCCGTCACGCCCCACACATGCGCCTGGTCGGGGGGAAGCAGAACCGTCACTCTACTGTCTGCGTAGTGCACCGCAGGACTCTTTGCCAATGGCTCCTGCTTGAGCGCGTACGTGAGCTTCGCTCCGGCCGCGGGTGCGAAGTGGATGGTCTCTTCCAGGCAGTCCCCGGCCAGAATTCTGGCCAACTCTGACCGCGACACTCTCAAGCGCAGCGAATTCCCCTTGATTCGTAACTTCATTCCGTGACTCCTGCCGGTGTTGATGTATAGCCGTCGATGCGTTCGCGGCCATGATAGATGTTGAAGTGATCGTCGCGCAGGAACCCCACCAGAGTAATGTCAAACTCTTTTGCGACCTGGACTGCAAGGCTCGATGGAGCCCCTACGGCGGCCACCATTGGGATTCCGCCCATCAGTGCTTTCTGTAACAACTCAAAGCTGGCGCGCCCGGACAGCA
>Ga0181520_10003543_pt1 | contig 27245 bp, 29 predicted proteins | sample PEATcosm2014_Bin_29_FD_132451 | JGI IMG/M metagenome (GOLD analysis project Ga0181520, IMG submission 132451) | Peatland microbial communities from MTU Mesocosm Facility, Houghton, MI, USA - PEATcosm2014_Bin02_30_metaG | ecosystem: Environmental > Terrestrial > Soil > Wetlands > Peat | place...
AGATTGGCGTTATTAGACGAGTCAGAGGAAACGCAGGCAGTCGTATTCGTTGATGACCATGTGAGCGTTGTTGATCCGCCAGGTGCGATAGAGGTCGGCGATGCCGTGAGTTTGACGGTAGGAACGCTTACCACCGTCACCGTGACTGATTTCGAGGCTGTGTTACCGGCGGCGTCGGTACAGGTCAGGGTATAGTTCTGTGTTGCCGGTGGCGTAACGGTCTGGGAACCAGTGAGGTTCTTGGGGAGTCCCGTGACGGGGCCGCCGCCCCACGACGTATCGTTGCTGTAACCTCTGCAGGATGTGAATCCTGTCGTCGACCAGCCGAGTGTCGATGACTGGCCTGGCGCGGTGGTCGACGGCGTTGCCGTGAAGGAGTTGATGACAGGGGCCGTTGTGGCCGTTACGGTCGTCCCAGCGGAGGCGACGTTATTGCTGTCCGCTACATCTGTTATAACAACAAGCGGAGTAAATGTGCCAACCGAAGAAACGGTGTAGCTCACGCTGTCGGTAGTCGCTGAAGTGACGTCTCCGGACCTAATTGGTGAATTGCAATGCTGTGCGGCGGTGGCAACGTCCTTTCCGTATATCGATGGGCAATTTGCCCAGAACGTATAGTTATACTTTCCCGATCCGCCCAAAGCGGTCGCTGTAAGTTTTTCAGTGCGCGAAACAGCACCTGATGGTGTGGACGGCGCAAGCCGTGCCGAAAGAGGAGATAGATTTGTTTGAGGAGTAAAATTAACTGTTATTGTCTGCGACGGCACGGAAGCGCTATCCGCGGTATTGGTCGACTTCCCGTAAACCGCCACAGTTGCGGTATATGTTTTTCCCACCGTAAGGCCCGTGGCACTTCCAGTGAAAGAAATATTCTGCGAAGCACCCGACGACAAGGAACCGCTCGTCTGAGAAATATTCAACCAACTGGCATTCGTGCTTGCCGTCCAGCCAAGCACGGAGCCTTGGACTCCGGTGTTGGCCACCGTGACAGAGCCGGAATATTGATTTGAAGAGTTGAGTGTCAATGATGATGGGTTTACACTCATCCCCGCCAATGGATCCCAAAGGATCAGGAAATTGCCGGTGTGGGCAGAACCGTCATTCGGCAAGGTGAGAGAATTTGAATCCTCTGTGGTACATGTATTGGGCGGCGCAATGAGGGCGTGGCCCGTATCCGTGCCCCCCGCAGAAGCACTGTCACACGGACCCCATTCGTTATTAGAGGCGTTGCATTTTTCCACTCCCGTAGCGATCGCGCCACAAGCATTTGCTACCGTGCAAGCTGATGTTTCCCCGGTGTTGCAGATGGTATCGGTCGGCGGCGGCGTGAGTGGCAGCGCATAAGCGGTCGCCACGCCCTTAAGTGAATCGGCCACTATGTTTGCGACACGGGATCCAACAGCAAGCAGCGTCGACTGCGGCTGTGAAAGCGACAGCGAAGAAGGTGAAAGATTTTCATCGACGGCAGAATACACTGTGCGTTCAACAAGATTACTTTCCGACGACGTTGCCGGGACGGCCATAGTATAGGTTCCAGCCGGAACCGAATAGGTCGCCTGGTCTGTAAAGCTCGGCGCGGATAACGTAACCGGTCCGGAAATATTCCACTTCGCCGGAACCATCGCGGATCCGCCGGTCAAATACGAATATACATTCAGGTTACTCGTCGGACCAATCACCGTATAAGGAATAGTTATTGTTTCGGATTTATCCCAGAATCCATCATTCCCGTCAGCCGTAAACACCGCGTTATAGCTTCCCGGTGTAGGTGGTGCGGTAAAGGTTACCGTATTGGAAATGGGATAAGCGACATCCGTCACCACATTCACTTCCTCCCTATTTGGTTGCAGCCCAGGTGCAGCGACGTTCTCCCAAGTCGGACTCGAAACTGTCCCTGTTATGAGACCAGGGTATTGAGGATAGGTCGAATTATATCCCAGGTACGCCGGATTGTTGGGGTCGTCAAAATACAACCCGCCGCCGATGCCGCCCGCACCATCAAGTACGGGTGCCGTAACGCCACTAATAGTACCATTCAAGATAAAAGAAGAAGTATCAAGCACTATCTGCCCGTTGATATACAGGCCATTAAAAGTCGCATTGACAGTAATCGGCGCCCCCGGAGTATATTGTGTTTTGTCTAGGGTTACATTGAGTCCTAAGGTGAATGTGGGCGCGGCTGGAGGTTGGTAGGTGCACTCGCTGTTGGACGGCGGCGTGCTCGGGATATTGCAAGGGCTGAGTTTTCCGGCGTTATTCAGACATTTTTCTACTCCCGCATTCGTCATGCCGCAGGAGTTCGGCTGCGAGATACAGGTTTGTCCCGGAGTGCCGGGCGCCACGTTCACGCAGTTCGTCTCACACGCAATCTGAGGCGGCACTTGCGCGTTACAAGCGCCCCACGTGCCATTAGCTTGGCAGGTTTCACTTCCTGCATACACCAAATCGCAAGTGTTCGGTGCAGAAATACAAGTTTGCGTCGCACCAGGCGTGCACCAGACACACAAACTATTGGATGGTACCGGACCGCACGAGCTCCATCCAACATCAACACCTTCGTAGGTCTGAGTTCCCTGATTATTCGTCATACCACAGGAATTCGCCACCGTAGTGCAGGACCGTGTCGCACCCGTCAAGGGAAGAGGGGACGTAAAGACGGGGGTAGCGGAGGGACAAGAGCTGTTAGGTGGTGCCGTGATAGCGTTGCCTGACGCGTCGCGACAAATGCCCCAGGCACTACCGCTAGACAAACATGTCTGCGTTCCCGAATTCGTCATGCCGCACGAGTTTGTCGCTGACATACAGGCCTGAGTCGCATTCGGTGAACAAACAATATTATTACATCCGCCTGCCGGACAAGCCGCACTCGCAGGAACCGCATGAATTACGATCGCGCTCACGCCGATGACTATTAATAAACCAAGCACCTTTATGAGGTTCCCTCCATTGGAAGAGGTTTTCTTTTTCTTCATCAAAAAATAAGCGGCGATAATTATCAGTATCAATAATCCGGTTGCGTAAATCCACGCTTCACCGAGTCCACTTCCACTTGCCTGGCCAGATCCGCTCTCAACACTGAACGAATTGCTCGCCAAAACATTGCCAGCCGCGTCGCTTAACGCGACTTTAGCGGTGGGATTCGTACATTGAGCGATGATAGGAATGTTCAAAACGGTTTTACCCCCGGTACTGCCGAGAGGCTGAGAATAGCTATTTGCACAGGATGCTCCTTGAGCATTCGTTATCTGAACGTCGGCGGTCAGAGAACCTTCACTCGCGGCCGCGATCCTCGGCTTGAAAGAAGTCGCCGGACCGGACCAGAGAAGGGAAAGCTTTGCCGTATCGCCTGCTTGGTAGGAATTCTTATCGAAAACGACGTTCTGAATAGTCGCACTTTCCCCGTGGACCACGTAATCAATATTGATGCTGTTTGAAATGGGATTTCCTTGGGCATCAAGAAGTGTGAGAACGGTCTCATAGGCCTGCGGATCCTTGGCTTTGGAAACGGTAAAGGATTCAGGAGCTGCCCCGCCAGAAGGGATCGTGATTTGATTCTGCGTTGTTGAGGCGACGAACGCGCCGAAAACGGATCGATAATAGGTGGCGAAACTCGGCGTGACAGTCACATTCTTGCCAAACATATTTGTGACATCGCAGTGAGCGATAAGGTCCTCTGAAAGAAGGGTGTCGACCCCCTGACCGATATTGTATTCTGTGGCCTGAACATCCTGCGGGACGGTCAAAAAACACGAACTCTCGTCGATGTTTACGTACTTGCCCGATCCTTGTAGGGTAACGCTACCGAGCGGAGCCATACCGAGGGAAAGACCAGCGCCGTTTTCCGCCTCGATACCCAAAAAATAATTTCCCTGCAAAAATGCCGGGGCGGTATAGGTAACGGAAATATGTTTGCTATCATTCGCCCCAAGGCTGACAGTATCGCCATACACCTTAGTATCCACAACAAACTGAGATACACCCTTCAGTTGTATCAATGAGACTCCGTACTTAATAGTTGGCTGGGCACCCAGCTGGTTTGCAATGTCAAAATCAACCGTAAAAACATTCCCTTCCTGCTTGGTAATCTTCGCGTCTTGAATACTAACTGTTGCGGGAGCGTTTATGGAAACCGGCGAAGTCGTGGTTATCGCCGCCTGCGCACTCTGCATCAAAGCCTTTTTTACATAGCTGATGGTTACGTTCAGGCCGCCCGACTCCGAATTCATGACTACGTTGGTATCTGTGGTCGATGTCACGGCATAAATGCCGCGGAAGCCATCTATGGCCGTGCTGGAATTGATAATCGTCCATCCCCGCGAGGAAAAATAGTTTAGGTACTGGTTGTAAAGGTCATCAATCGAAGAAGTGGATGTCCAGCTCGCCGTGTACTGATTGAGGCTGGAAGAATAGTTGACAGCGTAGCTTCCTGAAATCTGCGCAGCCGGGTCAAGGATAAGTTCCTTAGGAAACCCTGACACCAACTGGCCCGTGGGGGCAAAAACGGCTTTTCCTACCTGCGGCCGCGATGCGATTCCCCACCAGATGAGGGCAACAGCAACAATCAGCACTACAAGCGCAATCGCGACGATCGTTTTTTTATTTTTTATCCCCGCCCACCACGTTTTTATTTTATTCATAGTTATATGGCTTTTTAGATTTGGCCTTGGAAAGCTACACTTCTCCGCTTTCATTGTACCATGTCAAGGCAAAAAACAAGTGGATAATCCATGTCGGGAACGCGAACCAATATTATATTTTTGCGAGCGGGCAATTTTCGTGTTTGTGCGGGCGGGCGACGCAATAGTTTCGCCCATATTCAATGATTTCGTAAGTCGCGCGGAACCAATCTTTTTTAGGAATAATCTGCATCAGATCCTGTTCTATTTTTTCAGGTGTCTTTTCATTTGAAAGACCGAGCACCTTCGAGAGGCGTTTTACGTGGGTATCGACAGCAATTCCTTCGACAACGCCGTAGGCATTCCCTAAAATGACGTTTGCAGATTTTCGCCCGACGCCGGGGATAGTAACCATCTCTGCCATGGTTTTCGGCAATTTGCCATGAAATTTTTCCTTCACGACTTTCGCGGCGGCAAGAATATTTTTTGTTTTCGCCCGATAAAAACCGCACTGGCGGATGTCTTTTTCGAATTCACGCGGGTTCGCCCGAACGTAATCGTCCAGTTTGGGATATTTTTTAAAAAGCGCCGGCGTCACCTCGTTCACTTTTTTATCGGTGCATTGCGCCGAAAGTTCGACCGCAACCAAAAGCTCCCAATTATTGGAAAAGGTAAGCGCAATATGCGCATCGGGGAAAAGTTTACGGAGCAGGCGCGATATTTTTTGCCAGCGCTTTTTGAGTCGCGGAAGATCTTTGGGATTGATCATGACTAAATAATACACAGCCCTAACGTTCCTGTCATTTTTACAGAAGAAATACTATTCTAAATTTTGCCTGTCATTCCCGCGCAGGCGGGAATCCATCTTTTGTAAAAACAGCAGTATGAGATGGATCCCGGCCTCCGCCGGGATGACAACATGGACACGGGCACGACAATAAAAAACTATCTTTTTGCTGGAACGAAAATAAGGATCGCTAAAAGAACAACGATGATTATCGCGAAAGCTATGGCGACAAATTTCGCAATTTTTCCCATAAAAATCTGATGTTTATTTTATCGCTCCCTCGCGGCGCAGAATTTCTCTTTTCTTCTTCGCCCCGCGATTATAGCCGCCGAGCTTTCCGTCCGAACGGACGACGCGGTGGCACGGAATTTTCGGATCGTAATTCTTGTTTAAAATATTTCCGACCGCACGATACGCCCGGGGATTCCCCGTGCGCCGCGCAACTTCGGCGTAGGTTAACGTTTTGCCATAGGGAATTCGAGAAACAACAAGTTGTACTTTTTCGGCAAATGTTTTCATGGTAAAAAACGGGCCGGAATTTCTTCCGGTCCCAAACTCAAACCTCATATAGCCCATCAAATTCCGCAAAGAATACATCAACTGGAATTCCCGGAGCTTCCTTTTGAATCAAGGCTTTCGCGGCCGCAAGATTCGCTGTTTGCGCTTCAAGTTCTGCGCCTGAACCAGCAAAACTTTTCGATCCGCCGTATGCGCCGCAGTCGCGATGCAACATGAGCACGATTCGCTTCGTTCCATGAAGCCGGACGGACTTTTTAATCTCGCTCAAGACAAAATCCTGGTCGGGTGAAGATGCTTCGGTAAGCGCCTTGGCACCTCCCGCGACTTTCACGAGATCAAAATTTTTGAAATTTTTCTTCGCGAATTTTGCGAGAAGACCGGAGAATCGGTCGTCGAAGCACCAGACAACGCAGGCATCGGCGATGTAGTGTCCATTTGGGCAGCGGAAAGAAATTATTTTCTTCATAAAACCTCTGAAAATGAAAAATTGATTAATAAGAACCGTTGGATACTATATCAATTCTTGCCATTTTTAGCAATAACCTTACGAGGTAGCGTCTTCTTCGACTAAAAATTTTGCTTCGTCCCCTGACCGAACTTCGAGGAATCCTGAGGCAACGGGAATATAGTGCTCTTTTTTTTCTTGGTCGATAATTTTAAGAACGCCTTTTTTTAAAATCGAAATGAGCGGGCGGTGGTGATGAAGTATGGTAATTTCCCCCGTCGCGGTTTGGCAGTTGATTGATTCCACCTCACCCTGATACAGGACTTTTTGTAATGAATAGACTCCGATGTGCATGATTATGTTCTAGTGTTGCAATGATCGGCAAGACATTCCATCATTACAACATTGGAATGATTTTAAACCTCCTCAATATTCCCTTTCATGTAGAAATCATCCTCGCCCTTATCATCATGCTTGCCTTCGAGAATCTCCCGGAAGCTGCGCACCGTATCCTTCAGTGAAACATATTTTCCTGGACGGCCGGTGAATACTTCTCCGACGAAGAACGGCTGGGAAAGGAAACGCTGGATCTTTCGCGCGCGATCGACGGTTTGCCGGTCCGTTTCGGAAAGTTCTTCGATGCCAAGAATATTGATGATGTCCTGCAGCTCCTGGTAACGCTGGAGTGTTTTCTGCACTTCGCGGGCAACGTCATAATGTTCCCGGCCGACGATCTTCGGGTCCAAAGCGCTCGAGCTCGAAGCCAGCGGATCGACGGCGGGGTAAATACCAATTTCAGTGAGAGCGCGATTCAAAACGATCTTCGAATCCAGGTGGCTGAAGGTCGTTGCCGGCGCCGGATCAGTGATGTCATCCGCCGGAACATAAATGGCCTGCACCGAAGTGATCGCTCCCTTCTTGGTGGACGTGATACGTTCCTGCAACTCCGCCATCTCCGATGCTAAGGTCGGCTGATAACCAACCGCCGATGGCATGCGGCCGAGAAGCGTCGAAACCTCGGCGCCCGCCTGCGAAAACCGGAAAATGTTATCGATAAAAAGCAAAATATTGCGGCCTTCCTCGTCGCGGAAATATTCCGCCATCGTGAGGGCCGAAAGCGCGACGCGGGCGCGGGCGCCCGGCACTTCGTTCATCTGGCCGAACACAAACGCGGTCTTCTTCACGACGCCGGATTCCGTCATCTCTTTAAAAAGATCATTGCCTTCGCGCGTCCGCTCGCCGACACCCGCGAAAACCGAATAACCGCCGCCGACCTCGGCAACGTTACGAATTAATTCCTGAAGCAACACCGTCTTGCCGACACCCGCACCGCCAAAAAGTCCGACCTTGCCGCCTTTAATAAACGGGCACATAAGATCAATGACCTTGATGCCGGTCTCAAAAACTTCCGTGGTTGTCGACAACTCCGTAAACTTCGGTGAATCGCGATGGATCGGAGAAAATTTTTTGAACGGCTTCTCGGGCTTCGTGAGTGGATTTCCCATCACATCAAAAATGTTGCCGAGCGTCTCTTCACCCACCGGCACCTCAATCATTTTTCCCGTGTCCTTCGCTTCGGCGCCGCGCTGCAGGCCGTCGGTTGGCGCAAGCGAGATAGCCCGTACTTTACCGGGTTCCAAATGTTTCACCACCTCGACGGTGATTTCGTGATCGCCAAGCTTCACGGTGAGTGCATTGTAGATCGGCGGCAGGGACGAATTTTCACCGAAATCGACGTCGATAACCGGACCGATGATCTGCGTTACTTTTCCTGTGTTTGTTTCCATGGTTTTAATATATTTTAGTGTCATTCCGAGCTCTGCGAGGAATCCTTTCTTAGATTTTTAGAAAAGATCCTTCGCTACGCTCAGGATGACATCGGGTTCGGCTATCCCGATGCGGCCGAACCCGATGTCACTTCGATGATTTGGTTGGTGATTGCGGCTTGACGCGACTTATTGTACTCGAGATTCAGCCTTTGCGAAAGGTCGTTGGCGTTTTCGGAGGCATTCTTCATCGCCATGCGGCGCGCCGAATGTTCCGAGGCGTTTGCCTCCAGGATGGCGTGGTAGACCCGCGTTTTCAAAAGCTTGGGAGCAAGCTCAGCAAGCACATCGGCGGGCGACGGCTCAATGATATACTCTCTCTCCTTCCCGTCAAAAAATGATTCTGACTTTGCATAATCGGAGTATCGTCCCGCTCGAGGAATGGTGTCCTCGATAGATTCTTTCACGGCATCGTAGGTCACGGGAAGAAATTCCCGCGCAACGGCGTCCTGCCGAAGCGCCGTCACGAACGTGCTGAAAAACACCATGGCGCTGTCAAAATCGTGCCTTAGGTATCCCGAAATGAGAAACTCCGCGATCGGATCCGTCTCTTCCTGCGTCGTGAAGTCCCCAACGTGATGAAATGACGCGATGACGTTTGCTTTTTTTCTTTCGAGATAGCTTTTTGCCTTCTGCCCGATGGCAATGAACGAATACTGCGGATCGGAAACATTGATCGCTTTCTCTCTCATAAAACTTTCGAACTTTTTAATAACCGCGCTATTGAATGATCCCGCAAGCCCTTTATCCGAAGTCACCACGACAAACGTGGTCCTCATCACTTCGCGCGGACGAAGCAACTCAGGAAGCGCGACGTCTTTAAGGTTCGCAAATATCCCGAGAATTTTCAAAGCGGTATAGGCGTACGGGCGCGACGTCAGCGCGAGCTCCTGGCTACGGCGCATTTTCGTCGCCGCGACCAGTTCCATCGCTTTTGTAATCGTCCCGATATTCGTGACGCTCTTGATGCGCCGTTTAAGATTTTGCGCGGATGCCATGGACTTAGGGCTAGTTATTAGTTATTAGCGATTAGAATTTTTTCCTGTCGTTCCTGCAAGGGCGGACGCAAGAATGACACGCTAAACGCGTGTCATTTTTCCAAAAACCTTTCGAGCGCCCCTTTCAGTTTCGCCTCAAGAACATCATCAAACTGCCCCGTCTCGCGAATGGGCTTCAGAATATCTTCTTCGTGCAGCTTTTCGAGATGTTCAATAATGTTCTTTTCCGTACTCTTGATGTCAGGCACGGCAACATTTTCGAAGTAGCCATTAAGAACCGCGTAGAAAATGCAAACCTGTTCTTCGAACGGCATCGGGACGAGGTCATCCTGCTTCAATATTTCGTTAATCTTCTGCCCTTGAAGGATTTTTTTCTTCGTTCCTTCGTCGACGTCGGTCGAGAACTGGACGAATGCCTGAAGCTCGCGGAATTGCGCGAGCGAAAGCCGGAGCTTGCCGGCAACTTTTTTCATCGCTTTTGTCTGTGCCGCGGAGCCGACGCGCGAAACTGAAATACCGACGTTTAGTGCCGGCCGCTGGCCCTGGCTGAAAAGATCAGATTCTAAAAAGATTTGGCCGTCGGTGATCGAAATGATGTTCGTTGGAATGTAGGCTGTTACGTCACCGAGCTGGGTTTCGACGATCGGCAGCGCCGTGAGTGATCCGCCGCCAAGTTCCTTGGAAAGTTTTGCGGCGCGCTCAAGCAAGCGGGAATGCAAATAGAAAATATCGCCCGGATACGCTTCTCGGCCCGGCGGGCGCCGAAGCAGAAGCGATATCTGGCGATAAGCCCACGCGTGTTTTGAAAGATCGTCGTAGACGATCAACGCATCCTGACCCTTGTCCCTGAAATATTCTCCGATCGCGCAACCAGCATAAGGCGCCAAATACCACATGGCTGCCGGCGACGACGCCGACGCAGAAACGATCACGGTATACTCCAGAGCGTCATATTTTTTCAAGGTCTCCGCGATTTTCACGATCTTCGATTCTTTCTGCCCGATGGCTACGTAAATGCAAACTGGGCGGCGGCGGCCTTTGTCGTGTAGCTGGTTTAAAATAGCATCGAGCGCCACGGCAGTCTTGCCGGTCTGACGATCACCGATGATAAGTTCGCGCTGACCGCGGCCGATCGGAATGATGGCGTCAATCGCCTTGATGCCTGTATGAAGCGGTGTATTTACGCCTTCGCGTTCCAGGACCGACGGCGCGCGTGCTTCGAGTGGATTACGCTGAACTTTTTCTCCCTTTTTCCCCTCGACGCCGCTCGGGGCAGGAAAAATGTCGCCGAGACCGTCCTGTGGATTGCCCAATGGATCGATCACGCGGCCAATGAGCTCTTCTCCGACCTGAATGCTGAGAACATCGCTGGTCCGTTTCACGGTATCGCCAACCTCGATCGCCAAAAAATCATCAAGGACCAGAGCGCCGATCGATTCCTCTTCCAAGCTCAATGCCAGCGCGGTCCGTTCTCCCTTCGACGTCTCAATCTTCAAAACCTCCTGGCTCACCGCATTCCGCAGGCCGATGATCTTTACGATACCGTCGCCGACCTCGATCACACGTCCGACTTCCGCCCATTTCGGATCGTCCTTAAAACCGGCGATTTCCTGTTTTAGCTTTTCGATAATTTCGTAACTCATATTGTTTTTTTGAGGTATGAGGTATGAGTCAAGAGGTATGAAACGAGAAACTTCCTACCTCCTAGCTCATAGCTCTTACCTCGTCATATATTCCCAAATATTTTATCCATTTTCCCCCGAAGCGAGCCGTCGAATTCGTACTCTCCGTCGACCGTGATGCGCACGCCCGCGACGAGACTTGGGTTCACGCGCTCGACCGCCTGGTCGTCTGGCCGCAAAAATTTTTCAAGCTCCTGCCGATGCGACGCCGAAAGCTTCCGGGCTGATTCAAGAATAACTTCTCTGCCGCCCTGTTTCGCGCGAAGCAACCTGGCGGTTGCCTCAAGAATCTTCCCGCCGCGAGCTTCGTCACTATTTTTTTGCAAAAGGCTTCGGAAATTTCTTTGAATCATGGCTCCGTCGCTCGATCTCGCCTCTACGACAACCGCAGCGAGCGCTTTTGCATAATCCTGAATCAAGTACTTCATTATTATTGTTGTGCCTCCCGAACCGCGCGCGTGATCAAGGCATCGTCGATCGCGCTCGGCGAAAGCTCGATGGTCTTCACGAGTGCCGCACGGACAAGCGCAGCCGCTTCTTTTTCCATCACCCGCCGCGAAGCCTCTTCCTGCGCCCGCAAAGCAGATTCGGCATTTTTCAGCTCCGCCGCTTCTTTCTTTTTTGCCTCGGCAATAAGCTTTATTTCAAGCTCCTTCGCGTCGCCTTCAGTCTTCTTCAAAATTTGAAGTGCTACATTCTCCGCCTCCTTTATTTTTTCCTTGCCGATCTGATCGACCTCCTGCAGTCTCTTATCTGCCTCCTCGGCCTTCATAAGCCCTCCTTCTATTTTCTCTCTCCTTTTACGGAGAAGTTCCAAAAGCGGCTTATAAACGACGAGGCGAAGAATGACGAGCAGCAGCAAAAAATTCACCGCCTGGCTCAAGAGCAGATGCCAATCAATGCCGAGTTGGGAAAAAAGTTGAGACATAAAATTACCGTTGTTCTAGCGTTCTAATGTTGAAATCGTTGGAGTGATAATTTTCATTCGGGCAACTTACAACACTACAACATTAGAACGTTCTCATTAGACGAACTTGATGATGAGTGCAACGACGAGCGCGTAGATGGCGATGGCTTCCGCAAAGGCAATTGCCAAGATGGCCATAGTCTGCACCTTCGAAGCCGCTTCGGGATTTCTGCCGATCGCATCGACCGATTTCGAGCCGATCATGCCAATCGCAAGCGCGGGAACGATGGTTCCCATACCGATCGCAATGGCCGTACCGAGGATTTTTATGCTGTTAACATCCATAATGGGTATAAATTAAGAAATTACATAGGGCGACCTTTCTGTTTCAGAGTTCGATATTTTATATGGCGGCTTTTTCTGGTTCCGCTTGTTCCCCGTGCTCTTCCGAGATTGCCATCGAGATGAACACGAGCGTCAGCATTCCAAAAATAAACGCCTGAATAAAACCGACGAATATCTCGAGGAACATAAACGGGAGCGGCGCCAGGTACGGCAAGAGGAACGCCATGATGGTCAGGAGAACCTCCCCCGCAAAGACATTTCCAAAGAGACGGAATGAGAACGAGATGATTTTAGCAAATTCTGAGATAAGTTCAAGGATTCCCACGAAAAAAGCGATGGGATTTGAAAAATTAAAAAATGTTTTGAGGCGACCCTTGAGGCCCACAGCCGCAACGCCGAGAGCGTTCGCGAACGTAACCGCAATCAAAGCAAGAGCAAGCGTGAAGTTCAGGTCAGCCGCAGGCGATCTCAGAAGCGGCACCGTGCCACTGGCCGTTTGCATCGTAAGCGACCCCACGCCCGGCAAAAGTCCGAGCCAATTCGAGCACAGGACAAAGAGAAAAACCGTAAGAACTACGGGGAGGTATTGCTCCGATTTGCGGCGATCGCCCAAAACCGAATCCATGAGGCCGAGTGCGCCATCCACAATGACTTCAACAATATTCTGAATCCTCCCGGGAACCATTTTAAGCCCGTGCCGCAATATTATTGCAAAAACAACCAACACAACGAAGGCGACGAGCGCGAGAAGTACCGAGTTGGTGACGGGGAAATTTCCGACATGAAAAATGTCTTCTGCGCGGAGAGAAATAGCCATAATGCCGAAAGTGTAACAGAAATCGGATCAAAAATCCAACTCATCTACGCTTTCCTCGATTTCCGATAATGATTCCTTTCATGATTCGCAAGGTTTGAGTGATTTCTTCTTTTGTCGTCGGCCGGCCCAAACTAAATCGGACACTCGACCGCGACCGCTCTTTCGGATATCCCATCGCTTCAATAACGTACGACGAAAGAGATGCCCGCGCGCGGCACGCCGAACCAGATGAAACCGCAAGGCCATGAAGATCAAATTTCGTAAGAAGGTCCTGCGCCTCGCGGCCGGGAAAATAGACGTTCAAAATGTTTGGGAGGGGCGCTAAACGCTTGGCGCTTGGCGCTTCGGCCGGAGAAACGCCGTTGATTTCGGCTTTGGGACATATTTTTTTAATTCCACACCATAGCTCATTGCGAAGATTTGCAATGTCCTTACTTGTTAACTTGTTTAAATTAACAAGTAGTTCCACGGCCTTCGCAAAACCGACGATTGCGGGAATATTTTCCGTGCCCGAACGGAGACCAAATTCCTGGCCGCCGCCAGTCAGAAGCGGGCCTAAAAATCCGTGATTTATGAATAATGATTCATGATTTAAGGGCGTTTTCTGTTTATTTCCTCCTGAATTCTGAATTCTGAATCCTGAATCTTTCAAATATAACGCTCCGGCACCTTTCGGCCCATAGATCTTATGTGACGAAAATGTCATGAGATCGACGCCGAGATCAGCAACGGAACAATCGAGAAACTGGAACGCCTGCGAAGCATCGGTATGAAAAAGCGGCATAGCGCCGGACTGCGAGCGAAAATCACTTATGATTTTCGCTATCGCCGCGACTTGCTGGATGGTCCCGATCTCGTTGTTCGCATACATAACGGAAACCAAAACCGTATTTTCGTCCAGGCTCGCCTCTAATTTTTTTAAATCAATCAGGCCGGTTTTATCGACCAGAAGATAAACAACGTCAATTCCCTCTTTTTCTAAATCTCGCGCCGTCTCAAGAACTGACTCGTGTTCAATAGAAGAAACGATGATGCGAGGGGTGGACAATCGGCGATTAGCGATCAGCGATCGGGCCACTACTCCCCGCAAGACAAGATTGTTTGCCTCCGTCGCGGACCCGGTAAAAATAATTTCTCTGAAATCCGCGCCGATCGATGCCGCAACAATTTCCCGCGATTTATCGAGCGCCGCCATCGCTTCCTGACCAAACGAATGGAGGGATCCCGCATTCCCGAACTTTTCCGAAAAGTATGGCCGCATCGCACGCAAAACCGCCGGATCGACTGGCGTCGTCGCAGCATAATCGAGATAAATCTTTTGAAGTAGTGCCATGTTTGTTATATCTTAGCCCAATATAGAGCTTTTTGCTCAAACAAAGAAAGCCGCTTCAGCATCGTGCTGAAGCGGATATTATCCCAAAAATACTTCCGGAGGGAGAGGCGGAAAGAGCGGTGGGAAAATAGTGATTTCCGTCTCTAGGTTTTGCCATATACCTTCGGTAAGACGGATGTAACCATATGCTCTCAGCTCCGGATGGTGCCCGTCGACATAAATAATATTTTTCTCAGAGATGTTTTTTTCAGGAACTTCAGAACGATGGACTGCCCCTTTTACGTCGTATCCCATCTCGCGGAAGCGAGACATTAAGCAGATCAAACTATTCTCATCCATAATAATCTCCTCGAATTATCTATGGTTGGTATAGTTCATCTGTTGGATTTTTAAAAGCCTGGCCTCGAAAATTTTACTTTCCAGATCTCCGTAATTTCCTCTCACCTTTGCATAAAATTCTTATTTCAGTGCACCGTACGTTAATCGAGTACATGCTCACCTAGTGCCCTCGCGAGGAATACTAACGTATTCCTCGTTTGGCACCTCAAATGAAAACGCACGATCTGTCGCGCGTTTTCATTTTCGGTGCACCGTACGTTAATCAGCTGGAACCTCATTGAAAATACCCTGAACGAATGGAATGAAGCTATTAGAGAATATCGCAGAGAGAATACGTATAAGAACACAGCGTGACGTATACGGAATGGATAAAAAAGTGTGTTTCTAGGTAATTGTTTCTCCGGTATCTTTTTCTTCCGATGACGGCTTATTTTTCTCGATTTCCCACTGATCCAAGACTATCTCTGCAAGGATATGATACTCATCTCTGATTCTGGTAAGTTCTTCGTCGCTTAAACCTTCCGCCTCCTTGCCAAGAATTTTCCGTACGTCGTCGATGGATAACATAGTTTTCTATATTACCCGACCCATAGGTGGGCGTACAGTTGGGGAAAACTGCAATCTTCAGTGACAATTGATAAAAGTGTGGTTTTGCCGGATAATTTCGATATATCTATGGCAAACAACGCCGCATTCATCGACAGCAATAATCTGTACCAGGCGATGCATACGCTTGGTTGGCGTCTTGATAATGGAAAATTCAGGAGATTTCTCAGAGAGAAATATGACATTCAAAAAGCGTATATGTGTATCGGCTATATACCGCAGAATCAGGCAATGTATACCAAGTTCCAACAACAGGATTATATTCTCGTATTCAAACCCGTCTTAACCCTGAAGGATGGCACGACCAAAGGTAACTGCGATGCTGATCTGGTACTCCGAGCCATGATCGAATATCCGAATTATGACAAGGCAGTTATCGTGAGTGGCGACGGCGATTATTACTCCCTCGTGGATTATCTGAAATCAAAAAACAAATTAGCTCAATTACTCATTCCTGACGAACGGAGATACTCAGCCTTGCTTAAAAAGGTAAATGATGAGCATCTGAAATACATTTCGTTTATCAGTTCCTTGCGAAAAAAACTCGAGTATCTGCCCTAAAAAAGAAAAGGGCCCCGGAAGGACGGAACCTTCAGGGAGCCTTTTCGTGGTGATACTCTGAAAGTATAGAGGATATCCAGTAAAAATGTCAATAAGCCAAAGACTCAAGCTTCTTATTGGAGCTCTACTTCAATCCTCATATCGATACCCTCATCATCAATCCTCTCGGTGCTGTTAAGCCATACTTTTTCAGGTACTACCTTATAGATTCGGCGGGGTCGGAGATCGAGAAATCGACTCACATCTCTGAGTGATTTCTTCTTTCTGGTATAGAGAAGGTAAATGGCTCGTGTCATCTCTTTAGGATCAGTAACTACGGAAGCGTGTCCTTGAATATATACTCCTTCGCCAGTACTTTCGGGTACGGTTGAATCGTAAATCACGAGAAACACGTTTGGATTTTCAGAAATGTTCTTGCTATGTTGTGTCTCGCGGGGCGATACCCAATAGAAAGTATAATTGTCTTTGTCGTAGGCAGAATACACCGGGCTGTTCCATGGTTTACCTTCCGGGGTAACACTCGCAATCGTGATATAGATTATTTTCTCAATAATCTCTTGGGCGCGTTTTGTTAGGTTTTCTTGCATGTAGCAGTTAAATGATTTTGATAGCCCCTTAGCCCATTGATACCTTTTTTTTTGGCTTTATTCTTCTTTCTTTCCTCTATGAACGAAGTGGCAAGAACCATCAACTCTAAGATCGGGGCTTTTTACTTACTTTCCTTTTTTTAATAGAATCACCCCCTGAGGGTGAGTACATACTCACCTGGTGCACCGTACGTTAATCAGCTGGAACCTCATCGAAAATGCCCTGAATGAATGGAATGAGGCTATAAGAGAATACCGCAGAGAAAATGAAGAGAATAGAGCTGCGTGACTCTCCTTGGCCTTAGTTTACGGCAAGGATGATTTAACAGGAAAGAGGGAAAAAGTCACCTAGACTGGTGACGGTTTAGGACATTCCTTTCTTAGTCGCTGGTAAAGTGCACCGCACGTCAACGAGGTTCGAAAAAATAGAAAATAACCACGAGTAAAATATAAAAAGGCACTTTCATTAAAGAGAGTGCCTTATATAATCCGAAACTATATATTCCGTCCAAGGTCAGTGTTGAACCCCCAATATTCACAGAGTCCCTCCATGATTTTAAATATTTTTATGACAAGCTTATTGCCGGGGTTACTATCCACTACATCCTTCGCTTCGAGGAGTAACGCTTTAATATTATCTAATCCCATTCCCTGGTAAGGCAAGGTAGGATCTATATCGTCAAAGTAAAATTTAAACTCATTAAATTTTACCCTCCTCTCTCTAACCTCTAACCAAACCTTCACATCGGCTACTACGGAGCCAATTATAGCCAGCACGACTACAACCTCCGCCCCTACCGTCATCCGAGTATAACAAAACCCTATTAGGTATAGTCCTAATAGGACGAACACAAAAAATAATATAAATTCTACGACTACTAGCCGGTTATAAACTGTCTTTTTCATCTTCCTATCTCCTTTAAATTAATTAAAAATTAGTTATTTTCACTCAAATCATAACCCGTGTTTCGATCTGGATGAAAATAACTAATCTCTCAAGGAGAAATTTCCGATATTCAGTTCTGAACGTTCTGGGTGTATTATACACCCATATAATAGATATGTCAATACCTCGTAATGGTTCAATAGCTTGGAATCCAAATCCTATCTGGTGGTAACGAAAGAGGAGCCTGTTGAGACCCCTCTTTCGTTCAATCAAGACCGTATTTATTAATTTTTCAGACTTTCCAGTGTTTTATGACGAAATAGTCATCTGGTGCCCTCGCGAGGAATTGAACCTCGATCGCCTCCTTCGGAGGGAGGCGTCCTATCCGTTGAACGACGAGGGCAGAATTAAAAATTTTCAATTTACAACGCTCAATTTTCAATGAATAGGATTTTGAAAATTGTAAATTGATAAATTGAAAATTCTTTCTCAGTGTACTATAAACGTTGCGATTTCGTAAATCACGGCGCAAAGAAAAATCACCGTGAGCACATCAAGCAGTATTTTCTCGCGCGCGGAAAGCTGGAGCGCCCGGCGGCCGACCGAGATGATGAGGATGTATTGCGTGCTTAAAAATATTCCGCCCGCGAGACTGACGATGACTAAAAAATCGGTAAATCCGAGCAGTACCACGGCAAGCGGAAGGAGAACGATAATGGCCCGGGAGATGAGGCTGTTCCATTTAAGATCTTTTTCGAGCGCTCCGCGGATTTCGCGGGAGATGGGGATTGAAACAATTCCTATAGCAAGAAGTCCGATAGCGGCGAGAATGTCTTTTTTCCAGATAGGCCAGCTGCCAATGCTTGAAATGGTGTTCGTCGTAACCTGCGGCACCGAACCTAATATTCCCAAGGCAAAGAGCCCGTAGAGCGTGGCGGCGAGGGTCGTGCCGATGATAAAAAGAGGAAGCGTATTTTGTTTCTTATTGCTTCCTTTTCTTATTTCGTAGACCTGTTCGACGCTCGTCCATCCCGCGAGCGAAAACAGTATCGCGCCGAAGGGAATGAAAATATTTTTTACATTCCAAAGAGGCATAACCGCGAACGCACGGAATGGATGTCCGGAAATAAAAATAAAAAAGATGGCGCAAAAAATGAGTCCTACACCGATCATTTCAAGGGTTGCTACGCGCCCTTCGCTCTTGAAAACGAGAACGGCAACGGCAAACCAAAAAATGATCAAAGCAAACGCGAACGGCAATCCGGGAAATATAATATGGAGAAACTGTTCTCCTAAGATGAGATAGCCCACAAAGCTGAGAAGGAGCCCAATCACAATAGCAAAAAAACCGATCCAAAAACCCGTATCCCCGAAATAGTTTCGGGTAAGGCCAAGAAGGCGCTCTTTTTCATAAACCGCTTCAAGCGTCCTTAGGTAAAGAATGTGCGCCAAAGACACCATCGCAACGAGGGCGATAAAATAACCGAGAGACAATAGCCATCCGGACTCCTGGATGACGTACGGCAACGCAAAAATGCCAGAGCCTATCGTTGCCGCCGTGACGATCCCGATGATTTCCAAAGATTTTTTCATAACCAAAACCTGCTTATTATTCTATTTTAACATCAAAAGGAGTATACTGACGGTAAGCCCGTTGGGGCGTTTTTGATGCAAAAACCCGCAAGACAAACAAGGGCTCGTAACTAAAACTCTATTTTTACGTTTTCCATGATAGACGGTGAGGAAAAATTGATACAAGACGCCGTCCAGGAGGGTGATTCCTCGGCTTTTGGCAAGCTCTATGACCACTATCAACCGATGATCTATCGGTTTGTGCTCGTTAAGGTGAGCCGTCGTGAGGAGGCCGAGGACATCGCCCACCAAGTTTTTCTTCAGGCGTGGCAGAATATTCGGACCTATCGCCATCGCGGCTATCCGTTTAGCAGCTGGCTTTATCGGATCGCCCGCAATCAGGTGATTGATTACTATCGTGCACGGAAGGACGATGCTCCGCTCGAAGCCGCCGACGCCGAAGGTATATTTCATCAAACTGATCAGCCCGATATGTCCCTGCAAATGGACATGGAACGGGTTATGTCGGCGATTCATCGCCTAAAACCAGACTATCAGGATGTTGTTATTTTCCGCTTTATTGAGGATCTCTCCATTCGGGAGACTGCGGACGCTATGCATAAGACCGAGGGTGCCGTGAAGCTAATACAACACCGCGCCATCGAGGAGCTCAAGAGAAAAATCCATGAATCTTCTTGAAACATTAAAAGAATTTAAAAAAATCCAACCGGATTCGGATTTCAGCGAAAATTCGCGCCGGGCGATTTTGGCCTGTACACTCAATGAACGGCTTTCGCCGCGCCGTTTTTTTGCGCGATCGCTCGCCGTCGCCGGGTCGCTCGTTATGGCAGGCGCCCTCATTTTCATTATCGCCGGCGGACTCTCGGCAACCGATCTCGCTCCCCAATTCTCAAGCATCGATCCAGCGGCCCTGCGCGCGGAAGCCCAGGCAATTGATACGCAGATCAGTCTCCTGAATGTGGACTATACCGAAATCGCAAGCACCGAGCCGGTAGCCATCGGATCAAAAAAATTAAATCAATTTGTAACCATAAAAAGCGCTTCCTCATCGATGGCTATTGGCGCCGCAAGCTCAACCCCGACATCAACCATGTCGGTCGATGAGATATTACAGGGACTATCCCAATAAAAGCTGTGTCTCCGGCCGCGTTTTTGCCCCTCGGCGGGGGCTCTTTTTTATTAGAAAATATCAAAAATGTGGTAAAATCAAGATATCATGAAAAAGAAATTTCTCATTGCACTCTCCATTGGACTAATGATGCCCATGTGGGTGCTGAACGTCCACGCGGACGCAACAACAACTGATGAAACTCAGGCTTCGGCTACAGCCGTCAGTACCACTTGCGGGATCACCGAGGACGACCTTGCAACAATTCAAGCGATACAGAATAATACCTCCCTAAGCTATCTCGACGAACTTCAACAAGAACTCTCCATCCGGAAAAGCTTGCTCTCAAAAACAATCCAGTGCGCCGAAGCAGACGCGATACAGGCAAAAGCAAACCTCGATGCCGCATCCGTTGACCCAGGCCTGGAGGGCCTGAGAAACCAATGGTCCGACCGGCTGAATGATGCCACTGCCTATTATGAACTCGAACTTCAAAAAGTTAATGGAGCTGGAATCAGCGGCACGGAATCGATTGCAAAAGAGGTACTGGCGTGGAGGGAGAATAACTATACGCCGCTCGCGGTAAATGTTTTAAATTTTATAACCTGGTCTGAAAACCAAACGCTTTTCACGACAGCTGAAAGCCGGTTGGCTCAGGTCAAAAACCTTATAACTTCGCCGCTCTTTTCTGAAAGCCCAGATGTCCAAAATGATTTTGAGGATGCCGCGGTCTCTTTAAGGTCCGCAGAAGATGAAAATACTTCCGCAAAAAACGCCTTCGCCCAGTCGCTTCCTCCAGACCAGACACTTTTGTTTATACAGCAGTCCCTGGATGCGCTTTCCTCAACCTATCAGCACTTCTTCGACGTCAGCACTCTCATCCAATCTCTTCTCCCTCATTAAATCTAGAACATATCTTAAAATATAATCTATAAAAAACACCCTCCTCACGAAGGTGTTTTTTTATAGAAAAGCTTTTCTATTAATTCTATAGCACTGCTTCTTTGAGAAGCTTGCCGGCTCGGAATTTCGGTTTTATAGAAGCCTTGATCTGAATCTTTTCGCCGGTCTTCGGGTTGCGTCCCTCGCGAGCCGCGCGCTTCGCAACACGGAATGTGCCGAATCCTGCAATGGCAACTTCTTCGCCGTGTCCCATGGTCTTAACAATTGTGTCAAAAACCGCATCAACCGCACGCTCTGTCGCAGCTTTCGTCTCAATGCCCGCCGCCTTCATGACGGCCTCAATCAATCCACGTTTATTCATGATAGTAAAAGTTATTTTTGTCCGACCTTTGAACCACGAAGTTCTTGATTATTATAGCAAAATCGCCTATTCAACACAATCAACCGGACCGGTTCTATGCCTTCGAAATGGGTTTAAGGACATAGAGATAAGATCCATCCAGAGGAGATTTAATAAGTGCTGGATTGGTTTCTTCCTGGAGCCCTATAAAAATATCTTCACCGATAATGCTTCGCACCGCATCGGAAAGATAACGGACATTGAAAAGCGCTTCGCCGGCGGCGCCCTTTATCTTTGCCGGAAGAAGATAGCTGTTTTCACCAAACGCCTGGTCGGCGGAAGCAACCTCGATGGCTTTTTTATTCGGATGCACCACCATTTTTAATTCGTTGTTTTTTTGCCCGAAGACAGCCGCGAGCTTGACGGCGTTTGAAAATTCTTCGCGGTTTACCGTGATTTCCGTCACAAAGTCAGACGGAATGATCGCGGCATAATCAGGAAAGTTCCCCTCACTAAGCCTCGATATGAGTTCAATATTTTCGGTCTTGAAAAGAACCTGATTGGCATCGCGATAAATCCGCACCGTATCTTCGCCGGTTATAATACGGAGAAGTTCCTGTGTGGTTCGTAGAGGGATAAGAATATGGAAAGGATCAGGAACCTTCGCGGTAAAAATATTTGCGGCAATGGTTTTTTCGGCAAGGCGAAAACCATCAGTCGAAACGAGTTTTAAAACCTCAAGGGAGAAATCAAAAAAGACACTATTTAGCTCCGGGCGGATATCGGAAAATTGCGAAGCAATAGACGCCTGTTGTATCGCTTCCCTCAGAAAAGCGCCCTTGATTTCGATATAGTGTCCGCGGTCCGCAATCTTCGGAGTGATCGGAAAATCATCCGCCGGCAGCCCTTGAAGTGTTGCATTATAATTGTCTGTTTTTATTTCAAGATTGTCGCCGCGGCTTTCAAAATTAAGCCGGTCACTCTGGAGGCTTCCAACTAAATTCGCCACGAGACTAGCAGGGACAGTAACCCTGCCGCTCTCAATAATTTTCCCCGACACAGCAGCAGTAATAGCAAACTCAAGATTTGTTGCGGCAATAGAAATCCCCCCGTCTCCAGCAGTAATGATAATATTTTTTAAAATAGGTAGGTTTATGTTCTCGCCCGCTGCGCGCTGGACGGCACCAATAGAGTCTTTTATATTTGAACGGATAGAAACAAATTTCATAATAAATAATATATAAGATTAAATTTATTGTTATTAGTTTTATTAAGGAGTGTGATGTGTGGATAATTATAAAAAATCCTTATTACGCCGCGCTATAAAAGAAAATGTGTTGTGTATTAACTCTTGAATATCATGTCGCGGATAGTTAATATCTTCTGGTTGAGTGCTGGATTCCTGTTGATTTCTTTATTTATTTTTTCATAGGCATGGATGGCTGTGGTGTGGTCCCTCCCCAGTTTTTCCCCAATATAGGGATAGGATAAGTCGGATATTTCACGGAGGAGATACATCGCAACCTGCCGCGGCTCGACAATTTCTTTTCTTCGATTGGGACTCGTCATGGTTTCTATGGAGACGTTATAAAACTCAGCAACCGTTTTTAGAATAACCAACTCATCAACGTGTTTCGAAAGATTCTGAACCGCCTTTTCAATGATTCCTTCCGCGGTTTTTACCGTGACCGCAATACCCTTTTGCTCTTCATAAAAAGTGAGCTTTTTTAGGACTCCTTCGAGCTCGCGGATATTCCGCTTCACGCGCCGCGCAACGAGATCGATGATAACGTCACTTAGCTGTCGCCTTGACTCCTGTAATTTACTATGAATAATGGCAACCCGCATTTCGTATTCGGGGTAAGCAATGTCTGCGACGAAACCACCCTCAAACCGTGACCGGAGACGTTCTTCAAGTATGGGAATCGCGCGCGGCGGGCGGTCGGACGAAATGATGATTTGCTTGTTATTTTCGTACAATGCGTTGAAGGTGTGGAAAAATTCCTCCTCGGTTTTTTCCTTGCCGCCGATGAACTGGATATCGTCGACGATGAGTACGTCGACATCCCGATATTTTTTCTTCATGCTTTCGATGCGGTCATTGCGCAGGCCCCAGACGATGTCACGCGTAAACTGTTCCGAAGGAACGTATTTCGGCCTGATCTTTTTTTTGTATTTTGCAACGATTTCGTTGCCGATCGCCTCAATGAGGTGAGTTTTTCCAAGGCCGACGCCGCCATAGATGAATAAGGGATTATACTTTCCTATTTTTTCAGTGATGGCGCTTGCTGCAGCGACGGCAAGTTCGTTCGACGGCCCGACCACAAACGAACTGAGTGTGTAGCGAGGATTAAGGTTTGTTTCGGGATCATTCTTGAATTCGAGTTCCATCCCCATTTCGGTCTCGGAGGGAATAAGGGTTTGTTTTTTACTGAACATCGCTTCTCCTCCCACGACAAACTCCACTTTTCTTATAGATTCGTCCCGGGCGCGGAGAATACTTAAAATATTCTTCTGATATTTCCCCTCGACCCATTCTTTCGCGAAGTTGTTCGGGAGCGCGACGTAAAAGACGCCGTCCTTTTTGTCGATCAGGCTGCTGTTCTTCATCCACATGGTGAAGTTTGCGCGCGAGAGTTGAACCTCCATTTCCCCGAGTGTTGATTGCCAAAGTTGGTCGAGTTCCATAGTGGGGATATTTTTTATAGTTCCATTATGGTCTCTTATTTTTTTGAAGTCAAAACATCGGATTCCCTATAACCTGTGCATAGCCTGTGGAAATCATGGCTCGCGATCGCCAAAAGAAATCGCGGGCAAGTTCTGGCTTTTTTAAAAAGAAGGTGGTACCATTCGCAGTATGTCGCGTACGTATAATCCTAAAAAGAAAAAGAGGAGCCGAACCCACGGTTTTTTGGCGCGGGCGGCAACAGCAACCGGCCGCCGCGTACTTTCTAAGCGAAGGGCTAAAGGCCGTAAAAAACTGACGGTTTAGTTTTCTGCTTATGGTTTCCCGAACATCGCGCCTCCCTTATGAAGAGTTTCGCGCGCGCGGCTATCGGGAGATGACGACGCCTTATTTTTCAATAAAGGCAAAGAGAAATTTTCGTAAGGAGGGCCGCTTCGGGATGATCGTCAGCGCCTCTTCTATAAAAAACGCCGTCCAGAGAAATTTTTGGCGGCGCCAGGCGAAGTCTGTTTTTCTTAAAATAGCGCCCTGCGGATTTGATATTTTTGTTATTTTAAGGCGTCCCGTCGCATCATCTCAGAGGGGCGCTTTTCGAAAAACACTTGGCGATACCATGATGTTTCTTATCTCAAATCTATGATCTATCTCTATCAGGCGATATTCTACCGGCCCATTCTTAATGTGCTCGTTTATTTTTACGAGACCGTCGCGGGCCATGACTTCGGTATCGCCATCATCCTGGTCACGCTTTTGATACGCCTCATTCTCTACCCCTTATTTCATAAAAGCGCGAAGCACCAGATGACGCTCCAGAGGCTTCAGCCGAAGATCAAGAAACTTCAGGAGCTTCATAAGGACGACAAGAAAAAACAGACCGAGGCGCTTATGGAACTTTATAAAGAACACGGCGTAAATCCGTTCCTGAGCATCATCCTTCTTGTGATACAGCTCCCGATCCTCATCTCGCTTTATCGCATTATTCTCTCGGGACTTGGAGCAGGAGGCATCGGAAGCGGACTTTATTCCTTTGTTCCTGCACCGAATACGATCAACGCTCTTTTTTTTGGAATTTTGAATCTAAAACAGAGAAGCATCATCCTGGTTCTTCTTGCCGCGATCTCGCAGTACTTCCAGTCGCGACTCGCAATTTATCGTTCTCCCGACGGCGGGACGCCGTCTCCGGCGGAACGAATGGCGCGGCAGATGGCGTTCATCGGACCGATTATCACGATCGTCATCTTTTATAACCTTCCCGCCGGCGTGGGATTATATTGGCTCGTGTCCTCCATCTTTTCCATTGTCCAGCAGCTTATCGTCAACAAACACCTGCGCGAGAAATACGGGGCATAGCGTTTTTAAGAGTTTCATTTTTCACGCGGAGATGTGCCTCTGCTTGATTTTTTGCTAAAAATCTGGAATAGTGCCAAGTATGGATATATGGGAATCGTTTGTTAAAAGCATCGTTGACCAGATGGGTTTTCGCGACTACCACCTTGAGATCGATCCCGAAGAGGGTCGGGGGTCGCTTTTTATTTACGAAGACAACGCTTTCGTAAGAGAAAATCTCGCGGCAATTGTTGATTCCATGAACCATATTATTCAGATGGTCGCCAAAAAAAATCAGGCGAAGACGTTTTTTTTGGACGTCAATAACTATCGCCGCGACCGAGAAAATATTATCGCCGAACTCGCCCGTGCCGCAGCGAAGAGAGTGTCCGCCACCAAGGAGCAGGTTTCTCTGCCAGCTATGAATTCCTATGAGCGGCGGTTAGTGCACGTCGAACTTGCCATCCATCCGGACGTGACCACGGAGAGCGTGGGAGCGGGGAAGGAACGGTACGTGACTATTAAGCCGATTGATACGAACAAGAAAACCGCCGAATAGCTCGGCGATTTTTATCGAAGTCAAACCCCGCAGTTTATCGTTCAGAGTTCGTCTTTAGAGCGCCAGGGCGTAGACTTTTTGGTCGTAGCGGTTAATGAAGAAAAGAATATTGTTGAACACCTTCATGTGCGCGGCATCGAGGTTTTGGTTAACGGCCGAGGATGAAAAGAGCTTCTTAAGCGAACCTGTGTTGGTATCGATGCTGTAGAAATCATCAGCGGTGAAATATATTTTCTGATCGTATTCGTCCGGAAGGCGGGCGATGGAAAACGTGTTTTGGTCCTCTGGCACGGCGCAATAAATAAAAGCAAACGGATTTGCTGTTCCTGAAGCTGTTGGGTCAGGCCCGAAAGTACATTTCAAGGGAAGCGTCGCAAAAGAAAGTGCTTGCTGGGTCCCTGTTGCGTATCGGTATGAAATCTGGCCTCCCGCATTGTTACCTCCCGCAGAAAAAGTCAGTGCGGAACCTGAAGCGTTCCACGAGCTTTCTGCTCCGAGGGCTTCATACGTGATTGATGAAAGCGTTTGAGAGGAGATATTAAACAACCAAATAGAGCCAGTTGTGTAAGCGCTCGGCCGGTCAGAGATGATAATGATATTTTTATTTGGCCACTGGAGAGACATATCTTCCATCGCAAGCGTTGTCACTGTTGCGGGCTTTGCGTTTACCGTTCCCGCATCGATGGTGGCCAAGGTTTCTGATCCGGTGTTTTTTGAAACAAGATATGCAACCTGATAATTCGTTGGCGACCACACGGGGCTTTGCATGCCGTTTGGAAGATGGCTCCATGCTTGGGTGGCGAGATCAAATACGCTGGTTTGGGTCGTAGTGCCGACGCGGTACGTTACCAGGGCCTTTTTCCCGTCGTAAGAAAATGAGGCATTGATGATGTTGCTTATGATCGAACTGCTCAGGATACTCGTTTTATTATTACTGATCGACTCAACGGTCCCGTCGGGCTTTATGAGCGCCACGGTATTTGCCGCGTTAACGAAGTAATCGAGCGTAGGATCGTTCGAGACGATGCCGAACTGCGAAGAAGAGGCATTCGCCCCGTTGGCATTGAACGCAGTAACCGTTGAGGTTTGGCTGCTGGATGGAAATTGTTGCGTTACTGCGTTAGGAAGGGATCCGGTCTGGCCCGTTTCTCCGGTGCTACTGCTGTTGTTTCCGCGGTAGACGAGTTGGTAGACGATGAAGGCCGCAACGGCGACGATCGCCAGAGCTATTAAAATGTACAAAAGAAATTTTGATTTCATGGACTCGTTTTAGTCTTTAAAGTAAAGTCGTTATGACATTACCAACTACCACTCGCTCCCCCGGTATTCGTATCGCCCCCTGTTGTATTTTGCGTTGGCGCCGCAATATTGACTGCCGACAGGGTGGGCAGGTTCAGGTTCACCAGGTTGGGATTGATGGTATAGAGGATGAGATAGGCTCCCGCAAGAAGGAGAAGCCCCAGGAGGGCGCTCTTG
>Ga0181520_10003547_pt1 | contig 27230 bp, 19 predicted proteins | sample PEATcosm2014_Bin_29_FD_132451 | JGI IMG/M metagenome (GOLD analysis project Ga0181520, IMG submission 132451) | Peatland microbial communities from MTU Mesocosm Facility, Houghton, MI, USA - PEATcosm2014_Bin02_30_metaG | ecosystem: Environmental > Terrestrial > Soil > Wetlands > Peat | place...
CAAAATGCGCCCGACTTGATCGTCGGCTATAATCTCGGCTATCGGGCCGGGTGGGACGGCACGACGGGCGTGATCACCGACCGCGTTTTCGACGACAACACGAAGGCGTGGAGCGGCGACCATTGCATGGACCCGCGCAAAGTGCCGGGCGTGCTGTTCACGAACTGGAAGACCGAGCGCGGCGATCCGTCGATCATGGACATCGCGCCGACGATTTTGGAACTGCTGGGCGTCGACGCGCCCGGCTACATGGACGGCCGATCGCTGTTGCGCAAACACGGACCGGAGACGGCGGAATGAGCGGCAAAAATCACATCCTGCGCAAGGGCCTGACCCGGCGCGGATTTCTCCAAGGCGTCGCCGGCGCGGCGGCGCTCGCGGCCGGCTGCGGCCGCACGCCGGATCCGACGCACGGCATGCGCACGCGCGACGGGGGCAAAGTGCTGATCGTCGCCTTCGACGGCCTGGACCCGGCGTTGGTCCGCCAATGGATGGCCGAGGGCCGGCTGCCGAACCTGACCAGGCTGAAAAAACAGGGCGGCTTCCGCGAATTGGGCACGAGCATCCCGCCCCAAAGCCCGGTGGCGTGGTCGAATTTCATCACCGGTATGGATTCGGGCGGCCACGGCATTTTCGATTTCATCCATCGCGATCCGGCCACCTACCTGCCGTACCTGTCGACCACCAAGGCCGAGACGCCGTCGAAATTCTGGCACGTCGGCCGCTACGTGCTGCCGCGCGACGGCGGCAAGATGGAACTGCTCCGGCGCGGCAAAGCGTTTTGGGAATTTCTCGCCGAGGCGAACATCCCCGCGACGATTTTCTGCGTGCCGAGCAATTTTCCGCCGGTCGAGGGGCCGTTCCGCACGCTCTCCGGCATGGGCACGCCGGACCTGCTGGGCGGCTACGGCAGCTTTTCGTATTTCGCCGAACAGCCGCCGCGGCCGAATCCGGACAAGGAAATCACCGGCGGCAAGGTGTTCGAGGTCGAGGTGATGCAGGGCGTCGTCGACGCCGTGCTGACCGGCCCGAAAAACACCTACATTAAAGTCAGCGAGGGCGCGCCGGCGCCGGACGCGCAGCAGCCGTTCCGCGTTTACGTCGATCGCGATTCCGACGCCGCGGTGCTCGAATTGAACGGCGAACGCACGGTGCTGAAGGTCGGCGAATGGTCCGACTGGCTCACGGTGCATTTCACGATGGTGCCGGGCGTCATCGCCGTGAACGGCATGGTGCGGTGCCTGCTGAAGAGCGTCGCGCCGGCGTTCGCGCTGTACGTCTCGCCGATTAACATCGATCCGCGCGACCCGGCGATGACGATCAGCACGCCGCCGACGTACTCGCGCGAGTTGGCCGACGCCCGCGGCGGGCCGTATTACACGCAGGGCATCCCCGAGGACACCAAGGCGCTGTCGTCGGGTATGATGAGCAACAAGGAATTTCTGGCGCAGGCGACGCGCGTGCTCGACGAACGCCTCGACCTGTACCGCTACGAGTTGGCGCGCTTCCGCGACGGCTGCCTGTTCTTCTATTTCTCGAGTTCCGACCAGCAGGCGCACACCTTCTGGCGAACGATGGACCACGACCACCCGGCGTATCGCGCCGACGTCGACGAAGCCTTTACGAACACCTTGCGCGACCTTTACACGCGGCTGGACGGCGCGCTGGGCGAAGCCATGGCGAAACTCGACGACAAGACGACGCTGCTGGTGATGTCCGACCACGGTTTCTCGCCGTATTATCAGTCGTTCCATTTGTCATCGTGGCTGCTCGAAAACGGCTACGTCAAACTGAAGGATCCGAGCGACCGCAAGTCGGAGTTCCTGGCGAACGTCAATTGGTTCGGCACGAAGGCGTACACGCTGGGCATCAACGGCCTGTATCTCAATCTCGCCGGCCGCGAGCGCTCGGGCGTGGTCGGCGCCGGCGACGCCGATCGCCTGCTCGACGAGATCTCGGCGCGGCTGCTCGACGTGCGCGATCCGGTCAACGATCGGCGCGTGATCAGCAAGGTCTACAAATCGTCGCAAGCGTATCACGGGCCCTACGCGAAGGACGCGCCGGATCTGATCATCGGCTACGCGCGCGGCTACCGCGCCAGTTGGGAAACGGCGCTGGGCAAGTTCCCGGCGGGGAGTCTGCTGCGGCCCAACGACGACGCGTGGAGCGGCGATCACTGCATGGCCGCCGAGGAAGTGCCGGGCGTGGTGTTCGCCAACCGGCCGATCAAGCTGGCCAATCCGGCGCTGACCGATTTGCCGGTGACGATCCTCGAACTGTTCGGCCTGCCGCGGCCGAAGGAAATGCAAGGCAAGAATATTTTGACCGGCGTGTGACGCCGGACGGAGTGAACAAGGAAAAAGGAAAAAGGGAAAAATACGGTCTGCGAACCGGGGCCTGCTTTTTTCCTTGTCAATTTTTCACTGCTTGAGGGAACGACGATGTTTGGTCCGAAGGTGAAACTCGACAAAGATCTGTACGAGCGCGTGAAGAAATTCGCGGCGATCGCCGGCTATTCGTCGATCGAGGAATTTGTGGGCCACGTTCTCGAAAAGGAACTGGCGGCGATCGGCGAAGGCGACAGCGAAGAAGACATCAAGAAGAAGTTGAAGGGCCTCGGCTACATTAGCTGACGATTCGATAACGAAACAAATCCCTCGGAACGCCGAGGGACGCTGGATTCCCGCCTTCGCGGGAACGACGAAACAAACCCGATGTTGACGATCGCGAACGCGTTGTGGGCGGTGTTCGGTTTGTGGCCGCGCTTATTCGGGCGGTGGCCGCAGGTCGGGTTGTTTTTGTTTGCGGTCGTCACGTCCGTAATGGCGCTGCTGGTGTGGAAATACGCCTCGAACCAGAAGGCGATTTCGCGCGCGAAGGACCGCATCAAGGCCAACTTCCTGGGCATGGCGCTCTTCATGGACAGCCTGTCGGTGCTGCTCGCGTCGATCGCCAAGACGTTCGGCTGGATCTTTGTCTATCTCGGTCGGCAGTTGATCCCCCTGGCGATCATGATGATCCCGATTCTGCCGTTGCTGGCGCAGGTCGATCATCTGTACAGTTTCTCACCGGTGGTCGCCGACCCGACCGGCAGGGACCGCGCCGCGGTCGTGCAGGTTGTCGCGACCGTCGACCCGAAAATAAATCTGACGCACACGCCCGCCGAACTGACGGCGTCCGGCGGCGTCGAACTGCTGACCAAGGCCGTGCGCATGCCGTACCCGCAAACGCCGTGGAGCGCCTGGGAAGAAAAGCCGGTGCTCGGTTGGTTCGCGCGGCTCGAACGGAAATTCGCGAGCGAGCCGGCGCCGGAGATTCACTGGCAGGTGCGCGGCGTCGCCCCGGGCCGCTTCGCCTTGACGGTGCGCGTCGGCGACGCGACCGCGACCAAGGAAGTGCTCGTCGCCACGGCGAAGGGCAAGGGCCGGCTGCGGCAGATCGCCCGCAAACGGCACGGCGGCGGGCTGAGCGACGGCCTGGAGTATCCGGGCGAGCCGGCGCTTACCGGCCCGATCAAGTCTATCGAGATCGTGTATCCGCGAAAAAAAGGTTGGTGGCATTGGGCGGTCATCTACTTTGTCGAGACCATCGTCGTGGCCTTCGCGCTCAAAGGGCCGATGAAAGTCGATTTTTGAAAGGCGTCAACGGGACTCGGGGTTCGGGATTCGGGACAGCGGCGCGCGCGACGCCTGTCGCCGTTAGGGATCAATGAACGGCTGCATCGATTTGCATACGCACACGTCCGCGTCCGACGGCACGTGCGCCCCGGCGGAATTGGTTGCGCTGGCGAAGCGCGCGGGCCTGAGCGCCGTGGCGATCACCGATCACGACACGATTGCCGGCGTGCCCGAAGCGCTCGCGGCCGGGCGCGAACTCGATTTCGAGGTCGTGCCGGGCGTCGAGTTGTCGGCCGATTTCCGCGGCCGAGCCATTCACATGGTCGGCCTGTTTCTCGACGCCGGCGACGCGAACCTGCGCGCCAAACTCGCCTGGGCGCAGGAGCAACGCGACGCACGCAACGCGAAAATGGTCGCGCGCTTCAACGAACTGGGCATTCCGCTGACGCTCGCCGAGGTCGAGGCCGAGGCCGGCGGCACGTTGCTCGGCCGGCCGCATTTCGCAGCGGCGATCATCAAGAAGGGCGCAGCCGCCTCGATGGAAGAGGCGTTCAAGATCTATCTCAGCCGCAACGGTAAGGCGTATTTGCCGAAGATTCGGTTCACGGCCGAGCAAGCGATCACCTTGGTTCGCGAAGTCGGCGGCGTGCCGGTGCTGGCGCATCCGATGCTGATCGGCTGGCCGCCGCTGACGCTCGACGACGCCGTCGCCGAACTGCGGCAGGCCGGCCTTCTCGGCATCGAGATTCTCTATTCCGAGCACAACCCGTCGCAGGTGCAGATTCTCTTCGATATCGCCCGCCGGCACGACCTCGCGCCGAGCGGCGGCAGCGACTTCCACGGCGCCAACAAAAACGGCATCGCGCTCGGCTGCGGCCGCGGCGATCTGGCCGTGCCATATCAATGGTTGCGCGATCTGGCCGCGCGGCGCGCCGGAAGCGGCCACCCGATTATCCCAAGCTCTTGACGCCGTTCGCGTTCGTCGCCTAACGTGTCGCCATGAAGCACAGCGTTTGGTTTCTGTTGTTGTTGCTGACGATGGCGTTGTTCGCCGTTGCCGTCGCGTGCGGCAGTTCCGGCGGCGGCAATAGCAGCGCCGGCGCCGCAACTAACGACGACGACAACGACGACAATGACGATGACAATGATGTTTCTCCGACCGACGACGACGACAACGACTCGACCATCACACCCGGTTTCGCCTACGTTGCGCATGGGACATTTACGATGGGCAGCCCGCCGGACGAACTGGGACGGTTTAGCAACGAGACGCAGCATCAGGTGACGCTGACGCACGACTTTGAAATCAGCGTTGACGACACGGTGCAGAGCCAATTCGCGACGCTGATGGGTTGGAACCCGAGCAATTTCACCGGTTGCGGCGGCGATTGTCCGGTGGAAAAGATCAATTGGTGGGATGCGCTAGCCTATGCAGACCAGCTTACGCTCGCGAAAGGTCAAACGCCTTGTTACGTTTTGGCGTCGGTGGTTTGCACGGACGGCGCCAACGCCGGCGCCGATTACATGGCGTGCGAAAATGCGAAGCATGGCGGAATTTCTTCGGCGAATTGGGGACTGCAAGGCGTGACGTCGGTCTACGACTGCACCGGCTACCGTTTGCCGACCGAGGCGGAGTGGGAGTACGCGATTCGCGCGGGCACAACGACGGCGTTTTACAGCGGTCCGATCACCCAATTATATTGCTCGCCGCGCGATCCCAATCTCGATCCGATCGCCTGGTACTGCGGCAACGACGGCACGACGACGATGGCGGTGGGCCAAAAACTGCCGAACGCGTGGGGCCTCTACGACATGAGCGGCAACGTCTGGCAGTGGATCTGGGATTGGTACGGACCGTATTCCGGCAACGTGGTCGACCCCGAGGGCCCGGCGTCGGGCAAGAGCCGGGTGCTTCGCGGCGGCGGTTGGAGCGACGGCGCCGAGTTCTGCCGGTCGGCGATGCGCGGCTATGACGACATCCCGGGAACTCGCGGCAACAATCTGGGATTCCGACTTGTGAGGTCGTTGCCGTAGGCGTTTGGTTCCTCTTTCTTGACCGCAAAATTATTCGTATCTACGTTTTTTTCACAATCGAAAAAGGGGGCTCAAATGCCGATCTCCGCGAAGCCGTACGGCGAGAAGAAGTGCGCCACGGCAAAGGGCAAGCGGATGGCCTATGTCGACGTCGGCCAGGGCGACGCGATCGTCTTCGCGCACGGCAACCCGCGTTAGCCGAAATCGACAGCCGCCGAAAATTGCATGGGGTCCTTGATTCGCTCGCGCGCTCGGGAGTACAAATGCCGACATCCGAAGGCGGATTTGATAGGTTATTCAAATGGGGAAATGCGCCGGAGAATTTGGATAGTTGAGATGCGGTGCATCAAACAATGGTTGAAAGTCCTGGTCTTGCTCGCGCTTCTGGCAGCGGCGGGCGTCGCGTGCCACCGCGCAAAGAGCGTGGTGGTGGACCCGGAGCACGTCAAACTGGAGCAAAAGGGCGCGACCGAAACGCTCAAGGCGACGTTCTTGGACCCCATCGGCCGGCCCGTCAGACCAAACAGCCCCGTGACGTGGCGTTCATCTGACGAAAACGTCGCGACGGTCGTATCCGGCGTGGTGACGGCGGCCGACACGGGCGTCGCGCAAATCACCGTCGCCAGCGGCGAGTTGGCGGCGAGCATGGAGGTCGTCGTTCGGGTTCCCGGCGCGATCGTCATCACGCCGCCTGAAGTGCACATAAGGGAACGCGAAAAAACAGTGCTCGACGTGAAACTGCTCGACACGGCCGGCAATGAAATTCGCCACAAGAAGCTCGACTGGCATGCAGAAGGCGGGATTGATGTCTCCGATATGAGTGGCGAATTGTCCGCCTCGAAAGCGGGCCCAGCCAGCGTGACCGTGCGTCTTGGAGATTTGAACGCAACGGTGCCTGTTGTCGTGACCGAGGGCGAGAAGATTGTCGTGAAGCACTGGTACAAACACTTCCCGCCGACGCCGGAGGAGGCGTTGCATTATTTTCATACGCAAACGGATTTCTGCTCGTGCAACGTGACGTGCCCGTTGGTTATTGCCGGGTCGCCGATCTGCCCCTCGCTCATTGAAGAAATCAAACGCCCGGACCGTCATCTACGGTCCGAAGAGATCGAAACGATCGGGTATTTGCGCTGTCGCGACGGTTTGCCTGCCCTGCGTACGATTCTTGAAAACGAAAGAGAACAGGAAGAATTCCGCAGCAGCGCCCTTCGAGCGATCTGGCTAATGGGCGGGCAACCAGCCGAATCGTTTTTGGCGTCACTGGCGAAACATCCCGGCCCCTACCGGAAGGCCGCTCAGGATTTGAAGAAGCAGAGCAACAAAGAGTACCGCAAGATTGAGGACGAGATAATGGGCTGCGGTCCCGAATAGCGCCGTCGCTGCGTCGCATTGCTTCGGCGGAACTCACGGACCGGTGTGAGGCGCGACGCGCGTTGGGCATAACGGAAACGGGGAGAATCTATATGAACGACAGCCGGCCGAGCCAGACCGCCGCGTGGGTCGCCGCTTGCCGCGGCCTTGCAGGATTGCTGCCGCCCGGCGAGCCGATTTGCGACGATCCGTGGGGCCTGCGGTTCGGCGGGCGCCCCGGCGAATTGCTTACGGCTCTTGCCCGCCGCAACGCGAAGCTGGCGTGGCGGCTGATTCGCCAGGCGCCGCCGATCGCGCTGAGCTTGTACTGGGTTCAACTCCGCACGCGCGCGCTCGACGAAATGCTGCTCCGCTTCGTGGCGGGAGGCGGGCGCCAAATCCTGATCCTCGGCGCGGGTTACGATTGCCGCGCGTTGCGCCTCGCCGATCGGCTGGCCGGCGCGACGGTTTTCGAGGTCGATCATCCGGCGACCCAAAAACGGAAGCGGGAGATTCTCGGCGCGACGGCGGCCGACGGCGACAAAGCGCAGTACGTTGCCTCGGATTTCGAAAGCGCGTCATTGCGCGGCCTCGCGGCGCAGTTGACGGCGTTGGGATTCGACCCGGCGCGCCCCACTTTTACGCTTTGGGAAGGCGTCACGATGTACCTGACCGAGGCGGCGGTGTCGGCAACGGTCGAGGCTGTGCGGGACCTCAGCGCGCGGGGATCGCAACTGGCGATCGAATACTATCAGCGCGCCTGTCTGGCGCGGCGCGGACGATTGGAAACGCTGCTCGGCCGCGTGGGGATTCAACGCCGCGAGCCGTTCACCTTCGGCTGGGATCCGCCGGCGCTGCCGGGTTGGCTGAATTCCCGCGGCTTCACGCTGTGCGCCGACGAAACCGAGGACATTATCGCCGCCCGGCATCTGCCGCCGGCCGGCTTGTCGGCGTTTCGCAAACTGCTCGGAGAATGGCGTTTTCACCTGGCGCTCGCGTCGCGCATCGCCGACGAAGCTCCTCGTCATTGACACACCGCGCCAAAGAGCCTTAAATCCGTTGTCTTTTCGATCACGACCGGAGGAACTGATGGCCGAGGGTTTGGGCGGCTGGCGCCGTTCGATTTATTGCGGCGAGTTGCGCGCGAAAAACGCGGGCGAGGTCCACACGCTGATGGGCTGGGTGCACCGCCGCCGCGATCTGGGCAACCTAATTTTCATCACGCTGCGCGACCGCGAGGGCCTGGCGCAGATCACGTTCAATCCGGAACTCGATCCGGCCCTGCACGAGAAGGCGAAGGCGTTGCGGCCCGAATTCGTGCTGGCGTTGAAGGGCCGCGTCGAGAAGCGGCCGGCCGGGCAGGACAACAAAGACATGCCGACCGGCGAGATCGAGATCGTCGCCGAAGATTTGAAGATTCTCAACGAAGCGCAGACGCCGCCGATCGCCATCGACGACGAAGCGCAGGCGAACGAGGACCTGCGCTTGAAGTGGCGCTTCCTCGATTTGCGGCGGCCGGCCTTGCAGAAGATCCTGTTTCTGCGCCACCGCACGTATCAGATCGTGCGCCAATACCTCAGCGGCAACGGCTTCATCGAGGTGGAAACGCCGGTGCTCGGCAAATCGACGCCCGAGGGCGCGCGCGATTATCTCGTGCCCAGCCGCGTGCATCCGGGCAAATTTTATGCGCTGCCGCAGAGCCCGCAGTTGTTCAAGCAACTGCTGATGATTTCCGGCTTCGACCGCTATTTCCAGATCGTCAAATGTTTCCGCGATGAAGACCAGCGCGCCGACCGGCAGCCGGAATTCACGCAGATCGACATCGAGACGAGCTTCCTTGGCCAGGACGAACTGCTGACGATCATGGAAGGCCTGATGGCGACGGTGCTCGACGTAGTGCTCGACGTCAAAGTCGCCTTGCCGCTCGAACGCGTGCCGTTCGCCGACGCGATGGCCCGTTACGGCTCGGACAAGCCGGACCGGCGGTTCGGCGTCGAAATCGCCGATCTGACCGCGATCGTGAACGAGAGCGAGTTCAGCGTCTTTCGCAACGCCATTGCGGCCGGCGGCTCGGTGCGCGGCATTTGCGCGCCGGGTTCGTTCAGCCGCAAGCAGTCGGACGAATTGGGCGAGTACGTCAAAGTCTACGGCGCCAAAGGCCTCGTCGCCTTGAAGATTCAGGGCGGCGCGCTGACCGGCGGCGCGGCGAAGTTCCTGCCGCCTGAGACGCAGCAGGCGGTGATTGCGAAGCTTGGCGGCAATGAGGGCGAGACGGTGTTCATCGTCGCCGACCACGACAAGGCCGTTCTCGATTCGCTCGGCGTGCTGCGGCTGAAGCTCGGCAAAGACCTCGGCCTGATCGACGAGAAGCGCCACGACCTCTATTACCTCGTCGATTTTCCGTTGCTGGAATGGAACGAGGCCGACCAGCGCTTTTACGCGATGCACCATCCGTTCACCAGCCCGAAGGACGAAGACCTGCCGCTGCTGGCGAGCGAGCCGGGCAAGGTGCGGGCGAACGCGTACGACATGGTGTGGAACGGCAACGAAATCGGCGGCGGTTCGATCCGCATCCATCGCGCCGAGGTGCAGAGCCGGATGTTTCGCGCGATCGGCATCGGCGCGCAGGAGGCGCGGGACAAATTCGGCTTCCTGCTCGACGCGCTCGCCTACGGCACGCCGCCGCACGGCGGCATCGCCTTCGGCCTGGACCGCATTGTCATGCTGCTGACCGGCGCGCCGTCGATCCGCGACGTCATCGCGTTTCCCAAGACGGCGCGGGCGGCCGACCTGATGACCGACGCGCCCAGCGCCGTGACCGACGCGCAACTGGCCGAACTGCACATCAAGCTGCGCGATTAGGGATACGAAGCAGGATCGCGATGATGGATTTTTTTTGACGGGGTCAACAGGATCAACCGGATTCGCAGAATAGATGGATGAAAGGCGGAGAAATGGCTCCCATTATTGATATTGCCGTCGCGGCGAAACACGTCGGCGAGACGGCGACGTTCCGCGGCTGGCTGTACAACAAGCGCAGTTCGGGCAAACTGCACTTCCTGCAGGTGCGCGACGGCACGGAGACGATCCAGTGCGTGATGTTCAAGGGCGATTTCGACGAGGAGACGTTCAAGCTCGCCGACCGCCTGCCGTACGAGTCGAGCCTGTCGGTCACGGGCGAATTGCGCGCCGACAAACGCAGCCCGCTCGGCGTCGAGATGGCGGTCAAGGAGTTCCGCGTGATCAGCGAGGCGACGCAGGAATTCCCGATCACGCTCAAAGATCACGGCGTCGATTTCCTGATGAACAACCGGCATTTGTGGCTGCGCAGCAGCCGCCAGCACGCGATCATCCGCGTCCGGCACACGATCGTGAAAGCGATCCGCGACTTCTTCGACGACCGCGGCTTCACGCTGGTCGACGCGCCGGTTTTCACGCCCAACGCCTGCGAAGGCACGTCGAATCTGTTCGCCACGGACTACTTCGGCGAGACAGCCTACCTGACCCAGAGCGGCCAGCTTTACATGGAGCCGGCGTGCCAGGCGTTTGGCCGCGTCTACTGCTTCGGCCCGACGTTCCGCGCCGAAAAATCCAAGACGCGCCGTCACCTGACCGAATTCTGGATGGTCGAGCCGGAAGTCGCTTTTATGGATATCAATGGCGATATGGAGTTGATGGAGGAATTCGTCGAATTCATCGTCGCCCGCGTGCTGGCGACGCGGCGGCCGGAACTGGTCGCGCTCGAACGCGATTTGAGCAAGCTGGAAAACATCAAGCGCCCGTTCCCGCGCCTGCACTACGATGAGGCGGTCGAGACGCTGAAGAAGGCGGGCCAGCCGTTCAATTGGGGCGACGACTTCGGCGGCGATGAGGAAACCGTGCTCGCGGCGAGTTTCGATCGGCCGGTGATGGTTCACCATTATCCGGCGGCGATCAAAGCGTTTTACATGAAAAAAGACGAGGCGCGGCCGGAGTTGGCGCTCGGCGTCGACATGCTCGCGCCCGAAGGCTACGGCGAGATCATCGGCGGCGGCCAGCGCGAGGACAACCTGGACAAACTGGTCGCCGCGATCAAAGCGCACGAGCTGCCGCCCGAATTCTTCGAGTGGTATCTCGACGTGCGCCGCTATGGCTCGGTGCCGCACGCCGGCTTCGGCCTCGGCGTCGAGCGCACCGTGTCGTGGATCTGCGGCCTCAAGCACGTGCGCGAGACGATTCCGTTCCCGCGGCTGATGGGCCGGCTGACGCCGTAAAATCGGCTGCCGACAAATGACGCATAGGTGGATCGAATAGCTTTTGCCAAAGCATGCACACCTTCCCGAACACGCGTCGATTGTTCTGTTTGCTTGACGGCGGGGGACGGGGCGCGTATCTGTAAAAACGAAGAACGCCGTTGCCGAACCTTCGATTGGGTTTGGAACAAACTGCGTATGGCGCGATTGGGGGGGACCAATGAGCGACAGCAAGGAAACACGTGAGCAACTCCTTCGCGAAAACGAAGAACTTCGTCGCCAGGTCGCAGCGCTCCAGACGAACCCCGCATTGCTGGCATCCGAGTTGCGGTACCGCCGTCTGTTCGAAACCGCAAAAGACGGGATCTTGATTCTCGATGCGGGGACCGGGCAGATTGTGGACGTCAATCCGTTCCTGACCAAGTTGACCGGTTACTCCCGCGAAGACTTCCTGAACAAACACCTCTGGGACATCGGTCCGTTCAAGGATCTGGCGGCCTCCCAGACCTCGTTCGAGGCGTTGCAGGCGAACGAGTACATCCGTTACGAGGATCTTCCGCTGGAGGCCCGCGACGGGCGGAAGATCACCGTCGAGTTCATCAGCAATGTGTATCAGGTCAGCGGCACGAAAGTGATCCAGTGCAATATCCGCGACATCACCGAGCGCAAGCAGGCGGAGACGGCGTTGCGGGACAGTGAAGAGCGATTTCGGCTCGCCGCGCAGATGGCCACCGATGTGATCTACGAGCGCGACATGCGCACCGGCCTCGCCGTGTATTACGGCGGCGACATCGACGGGATTCTGGGGTTCCCTCCGGGCGGCTTTCCGCGCGATCTGGAAGGCATCTCCGATCTGGTTCATCCGGACGACGCCACCGTCGTCGCCAAGGCGTTCATTGAGTATCAGGCGATCGGGAAACCCTATCGCGTCGAGCTCCGCGTCCGGCGCGCCGACGGCGGCTATAACACTTTCATTGACAAGGCCCGCCTCGTTTTCGACGAAAAGGGGTTGCCGCTGAAGTGGATCGGCGCCTGTACCGACATTTCCGAAAAGGTCAAAGCCGAGGCCGCCGTGCGGGAACACCAGAAAAAACTCCAGGAGCAAAACGAGCTATTGCAACAGCGATCGGCGGCCCTTCGCGAACTGGTCGAGCAACTGAAGACCGAGCAAAGAACGTTGGAGGCGAAGGTCCGGGCGAATATCGACCAGTTGATCCGGCCCGTGCTCCAGAACGCGAAAGAATCGTCACAGCTTACGAAAATCAAGGGTTTCCTGGAGATTATCGACGAGAATCTGCGCGGCATCACGTCGTCCTTCGGGACCGCAATCGAGAACGAGTGGGATTCGCTGAGCCGCCGCGAGGTCGAGGTGAGCCAATTGATCCGCGACGGCCTGTCATCCAAGCGAATCGCCGAACTGCTCGGCATCTCCTACCGCAGCGTCACGGCCCACCGACGGAACATTCGTCGGAAACTCGGGTTGAAGGCGCGGAAGATCAATCTGCCGACCTATCTCCGAAAATTCAAATAGGACGAGCGGCGGGAGGCGCCGCCTCGCGGTTGGCCGCGGGCGAGCGCGGGCTCGGAACGGCGCTTCATTCCCTAGGCATTCCGTAGGCATTTTTCGAGCATTACCGGCTGAGACCGAATGCCTTATATATGCCGCCGCACCGGATTTTCGAAGAAGGCCCGATGTGGCGGGCGATGGCGGCGCTGCGTTTCGGTTCAACCGATGAGAACATGAATGAAAGCGCGATCGCTTCGTTCCTGCGCGACGAGGAATTCTAGATGGAACCGATTCTAAATATCGTCATAGCCGCAGGTTTGTTGCTCGTGGTCCGGCTAATTGGCGAGCGCGGGCGCGTGCGCGCCGCCCACGAGGCGCGACCAAACGCGGCCGTTCACGGCGGCGAGGCCCAGAGCCGGCGGTTACGGTCACAACCTATACGTTCCTCAATGATCGGCCAGCGCCCCACCTCGGCTTCGTCCGCGCGGCGCCGGGGGATGGCGGAGCCGCTCGTGAGCCACGGGGGGACCACAACACCGTCCAGCCGGGAACGAACTACACCCTGGGAGACGTCGTGGTGACCATCGTGGACAACGCCAGCGCCAACTGCTTCGTCGAGGCCGGACAGACAAACGGAATCGTTTCCTTTGCTTGCACTGTCCTCTTGAACATGATTTAACTCTCCAAAGTTGGAGAATGTGGGTCAGGTTAGAGCGAGCAGCACCTGGGGGAGGATGAAAAGTGTTTGAGCGAGTTCAAGAACGTCGAACCGGAACCAAGCCGCCGAAGACAATGGCGTGCCCGGTATGCAAGGGCGTCTCGACGGTCCGCGTGTCGGCGTACGAGGCTAGAGCCTGGCACGATCGACTCAAGTCGGGCGAACCCGGCGCGGCCGCATGGGTGGTTCGGCCGTGTTGGGCGTGCGGCGGGGCGGGCCAAATACCCGTCGAACGGCGCAAGGCGAAGATCGGCCACTTCGACCGTTGACGGAAGCAGCCGGTTAGGCGCAGGGCGCCGGCCCCGGCGTGTTGACGCCTGTCGTCTTTCGGCCGCAGGCCCGCGGAAATATTCCCGATTCAGAACTGAGGGGTTGGCCGTTGAGGCAATCTTAGAATCGCCACAAGGTATTCAAGCACGCTATGCGACTGACAAAAAATATTCTTCTGAAGCAAGTGCCGACTGCGCGATTCGGGGTTCGTCGAGCGGCGACCCAGGGGCCTCCGCGATGCTATTGGCGGTGCAGATCCGGCGATGTCCCACAAAAAGCCGGTACGTCGTTTGACTTATTCCCGCTTGAGTTCTTTCGCCAAAATATCGCAAATTTGCCGCGAGGCCGTACCGTCGCCGTACGGGTTTTTCGCCTGGGCCATCGCGGCGTACGCGGCCGGATCGTCGAGCAGGCGCGACGCCTCGGCGACGATTTTTTCGGCGGAGGCGCCGACGAGTTTGACCGTGCCGGCGTCGACGCCCTCGGGGCGCTCCGTGGTTTCGCGCATCACGAGCACGGGTTTGCCGAGCGCGGGGGCTTCTTCCTGAATGCCGCCGGAATCGGTCAGCGCCAAATAGGCGCGCTTCAGCAAATGGACGAACGGCTCGTAATCGAGCGGCTCGATCAGGCGGACGTTCGGGATGCCCTGCAAGATCTCGCCGACCGGCCGGCGGACGTTCGGATTCAGGTGCACCGGATACAGCACGGTGTCCGCCGGGTAACGCCGCGCAATCTCGGCCAGGCCGCGGCAAAGGTCGCGGAACGGTTCCCCGAAACTTTCGCGCCGGTGGGCGGTCACGAGAATCAGACGGCCGGGAATCTCGGCGAGCGCGGGGTCGGCGAACCGATGCGGCCGATTCGCGACGTCGAGCAAGGCGTCGATGACGGTGTTGCCCGTGATCCAGATGCGATCCGGGGTGATGCCTTCGCGGAGCAGATTGTCGCGATTTGCCGCGGTCGGCGGGAAGTGCCACGCGGCGAGCACGGTCGTCAGGCGGCGGTTGATCTCTTCCGGAAACGGGGAGTACGGGTTGCCCGTGCGCAAACCGGCTTCGACGTGCGCTACGGGAATGCGCTGGCAGAAGGCGGACTCGGCAGCGGCGAAAGTCGTCGTGGTGTCGCCCTGGACGATCACGACATCCGGCTTCGCTTCTCGGAGAACAGCCGGAAGGTGAGCGAACACGCCAGCCAGAATGTCTTCGAGAGTCTGCCCCGCCTTCATCAGGTCGAGGTCGAAATCGGGTCGAACGGCAAACAAATTCAGCACTTGGTCGAGCATTTGTCGATGCTGCGCGGTGACGCAAACCAGCGGCGCGAAAGTCGGCCGGCGTTTCATCTCCAAAACCAGCGGCGCGAGTTTGATGGCCTCGGGGCGCGTGCCGAAGACAAACAAGGCGCGAATCATCGGTCCTCCGTCAGGTTATTTTACCAAGTCTTCCGGATGCAGAATCATACAACAAAATCACGCCGCGCGGCCAGAAATTCTCTGGGAGAGAGGCATGCATTTTTGCGCTTTACATCGGCCCCTGTTCTGGCTAACATCGCACGCAAATTCGGCAAGGTTTATTGCGCGGTAGTTGGGGCGGACGTTGGATTTTTGTTTCAATAACTCTATGATTTTGATGGCTTTTATTGTCGTCGCGGTCGTCACGGCGATTTCGTTGTTGATCCTGGCGCGGGACTTGCTCGTGTGGTTCGCGCGGCGATTCCGCAACACGCCGAAGGCGATTCCGCGTTTGCCGGACGATGAACCGCGGGACAAGAAGGAGGGAGATGGATGAAAGAATCGGAGAAGAGAAACACTGATCTCCGGGAAATGGCCGTGATCCTCGGGGTCGGAATCATGACGGCCATTGTCTTCGAAAGTCAGTTTGATGTGGTGCAAGTGCACAAATTAGCCTTCGTGCTCGCCTTGCCCGTCGCGTTTTTTGCCGTGGCCAAAGGTTTTCGTTACGGGGCCGTGGCGGCCATCATTGCCGGCGCGGTGTACGGATCGAAATTGTTGTACGACCAGATCTTCGTTGGGTCGGGCATCGGCGAGGGGCGGCTGCAAACCGAGTTATTCAACCTCGCATCGATCGTGGGCACAGGCTTTATCGTCGGCCTCATCACCGAATTTCTCTACCACCGGCAGTTGGAGCCGTTCAAAGAAGAAGCGACGATCGTCGAGACGTTCGTGCCGGATGAAGAAACCGGTTTGTACAACTTCAAGAGTTTTCGCTGGATGCTGCGCGGCGAGATGAAGCGCGTGAAACGCTACAATTCGCCGATGTCGATGGCGTTCCTGAAAATTAAGAACCTGGACGAATTCCAAAAACGCTACGATTATCAAAAAGAGGTGATGTTGTTCCGCGAGATCGGCCATTTCTTGCGGAGCATGCTGCGCGAGGCCGACTACGTCGGCAAATACAGCGACAACGAAATCGGCCTGGTGCTTCCGGAAACGGGACTGGCGGGCTGCAACGTCGTCTGCAACCGGATGCGCGAGAAGTTCGGCGAGATGCACGACCGGTTGAACAAGATGTGGGACGAGGCGACGCTCGACTTCGAATTCAGCCAGGCCAATTATCCGAAAGACGCGAGCAACCTCGAAGAACTGATCGATGTGCTGGATACGCGTTACGAGCCGATAAAATAATGCGATGAGGAAGGGTTAGGGTTTCGGTTTGTTCCGACGGCTTGTCTTACCTTTGGCCGGGTTCTTCCTGGCGGTGCTGATTGCCCTGTGGCTGCTGCCGTTAAAGGGGCTCCTGCAGGGCGGACAGACCGCGCTGATCATCTACGACGAGCCCAATCCGAAGCACGCCGACCTCGATCGCCTGGACGCGCTGATGCTGCGGCAACTGCTCGGCCATTTCGACCTCGCCGCGATCGACATGGTCAGCACCGGCGATTACAAGGCCAACCAGGTCAAGAAATACGACGTGGTGTTCTACGTCGGCACGAAGGAAGATCTCGCGCCCCCGACCTACCTGATCGACGACTTGTTTTTCCGCAAGGGCACGCTGGTCTGGATCGGCGCCAACCTCCAAAGCATGGACAAACGCCACAAACTTAGTTCCTACGGCCTGCAGTTGGTCGACGAAGCCGACACGCATGCGACCAATCGCGTCGAATACAAGGGCAAGTCGCTCTGGAAACTGGACACGCGAACGTACCAGGTCGACGTCGTCGGCCAACGCGACAAGGTGTTTGCCTGGGCGAAAGGCGTGCCTGGCGCCCCGTTGCCGTCCGGCCAGGCGCTGGTGGCCGGCCCCGAGGTGACCTACGCCGGCATGGAGAGGAAACCCGAAAACGCCGCCGCCGAAAGCTCGCCGCTGCCGCCGCTCGACGAGAAATTGATGCTGGGCGCGCCGCCGCCGCCGGCGCCGGCCGCGACCCCCGAACCCGCGCCGCGGGTCGCCGCGGAGACGCGGCTCCCGTGGATCGTGCAGGGCGGGCGTTTTTGGTACGTGGCCTCCGATCCGTTCTCCTATGCCGTCGAAGGCGGCGCGTATCTCGCCTTTTGCGATGTGCTGCACGACATCATGAAATCCGGCGTCAAAGAGGCGAAGCACCCCGGGTTCGTGCGTCTCGAAGACGTGCACGCGTTGCGCAACAGCGCGGACCTGATCGCCGCGGCGGATTATCTCCATTCGCGCCATATCCCGTTCGGCTTCACGTTGATTCCGGTCTACGTGAACCCGGCGACCAAACAAACGGTTTACCTGAGCAATTCGCCTGAATTCATCAAGACGATTCACGGGCTGGTGGCGCGGGGCGGCACGCCGATCGTGCACGGGTACACGCATCAAAGCACCGGCGAGACGGCCGTCGACTACGAATTTTGGGATGTGCACGGCGACCGCCCGCTCGCCAGCAACACGGAGTTCGCCGCCGAACGCGTGGTGCGGGCGCTGTCCGAGTGCTTCCTGGCCGACGTCTATCCGGTGGCCTGGACGACGCCGCATTACGCCGCGGGCCAGATCGATTTCGAGGCGATTCGCGGCTACTTCACGACGGTCATGGAGCGCCGGCAGCCGATCGACCGTTTGGGAACGGATCAGTTCTTCCCCTACATCATCAAGCGCGACATGCACCAGCAAATCATCCTGCCGGAAAACCTCGGCTATGTGCAGCCGGCGGTCGGCCGCGATCCAAAAGCCATCTTGCAAGATGCGGACAACAGCCTCGTCGTTCGCGACGGCTGGGGCAGTTTCTTTTTCCACACCTTTCTCGATTTGAAGTTGCTCCAGGAAATCGTCGACGGCATGGACAAACTCGGCTACACGTGGGTGAGCCTGACCGAACTCAACAACAAGGCCCGCACCGACGACACCGTGGCGCTGACCGGCTCCGGCGAAGTGAAGTTGACCCTGAAAAGCCAGTACCTCGACACGTTCACCCTCGACGAGGGCGGCGAAAAACAATCCGAGACCTTTTCGTTCCGGCCCGTGACCGGCAACGTCGATCTGTTCGCCTCGGCGCACAAAGGCGAGGTCCAGGTGTACCAGGGCGTGTATGCGGCGCCGCCGTTGACGTTCGCCAACCTGCGCAAATTCCGGCCGACGATCTCGGGCGTCACGAGTCCCGTGGCGATTTTCCTGTTGTTCGTCGGCCTGGCGATTCTATTCGTGTTCCTGACGATCTGGATTTTCCTGTTGACGCGCAAAGCCGGCAATGAGTTCCGCAACGTGTTGCGCAGCCGCGGGAGAGGGCAAGGCTAGTGCCGTACACCAGCGTCTATATCGATCTGCTCTTCCTCGCCTCGGCGATCGGCATTTGGCTGTTCCTGTTGTTCAACGTCATCCTGACGTTCTTCGCCTTCCTGCATAGCCTGTCCAGCGAAAAGGAACGGCAGCGGCTGTTCCAAGAGCCCTTCCCGTTCCCGTTTGTCTCGATTTTGATTCCCGCGCACAACGAGGGCGTCGTGATTCGCCGCACCATCGAATCGATGCTGGCCTTCAACTACCCGCGCGAACGTCTCGAGGTGATCATCGTCAACGACGGCTCCACGGACGACACGGCGGAAATTGTCGAGAGCTACGCCGAGCGGTACCGCAACGTCAAATTGGTGAACATCCCGCAGGGCGAGGGCGGCCGCGGCAAGAGCCGCGCGCTGAACGTCGGCCTCGAGCACGCAATGGGCGACGTCATCAGCGTTTTCGACGCCGACAACCGCCCGGAGCCGAACTCGCTGCGCTACCTGGTCGCCAACCTGGTCAACGACCCCAAACTGGGCGCCGTGCTGGGCAAGGTGCGCACGATCAACGCCAAGCAAAACCTGCTGACCCGCTTCATCAACATCGAATTCATTTCGTTCCAATGGATCATCCAGGGCGGCCGCTACAAGATCTTCAACCTCGCGACGCTGCCCGGCACCAACTACGTCATTTGGCGGAAGGTGCTGGAAAAGGCCGGCCGCTTCGACGAGGAAGCGATTGCCGAAGACGCAGAACTCTCCATTCGCCTCTACGAAATGGGCTACCGCATCAAGTTCATCCCGTATGCTGTCACGTGGGAGCAGGAGCCGCAGCAGTTGAAGGTGTTCCTGCGCCAACGCACGCGCTGGGCGCAAGGGATGCACTACATCATTCGCAAATTCATGCGCATTGCGTTCCAGATGAAGAACCGGCGCATCATGGTCGACCTGTTCTACATGTTCAGCCTTTACTACATGTTTTTCGTGGCGCTCATCCTCTCGGACGCCATCGCCGTCCTGTCGCTCGTGGGCGTCGTCAAACTGGGGCTGGTCGGACCGTTCAGCTTCATCTGGTTCCTGGCGGGGATGCTGTTTTTCATGGAACTGCTGATCGCGGTCAGCATCGAGGAGGAAGAGAGCTTCACCAACATTGTGCTGGCGGGGCTGATGTATGTCACGTATTGCCAATTGTGGATCGTCGTCATCTTCCGCGCCGCCTACATGCAGTTCATGCAGAATCGGCGCGGCCAGCGAACGGTGTGGGAAAAAACGATTCGGTATCGGTTACGGCGTAAGACCGAGGAATCGGGCGTCAGCCGCGATCGCATGCGCGAAATGCGCGACGAGGATCAATAGATGCGCGGCGGACGGGCGATCGTCGGGTTGGTGGTCGTAGCCGTCGTGGGGGCGAGCAGCTTGGTGGCGTATCCAGCGACCGTGACGCCGGACAAGGCGGAAAAGCTGGCGAAGAAATTCGTCGAGGAAAAGATGCGCCTGCCCAGCGGCGGCATCCTCACCAACGGCAAGGTGCGCCGCCTGTTGTTGTTCCCCACCTTCGACCCGGCCGATCTGCAGGCCTCGGGCGTCCTTTCCGAAACCGCCGGCTTGGCGATGCAATACGCCGTGGCGGCCGACGACCGCGCGCTGTTCGACGGCCAACTGGAATTCGCGCGCCACAAGCTCACCGGCCCCTACGGGCTCTTTTACTGGAAAATCAGCCACGACGCGGAGATGGCGGCCAGTTCCTCCGCCTGCATCGACGACCTGCGCATCATCGGCGCGGCGTTGGCGGCGGCCGACAAATGGCGGCAGCCAACGTACGCCGCGTTCGCGGTGGATATCGCCGACAACGTGCGCAAGTACACGGTCGTCGACCACGTCCTGCGCGATTTCTTGAACTGGCGCGACTATGGCGAACCGGTCAAGGCCGACACGCTGCAGCTCTCGTATATCGAGACCGCTGTCTTGCGGGCGCTCGCCAAACGCGATGCGGATTGGCAGCCGATTCTGCAGCGCAGCGGCGACGTCCTGCTCAAAGGCCGTCGCCCGAGCGGCTTGTTCTTCGAACAATACGATTTCGCCGCCGGCCAATACCAGGGCGAACGCCAGAACATGATCAACCAGCTTTACTGCGCGCTGTTCGCCGCGGAAATCGAGAAGGACGAACATCCGTTCGCCGGCTGGCTGCGCCGCCGCTTCGCCGCCGATGGCGTGTTGTACGCGCAGTACGACAGCCAGAGCGGCGAGCCGACCGGCATGTTCGAATCGACCAGCGTCTACGCGTTGGCCTCGCGGTACGCCTATCGCATCGGCGATGCGACGATGGGCGACGCGCTGATCAAGAAGTTGCTCGAGTTTCAAAACCTCAACCCGCTGTCGCCGATGTACGGCAGTTTCAGCGACGATGAGGTGTACAGTTTCGACAATCTGGAGGCGCTGATTGCGTTGCGTTCGTACAACGAGCGGCGGCGGTAGCGCTTTCTTGAATTGAGGCCGCGCCGCTTCGGGCGAATCCGGCGTCGGCTGTCGCGTTTGGGGAGTGGGCGATGAAAAAACGAAAGTTCCTGTGGGCCGCACTGCTGGGATGCCTGGCGGTTGGCTGGGCCGGAGCCGCCTGGGCGGGCCCCTATGAAGAGGGAATGTCCCTCTTCAATTCGGGCAATTACCAGACGGCGGCGCAGCGATTCCGTACGGCGGTCGAAGAAAATCCCGCCAACGTCGAGGCGATGAAACGTCTCGGCGATTGCTATTTCAACATCTACTCCGAGGCCCATCCCGACTACGGCAAGATCGCCATCGAAGCCTACTCGAAAGCGCTGGAAATCGACCCGAAAGACGGCGTCACCCGTCTGCACCTCGCCCAAATTTATTCGTGGACCAACGACACCGACGACGCGATCAAGCAGCTGCAAACCCTTTTGGCCAACGAACCGGAAAACACGTTGGCGATGGTCGAACTGGCCGAAATCTATTCGTGGAAACCGGACACCTACAAACAGGCGCTCGAGCAGTGCGAGGCCGTCGTCAAAAAAGAGCCGAAAAACAAGCGGGCGCATATGATCGCCGGCCGCGTTTATTCGTGGCTCGGCGAGCATCCGCAATCGCTGCAACATTACTCGGCCGCGCTGGATGTCGACCCCAACGACAACAAACTCCGCTTGGAATACGCCAACGAACTGTCGATGGCCGGCAAGTACAACGAGGCCATCGAGCAATTCAATTATCTGACCAGCCGGCACGAAACGGCCGACCAAAGCCTCGTCGGCCTGGCGCAAGCATATTACAACAGCCGGCGCTACGCCGACGCGATGGCCGTCGTCGAGATTGTCCTGAAACGCGAGCCGAAGAACGGCTACGCCTGGCGGCTCAAAGGGCTCATCCTGCACGACCAGCGCCGCTATGTGGAGGCCGCCGACGCCTTCAAGAAAGCGCTCGAAATCAATCCGGACGACATCGAGGCCAAGCTTTTGCTGGCCGAAACATACGCCGTAACGGAGGCCACGTACCCCGAAGCCGTCGCCGCGTATCGCGACGTGCTGCGCAGCCAGCCCGACAACGCCAAAGTGCTGACCGATCTGGCGCGGATCTACGGCGAATCGAACAATTTCCCGTTGGCGATCGAGCAGTACCGGCTGATCCTGGCGAAAGACCCCGACAACTTCGAAACGCGCACCGCGCTGGTGCGGACGCTGATCAAGGCCAAAAGCTACGAGGAGGCGGTCCGCGAGGCCCGCGCGTTGATGCAGAAGTCGCCCGACAAGATCGAGGCCAAGGTGCTGTTCGGCGAAACCCTGCTCGAAGCGGGGCGGTTCGAAGACGCCTTGGCGGTCTATGAAGACGCGGTGAAGGCGAAGCCCCAATATTTGCCGGCGGCCGTCGGCCTGGGCTGGGCGCACCACGCGTACAGCATGGACCGCATCGCGCAGGGCCAGAAACTTCAGGAGACCATCAAGAAACAAACGTTCGGCATCATCGACCGGATTCATTATCTCTGGGTCGAAGCGAGCGAAACCTGGCACTTCAACCGCGCCGTCACCGTTTTGACCGAGGCGGCGACGAAATTTCCCGATGCGACCGAGCCGCACCTGAAGCTCGCGGAAGTCTATGCGCAGCACAAGGCGTACAAGAGTTCCATCGAGAGCTACGAAAAAGCGCTGCAAATCGACCCGCGGAGCGTGCCGGCGTACCTCGGCATGGCCTGGGTCTACGCCCAGATGGGCAACAGCCAGAAATCGATCGACGCGATCCGCCGCGCAGCCCAGATCGAGCCGACGAACGCCGACGTGTTGGGCAGTCTGGGCGACGCCTACGCCTACCAACAGGACGTCTCGCAGGCGATCGAAGCGCTCGAAAAGGCGGTGACGATGAAGTTCACCGACCTGGAACTTCACCGACGACTGGCCAATTTGTATGCACAAAACCGCAAGTATTACGACAAGGCGATTCGCGAATGCCAGTTCATCCTGGAGCACGACGCCGCCGATGACGACACGCGGCGGCTCCTGGCGCGCGTGTATTCATGGAAGGAGCAGTACGACGATTCGGTCAAGGTTTACGAGGAACTGGTCGCCCGGCGCCCGCAGGACCAGGATCTCTATCTCGAAATGATGAAGACGAAGATGTACTCCGGCAAATCCGACGAGGTGATCGCCGAGTTGCGGGTACTGTTGACCAAAGAGCCCGACAACGTCAACGCGCGGTTGGCGCTGGGCAACGCCTACGAGGCGCACAGCGATCTCGAACTAGCGGACAAGGAGTTCACGACGGTCCTCAAGACCGATCCGAAGAACGGCAACGCGCACCTCGGCTTGGCGACGGTGTACCGGGAGAAGGAGCAGTTCGACCACGCGGTCGTCGAATATCGCGAGGTCCTGGCCACGAACCCCGACTCGGCGGAGGCGTACTACGGCCTGGGCGTGATCGACCGCCGCGCCGGCCACTACGAGCGCGCCATTGCGATGCAAAAAAAGGTGCTCGAACTCGATTCGAGCAACCTCAACGCGTTCGCCGAGTTGTCGTACAACCACTACCTGTTGGCGCGGCGCTACGTGGCGACCACGGGTCAGTACCAGCGCGCCTGGTGGCTGCTGAGCAACAATTGGGGCGACATCTACGGCGTGTGGGGGGAATATCCGGCGAGCGTCGAGCAGATGCGCGCCATTTTGCTGGACGACCCCGGCAATTGCGACCTGCGTTATCTCCTGGCGCAAGAGTTGCAAAATCACAATCGCAACAAAGAAGCGGTCGCCGAATTCCGCAAACTGCTGTCGTATTGCCCGAACCACATCGGGGCCCGCGTCGCGCTGGCGGACATCTTCTCCTACAGCCCATCCACGTACGCCTGGGCCGTGACGGAGACGCTCGAAATCGTCAAACGCGAGCCCGACAACTACGATGCGCATCTGCGGCTCGCCCGACTCTATTCCTGGTCGTTGCAGTACACGGCCTCGATCAACCAATATCTGTGGTGCCTCAAGATTCACCCGGACGCGGTCGACGTACGGCAGGAATTGGCGCAAACCCTCTCGTACTCCAAGATGTACAAAGAATCGCTTACGCAATACGAGATCGTCCTCGCCCAGGATCCGTCGCGCAACGACGTGCGCATCGAGATGGCCAAGGTCTTCTCCTACGAAAACCGCAACGATGAAGCGATTCGCCAGTATGAGGTCATTCTCCAGCGCGACCCGAACAACTTCGAGGCCAGCTTCGCGCTCGCCAACCTCTACAGTTGGGACCGCCGTTACTATCACCGCGCGATCGATCTGTATCGCAAACTGTTCCTCAAGTATCCGAAGAACGTCGAATCCCGGATGGAATACGGGCGGCTGCTGTACGAGCGCGGCGAGTTCAAGGACGCGGAAGAGGCCTACCGCAACGCGGTCGAACTCGAGCCCGACAACGCCGACGCCCACCTGATGCTCGGCCGCATCTATGTGGCCAAACACCAATCGGACAAAGCCGTCGACGAATTCAACCAGGTGTTGCAGGTTCGACCGAACGATGTCGACGCGCACTATTATCTGACTTCGATCTACTCCAGCGACGAGAAGACCTGGCCGCAAGCGATCGACCACGGCTTGGCCGTGCTCGCCATCGAGCCCAACAACGACGAAGTCCGCGAGTTGGTCGCGCGCGTCTACGCCTCGATGGACGACCACGCCAAGGCGGCGAAACATTACGCCGTGCTTGTGGAGAACAATCCGAACGACGACGAACTCCGCTATCAATACGCGCTCAGCCTTTCCTACGCCGAAGACTACAGCGAGGCGGTCGAGCAATTCCAGAAATTGGCGCTAAAGAAGCCGGAAGACGTGCCGATCCGCCTGGAAATGGGCTTGGCGATGTCCGCCCTTGGCCAATACACCGACGCCATCGTCAACCTCGAATTCGCCGTCGGCCGCGACCCGTGGAACGTGCGGGCGCGCAAAGGCTTGGCCAACTCGTACAAGAACGCCAGCAAGGTCGACGCGGCGATCAACCAGTACAAACGCATTCTCGTGATCGACCCGAACGACAAGGAAGCGCGCGAGTTTCTCAAACTTTACGGAATCGAATACAACGACGTGGCGTTTCTCGATCAATGGTTCAACTCTCCGGGCAAGACGATGCTCGCCGGAGGCCCGCCGACGGGGCCGCCCGGCGTGGACGACGCGGAGGTGCGATACCGTTTGCGCCTCGCGGATGAGTTGGCGCGCCACTCGCGCTACAAGCAGGCGCGCTACGTCTACGAGGATCTTGTCCGAAAGGATCCGGCCAATCTCTACTACCGCCTGGCCCTGGCGAACATCTACATTCAGTCGGGGATGTACGCCAGCGCCAGGCTGCAGTTTCAGGTGGTGCTGCGGCTCGATCCGGACAACGCCGAGGCCAAAACGGGCCTCGCGGAAGTCGCCTGGCTCTCCGCGCCGCGCCTCGCGACAACGGCCGAGTTTGACGACATTCATCGGTTCTCCCGCACAAACACCATGCTGGCCTTGGGCAGCCGGTTCACCTATCTCTTCGGCGATGGCGGCGAAGCGTTTGGTGAGTTGGTTGCGGCCCGGCACGCCGAGCAGCACGAAGTGCACATCGATCGGCTCTCCCCGCGCGTCGGCGCGGCGTACGATGTGTTCGGCGAAGTGACCCTCCGCGGCGAATACGCGCCCAACATCTACTCGCGCCTGCCGACGACGCACAACTGGTTGGGGTCGGTCACGACCGACATCTACGATTACGTCGGCCTCGAAGGTTATTACGACCGCACCGACGTGCGCCAGACGATTCTGGCGATGGAGCAGCACGTCGCCTCCACGGACCTGGGCGGCGTGCTGCGCGTCTCGCCGCTGGCGGAACTCAATCTGCGCGGCGAATATCGGCACAGTTGGCTTGGCGGCGGCTCGCTCGTCCGGCCGAATCAATCCGACCTGGCCAGCGGCGCCGCCGCGTACACGTTTTTCAAGGGTCCGTATTTTACACCCGGCTACGTGTACACTTGGCAGATCTTCGACGATGAAACGCCGAACGTCCTCGGCGTTTACTTCGCGCCGCGCCGCTTCCAGAGCCACGGCTTGACGTTCGACGTACGCGACCAGGTCGGCCAGAGTCTCGTGTGGGACGTCGGCGTGTCGCCCGCCTACAACATTCTCGGCAGCGATATTCAAAAGACGCAAACGGAATGGACGTTGAGCGCCTACGGCGGCGTCGATTGGCTGATCACGCTCAACCACCGGCTCGCCGCGCAGGTCAGCGGCGGCGCCGACGTCAGCACCAACACGTTTTACGAATACTCGCTGGTGCTCACCTACACGTACATCTTCGGGAAGTTCAAAGGCGAGTGGCTGCAGCAGCGCGCGACGGAAACGGAACCGTAACGAGCCGGCGAAGTTCGCTGCCTACGGCGCCGAATCGCCCGACAAGAATTCATAGATTTCGTGGAAAAACGAAAAATCCAGCCGACGCCGAAAAGTTATTGAACCGTGGATGTTTCTCGCCGGCGGCGTGACGTCGCAGTTATTGTCATTGTCAATAAAATAGGAATTGCGCGCGGCCGTCGCTAATTAGATATCTAATTCACGGAAAAAGTCGCGGCCCGGCAATTTTTCACTTGCCCCGATCGTCCAGACCGTGCTATTGTTGCGAAGTCGGGCGCGCTTTCATGTGGGGATTTGCGGAGGCTCCCTCTTACATGAAACGCGCATCCTGGTTAATCCTCTTTGGGCTATCGCTCGTCTTTCTCCTGGCGAATCTTGTCGGCTGCGACGCGCCGGGCGTCGCCGCCTCGGCGGCCGCGGCGAACGGCGACCGCGTCGAGGCGGTGGACGTCGTCGTTGTGCCGCCCGCGGCGGCGGACGGCATCTCCTTGGCGGCCGACATGTCGGCCGATTCTTTCGCCGCCGTGTCGACTCACACCCGCAGATGCGACGCGGAGACGTGCCCCGACGGTTGCTGCAACGCCGATGGCCAATGTGAAACCTCGGCCAACAAAAGCTGCGGCCGTCACGGCGTCGAGTGCGTCGCTTGCGTCTTCGGGACGCAGTGCATCTGGGGTCAGTGCGAGAAGTTCTGCAACTCCGACGATTGCAAGACCGGCTGCTGCAACGGCACGACCTGCGAAAAGGGCGACACGGTCGCTTTGTGCGGCGCGGCCGGCAACGTTTGTGAGGCGTGCGCCGCCGGGCAGGCGTGCGTGAACGGCGCCTGCGTCAGCGCCGGCGATGACGACGACAACGACGACGACAACGACAACGACGACAACGACGACAACGACGACAACGACGACAACGACAACGACGACAACGACGACAACGACAACGACGACAACGACGACAACGACAACGAC
>Ga0181520_10003549_pt1 | contig 27225 bp, 40 predicted proteins | sample PEATcosm2014_Bin_29_FD_132451 | JGI IMG/M metagenome (GOLD analysis project Ga0181520, IMG submission 132451) | Peatland microbial communities from MTU Mesocosm Facility, Houghton, MI, USA - PEATcosm2014_Bin02_30_metaG | ecosystem: Environmental > Terrestrial > Soil > Wetlands > Peat | place...
CCGGCGCGCCGGCGCGTCTCTCGTCTCCGTCACCACCAACCCCGGAGCCGCCGCCGGAACCACCCGCATTACCTTCACGGACAATGGCTCCGGCATCGACGACTTCAACAAACTGCTCTACCTGGGCGAATCGGGCTGGGATGAGGCGGTCGAGCGCGCCGAGGATCCGGCCGGTATGGGCCTCTTCGCGCTCCTGCATAGCGGGGTTACGGTGAGCAGCCGCGGCAAGACTGCGACCATCACCACCGAGGCTTTCTTGGGCAAGGAACCGGTACAGGTCCGCGACCAGGACACTCCAGACCCCGAAACGGGAACAACTCTGACCTTCATTCGCGAGGAGACAGAGCCGGGTATCAAAGAAGCCCTCCAGCGCGTCGTGCGTTACGGCCCCGTAGACGTTCTATTCAATGGAGTCGTGCTGGGACGGCAGGACTTCCTCGCCGGCGCCGCGTACATCAAGGAAGTGGACGGCGTGCGCATCGGCGTCTTTCTCGGTGATTCCGCGCCATGGGAGACGGTGAATTTTCACGGCAACGCCATCCGCATCAACCTGTTGGAGCGCGACCTGGGGAAGATTGTGCTCTCGCCAACGCACAACACCCCGCTTAATATCACCGCGCGTGTTGACATCGTGTCCACCACGAGCTTGCACTTGAAGCTTCCCGACCGCACTGATCTTGTCTACGACCAGGCGTTCAGCGGGCTGCGGAAGCAGGTGCAGAGGGCGCTCCTCGAGTACCTGGCAACCGTGGACGAGCATATCGCGCCTTTCCCGGTATACAAGGAAGCGTTGGAGCTCGGCATCTTCCTGAAGCCGGCCGTCCCGTACTTACAGCCATTCTTCGTCTCGGCACAGGACAGCAACTCGGGACAGGGGCCGTTCGATAGCGACCAGTGTGCCTACCATGCCAGGGTGTACGAGGCGGCCGAGTGCGCTCTCGTGACGCTGGATAACGACACCTGCGAAACCGCTTCCTTCACTTTCGACCTGGGGTCCAGGGACAGCCAGCTTCCGGGAAGTCTCGTGCCGGTGCGGCTGGAGCGCGGCTTCGAGGGCTACGACTGGTACGACAGCATGGCTCGCTTTCACAACTTCAAGCTGACTATCGACGGCAAACCAGCCGTAGATGCCGCTCCAATATCGGACCTGACTATCGTCGGCATCATCCAACTGTCCTTCGATCTTGAGCGGTCCGGCGCTGCCCCCGAGCAGATTGTGTGGAACCTGCCGTTCGCAGGTTGGAGCCAGGATAGCCAGGACGAAGCCATCCTCTTCATCACGCACGACAGCGAGTGGGCGAAGACCGGCTCGCCTTACCAGCCTTTCAGCCTTATCGATGCTGCGCAACATCTCGCCTTCAACCCGAGCGACGACCCTGACGCCGACAGCGTGGAAACCCAGCAGGAGTACTTCTGGCGCGGCTACGAGAAAAGCATCGTTGACACGCTCGGCGGTTCGATTGCGGCCGCGCGCCTGGCCTTGTCGCGTGCTCTCGACTGGGAGCTCACCACAGCGCTCGACCACGCCAACCTGTCCGAGGTCCGGCTCGTCCGGAAGGAGAACGGGAAGTGGGAGGCGGAGATTTCCAGCGCCACCTAAACCCAACCTGAACAGCCAAGCCGGTCGCCCAACCAGGGCGGCCGGCTTGAGTCCACCAACATCTACCGCTATTCACTGTTGCAATTCCGGAGATCGCCGTGCTCGCAACCAATCACATTCGCACAACCATCCTTCCCAATGGTCTGACCGTTCTCACCGAGCGCATGGAACATGTCCGCTCCGTGTCTATGGGAGTTTGGCTCACAACCGGCGCGCGCCACGATGCGCCGGAACACAATGGTCTTTCACACTTCGTCGAGCACATGGTATTCAAGGGCACCCCCACCCGGTCGGCACGGCAGATTTCCCTGGACACCGATGAACTCGGTGGATACATGAACGCTTTCACGGCGCAGGATATGGTGGCCTTTCACGCCACCGTTCTCGATACTCACGTAACCCGCGCGCTCAACCTTCTTGCCGACCTCATCCTGAACCCTGAGTTTTCCCCTGCGGAGATCGAGCGTGAGCGTGACGTCATCCTTGAAGAGATCAACGCGACCCAGGACGACCCGGTGTACCTTGCCCGCGATGCCTTTATCCGGACACTCTGGAAGGGCGACCCGATCAGCTTGCCGATTGGCGGCACGCCGGAGACGTTGGGCTCTTTCACCCGCGACACGCTCGTGCGTTATGCAAAGGATCACTTCACTGGCCGGAATATGGTGTTCGTCGCTGCCGGCAACCTCCAGCACGACGACATGGTGGCAAAGGTGCAGCAGTGCTTTGGCCGCGCCCCGGCCGGCACACCCCTTCCCCGCGGTACGTTCCCTAGGTCATTCTCAGGAAGTACGCTGGTCGATAGGCCCACCGAGCAGGTGCAAATGGTTCTTGGCTTCCCTGCTCCGCCAATCACCGATGCCCGGTACTACATCACACATCTGGCGGCCATGCTGCTGGGGGGCGGACCAAGCTCTCGCCTCTTCCAGTCCGTCCGTGAACAGCGCGGCCTGGCCTACTCCATTACCGCCGACTACATGCCCTTCTACAACACCGGGTACTTCAGTGTGTATTGCGGCACTTCTCGCACCCGGGTCATGCCGGTCCTGGACCTCATCCTTCAGGAGTTGCACTGCCTGAAGACGGAACCCGTCTCGCCAAGCGACCTTAGGCGCGCAAAAGACCAGGTCCTCTCTAACCAGATCATTGGGTTGGAAACAACCGCTGCCAGAGCAAACGCACTGGGAGGGCAGTTGATGGCATTCGGCCGTGCCGTCAGTATGGAAGAGAGACATGCGGCAATCGAAAGCGTCACCGAAGACCAGGTGATGCTGCTCGCCAACGCGCTGTTCGACTCAGACCGGATGGCCCTCGCGCTTGTTGGAGACATTCAAGGTCTGGAACTCGCGCTCGACCGTCTGGATTGCTAACCGCCTCGGCGCCGGTATAAGGCGCTGCCTGCCGGACAGATCACCTGCCCGGCATTCTCTCCCGGTCATTTCATCTGATTCCACAACCACCTGTGCCTGGGCTTCACTGTCCGGGCCAAGGCTGCCTGTACGTGTCCTAGCACTGCGGTTGGCCGACCTGGCTGATCGCGCATCCCGTCACTTAGGAGATTGCCATGCGGATTTCGTATCGTTCGTCTTTTGGGTCTCGGCGTACCACGCCGACCGCCGCCCGCTCGCCCTTCCCGTTTACCCCGCCGGCAGTGTTCGCGGATATGCCGCGAATCATCCGCCCGACGTTCTCGTTCCCGCCGCAGAACCTGTTCTCGCGTGGGTTCTAGGCGCTCCCATTCACCAGCGGGTGGCGGGTACTTCGTTCGTGCTTCGGCCACCTACCCGGCTAAACGAGGTCACCACCGTGTCCGATGAGAAACGCGCACAGTTCGAGGGTGGTGTGGGCGTGGCCCTATCCGCTCTCGTAAGCATCCCTGTCCTGCCAGCTGATCGCAAAGAACTTGCGGTCACGATTGCCAGCGCCTCATTGGGCGTCGGCGCCCCGGCAGCCACCCGCTTCGTCGAAGCTCTTCTCGACCAGCTCTCCGAGCCAGTCGGCGAGCCTACTGATTACCTCGTGGACGATGCGGCCTAACACTCCCAACTCAACATCCAGCGGCTGTGCCGTTCGGCCCGGTTGCAATCCATTCACCAGGTGACAGGGGAATCTCCGATGGAGATGCGTGGCGACACTCAGCCCTGCACGCGAGACAACCAGGTTGGCTCTCATTCAAGAACCAGCCCGAGGGAATCGCCATGAAAATTGAGTATTGCTTCCTGTCTCTTGAGACCGGCAAGTCCCCGATGAAGGTTTTTTCCGAACTCCTGCGCAAATCGGAAGGGGGAATCCTGCAGCGGGTCGAGGAGACGCACAGCGGCTTCGTTGCAGCGATCAGGGTCCAAGGCCATCCCGCCTCCGGCGCCATCTATGTCTTCGATGCACATTGCGGTGCGTTGTTCCTGCTGGATGCTGATGAAGTCAATCGCGATTTCACCCGCAATGAGCTCGACATCCTAGTGCCAAAGGTTGTTGCCCTCCTCAATGCGCCCGACCGGCCGCGCACCGCGCACCACAGGCGACGCCACAGAACCAGGAAGGCCCGCACGCAGGTGGTTGCACCCAACCCCGTATACCGCTCGGCTGTTGTAGCCGTTGCGGCCTAGCCAGATCGATCATCGCCAGCCAGGGGGAGCAACCAGCTCCCCCTGGTGCAACTCACGGAAGGGATCCCAATGCCGGTACAAACACCGCCCACAGAACAGGAGATCGCAGCGCGCGTCTTCATCGGTGTGTTTTTCGCCACCAGTTCTTATGCCTACGGCACCCCCCGCCGCCTCTAGCGGGAACACTCTCCTGCCTATAATATGGATGCGGTCTGTTCCGCCGCAGACCAGTCCCGGCTCCGGGCCCCGGCTCCCACCATATATAAGGATAGGGGCAGGGTTCTGGCCCGGCTCTCACCTATATATAGGATGCGGCGCCGATCACTGATCGGCCCCAACCCTTCCCCGTACCTATGGAGGTCGTTATGATCCTGCATCAAATTCGCCTGCGCAGACGCCAGTTGTACCCAGACCAGATCTGGAATCGTGAGGATCGGGGCGGAAACGGTGCGCAGATCCAGAAGGAACTGGCAAACTAGCCGACCTCGAAGACCAACTTCTCGGTAAGTGCTTTTCCCGTCCTATCTGCTGATTTCAGTCCTTTGAGTCCGGTATCCCCAGGGATACTGGTAACGCCACCGGGGCGGGATTCCACTCTCCTTGCCCGTCCCGGTGCCTACGTTACCTGGAGGAGTCCATGTCCAGCCTTACACCCGCTGTACTCTTTATCGACCCCGACTCCCGGTATGCCTACGACGACGCAGAGGCATTGCTTGCCGGCAGTACCGAACAGCTTGCTCACCTACGCTTCACGATCATTCTCGTTGCGCGCTGGGTATCGTCCAGAAGCGTCACCCCGCAACGCCGCAAAGAACTGCGTACGGAACTGTCCCGGCTTCACGATGTCGAATACACTCAATCCTGCCTTTCAGCACAATCGAAACCTGCCAGGGATTACAGCTCGAAGCTACCACTCATTACACCGAATCCTGCCATGGGCGATTTGAGAATAAAGGAGAGCACCATCCCCGCCAAAGGCTGAGTCGGATGTGTGCCAAGTTGTGACTCAAGCATTGCCGGTTATACGTCCGCAATCTCGATTGCAGTAGTAGGCATATTTTCTTTCTTGATGTCGTCACCAGAACATACTTCAGCAACTGGTTGCCAGGCAAAGTTCTCGCCTTGAAACATATGGTCAATATCTTGGCTATTGCATGGTATAATAAGCATCGAGTGGTAATATATTGGCTGTTTATCTCAGGACGGTGCAAGAGGTACAGGCAGGAATTGCAGGGCGGTTCAAGGCCCGGCGTCTTGCCATGAACCTGACGCAGAGAGAGCTGGCTGCGCGCTCGGGCGTGACCTGGAGTTCGCTGAAGCGATTTGAGCGCGAAGGATTGATCGCGCTGGATTCGCTCCTGAATCTAGCCTTGGTGCTGGATTGCCTTGACGATTTCGACAAGCTGGCCGTGGAAAGCCAGCCAATCCCAGCCGCCCAGTCGCTCGACGCCCTGCTGGCCACGCCGGCGTTGCGGCGCAGAGCGACGGGTGGAACAGGACGCAGCTATGGCATATAGCCCGACAGAGTTGCTGACCGTCTATCTGGACGCGCGAAACCAACGCCGCAAGGTAGGGCGCCTCGCATTCAAGGATAGGCAGGTCCTTTTCGAGTATGACGCCTCATTCATCGCTTCCGGCGTCGAGATATCACCAATCAAACTTCCCCTCAGGCCTGGCGTATCAATTGCCGACACCACGATTTTCGACGGCTTGTTCGGCGTATTCAATGACAGCCTGCCGGACGGATGGGGCCGCCTTCTACTCGACCGCACGGTAGAAAAATATGGTATCCATCGCGGCCAACTGAATCCGCTCGACCGGCTGGCCTATGTGGGACGTCACGGCATGGGGGCTATCAGTTACGAGCCGGAGCTGAGTCTCGAAAACGCCGATGATGCTCCGCTGGCGCTCGACAAGCTCGCTGAGGAATCAGCAGCCGTACTGGCTGGAGAAAATGAAGAGGTATTCGAAGAGTTGCTGCGGCTCAATGGCTCCTCTTCTGGCGCCCGGCCCAAGATCGTGGCGCAAGTGAGCGCCGACAAGAAAAGGATCATTCATGGCCAGCAGGAATTGCAACCCGGCTTCGCGGACTGGATGATCAAGTTTCCGTCTTCCCAGGACCCGCAGGACGTGGGGGCTATCGAATACGCCTATAGCCTGATGGCAAAGGATGCAGGCGTGGAGATGCCTGAAACCTATCTTTTCCGCACGAAAAGGAACAAATATTTCGGCACGAAACGCTTCGACCGGGACGGCGATGCCCGCATCCATATGCATAGCCTTGGCGGCCTGATCCATGCTGATCATCGCAGTCCTAGCCTCGACTACGATATGGTTCTGCGCGTGACCCTGGCGTTGACCAGAAACATTCAGGATGCCGAAAAGTCCTATGCGTTGGCCTGCTTCAACGTCCTTGCTCATAATCGCGACGATCACGTGAAGAATTTCTCGTTCCTTCTTAATGCGAGAAACGAGTGGATTTTCGCGCCTGCCTACGACCTGGTCTTTTCCTATGGTCCGAGCGGAGAGCAAAGCATGCTCGTCATGGGCGAGGGAAGGAACCCCGGCACAGCCCAACTTCAGGCATTGGGCAAACAGCATGGGATAGAGAAAGCGCCGGAGATTCTGGCGAAGGTAAATTGGGCCGTGGCCAACTGGCCACGCTATGCCAAACTGGCAGACGTATCGCCAAAATCCACCAAGAAGATAGCAGGCAAGATCAAGTCGCAGTGATACTCGGCAATTTTTCTGTTCAGGCCACAGCGGATATTGAATCGAAGACATATCGCCAGACACGGATGTATAAGTTGGTAAATGCCTCCAAGGAAGAGGGACTGGTCCGAACGCCTGGCACTCACCTGCTCCCTCCAGCCTCAATGACCAGATTCCCCGTCTTGTTATTACCCAAATCTAGTCGAGGCGCCAGAGTCTGGCTCTGCGCGCCTCGCCTATTTGCTGGGTTGGGCCATTTTGCACCTCTGCGGAAAATGCATTTCTCCCGCTTCGGCAGAGCCGCCCTGTCGCTCATTCCCCACTGGGGTCAGTGCCGGACGCGCTCCATGGCAAGGGGCTCGGCATCCACGCCGGGTATTTCACCGGACTTCCGAAAAGGGGTTGCCTAGCCTTCCCGGCAGGTTCCTGTGGGCCAAGTGCGCGGAGCGCAACAGGTATCTCCCACGGCATCACTTCCCGCGTGCCTGGCGACTGTGCCCGCCTAACCTTGCTGGCGAACCGCCGTTTGCCGCCCCTCGCGGTAGGTCTCTCGACACTCTCAATTACGAACCATCGCCTGAATCATGTCAAGAGAAAAGAGACAGGACACGCATCAACTTAGATGCGCCGCAGGCCGCCAACCCCTACAACTTATTCGCAACCACGCGTGTTACCAGGAGACTTTCCATGCAAACTCCCTGGGGCCGTCTAAGAATACAAATCTGACGGAGACAGCCTCATCTTCATAAGCACCGCCTCTCGCGGCGGCTTCTACGATTCTCGCGAACTGCTTGCGCAAATGCCCGAGTACTTCCGCCGCTATGATGGCTGGTACGAGGAAGACTGCGAATGGGCCATTGCTGTCGTCCAGGCTTCATCAAGCTATTGGGTTTCCATGCTTGATGATTTCTCTCTTAACCAAAGGGATGTAGCGTTTTTGTTGAAGCCTTTGGGAGAGCGGGAATTACTTTATTGGCAGGATAGTGCTACCAGGCGGCGGATTTCGATTGCCCAATCAGGATGGCGGGGGAGAGAAATCAAACTCAACTACTTGCGCTTCATGGACAAGCTTGTAGGCTTCATTGAGTACTGAGGCGTTGACGAACTGAGTACCGTTTGCAGAGTTTGCTTGCCCGTGGCCGCCGTGAATGTGACCGTAGATGTGCAACGCCGGTTTGAGCTTCACTACTGCCTTGGCAAGTTCCTCGCAACCCAGATGAGGAGTGATCGTGTGCGATTGATCGAGAGTTCCAAAGGGTGGACCGTGCGTCACCAGAATGTCGGTGTCCTCCGGAATCATATTCCAGTAACGCCGGATGGCCGCGCCGCGATTGACGTTAAAGGCCCAGTTATTGAAGGCCGGCTGAACGGGTGACCCCCAGAATTTCACCCCGTCAAGCTCCGTCCCGGAGTTTTCGAGATAGATTGCATTGGTGAGCAGCGCTCGTGCCGCTTCTGGATGGCGTTCAAAGAGCCAATCATGGTTGCCAGCAATGACGATCTTGTGGCGATGCATCTGTTGCCCCAGCCACTGATTGAAATCCGTGACCTCTTTCGGCGAGTCGCCATAAGCCATGAAATCGCCTGCATGAACAAGGATGTCTCCTTCAGGCACTCGCAGCCTGGAGTGTTGACCGTGAGTATCACTGATGCAGACGATACGAAGGGAATGCATGGTTGGGTGGGGTCCTCAGAAACCTTTCCGTGGAGTTTTCATTCTCAGTATTGCGAGTTGACACCTAAGCGACCGACTGTAATGCCTTTGCAAGTTCGACGACACCGATAGTATCCGTTCTGTCGTCGAGCGAAAATCGCTCTGTGCCTGGGTACACGTAGAATCGCTTCTGCGGATTTAGATCGGCGCAGGCGGAATGAAAACCGCGCTCGATCTTCGGCGCTGAAGTACGTTTGACATCGATGGCCCACAGTTCTCCGCCGGGAAGCGTGAGAAGCAGGTCCACCTCGGTTCCATTGGAGGTTCGATAGTAGTGTGCATCGGTTCCGTCCGGCGCGGCAGTGATCAGAGTTTCAATGATAAAGCTCTCCCAGGTCTGGCCAACGACCGGATGACCGAGCAGATATTCCTTGTCCCGAATGCCGAGCAGCGCGTGCGCAATGCCGCTATCGCGCACATACACCTTGGGTGACTTGATCAGCCGCTTGCCGACATTCCGATGCCATGCCGGCAATCGTCGAACCAGCAGCAGGTCAACCAGAAGATCAAGATAACCGGCAACCGTTTTTCCATCGACGGCCAGACCGCGAGCCAGATTGGCTGCATTCAGAATCTGAGCCTGATTGTGCGCCAGCATCGTCCAGAATCGCCGCAGCGTCTCAGTTGGTATGCGAGGGCCGAATTGCGAGATGTCGCGCTCCAGATAGGTGCGAATAAAATTGCGCCGCCAGAGCAAACTGATCTCCTCGGACTCGGCCAGAAAACTGCGCGGAAATCCACCCCTGACCCAGAGCGTCTCAATCAATGCCGGATCGATCTCCAGAACATCGAACGGGCCGAGTTCCAGGTAGGAGATGCGCCCCGCCAGGCTCTCGCCGGATTGTTTGAGGAGATCCATGGCGGCTGATCCCAGCAGCAGAAACCGTCCGTTGGCTCTTCCCTGCCTCCGTCCCGGGTCGATGAGGCCTCGCAATTGCTGAAACAGTTCCGGCACGCGGTGAACCTCATCGAGGATGACCAACTCGTCTTCATGGTCAGCAAGATACTTGCTGGGATTGGCGAGTTTGGCACGGTCATTCTCGTCCTCAAGGTCCAGGTAAATCGAGGCTGTCTTCGCGCCAATCTCCAAAGCGAGGGTGGTCTTTCCAGCTTGGCGCGGCCCCAACAGAACGACGGTCGGTGAATGGCGAAGCAGTTCATGCAATTGGAAACTGAGGCGGCGGGCGATCACGTATGTAATTATAGATCAATATTCCATATATACAACCTTTGGCGACTCTTTTGAAGTTGCGGATCGGGTTCTCGCGCGTCCAACGCTGGCGGATCGCATATTGAAAAAACTTGCTCAGTGCATGCAGATCATGCCGAATGGTGATATCGCAAACCTCGTGTGCGTTGACGCGCCAAGTCTTGTAGTTCTCAATGTTGCACGTCAAAGCGTGCGCACTGAAGGGCAGCACGGATAGTCGCATAGGTAAGGTCAGATGCAGTTTTCTGTCACCTTGAGTCCATATACATAGACATAATCGCCAGTAACGTTCATAATAATGAACACAGAGAGTGTGATTTTATGCCAGCACAGACATTGCTGATTCCGGTCAAGAGCGGCTTGCGCAAGCTCGGAAGTGACATCCGGGATGCGCGGCTCCGACGCCGCATCCCGTCCGCAGTCATGGCCCAACGGGCCTTCATCTCCCGAACCACCCTTGTGAAGGTGGAGAAGGGCGATTCAGGCGTTGGGATTGGAACCTACGCTGCCGTTCTGCATGCGCTGGGGATGCTCGATAAGCTCCGCGATCTCGCCAGCGTGAAAACGGACGAGATTGGCCTTGCGCTGGAAGAAGAGCGTCTGCCCAAGCGGATCAATCTTAGTCTCCCGCGCGTGAAGAAAGCCCAACCAGTGAGCGAGCAAGCGAGGCCGTAAATGGATCAGCAAATCTTCGTCTACGTTGACCTCGACGGCATACCGCATCTGGTTGGCCGGCTGTGGCTGCACAATCGCAAGCGAGTCGAGAGCGCCACATTCCGGTATGACGAAGAGTGGCTACGGAACCCTGAGCGATTTCCTCTGGAACCGGCACTGCAAATGGACGCCGCGCCGCACCACACTGCGGCGGGGAGGAGCCTATTCGGCGCGATTGGCGATTCGGCTCCTGATCGCTGGGGACGAGCATTGATGATGCGTGCCGAGTCCCGGCGTGCTAGAAACGCAGGTGAGCCGCCCCGCACGCTTTGGGAGGCCGACTACTTGCTATTGGTTGATGACGAAACCCGACAGGGAGCGCTGCGGTTTACCGCGCAAGAGGGCGGGCCGTTCTTGCGCGAGGTCGCGGGCCATCGCACTCCTCCGTTGATCGAACTCCCGGCGCTGCTTGCCGCCAGCGAACACGTATATGACGAAGTGGAATCCGAGGAGGATCTTCGTCTATTGCTTGCGCCAGGTTCATCGCTAGGCGGTGCGCGCCCCAAGGCCTCCGTGCGGGATCGAGATGGGCAACTGTCGATTGCCAAATTTCCGCACCACAGCGACCGCATCCAGACAGTTCTTTGGGAATCCGTCGCCTTTCGCCTGGCTGCTGCGGCTGGCATTCATACTGCAACCGCCAGAGTCGAGTTTGCCGCTGACCGGCCAGTTTTTCTCCTGCGACGCTTCGACAGGGAAGGCACAGCGCGGCGGCCGTTTCTTTCGGCGATGAGTATGCTGGGCGCCACGGATCACGAGACCCGTAGCTACCTGGAGATCGCCGATGCGATTCAGCGATATGGTGCTGCTCCAACAGAAGACCTTCATGAACTCTGGCGGAGAATTGTCTTTTCCGTTCTGATCTCTAATACCGACGATCACTTGCGCAATCATGGATTTCTCTATGAGGGCAATCAAGGCTGGCGATTGTCGCCGGCCTACGACCTGAACCCGGTTCCTGTTCAATTCCGGCCACGCATCTTGTGCACACTCATTGATGAGCAGAGCGGCGATGCATCGATTGAATTGGCGCTGAGTGTTGCCGAATACTTTCGTCTCACTCCGCCACAGGCGCGACAAATAGCCCAAGAAGTGGCCAATGCTGTTTCACGATGGAGACGCGAGGCAACAGCTCTGGGAATCCCGACGGCGGAGACGGATATTGTAGCGTCGGCCTTCGAGCACGAGGATTTGGCATCCGCAAAGAAGCTTTGACTAAACTTGAAGTCGTTGAACCAGGATTCGATCGTGGAATTTTCTGGCACCTTCTTGCGCACTTTGCCTTCTGGCCCTAGCGAGGCTTGGAAAAGAGGCCTGCTGCGATTGCGCCGATCTAACTTGCTGGTCCGCGCCCCATGCCACCACCCTTTCAGAGTGATCCCCAAATGGTACTTGTCTATGGGACCGAAGAAGAGTGGTGAAAGCGTTCGCTATTCCACTCGCGACCTACAAGTAGCCGACAGACAGACCGGATTTGCGATACGCATGACTGCGCCTGTTTGCGGCGTTGCCGCAGGAGTACGCCCATGTCCACCCATACGACCGCGGCGATCCTGCCGGTTACCCGTGCCCAGGCCGCCGAATACATGCTTCTCTTTGCCAACCGCCGCGCCTATCTGCGCCAGAGCCACTTCCCAAGCAAGAAATCCGGGCGCTTCTACTTTTACAAGGTGTGTGACCGGGAGTCTAAACAGCCTCTCGGCATCGACATTGCGACCATTCACAGCCATCTCGCGGGTCATCTCACTATCGGTGTATACGCGATCAATCCCCAGTCGCAGTCCTCAAAGTGGATTGCGATCGACGCCGACTACGCTGATGCCCGCCGTGATTTGCTCCGGCTCCAACAGGCTTGCCGTGAAGACGGCATAGAGGTCTTGATGGAGCAGTCCCGCCGCGGTGGCCACCTCTGGATATTCCTGGCGGAACCGCTGCCGGCGAAACTGTGCCGGATCTATGTCCTAAATGTCGCGCGCCGTCTCGGCATCGCCGTCAAACGGGACAAAGAGGACGGCATCGAAGTATTTCCGCGCCAGGACGAACTCCAGCCCGGCAACTTTGGGAACGCAATCCGCGGCCCGCTCGGAATCCATCGCGCCAGCATGCAACGCTACTGGTTCGAGGCCGCCGAGGCCACCCTTGACGCGCAGTTCCAGCTGCTTCGCCAGGTGAGGCGGGTTACACGAGAGTACTTCGAAGTCCTTACAGCCGGAATGGCGCCCATCCCGGATCCAGTTCCGGTGGAGTCGCGGGCCCAACTGCCCGTCGTTGGAGGCCACAACCAGGGCTTCCAGATTCTCCGCCATGTTCCAAACGCCAAACGCAGCGGCAGGAACTACATCGCCCGGTGTCCGGCATGCGCCCAACGCGGCGAAGACCGGCGTGGAACCCATCTCTCAATATCTGTGGCCGAACCCCGCATGTACCACTGTTGGGTTGGTTGCACCAAAGAAATGATTCGCGCCGCCCTCGGCTGCCCCATTCCCTCCTACGCGCGGTTCGCTCGAACCGCGTGAATGGGGGAAATTGGACAGGTGCAGATTTTGTTCTTCTGGCATTCCCTCTCGCGGCGTTTTGCGATAGTTTCACAACCATGAGCACCGACGCCACGCTCATTTGCATCGACTGCGGAGGTATCTTTCCGTTCACTGCCAAAGACCAGGATTATTTCCGCGATCACAACTACTCGACGCCTATCCGCTGCAAAGCTTGCAGGTTGAAGTGGCGGCAACAGCGCACCGCAACCGAGAGCGGCGGCGCAGACCCACAACCAGAGGTCCAACCACAGGCAAGAAACGGTTCGCGCGTGACCTGCTCGGCTTGCGGCCGGGAAGCGGATGTGCCTTTTAAGCCGCGGCCAGACCGGCCCGTCTATTGCCGCGGCTGCTACGACGCGCACAAAGCAAAGCGAGCGATCTGAAAACGACCACCACCCCAACCTCATTCCACTCTGCGGAGGTCTCAGCAGGAGACCTACGCAACTTCAGGAGCTCCCGGTGGATGCCAAAAAGAAATACACCATCGAATTTTTGTACACCGACAACAACCAGCTTTATCAGGAAGACGTAGAGCTGACCGACGACGAGCACAAACGCGTCAAGACGTTTCTAACGAAACTCGAGCACTCCGGCTCAATCGAGCTGACCGTAGAAGGCGGTTCCATCATTTACCCATACTGTGAGCCCGCGTTTATCGGCTTCGAGGAGCTCAAGGCGAATTGGACGGCCGGCACACTGCTCGACTGGGGAAAGATCGATGGATTTCACCTGTGAGCCCCTGCGATCAAGAAGGCGTTAGGCCGGATGCCATATCCGAGAAGAGAGAGGATGACGATTCAACGATACGACCTCGGATGTGCCGGCGAAGAGGGCGTCCTGCGCTTCGGCGCGCAGGAGCACACCACGCAGGAGATAGTTGCCTTCATGCGGAAGCGGCCATCGCCTGCCAACACCAACGAAGCACAGGCATTTGCTGTGTGCTTGACGAGGTTTTCATGAAGATCGGTACAAGGTCCGTTCTGTACGGAGCTCACCAGTTTGTTCTCCATCCCATCATGGTCGCCATTGCGTGGACGAAGCTGTATGGCTTCCCGCTTGACCCGCGACTGTGGTTTGCCTTCTTCTTGCACGACATTGGGTACATTGGCTGCACGGACATGGACGGGTTAAGCGGCGAACGCCACCCGGAACGCGGAGCGCGCCTGATGCATGTGTTGTTCGGCGCACAGTGGGGAAAGTTCACTCTGTTCCACTCCCGCAGCTACGCAAAGGCTGACGGGCGGCCCGTGTCTCAACTGTGTCTTGCCGACAAGCTGGCCACCGCCCTTACCCCCGCATGCTTGTATCTGCCCCTGGTATGTCTGACCGGGGAGATTGACGAGTACATGCGCAACACTGCCAAGCCGGATGGTGATTCGTTCCACAGCGTTATTGGCGCAATAACCGGCGACGTGGGCGTATGGTTTGCGGAATTGCGCGACTTCAACCGCCAGTGGGTCCAGCGGAGCACGAGTGCCGCCATTTTCCCCGCGCCTCTTCGCACGCCTGACTTAACACCCGTGAGAGTCCCGCCGTCGATGGACTCTTTCTAACGCGTCTGAGTGGTGATTTCTTAACCCTTGTTATCGGCATCGGAGTGGCTATTTCGTAACCTCCGATTTCGGAACTCACCGCACTGGAGGTGCCTGTGAAGTATTTCCCAGTACGAGCCCATTTTCTTGTTGAGGCCCCGGACAGAGCCACACTCCAGCGGCGAATCGAGAAAAACGCCTACGGCGAGGTGACGGGCAGACGCTCCCAGCTGGCAGACATCGCACTCGATGATGGCAACCAGCAGACCAGTACGGCCGGTACAACACTCGGCGCCGGTGGTGAGAAGGAGCCATCAAAGAAGACGGGGCCCTTGAAGACCGTCCTGCTCATACTGTTCCTGGCGGTATTAGCCCAGTTTGGCCTCGGAGTTATGCTGCTGCTCGTCAGGGAGCACAATCGCTCCGCGGTTGTCAGCGTAGCATACACGACCTACACCAACGTACGCTTCGGGTATTCAGTGTGCTACGACCCGAGCCTCTTCACGCAACAGTCCTCGACGCCGCAGAGCGACGTTGAAACCTTCGTGTCGCGGGACGGCCATGCAATGTTCAGCGTGTATGGCTCGCATCTTGGCTCCTGGGGAATCGGCCAGATATTCGACGCGGACGTAAGCACCTTTACCGAGGAAGACCCATCCACTCTCGTGACCGGACGTGAACTGGATCCAATGGCCTATGCAATCACCGCCAAGAGGATACATACTCGCCTGCTTGAGCGGGCGCTTGTGCAGGACGGTCTGGTGAAGCGGCTGCGCATCCGGTACGACAAAGACAGCGCCAACACATACCAGGCCGCAGTCGACCGCATGGCCGAATGTTTTCGCAACACGCGCCCAGATTAGCCACCAGACACAGTGGCCATCACACTGCTTTCAGGAGAACCCGTCATGTCCCAATGGATTGGTGCAGCTAGAACCAACTTCTTCCAGGTAATCGACGAAGCAAAGTTCCGTGAATGGGCCGCCGAACGCGAACTAAGTGTAGAGACCAAGGCCACCGGCAGCACGACCCTCTTTGGCATCTACTCAGAGACCGACGACGGAGGGTGGCCACACAAACCTGGCCCGACAGCGAGAATAACCCGATCGAGGTTGACATGGTTGCCGAACTGGCCGCGCATCTTGTCGAAGGGCAAATCGCCGTCCTGATGGAGGTTGGCCACGTGAAGTGCTGCCATCTCGACGGCACTGCGGTCGCGGTGAACCACACCGGTGCCCGCGCTACGGTCGAACTCTGCCACATCTACCAATTGGCCGCGGAGACTTTCGGCATCCCGGGCGACCAGATCACTGACTGCCGCAACTAGGATGCGACCGCGCTTGCAAGCAGTTCGCGATGTGGCACACAGGCGTCCGTCTTCCTAAGCATCTTTAGCGTCGTGGCCATCACCACGACGCCTCCGGGGGCGGCCCAGTATTGGCATGCTGGGCCGCCGTTTTTCCTATTACCCGGCAATCGCACCGAGAACATCGACTCACAGTTGCACACGACAGGAGAATTAATCATGAACACGGGTCTCTTCATTACGTTTGAAGGAGCCGACGGTCTCGGGAAGAGCAAGCAGGCCGACATGCTGCGCTGGGAGTTGGAAGGCCGCGGCCACAGAGTCTATTTCACGAAGGAGCCGGGCACCAAATTCGGCACTGGGTCCCCGTTGGGCGCAGTTGTGCGCGAAACGGTGTTTAACCTGGAGGACTCGGGGCGCATCTTGCCCGCAGGCGCGCAGCAGCTCTACCTGCTGCTGGACCACATCGACAACGTATCGCGCCTGGAGCCGCATCTGCGCGCCGGCCACACCGTGGTGTGCGACCGCTATTCGGATTCCGCCTTCGCTTATGCCGCCGTCTACAACCCTCCCACTCCCGAGTCGATTCTGAGCCTGTGGGAGCAGTATCGCGGGCCGGTGCCGGACATCACGATTCTGCTGCTTGCCCAAGGCAGCGTGGTCGATGACGGCGCGGGCGGGTGCTATACGGATATCGGCTGGGCTCTCGCTCGCGCACGGAAGCGCCTCGACGACGAAGCGGGCAAACAGTCGGGAAAAGCATGGAACAATTATCACGCTCAGCGCCTGGTGCAGCGGATTTACCTGACGCTGCTGGCCGGGGAGCCGCGCACTGTGCTGGTTCCGGTCGAGGAAAAGGACACGGAGACTGACGTGCATCGGCGTGTCACGGCGGCGGTCGACAGACGGCTCAAGAATCTGACCGCCCAGAGCGTGGCTGGTCAATATACAGACGGGTTGCCGACGGCGCGCCGGTAACGGGAGGGGGAAAGAGTGGACATCAGAGAGTTCATTAACCTGGTAGCAGCCGGAAACACTGAGTACGACCAGTTGGAGGCGATCGCCAGAGAGTTACAGAGCGTCATGCCGACGGACCCGGCGCCAACCCGGACTTTGCGCGTCTGGACCTTGGCCTGCGACGACAACCGGAACGGCACCTACGCTAGCGTTCATCTGACGGAGCAGGCGGCCTGGGAGAACCTAGTCCGTCTTGTCACGAGCGAGCAGGACACCGTGACCCGCGAGAAGGCTACAACGTTCATCAAAGCCAAAGAGTACGGCGAGCTGCATGCGTACCTGAAGAACGAGTGCTTCGACCTGAACGACACCTACAATGTGGACTATGACGACTTGGAGCTGCCGGGAACCGAAGGACCGCTGGCTACAGCAAAGGAGAGCAGTACCGGGCCGGTTCAAGTTTTTGACGACCGGGAGTTGGCAACGGTTCTTCACGCGCTACGCTGCTTGCAGGAACTTCGCCAAAAGTTGAGTGGAACTCCGGCGGACCCAGGATGCACGTTTTCCGAGCGCTACGGCTGCCTTAGCAAGCCATCAACCGCTTGCGATCACTTCGAGGACGTGGAGCCTTTGACGGTAGAGGAAATCGATGCCCTTTGTGAGCGGATGAATCTGATACCGCAGCCACCCTCCCCTGCACAGACTGTGCTCAATGCCCAGTTCGATGCAGCCTATATCGCGGCTGGGCGAAGGAAATTGTCCGGTTGTCTGGACGATGAGTACGACATCCTGGACAATGCCACGGTGAGCGAAGGCAACGGTGGAGCGTTTGTGTCGGCGCGTGTCTGGGTAAGCCACGAAGACGCCGGCCGGTGCAACGGTTGCGGGGCTCTGGCCGACCAACTATTCGAGGGCAAGTGCAGGAGCTGCGCAGGCCCTCCGGCATACTGGCCCCACTACATCGAGGAAACGAGCGGCGGGAGAAGTATTTCGAGGGCTGCCCCGCTCGGTCGCCGCAGAAAGGAACGGAACGCCATGGACTATCTGGTCAGCTGGAAAATAGACGTGTTCGACGCCGCCACCCCGATTGAAGCCGCCATGCAGGCGCGCAAAGCGCAGACTTGCCCGGACACCATTGCAACTGTCTTTACGGTGCGGCCAAAAGATGGGAGCACTCCCGTTCAGGTGGACCTTACCGAACTGGCGGAAGAGGAAAAATTCGCCACGATTCTGTGTTCTCCGGGTCCGGCATCTTGCACGGCTGCAATGCTCAACCGCATCAAGTAATCTCCCCTGAAGCCGACCGCACTGCTTTCCAAACTGCGGATGGACCGCTATTCCTACACGGAGATCCAGGATGTGCAGTATGGCTTACAGGTCGGGATTCGATGCCGTTCCGTCGCGGCTTTCTCCGCAGTGCAGAGTTCAGTTTGCCAACCGGCATCGCGCACCCCGGATAATGCCTGGTCCGGAGTAGTGCGACGTATCTCTCAGGCCTATATTCTCTTACCATGGAGCATCCTATGCGCGGGAACAACACTTCACGCCCGGCTGTTCCTGCGCGGTCCGCTCCGCGTCAGGGGCAGCGCGACACCCACAACCGGCGGCGGCTTCACCTCACTCCCAGGCAGGCCGCTCCCCTAATTCTGCGCGGCACGCTGCCGCCGCGCTCGGTGATCACCGGCAACCTCACCTTCCAGGACAATCGCGAGCCCGTCTTTGCGCCCGGCACCCACATCCGCGGCAACTTGCGGCTGTTGGGTTGCGGCAAAGGCACAAAGCTGGCGGGCGGCATGACTATAGACGGCATCGCCGACTTCTCGATGACGCCCTTGACGGCGCTGCCCGAGCGCTTCACGGTGGGTATGTGCCTGGACGTGTCGGACACTCACATCCAGGAGCTTCCTCGGGATCTCAAGGTGGGCTGGAAGATACAGGTAGGCAGGAACGCTACGCAGTCGATGAAGGCGCGCGTGGCGGCGCTTGAACGGAAAACCTGCCAACCGGCCAGGGCATCCGGCCGCAAGGCAACCACCTGAGAAACTCTTGCTGCAGCCGGTTGCCCCAATGCTGCGTTCTCAGGTTTACTCGGCAGGTTCAGGTTGACTCTTTCCCTCCTGAACTGTACAGTTCAAATAAATGAAAAGGAGAGTTCATGGCCACCTCAACAGCCAGGGAAAACGACACAATAGTGGTTTCGGCCTTGCGTGCTCGCTCAACTTTTGGAAGAATGTTACGCCGTGTCGACGTTGAGCGGCGGTCGCTCGTCATCGAAAAGCGTGGCACGCCCACCGCTGTGCTGCTGAACATTCGCGATTATGTGAAGCTTGCCGCTCCAGAGCCAGAAGTCCTAAAGATCATTGGGGACGAGGCCAAGCGAAACCGAACGCATGCTCTTACTTCGCGCCAGATTGATGAGGTAGTCAAGCTGGCAAGAGCAGACAAGAAGAAGCGCTGATGCTCGCTCTCCGCCTAGTCATCGACACGAATGTCCTGGTTTCTGCCGCCCTAAAACCGGAGGGTCTACAGAGAACGACTTTTCTACTTGCTATCACCAAGCCCGCTCGTTTGTATGTCACGGCTCCCATCCTTATGGAATATGCGGATGTGCTATCCCGCCCCGAATTAGGCATACGAAAAGGGCTTCGACTGCAACTACTTCAGCTCATCAAGAATCGCAGCCACATTGTTGAGCCATCGCGCCACCTCGAAGTGACGAGCGATCCCGAAGACAATGTCTTTGTGGAATGTGCCGATGCTGCCCGCGCCGACTATCTGATAACGGGCAATCAGAAGCACTTCCCAGCATTCTGGAAGAGTACAAAGATCATTACTTCCCGTGAATTCATTAGCCTGGCGGCGCCGCACCTGATTCGGTAAAAACAGCGATGTCGAGATCGGATTTCGTCACCACGCAATGGTGGCGGGAAGCTCAGGGTCAGTCGAATCACCCTCGACTACCCCACTTATGTAGCTGTACAGCCCGCAGTCCCAATAAGGCCAGTTCTGCCTACACACCGCGCGGTGGTTTCTCCTCTTCCCCCTCACCCCGCGTGAAGCACGTCTACAAGGCCTTGTTCTTGGAGAGGTGGGTGACCTACGGTGGGCTGCGGACTGTACAGCTACATATATATGGAGGGAAACGGTGAGGAACCCTGCCTACCGGAGGCCGACTGTGCTTTTCCTTCTGCTAAGGGTCGCACGATCCGCACATAACACTCTTCGCCCTTGCTTCGCCCAAGCATCCGTGCTACCGTCTTCTAGAAAGGGGAACAGATGGAGAACATCTCCGATACCTTCGACATTCTCGGCATCATCGCCGACCATGCCAAACCCTTCGCCCTCGTCCCCCCGCCGCCCGGCGAACACGAGGAACAAGTCCTGCTCAAAGCCCTCAACCTCATCGCACGAGAAAATGGGGCTCGCGCCCGGCGCCGCGGCAAACAACCCCTGCTCTGCTTCAGCGTCAAACTTCCCATTTCCGAGCTGAACCGCATCCGCATCCAGGCCGAACGGTGGAAGTTCACCCAAACCGACCTCGCCCGCTTCCTCCTCCAGGCCGTCCTACCCCTGCTCGAAGCCCCTACCGAAGCCGTCCGGCCCGTCCTCGACACCATCCTCGCCGATCAAGCAGCCCGCGAAGAAGCTACCAAGCGCCGGCGCCAGCAACACCTCGTTGAGTTCGCCTCCTGAATTTGCTCCAACCTATTGCCCGATTACCACTCAGTGATCGGCCAGCACCCTCTCCGTTGCAACTTCTCTCAGCAGGTCCGCCTCTCTCCCCTCGCTGCAAGTCTGTATAGGAACAAATTGAAATTCGAGGTATCATTATGAATATGGCAACTATCCACATCTCGGATGCCGACGCCTGCCGCGACTTCGCCGGTGTGTTGGCTCGTGTCCGCGCTGGGGTCGAGGTCGTCATCAAGGACGCCGCATCTCCTGCCGTTGTGCTGCGCACGGTTGTTGAGAGCCCTCTGCGGCGGCTCTCGGAATCTCTCCGCCTGGCCAAGGAGCATGGCTCCACGGTCACGCTGGACGGTAGCTTCGCCCATGACCTCGAAGCGGTCATCAACAGCCATTCCGAGCCGCTGGAAAACCCATGGGCCTGATCCTCGACTCCAGCGTCGTTATCGCCGCCGAGCGCCGAGGGGATACAGTCGAAAAACTGATCGAACAGGTAATTTCCGTGACTGGCGATCAGGATGCCGCGCTCTCTTCGGTTGGGCTAACTGAACTCGTCCACGGAATCTATCGCGCACAAACCCCGGCAATGCGGCTTAGCCGCCAGTCCTTCATCGATGAACTGCTGTGCGATTTGACGGTCTATCCGTACACAAAGGCGACGGCCCTGCTGGCCGGAAAGATCGACGGCGAGCAGCAGGACCAGGGCGTGACCATCCCCTTCGGCGACCTGCTGGTTGGCGCCACGGCGCTGGCGCTTGGCTTCCCTGTATTGACCGTCAATCTCCGCCACTTCCGGCTCATTCCTGGCCTCAAGATCGTCCAGCTATAAGCCGGAAAATCGTCCTCGTTGGGCTATCGAGTATGGCTCTCCTTCTCCGTCAAACTCCCCATCTAGAGCTGAACCGTATCCGCATCCAGGCCGAACGGTGGAAGTTCACACAAACCGACCTCGCCCGCTTCCTCCTCCAGGCCGTCCTGCCCGTGCTCGACACCATCCGCGCCGATCAAGCAGCCCGCGAAGAAGCTACCAAGCGCCGGCGCCAGCAACACCTCGTTGAGTTCGCCTCCTAAACCTGACGCCGCCCGCAACTATCCGGACTTTCCGGATAGTTGCCCCAGGCTGATTGCTTTACCGTTCTCCATCCAATATGGAAAGAACCGCTTCGCTTCCCCGTGAAAGGCGCATTGCAGAGCCGTTTCTACCCTGGCCGAACAATGACCACCCGCTCGCGGCATTAGGTTCAGATGACGGCCAGACCTTATCTACGCACCCTGAATCGTCTCATCGCAGGCAATGAAACAGTTGCGAAGCCGGTCAATTTCAAGCGAGGTGAATCCATTGCTTACGCACAACTTCTCCCAACTTGTCTTCACGATCCCCTGCATCATCTGAGCGATGGAAATGCCTTCACTCCGTGATAGGCCAAAACTTGCTACATCGGTTAATGCGTTCTCGATCGTTGCCCCGCGCCCATTGCGACCGACACCGATAGCAAGGTCCCGCTCTGTTCCCACCTGAGGAAACGAGACGATATCGTAGCCAGGAGACAACCGCCAGCCGCTGCCGTCCCACAGAAAGCCATGATTTCGCAAGTGATCGTCGTTGTTATTGCAGAGAATATTGAACACCATTCTGCGCCAGAGCTGCTTCAGATCTCCTATGGGCTCCGACCCAAAACGCCGTAACTGATCCGCCAGTCCCCGATAACTCTGCCGCGAAGACTCACTTTCATGGGCGCCAAGGATTGTCAGTCCCGAGATAAAGGGGAGGCGACGGTATCCCTGATCGTTCGGCACCCGGTCGAAACGCTCAATGAGATAAATGTCTTGTCCGAGTGCCTTTTCGAGCCGTATAGGAGGTACCGTGATGCCCGCCAGTTCCGCCAGTTTCATCGCGACATATTCGATGCGGCACATCGGGCTACGATCATCGGCGCGGCCAAATTTCGCGATCCATTGTCTGCCGTCAAAGTCTGTGGTCGCCTTAGGCCGTGCCCCACCGAGGGAGGACCCCCGCAAGAAGAAGCGGCGATGCTTCCTGGGCAAACCCTCAGCGGAATCCAATTCACGGACAGCTTCAATCATCCCCGCTAAATCAAGGGTTTCACCGTCTACTTCTTCCTCGGCCCATGGGACGATGCGACGCGGCCCGGACAGGTCTGTGCCAAATGCCAGTGCGCCAACACGAGATTCTCCTGTTGCAACCAGGTAGTCGAATTCGGAGAGGGCCTGTGCGCCGGCGGCGCGTTCCATCAGATGACGGCCCCAACCGTCAGGCGCTGCGTCCCGAATACCGTTAAAGAGAACAAAACCTTCTTCGGTGATGTACTCCCGGTCGGCGTCAGGGGCCGTCAGAGGCAATTGAACGGGATCGATCGCCAGCCGGTCTTTGCGCTGAAGATAGCGCCGGCCATACCGAAAGCGAGCTCCTGCCTCGCGGCCAGTGCCACTTGTTTCCAGTATTCCGGCGGGGACCGGTCCTTCTTCCAGATAGACATAAACGTAGGTTGTTGGCATCTCTCACTCAAAAATCGTATTTGTCCGTCCGTTGTTTTGATTTCCTAAAATCGCGCGGCAGCTTCTTGATGTCTTCTTGAAGAGCCACGCTATCGCTTTCCGGTGCGACCAGGTCACCGAGTCGCCGGTGAAGGCCCAGGACCGACAGTGCCGCGGCTACAATTCCGATTCCCACGGCTGGATCGCCCTTTTCCATTCGTTGCACCGTTTTCAGGTTCACCATCATGCGTTCCGCCATTTCGCTCATAGACACGTGTCGCCGCTTGCGGGCGACGGCAATGTCCCGACCCAGCTTTTGGATCTGACTGACCGTGTTTTCGGATAAGGATGGGTATGCACGAGTCGCTCTGGCCATAGGCTTATTGTACCCATATATAGGTTAATTGCAATAGAAATAACCTATATATAGGCCTATTATAGAAGAAAGCTAATACCCGCCGACCTCCAATCTCACACCACACCACCGAGCTGCGCGGCTTCTTCGCAGCGACAAGGATCTATGCGCACTCCCAGCACAGTATACGAGCCGACTGCGTTTTGGACACGGGTGACGTTTGCCTGTGCCGTCATTGCTCGAAACGGCAACACAACCCGTACTTTCGATACCTGCTTTGAGATGTATGACGGCGATGCCGTTGCCGCCGCTGTGGTGCGGCGGGCAAAGGCACGCCCGGACGGGCCCTTGGCGCGGAACCTGTCCTGCCATCTGGGTCCCAAGGCCCTCGCAAGCTACGAAGCCACCAAGCACCTGAGCCGGAAGCAACTCGAACAATACGCCGCCGAGTTGCGCGCGGAAGCCAAGAGACGGTCCGACGAGTGGTGGGCTGCCGAACGCGCTGCCGGAAGACTGGCGCCGCTGCCCCAGGAACAGGTATAGCGTCACCTTTTACCTCGGCCGCACTGGCCACGAAGGACAGCCATGAAATTCACTTTGGACATTGAATGGGGCAACAACGCGCCACACACTGGCGCAAACGTAGCGAAGGTGTTACAGGAAGCTGCGAAGGACACGACCGCGACGAGGACCAACGGGGATGTTCTCCGCGACTACGGTCAGGGGGGATAACCATGGACAACCTCGGTCCCAAACTCTCCGACGTGTACTCCTCCGAGCAGATTGAGGCACTGCGCACCGAGATGGTGCCGTTCTCCCAGGCCACTCCGGTACGCTTTCAGCACCACGGCCAGACGCTTTCCATCCAGTCCGGCCACCTGCAACCGAGAGGCATCAACGTGATCCACCAGACTGTGTATTGGAACTTCACCAAGGAAACGGCCAAGAAGGTTGCCGTTGCATTAAACGTCAAAGTGGTCTTCTCTGAATAAGGAGCAATGTATGGTCTGCAGATTCTGTGGAGTACATCCCTTCCATTCCCCGGACTGCCTGTTGCTGGAACAGGCCCACGCTCCGATTCTGTTCTGTTCCGCTTGCAGTCATCTGCTGATCGGCGCGGCCTACACCCGCTCTACCGAGGACCGCGACTCACATAACAGCGGCATCTGCGATTCGTGCGCGAGGGACCGGAACTCTCCACTGATCGCCACAGACCTGCCCGAGCCCAGCCTGTGCATTATCAACGGTGAGCCAATTCTACTGTCCGCGTTTGCGATGATGGGTTGCGAGTTCATCGAACCCTATCAAAACGGTGCTCACCACTCCGACCCAACATCGACAGGCTCGACCTCGACCCAGTCCTTCAGGACCAGACGTTAGGAGATCTGTTATGGACAATCCATCAACTAGCAATGCCCGCCGCGAATACTTGACCGACACCATCCTCAAGGATGCAGGCTGGCTTTTTGACAACGGCTATAAGGTGCCGGCACACCCTCAGCGCTTTACCGCCGTTGAGCGGTCGAGCAACGACATCATATGGGCATACGAGTCCGATACACTCCAGTCTCTCGCCAAGGACATTGAAGAGAGCGAAACAGTAGGCGTCGACCAAGTTGACGTTTTTGACCTGGACCGCCCCGGGGTCCAGTTCATCCCCGAGCGGAAGATTGTCGCGTTCTTCCGCACCGACGAGCGCGTTGATATTCCGAACCCGCACCAGCCTCCAGCGCCGCAGGTGTCGCCAGACAATCCGTGGGAAGAGCACCCCGACTACCCGATGTCCGACTGGCGGTACGAGGTTGCCAACGAAGACACGGTCCGCAGCTACCAGGATTGGGTCAGAGCCAAGCAGAACGAATAGCACCTGGGTCGCGGAGCAGACTTAGCTGCTCTCAAAACACAGGCGCCGGCACCAATGAAATTACCACCGGCTTCGACCTCACTCTCGCCGCTGTTGCGCCAGTCGTCAATGCCCTGATCCCGGCGCTTGTCTGAACCGATCCCCTCATCTTCACCATCGAGAAGCGAGTAAGCCATGACCCCTTCTGATCTTATCGAGGCGCTCAACTGCGCTCTCAGCGAACACGTCCCCGTACACATATGGGGCGCCCCCGGCGTCGGCAAGTCCGACATCGTCCGCGACCTGGCCATCGCACGGAGCGTCGACTTCATCGATCTACGCGCCGTCCTGCTCGACCCCGTCGACCTGCGCGGCCTTCCCTGCATCGAGGGTGACACCACCAAGTGGCTTGTACCCAACTTTCTGCCCCGTGAAGGCAAAGGCATTCTGTTTCTCGACGAGTTGACCTCGGCGCCGCAGATGGTCCAGGCCGCCTGCTACCAGCTGGTGCTGGACCGCCGGCTGGGCGACTATGTTCTGCCTGATGGCTGGGATATCCTCGCGGCCGGCAATCCGGCTTCGGAGCGTGGCGTTCACTTCGCCATGCCCCGGCCCCTGCGGAGCCGCTTTCTCCATCTCACGTTGGAACCGGACCTGCGGGACTGGTGCAGCTGGGCCATTGTCAACAAAATTCTTCCTCAGATCATAGCCTTCCTGCGCTTCCGCTCCAATCTGCTGCTGGACCCGGGCGACAACTCCAATGCGAACGCCTGGCCGAATCCGCGTGGCTGGGCTATTGCCTCGCGCGTCCTCAAAGCCTGGCTTGCCCGTCATGCCGGTCCCGATAACCTGCTGCTCCTCATACTCACCGGAGTGGTAGGAGACGGCGCCGCCGCAGAGTTCCTCTCGTTCCTGCATTTGCTGCATGACCTGCCTTCCACCGATGAGATCCTGCACAACCCCACGACGGCAAAGGTTCCGGATGACCCATCCGTGGCCATCGCCGTCGCTACCGCCCTTGGCCGAATCATCAACGACCGGAATATAGGCCAGGCCGGCCAATATCTCTCCCGGATGGAGCCCGAGTACCACGTGCTCGCCATGCGCGATGCCGCCTTGCGCGACAAGGCCATCACCAAGACGTCAACCTTTATCGATTTCAGTGTCCGGTTTGCCGGTGTGGTGGCCTAAAGGCCGCCACCCAGCACCCGCTAAGGAGCTATAGCCATGGACCTTTCCACCAAGGCAATGCTGGCTGCCATTCATATCAGCCTCTGGACTGCCCGCAAGCATGACCGCAAGGTCAGCCGAGAAGTAGCTACCCTCAACGGCGCCAACGAACAGGCCGGGCGCTATAACAAGCGCCTGTTTTGCGAAGCGCCCAAGCTCGACGAGATTCAGACCATCGCGGGTCGCATTCGCCAGTACTTCTACCGCGTCACCCTTCCCTGGAGCGACGAAGGACTGCGCATCCTGCCCGCCGAACTCTACTTCGAGTTCAACGCGCAGATGCGCGACTTCGCGGCTGAGTTCCGCTATGCGGTTGACGAGTTTCTGGATGCCTATGACACCTACGTGAAAGAGGCCCAACCCATGCTCGGCAGCCTGTTCCGGCTCAAGGACTACCCGTCCGGGGACAAGGTGAAGGAGAAGTTTGCTCTCCGGCCGGAGATTTTGCCGATCCCGACCGGCGACGACTTCCGCGTCAGCCTGTCGGAGGACGAGCAAGCCCGCATTGCCTGCGACATCGACGCATCTACTCGCGCGGCGATCGGAGACGGCATGCGCGACCTGTGGACGCGCCTCTATGAGGTAACCAACCACATGGCAAGCCGGTTGGCGGACCCGGAGGCCCGCTTCCACGGGACACTGGTCTCGAATGTCAGCGAACTGGTAGAGCTGTTGCCACGGCTTAATATCGTTGGCGACCCGCACCTGGCCTCCCTCACCGAACAG
>Ga0181520_10003550_pt1 | contig 27224 bp, 21 predicted proteins | sample PEATcosm2014_Bin_29_FD_132451 | JGI IMG/M metagenome (GOLD analysis project Ga0181520, IMG submission 132451) | Peatland microbial communities from MTU Mesocosm Facility, Houghton, MI, USA - PEATcosm2014_Bin02_30_metaG | ecosystem: Environmental > Terrestrial > Soil > Wetlands > Peat | place...
GTTCGTTGGATAAGTCAGCCTTGAAAACGCAGGTCCTTCGACTGCGTTTGGCGCGAAGAACGCGCCAACCTTCGCTCAGGATGACAATCTGTTTGTTGAACGAATTTTGGACTCAGGCCCTAGACCAATTTGGCGTCGAGAAGGATTTCAGTGTTGTTGGCAAAGAGTTTGGAGATGGGGCAGCCGATCTTGGCTTCGGCGGCGGCCTTGTCGAAGACCTCTTTGGAGGCGCCGGGAATCTTGGCGGTGGCGGTGAGCGCGATCTTGGTGATGGCGAAGCCGCCCTCGACTTTGGCCAGGGTGACGGCCGCGTGGGTTTCGATCTTTTCCGGGGTCAGGCCGGAGCCGCCGAGGGTTGCGCCGAGAGCCATGGAGTAGCAACTGGCGTGGGCGGCGGCGATCAGTTCCTCGGGCGTGGTGCCCGACTCCGCGCCTTCAAAACGCGTTGCAAATGAATAGTTTGCGTTGCTCAGTACGCCGGTCGCGGTGGAGATCGCGCCTTTGCCTTCCTTCAAGGAACCAGTCCAAACCGCACTTGCCTTGCTTGCCATTTTTCCTCCTGGGATAGATGAATTGCGTTGACGAGTATGCCGCTGCGCGGAGATGAAGCGCGGCGCAACGGCATGAACGCTTACCGTCAATGTAGATGCGGCGGGGAGCCGTTTGGATGCGATGCTCGCGGATGAGGCAGGGTTGTCTTCCACAAATGCGACGTATGGAGCGACCAATAAGCGGCTTTGCAAAGTACGGGAATGGGTCTCCCGCGTCCCTCTTGCATGATTGCCCCAGGCCGCCAGGAGGCAGTCGGGATATTTTCCTTCCGCAGTCTTTTTTCCTCACGGAACGGGGGGTAGAAAGCCGGCCTTACCACGCGCCGTCAATGCGGAACGAATCAAGATCGGCGGCCTCGGTTTCGTCGAGACGATGCTCGACGAGGCGGTCCACGCGGCTGCCGCGCGGGCCGCGGCGCAGACTGGCGCTCAGCTCGGCCAGTTTTGCCTCCTCGCCGGAGGCCAAGACTTCGACCTCGCCGTCCTCGGTGTTGCGCACCCATCCGCGCAGATCGAGCTGGCTGGCCTCGCGGTGAACGAACCAGCGGAACCCCACGCCCTGCACACGGCCCTGAATCAGAAAATGAAGAACCAAGCCTACCTCACTAGCGAAAGTGCTTCGTTGAGCACATCAAGTGTGTTTTGATCCGGCGTTCCGTCAGTAAAAGACGATATGACGCGGATTGATTCGCCAATTGCCGATCTAACTATTTCACCATCTGGATATACTCCTTTTTTCACGTATTCCAGAATTGCAATTGCCGATTGAAAAAAGATGAAAGGCTGATTTTCGACCTTGAATCGTTCAATCAGCCAACGGAAGTAGCTTTGACGCGGTTCGATTTGGAGCATACAAATTGCTGCCAGCCTTCTCCCTACCGAGTCCGAATTTTTCAGAAGCGTGCGCAAAGGTTTGCCAGCTAATGCTAAAGTGCGCATCCTAGCTGCAATTTGGTCCATCTTTCTCGTGCGTTCGCTACAGCTAGGCAGTTGTACACGAATCCTCTCATACTCGTTCGCAAGATCATAAATCTGTTTTTTTACCGCCTCGCGGACACTCGATTCTGGAAGTTGCGCTGCACTTACCTTTTTCTGAAGGTTTTCTGCAGCTTGTAACTGCTCCTTCGGAACCGCTCTGGGTGCAGGTGTGTTGCCAACTGTCTCCCCTACCTCATTGACTGTTTGCTTTAGTTCATCTTCGAAAGCTTCCATTTCAAACTGTCCGGCCTTAATTTTCTTTGCTGCGGACAGTTTGTTTCCCAAAGTTTTAAGAATTTGAGAAGTATCGGTACGATGAGTAAATAAAAACCAAGCAGCAACACCAGGCCACGCGATTGCGTTGAGTATGGCTGCGATGCTCGAAAGCAAGGATGCCCATGATGCGGTTTGCTCAGTCAATCAAGGCCTCCGTCGAAAAAGAACAGAAGAAATCGGATCGTAAATCGGTTTCGGTTCCTGAGTATATCAAAGCTCTCAAAGTCCGCATGAAGATTTTCGGGAATCGAATGCCGTACACTGGAACTCACTATGGTCTTCGTTCTCGACAACTACGATTCGTTCACCTACAACCTGGTCCAATACCTGGGCGAACTGGGCGCCGAGGTTGCGGTCTATCGCAACGACGAACTGACGGTGGAGCAGGTGGAGGCGCTCAAGCCCGAACGCATCCTGCTCTCGCCCGGCCCCTGCACCCCTGGCGAGGCGGGGATTCTGGTTCCGCTGATCCGCCAGATGGCCGGCAAAGCGCCCATTTTTGGAGTTTGTTTGGGGCATCAGGCCATCGGCGAGGCCTTTGGCGGGCAGGTAGTGCGCGCTCCGCACCTGATGCACGGCAAAACCAGCGCGGTGGAGCACGACGGCAAAGGCATCTTCGCGGGACTCGACAGCCCGCTGACCTGCACCCGCTACCACTCGCTGATCGTGGCCGAGGAGTCGCTGCCGGGGGAACTGGAAGTGACCTCGCGCGCGGCCGGCAGCGACGGCGGCTCGGTCATCATGGGCCTGCGCCACCGCAGCCTGCCCATCGAGGGCGTACAATTTCACCCGGAGAGCGTCTTGACCGAAGGTGGGCATCGTATGATAAAGAATTTCTTGCATATGTAACGACATGGAGAGAACGATGAGCCGAAGGAACCCGACCTGCCGCGCAGCTTTACCGGGATTTCTTTCACTGGCACTACTGGCGGCCACGCCGGGGCTTTGTGCCCAGATTGTATTCGCGCCTCATGCGCCGGAGCCGATCGCCATTGTGCCAATGGACAGCAATGCCCCCGGCTCGGCGGTCACGGTGAGTGGGGCCATGGAAGTAGCGAACGGCAAGGCGGCGATCGCCGTCAGCGGCGCGATCACATCCGGCTTGGATACCACCGAAGTGGAGCTTCCCCATCGCGGCGCTCTGCGGGTCTGCGCTTCGACGACCGTCAAACTGGCCACCGACGCGAGCGTTCCCGCTGGGGAGACTCCCGGCCTGCTGATGGCTCTGGATCATGGGGCGATCGAGGCCAGCTTTGCCAGCGGCCATAACTCCGACATACTTCTCACTCCAGACTTCCGCATTCTCATTGGCGGTCCGGGCGCGGCGGACGTGAAGGTGCGGCTGGGTCAGCATGGGGACACGTGCGTGGACAATGCAGGCGTCAACGCGCCCTACGTGCTGGTTTCGAGCGTCTTCGAGGGCGGGGCATACCGTGTGCAATCCGGCCAGCGGGTGATGTTCGAGCACGGCAGCTTGCAAGAGGTTGTGGACCAGGAAAAAGAGCCTTGCGGCTGCCCGCCGGCCGCGCCGCGCGGCAACGAGTTCCCGCTGGCGCAAAGCGAGGGACTGGCGCCGCTGGCCCAGCCTGCGCCCGGCGCTATGGCGCAGAATGGCGCGACTTCTGAGTCGATCGAGCCGCTGGTCTATTCAAGCCGTAAGCGCTCGACCAAGCCCGGCCAGGATACGGACGCAAACCCGCCCGCGAAGAGGCTGGGGAGATTTTTCTCCTCCATCGCGCACTTCTTTCGGCGTCTCTTCGGGGCGGAATAGCATAAGTCCGGCATAGATCGCCGTTCGCTCGAAATGGCGAAGAGCGAATGCAAATACAGGCATTCTTGTAACACGAATGGAAGGTTGCAACGATGAGGCGTAAGTCTTCGGCGGCTGGAATTCCGCGCATTGAATCGCTGAGAATACAGAATTACCGGGCCTTGCGCGATGTGGAGTTCAAGAATCTGACTCCCATGACGGTTCTCTTGGGTCCGAATGGCAGCGGTAAATCGACTGTCTTTGACGTCTTCAACTTTTTGTCGGAGTGTTTTCAATCCGGCCTTCGTCATGCCTGGGATCGTCGCGGAAGAAGCAAGGAATTGAAGAGTCGCGGGGCTGAAGGACCTATTGAGATTGAGTTGAAGTACAGGGAGCGACCTGGCAGTTCTGTCATTACCTATGCTTTGGCTATTGACGAAGGAAACAAAGGTCCCGAAGTAGTGGAGGAGTCTCTGCGATGGCGCAGGCAGCAGCTCGGTAGGCATCTTAAGTTTCTGGAGTTCCATCATGGAGTAGGTTTTGCTGTGAGCGGGGAAGAGTCGGACAATGAAGCAAAGCGGGTGGAGACCAAGCTCCGGTCACCCGATCTGATCGCCGTCAATACATTAGGCCAACTCTCGGACCATCCTCGCGTTGCCGCGCTTCGGGAGTTTATCGCGGACTGGTATGTCTCCTATCTCTCGGTCGAAAAGACGCGGGAGCAGCCTGAGTCGGGACCGCAGGAGAGGCTGAGCAAGAGCGGCGACAATCTTCCCAATGTAATTCAATACCTCAAGGAACAGCATCCAGATCGTCTGGAGCTTATTTTCAAGGTTCTTCGCGAACGTGTGCCGAGGCTCGAAAAGGTGATCAGTGAGCCGATGCCGAACGGCAACCTTCTGTTGCAGATCAAAGACGCTCCCTTCGATCAGCCGATCCTCGCCAAGTTCGCCTCGGACGGGACATTGAAGATGCTCTCTTACCTGACAGTTCTCTTCGATCCGGAGCCTCCGCATTTCATTGGGATCGAAGAACCGGAGAATTTTCTCCATCCTCGTCTTTTGCCGGAGTTGGCAGAGGTATGTCGGCAGGCATCGGCAGCTTCTCAATTGCTGATAACCAGTCATTCGCCCTTCCTGCTGAATGCCATGGAGCCTAAAGAGGTTCGCATTCTATATCGGGATGAGCACGGATTCACGCAGGCCAAGCTGGCCAGCGAATTGGAAGGCATCCCGGAACAAATTGCGGAGGGCGGCAAACTCGGCGATCTATGGATGGAAGGATTCTTTGGCGTCGGTGATCCGCTGACAAACTCCGGCGGTCCGCAAAGCTCACGAACGGAGCGCGGCTGATGCTGGAAAAATTGATCGTCATCGTCGAGGAAGAGTCGGCGGAAGCCGCGCTTCATTGCATTCTGCCCAAGCTATTGCCTGCATCCGAGTTTCAGATCGTTCGCTTTCAGGGCAAGCGGGATATGCTTCGAAAGCTCCTTGATCGGCTTCGTGGCTTTCGATCGTGGTTGCCGGATAACTATTTGTTGCTGGTGCTCGTGGACCGGGATAGGGACGATTGCCGACTTCTCAAGGAAAGGCTGGAATCCATTGCCGCGCAGGCTGGCCTGATAAGCAAGAGCGCCGTTCCGCGCGGATCGCAGTTTCAAGTGGTGAATCGGATTGCGATCGAGGAACTGGAATCCTGGTACTTCGGCGACTGGCAAGCGGTTCAATCCGCGTACCCGAATGTGTCTCCAACCATACCCAACAATCAGCGATACCGCGATCCAGACGCCATTGCCGGCGGAACGTGGGAGGCATTGGAGAGAGTCTTTCAAAGGAGCGGGTATTTCGAGTCGGGCCTCCGCAAGATTGAACTGGCTCGGAGTGTGGCTCCTCACATGGAGCCGGCAAGAAATACGTCACGTAGTTTTCAGGTTTTTCGAGATGCGATCACGGCCGGCTCCGCCCTTTATGGATAGTTTCTCCGCAGTTCGATTTCATTCCTTTCGCAGTTTCGCACAGCAGGTTCTATACTTACGTTTTGCCCCAACTCTTTCCTCTTGAGGTTCCCCGATGCGATTCCCGCGCCGCCTGTTTTCCGCTGCGTTTGCGGCCTCACTCTTCGTTTTGCCGTTGTTTGTCCGCGCCGAGGACGCGGAGCCGGCCGCCAAGCCCGCCGCGCAAAATCCGCCCCCCTGGGACTACGAGGGCAAGCGCGGCGCGCTGGTGTGGGGCAAGCTGGACCCGGCCTGGAGAGTCTGTTTGCAGGGCCATGCGCAATCGCCCCTCGATATTCGCGGCGCGCATCTGAACAAGGCGCTCCAGCCCATCGAATTCCATTACATCGCAGGTCCGGTGAAGCTGGAGAACGACGGCCACACGGTGGTGGCGCGCGTGGACCGCGGCAGCTACATTGTGGCCGGCGGCGTACGCTACGACCTGATCCAGTACGACTTTCACCACCCCAGCGAGCAGGCGGTAAAGGGCAAGCTGACCGATATGGACGTTCACCTGCTGCACAAGAGCGCCGACGGCAAACTGGTCATCGTGGCGGTGCGTCTGAACGAGGAGATTGGCAACCCCAACGCAGTGCTGGCCGCGCTGTGGGCGCACTTGCCCAAGACCGCGGGAGCGACGGAGAAGGTCGCGGAGGAGGTGAACCCCGGCGGCCTGCTGCCTGCCGATCGCGGTTACTGGACCTACGAGGGATCGCTCAGTACGCCGCCTTGCACCGAGGGAGTGCGCTGGTTCGTCTTTGAGCAGGAGTTGAGCCTGAGCCGGGAGCAATGGCGCGCCTTCGCCGCGCTGTTCAAGGTCGATACGCGGCCTTTGCAGGATGCGCACGGACGGCGGATCGAGGCCAACGAGTAACCCTCGCGGCGGGGTTGGCCGCCTTCGACGGCGTGAAAAAATCGAACGGCGCGTGTGCAATGCTCAACCATCGGCGGGATTTCCACGAGCGCGTTTCATCGTTGCCATTCGCGGCGTAAACAGGGAACCCGGCTCAGCTCAAAAACTCGGCTATCGCCCCAACCACGGTTAGCTGCTCGTCTTCGCGCAGTTCGGGGAAGATGGGAAGGGCTAAAACTTCACGGGCGGCGCGCTCGGCCTGCGGGAAGCTGCCTTCGCCATAACCGAGGCTCACGAGAGCCGCTTGCATATGCAGCGGGAGGGGGTAGTATATCTCCGAGCCGATGCCGCGAATGGCGAGAAAATCGCGGAGGGCATCGCGGCGGGGAGTGCGAATCGCGTATTGGTGCCATACGCGATGGCTGCCGGGAACTTCATGGGGGAGCACGATGCCGCGGTTGGGATAGAGGCCGGCCTCGGCCAGTCCCGCCGCATGGAACAAGGCATGATAACGCTTGGCGACGGTGCGCCGAGCCTGATTCCAGCCGTCGATGCGCTTGATCTTGACGTTGAGAATGGCGGCTTGAATGCCATCCATGCGCGCGTTCCAGCCGACCTCGTCGTGGTGGTAGCGGCGGCGCATCCCGTGCTGGCGCAGCATCTTCACCCGCTCGGCCAATGCGTCCGAGTTGGTCGTCACCATGCCGGCGTCGCCGGCGGCGCTGAGGTTCTTGGTGGGGTAAAAACTGAAAGCGGCGGCATCGCCCAGCGCGCCGACGGTAACGCTTTGCCCGTCCGGGCCTGACCACTGGGCGCCCCAGGCCTGGGCGGCGTCTTCGATGAGTGTCAACCTACGCTCCCGTCCAAGACGCGAAAATGCGGTCCAATCGGCGCACTGGCCGAATAGATGGACGGGCAGAATGGCGGCGACGGCCGCGCCTTGAGGACCGTCGATGACGGCTTCAACGGCTCCGGGGTCAAGGTTGAAGGTGGCGGGGTCGATGTCGGCCAAGACGGCGCCGGCGCCGGCGCGGAGAATCGCGCTGACCGAGGCAAAGAAGCTGAAAGGAGTGGTGACGACCGTCTTGCCCGGTCCGATCCCAGCGGCGGCTAGCGCCAGCCAGAGCGCGTCGGTGCCGGAGGAGCAGCCCAGCGCATGGGTCACGCCCAGTTGCCCGGCGGCGGCCCGCTCAAAGGCGGCTACCGGCTCGCCCAGGATGAACTGCTGGGTCTCCAGCACCGCGCCGACCGCCTCCAGAAGCTCACGATGCAGCGCCATGTACTGGCGTTTGAGGTCCAGCATGGGAACGGGCTGGGAAGTCGGGGCAGGCTTCGGTCGAGGCGAGGCGGCTATTTCCACGCAATCATTTTACCAGTTGGAGTGCCGGCAGACCGGCTATTGTAGAATCTCAAGGAACGCCGATCTCACTTCAAGGGCAATCCACGTCAGGCCACGACTTTCAAGCCCGCTGGGATCGATCTTCGCGCCTTCGTTGCTTGCAGAGGAAATGAGAACGACGGAGGTCCAAGAGTTTGCCGCCGAAGGCATCCGAAGTCTTCATCGCCGAACGATGCAACCGACTTCTCATTCACCGGATGAATTCCAGATTATGGCGGGTATAGAGACGAATCCCGATACCATCGCCGCCATCTCCACGCCGCCCGGCCGGGGCGGCATCGGGATCGTCCGCCTGAGCGGGCCGCAAGCCGCGGCCATTGCCGGGCAACTGGTGCGCCTGCTTCAGCCGCTCGAACACGGCCGGGCGCGGCTGGCCGATGTGCTCGACCCGGACGAACAGGAGACGTTCGGCTCCGGCGACTCCGCGGGGCGCGGCAATGCCGCCCGGATCGATGAGGCGCTGGTAACGTTTTTTGCCGCGCCCCACTCCTACACCGCCGAGGATTTGGTGGAGATTGCCGCGCATGGCTCGCCGGTGGTGCTGGGGCTGCTTCTGGGCCGCGCGGTCGATCTAGGCGCCCGCCTTGCCAATCCCGGAGAATTCACCCAGCGCGCCTTTCTCTCCGGCCGCCTCGATCTCACCCAGGCGGAGGCGGTCCGCGACCTGATCGAAGCGCAGACCCTCACCCAGGCACGACTGGCAGCCAGCCAAATGGGCGGCACGCTCAGCAGGCGAGTCGCGCCAATCAAGCGATCGCTGGTCGAACTTGTCGCACTGCTCGAAGCCGGAATCGACTTTGCCGAGGACGACATCGAGGTGACCCCGCAGATCGAGATAGCCCGGCGGATCGCGGAGTTGACCCCTCCCCTCGCCGCGCTCGAAGCCTCCTTTGCCTGCGGGCGCATCGTCCACGATGGTCTGACCCTGGCCATTGTGGGTCGCCCCAACGCCGGCAAAAGTTCTCTTTTCAATCGGCTGGTCGAGCGCGACCGGGCCATTGTGACCGCCTCGCCGGGGACCACCCGCGACCCGGTTATGGAACGGATTTCCCTGGACGGCATTCCGCTGGAGCTGGTGGATACAGCCGGTCTGCGAGACGGTTTGGGAGACGGTCCGAGCGAAAACTTGCAGGAGGCCGAGCTGTTGGGCATCCGGCGTAGCCGCGAGGCGCTGGCCGACGCGGCGCTGGTGCTGGTGGTGCTGGACGCAACCCAAGCTCTGAACGACGAGGAACGCCGGCTGCTGGCGGCCGTCGGCAGCCGGGCCGCGCTGGTAGCCGTCAACAAATGCGATTTGTTGGGTGAGCGAGCGGACGGCTCGGCCGACGCGGGCTGCAAATCCCCGGAGTTGGCGGGGCGGACGGTAGTGACCACCTCGGCACTCACAGGCGAGGGCATTTCCGCGCTGCGTGAACGCATTATGACGCTGGCCACCGGCGGCGCCGCCGCCGAGCCGGGAATGCTGACCAGCCTGCGGCAGCGACAGGCGGTCGCCGCCGCTGTGACCGCGCTGGCCGATGCCGCTCAGGCCAACGCCACAGCTATCCCGCATGAGATGATCCTGATGGACCTCTATCGCGCCCTCTGGGCGCTCGACTCGCTGACCGGCCAAACCGCCCCCGAGGACATTCTCAATCTGATCTTTTCGACCTTCTGCATAGGAAAGTAAATGCCCGCGGTTGATTCGGAACAGGAATGATTCGGAACACGAAACAGACAGTTGAGATATGCGCTCACCCACCCTTGCCGCGATAAAACCGCGTCAAGGATGGGGCGCCGTCATATGCGGGAAGATCGACAGTCGGAAAAACTTGGGGTGCGCCACCCGCAGTGAAGGTTGCCCGTTTTCGCGGGCACATTCATACGATATATCCTGAAGGCGTTGGCCGCATTCCCTTTTTTTCAGGCGGCCGGCGAAATCAGGAGCGATCGTGGCGGATTTAATTTCGGAACTGAAGCGGCGCGCGCCGGTTGAGGACGGAGCCATCTCCGGCACGGCAACGGTCGAGCAACGGGGTGAAACAATGAAAGCCGACCGACATCCTCTTCAAAAAATCCTCGCCGACCGCATCGCCATCATCGATGGAGCGATGGGAACGACGATCCGCACTTACGGGATGACGGAAGCGGATATTCGCGGAGAGCGGTTCAAGGACTCGACGAAGGATCTCAAAAACAACGGCGACCTGTTCAGCCTGACGCAGCCGAAGACGATCTGCGACATTCACCGCCGGTTTCTTGAAGCCGGCGCGGACATCGTCGAGACGAACACCTTCGGCGCGACCAGCATCGCACAGAGCGAGTTTTTTGTGGACGATCCGCGGGAGCATGGCGGACGGAAAGACCCCGCTTTTTACCAGAAGATCGTCGACGATGCTTTTCTGAACGCTCTGGCCTGGGAGATCAATGAAACTTCGGCGCGGCAATGCCGGGAATGGGCGGACCGCGTGGCCAACGAGACGGGGCGTCAGCGGTTTGTCGCCGGCGCGATCGGCCCGCTGACGGTTTCGTTGACCAACTCGCCCGATGCCGACGATTCCGGCTTTCGTGTGGTCACCTTCGATCAGGTGAAGTCGGCGTATGCGCAGCAGGCGCGCGCTTTGATCGCCGGCGGCGCGGACTTGCTGCTGGTGGAGACGATCTTCGACTCGCTGAATGCCAAGGCGGCGCTGGTAGCCATCCGCGAGGTCTTCGATGCGGATGGGAAAGAGTTGCCGGTGATGATTTCGGCGGCGGTGGGACGCGGCGGCGAGACGATGATCTCCGCGCAGACCATCGAGGCCTTCTGGAATGCCGTGGCGCACGTAAAGCCTCTGTCGGTGGGACTCAACTGTTCGCTTGGTCCCGATCTGATGTACCCATTTCTGGCCGAGCTTGCGGATAAGTCGAACGCGGCGATCTCCTGCTATCCGAATGCCGGATTGCCGAATCCCCTCTCGGAGACCGGGTTCGATCTGGGGCCGCTGGACATGGCGCGGTATCTCGGCGAGTTCGCGCGGGGCGGACTCATCAACATCGCGGGCGGATGCTGCGGCAATACCCCGGAGCACATCGCGGCGATTGCAAAAGAGCTGGAAGGGAAACCGCCGCGCCGCCTCTGGGCCGTGCCCGGTGCGGAACGGGCCAGCGATACGGAGAGCAAGCCGCTGCGCCTATCGGGATCGCAGCCTTTCACGCAGCAGCCCGGCGTGTACATCGCGATCGGCGAACGGACCAATGTGGCCGGATCGCCCAAGTTCGCCAAGCTGATCAAGGAAGGCAAGTACGAAGAAGCGGTTGGCGTGGCCCGGCAGCAGGTCGAGAACGGCGCCAACGTCATCGACATTTGCATGGACGAGGGGATGATCGACGGCGTGGCGGCGATGACGCGCTACTTGCAGTTGCTGGCATCCGAGCCTGAGGTGGCCAAGGTTCCCTTCATGGTGGACTCCTCGAAGTGGGAGGTCATCGAGGCTGGGCTGAAGTGTTTGCAGGGCAAGGGCATCGTCAATTCGATCTCGCTGAAAGAAGGCGAGGAGAAGTTTCGCCAGCGCGCCGAAGCGGTGCTGAAATACGGCGCGGCGGCGGTGGTGATGGCCTTTGACGAACGGGGTCAGGCCGCAACTTACGAAGAGAAGATTGGCATCTGCGAGCGGGCCTACCGCATTCTCGTCGATGAGATTGGATTCCCGCCGGAAGACATTGTCTTCGACCCCAATGTACTCACCGTGGCCACCGGCATGGAGGAGCACAACAATTACGCCGTGGACTTCATCGAAGCCACGCGCTGGATCAAGAAAAACCTGCCCCACGCCAAGGTTTCGGGCGGGGTTTCCAATGTCTCGTTCAGCTTCCGCGGCAACAACAAGGTGCGCGAGGCCATGCACTCGGCTTTTCTCTATCGCGCCATCGCGGCCGGCATGGACATGGGCATCGTGAATGCCGGAATGCTCGAAGTCTACGAGGAGATCGAGCCGGAGCTTAGGGAACTGGTCGAGGATGTACTGCTGAATCGCCGTCCCGACGCGACCGAGCGGCTGGTGGCGCGCGGCGAGGCATTGAAGGCCGGGGGCGCGGGCGCGCCGGTGAATGAAAAGAAGGCCGAGGAATGGCGCAACGGCACGGTCGAGGAGCGCCTCTCGCACGCGCTGGTCAAGGGGATCGACGCGTATATCGAGAGCGACGCGGAGGAAGCGCGAGTCAAGCTGGGCCGGCCTCTGGCGGTCATCGAAGGTCCATTGATGGCCGGCATGAGCGTGGTGGGCGACCTGTTCGGCGCGGGCAAGATGTTCCTGCCGCAGGTGGTCAAGTCGGCGCGGGTGATGAAGAAGGCCGTGGCGCATCTGACGCCGTTCATGGAGGCCGAAAAAGCGGCAATGGTCGCGGCTGGACGGGAAGTGAAGGCGCAGGGAAAGATTGTGCTGGCAACGGTCAAAGGCGACGTTCACGACATCGGCAAGAACATCGTCGGGGTTGTGCTTGCGTGCAATAACTACGAAGTTATCGACTTGGGAGTCATGGTCTCCTGCGAAAAGATTCTGGAGCGCGCCCGGGCGGAGAAGGCGGACCTGATCGGCCTCAGCGGCCTGATTACGCCGTCCCTGGACGAGATGGTGCACGTGGCCAAGGAGATGGAGCGGCTGGGATTCAAGCTGCCGCTGCTGATCGGCGGAGCCACCACCAGCCGGGCGCACACCGCGGTGAAGATCGCTCCGCACTACAGCGAGCCGGTGATCCATGTGCTCGATGCCAGCCGCGCGGTGCCGGTAACTGCCAGCCTGCTGAGCGACGAAGGCAAGGCGGAGTTCGTGATCGAGCATTGCGCCGCCTACGATGCGCTGCGCAAGGCCCACGCCGCGCCGCGCCCCAAACTTGTCTCACTCGATACGGCGCGCATCAGGCGAACTCCGATCGCATGGCGCGCCGAAGACCTGCCCGCCCCTGAGTTTATCGGCGTGCGCGCGCTGGACAATTTTTCTCTGGCTACCCTGCGCGAATTCATCGACTGGACGCCGTTCTTCCACACCTGGGGTCTGAAAGGCGTTTATCCCCGCATCCTCGACGACGAGGGGCAAGGAGCGCAGGCGCGCCAGATATTCAACGAAGGGAATGCGCTGCTGGACCGCATGGTTGCGGAAAACCTTGTCGCCGCGCGCGGCGTTTACGGCTTCTTTCCCGCCAATGCGGTGGGCGACGACGTTGAGTTATACGCCGACCAAACCCGCGCAAAGGTTCTTGCCCGTTTCCACTTCCTGCGCCAACAGACGAACAGGGAAGGGAACGAACCCTGCCGGTCGCTCTCCGATTTCATCGCGCCCAAAGAGACGGGGCTTCCCGATCATATCGGAGCTTTCGCCGTGACTGCCGGGATCGGCCTGAAGGAGTTATGCGATCGCTTCCGCGCGGCAAGCGACGACTACAACGCGATCATGGCCGAAGCCATTGCCGACCGCCTGGCCGAAGCCTTTGCCGAATGCCTGCACAAGCGGGTGCGCGACGAATGGGGTTACGGCCGCAACGAGAACCTGAGCATCGACGACCTCGTAGGCGAGAAATATCGCGGCATCCGCCCCGCGGCCGGCTACCCGGCCTGCCCGGATCACACCGAGAAGGGAACGCTGTGGCGCTTGCTCGACGTGGAGGCCAACACCGGCATGAAGATCACAGAGTCCTTCGCCATGTGGCCTGGGTCGAGCGTGAGCGGCCTCTACTTCGCCCACCCTGAGTCGCGCTATTTCTCGCTGGGGAAGATCGACCGCGACCAGGTCGCCGATTATGCCGGACGCAAGGGGATGTGCATGGCGGAGGTCGAGCGCTGGCTGGGGCCGAATCTCAACTACGATCCGGCATAAGAACGTGCGATCTTCCGGTTCTCGAAAGCAGTCCCAGGTCACACTCCGAGCCGATCGAATCGCTAGAAAGAGCTTCGCGCCTACCCGGCCACTGTTCCGCGAAACACTCCGAGAAAGCGGTCCGCGCTGAGTTTTGCGCCGGGGAAGACGTAGTCAAGATTGGCGGCAGAGAGGGATTGCGACGCGACTTCGCCCAGAACCTGGCGGAAGTCGGTGGTGACGGCCAGATCGCGGCCCTCGTTGAGTTGCTCGTCGGCCAATCCCGGCCATTTGCCGTAGACTTTGCCGCCTTTCACGCGCCCGCCCAGGACAAACATTGCGTTGGCGTGGCCGTGATCGGTGCCGCCGGTGCCGTTTTCGCGGGCGGTGCGGCCAAACTCGGACATGGTAACTAAAGCAAGGTCTTCGGCGGCATCGCCCAGGTCGCTCCAAAAGGCGGCGATGCTCGTTGAGAAGTCGCGCAGGCGGTCAGCGAGCTGGCCGTTCACGCCACCCTGATTCTGATGGGTATCCCAGCCGCCCAGGTCGGTAAACGCGGTTTCGACGCCGAGGTTGGCCTTGAGCAGTTGGGCGATCTGCTTCATTCTGTTGCCGAATTCGGTGTTCGGATAGTCTGCTCCGGGGCTGGGTTGATACTGCGCCGGATCGGCCTCGCGCAGCATCTTCACGGCCGCGAAGGTCTCCTCGCCGGCGGCATGGAAGACCCGGTCGCCGCTTTGGCCGTAGATGGACTCGAAGGCCACGGCCGCCGGCGAAGGATCGGCGCCGTGCCCGCCGACGGCAAAGCTGTTGAGGCTGGAAAGCGCAATGGCGGGAATCTTTCCCGCCAGGGTCCGGGGCAGCTCGGAGCCGAGGGCCAGCGCGCGAAAAGCGGTGCTCTGCCGTCGGCGGCGCCGGTCTTCGGCCTGCAGGGCGCGGTTCAGCCAGCCGTCTTCGGTGCTTTTGACGCCGGGGGTGCCGGACTCCATGAAGTCCTGGGCATCGAAGTGGGAGCGAGTCGTATCCGGCGAACCGGAGGCGTGAACCACGGCCAGATGGCCCTGATCGTAGAGCGGCTTGAAGGCCGAGAGAGCCGGGTGCAAGCCGAAGAATCCGTCCAGGTCGAGAACCTGATTGTCGGCAATGGCGATGCCGGGCCGCATGGCGTAATAATTCTTCTCGCGGTAGGGGACGACGACGTTGAGGCCGTCGGCGGCGCCGCGCTGGAAGATGACGACCAGACGGCGGTTGGGGTTGACTGAGGAGGCTTTCTCGGCCATCGCCGCGCGCGCCAGGAAGCTGGGAATCGCACTTGTGGACGCGATGGCCAGAGCGCCGTTGCGCAGGAAAAATCGTCGATCGGTCTGCATGGTCTGCCTCCCTTGACTTGTTGACTGCCTTATCGGCGGATCGTTACCGGCGCTGGAACTCCGGCGATCCCAGCAAGAGTCCGGCCAGAAGTTGATCCTGTTTTTCGAGCGCGGCAGTGGCCTGCGCTTGAGTGAGCGGTTTGCCGGCAGCGGGGATCGGGCTCTCCGGCGGCATAATTTGCGCTTGAAATTGATCGAGCACAGCGGTCCGCGTGGATTCGCTCACTCCTCCCGGAACCAGAAGCGATTCAAGGCGCTGTTCGTCGGCCTGTGAAGTGTAGGCAGGGAAGCCGGGTAGACCGTAGGGGGCGCTATTGCCGCTCTGCGGCGAAGCCCAGGCGACGGAGATGCCGGTCAGCTTGCCGGAGGCCAGCGAGAGGGCGAAGTTCATGCGGTTGACCAATGCTCCAGTGCCGACCCACGCGGCGGCTTGCCAGTTATAGCCGGTGGGCGGAACGGAGCCGTAGAGCGGCATTCCCATCTCGCGGAGGGCGTTGGCCAGCGGCTGCGGGTTATCCACGGATATGTCGCCGGCGCGGACGGCCGAGACCACATACTCCAGCGGCGTCTTGACCTTGGCTCTCCAAGCGTCCTCGGCCCAGAACTCGGGGGAGTGGAAGAGAGTCTTGAGCACGGTAGAAATGTCGCCTCCGCTGGCCAGATAGGAGTCGGCCATGCGGTTCACAAGGGTCGCGGGAGGGTCGTCGCCCACGAAGCGAATGGCCAGCTTGCGGCTGAGAAAGCGGGCCGTGGCGGGGCGCGTGGCCAGCAGATGCAGCAGCTCGCGCCCTTCTTCTTCGCCGTCCTCTTGGAACTTGACGCCGAGGACTGTCTTTGTGCCCGGTTCATGGCGGTTTTCGTCGAATTTGAAAGCGCCGCCGCGCTGCGGTCGATCGACCGTCCAGCCGGTGAGGATGCGCGCCACCTGGGTCACGTCCGCCTGCGTGTATCCGCCGTTCACGCCCAGAGTGTGCAGCTCCATCAGTTCGCGGGCATAGTTTTCGTTCAGGCCATCGGGGGCCTTGCGCTTGGCGTCGGGGTGGCGCGCCGCATTGGCCTTGCTCTTCTCGGCCGCCGGAGAATCCGGCCCCATGCTGCTGGAGTTATCCAGATAGAGAAGCATCGCCGGGCTGTGCGCCGCGGCTTCGAGCAAGTCCTCGAACTTTCCCAGGGCCAGCGGGCGAATCGCGTCCCGCTCGTAACTCACGAGATAGTAGGGAGTTTCGTCGTTCTTATGGAGGTAGACATTGAAGTGATTGAGCCAGAAGTCGGTCATCGCTTCCTGAAGCTGGGCGTTCGAGTAAATCTCGCGGGTAAGCCGCTGGGCGATGAGCTCGTCGGCGACCTGCCGCTGCGGGTTGTCGAGCGCGGCCACCGTCTCCCTCTGCTCCGGGGTAAGTCCGGCGGCAAGCGCGGCGCGCCGCGGCCCCTTGAGCGCTTTGCGGAAGCCGTCGAACTCCGGCTGCGTCATCGCGATCAGGCGGGCTACGCGCTGGTCGGGATCGAGCGCCAGAATGGGCGGAATCCGCGCCTCATCGAAGGCCGGCTGCTCCAAAGTAGCGGCGGGGGCCATGCTCATTGCAGCGGGCTGGGACGGAGCCGATTGCGGCGGATTGGCGATCGGCTGTTTGCGTTCGGCTTGCGCTTCCATGGTCGGTGCGGCCATCGGCTCGGAAAGAACCCCGCTCCCGTTCATGGACGCATCGGTTGCGGCAGTCGATCCCGCGGTCACGCCGGGCGTGGCGAGGGCGGCATCCGCAAGCGCCTGCTCCTGTTTCTTGCGCTCGTTTTCCCGCTTGCGGTACTGGATGCGTGCGATCTCGTTCTCATAAACCGCGTGCAGGTCGGCCGCTTCCGGGACCGGCACTTTGCCGTCGGCGGCCTGGCGCAGCAGCGCGTTGCTGGGCATCCGGTAGAGAATATCCGGAGCGCTCAACCGCATCGCGGGAAACTGGGCGAGCCGGGCTTCGAGGTCGGTCTCATCGAGCCTCCGCGGGTGAAGCTGATCGTCGAACCAGCGATCGAGTCCGATCGCCCTCACCGCCTCCAGATCGCCCGGACGCGGGCCGAAGGTAAAGCGGTTGAGCGCGTGCAGGATGCGCCGATCCCCATGTATCTCGCCGGGTTGATAGGCAGACCGCGTGGTTGCCTTGCCGTTTGGCGCACTGTCCGGCTGCGCAGGCTCGGCGATCCCGGCGCCGCCGGCGAGGCTGAGGCTCACGAACACTGCCAGCGTCGCTCGGAATCGTTCCATTGGAGGCTCTCCTCTGGAAGCGGCCGGGAACGGTCCGACTCGGCGATGGCTTCCCACCGATTGAAACCCGGCGAACGCGAAATAGTTGCGAAGCCACGAAGCGCCTTGCGAAGGGAGTGGGCGTGACGATTTCCGAGCAAGCCGAAGATGATTTGCCGGGTACCCCACGCCTCACTCTTCGGACTCGCCTGAGGGGGCTTCATAAGATTGCCCCGCGTCTCCACCCCTGGAGTGAGCCGGATCACACCTGAAGGGTCTATGATGGACAAGAATTGCGCGCGGCGAGACGGCCTTGCCGCCAGCGCGAAAATCCTCCTGGAGTCTTGATGGCATCGTTTGGCAGTTTTGCGCTTCTCATCGCTTTGGCGCTGGCCGCATACAATCTGCTGGCAGGGGCGGTAGCATTGCGCCTGATTGCGACAGGACAGCCCACGGCCGTTTCGCCGGAGCGGCTGGCCGATACGGCGCGGCGGGCCGGAATCGCCGGCTTTGCGGCTGTCACCGCTGCGGCCTTCGCGCTGATCTGGTCGGTCTTTAGCAACGATTTCTCCATTGCCTACATTCTTGAGCACTCCAACCGCGCACTGCCCGCCGCCTATAAGTTTTCCGCGCTGTGGTCCGGCCAGGAGGGTTCGCTGCTTTTGTGGGCGTGGCTGCTGGGCGCTTACGGCTTCGTCCTGCGCCTGACGCACAAGCAAGACGTCAAGCTCTACGCCTACGCGGGCGCGATTCTGGCCGGAATTCAGGTCTTCTTCCTGCTGGTGCTGAACTTTGCCGCGCCGCCCTTCGCGCTGCTCAAAGGAGCGATCCCCGCGGACGGCAACGGCCTCAATCCTTTGCTTCAGTACCCGGAGATGGTGATTCATCCGCCCATGCTTTACCTGGGTTATGTGGGCTTCTCGGTGCCGTTCGCCTTTGCGCTGGGCGCGCTGACGATGCGCTATCCCGGCGAGAAGTGGATCAAGATAACTCGCATCTGGACGATGGTAACCTGGCTGTTTCTAACTTGCGGCATCTTCCTCGGAATGCACTGGGCCTACGCGGTGCTGGGCTGGGGCGGTTACTGGGGATGGGACCCGGTGGAGAACGCCAGCTTCATGCCCTGGCTCACTGGCACCGCTTTTCTTCATTCGGTGATGATGCAGGAGAAGAAAGGCATGATGAAGAGCTGGAACGTCTGGCTGATCTTCTCCACCTTTCTGCTAACTTTGTTAGGTACGCTGCTGACCCGCGCCGGGCTGGTCAGTTCCGTTCACGCCTTCGCGCAATCGTCCATCGGCACTTGGTTTGTGGTCTTCATGGGCATCGTGCTGGCGGTCTGCATCTTCACTTATATCCTGCAACGCGACCACTTGCAAAGCGAGCATAGGTTGGAGTCTCTGGTCAGCCGCGAGTCCAGCTTTTTGTTCAATAACCTGGTTTTGCTCACCGCCTGCTTCGTGATCCTTTGGGGAACTCTCTTTCCCATCCTCAGCGAATACGTCGAAGGCAGCAAAGTTACCGTGGGCGCGCCCTTCTACAATCGCGTGGCCGTGCCCATAGGGCTGTTTCTGCTCTTTTTGACCGGCGTCGGTCCGCTGCTGCCCTGGCGCGCCACCTCGCTCAAAAGCATTCGCCGCAACTTTGCGCTCCCTTCGATCGCGCTTTGGTCTACAGTTATCGTCTGCCTTGCCGCCGGTGTGCGGCCCTGGCAGGACGGCAAACTCGATCAGGGCAGATTCTACGCCATGGTGGCTTTCGCGCTTTCGGCCAGCGTACTGACCGCGATCCTCTCGGAGTTTCTGCGCGGGGCCGCGGTGATTTCAAGGCAAACCGGCGAGAGTTACTTTGTAGCGACGTATCTCTTGGTTCGCCGCAATACTCGGCGCTACGGCGGCTATCTCATCCACATCGCCGTGGTGATTGTGGTCATCGGTCTGGCCGGCGCCGCATTCAATCGCAACGTGGAAAGCGAAATGGCCCCGCGCGACAAGATTTCCATCGGGCCTTACACCTTGGAATCGGTAACTTCCACCCAGGATTCCAACCCTAACTACAACTCCGAGTATGCCCTGCTCGACGTTTACAAGGACGGCAAGAAACTTTTCCAGATGACTCCCGAGAAGCGCGTCTATCTGGCCAGCGACCAGCCGCAGACCATGGTGGCCATCCACTCGGTCCCCCGCTGGGACTTATACGTCGTTTACGAGGGAACCAATCCGGATACAGGGCAGCCGATCATCAAGGCGTTCTTGAATCCATTGGTCGGCTGGATCTGGGCCGGCGTGGCGCTCATCGTAATCGGCACCTTCATCGCGCTGGTTCCCAACCAGAAACCGGCGGCCCAGAAAGCGGGCCGGCCATGAAGCCTTTCAGACCTTCGACCGTTTCGATGAAATGCTTGCAGGCGGCGGCTTTGGCCGTGGCCGTCTGCTTCTCCCTGGGCGCCACCGATGCCGGCTCCCGCTTCAACGATCTCGGCCACCGCATGATGTGTACCTGCGGATGCAATCACCTGCTGGGCGAGTGCAACCATGTGGGCTGCCCGGAGGCCGGACACAGACGCGAGGAGCTAAGAACGGCCATCGCCTCGGGCGCGAACGACGATGCGATTCTGGCCTCCTTCGCCGCCAAATACGGCGCAACCGTGCTGGCCGCGCCCACTACTCACGGCTTCGACTTAGTAGCTTGGATCGCGCCCTTCGCCGTCTTCGCGGCGGCCACGCTGGGCACCATTCTGCTGATTCGCCGCTGGGTGGGGCTGTCGCGGAACGCGGCGCAGGCAGCGAATCTTGCCGAAGCGGTCGATGCCGATCCCGCCGCCGGCGCGCTCAGGGAAAAGATTCGCCGCGAGACCGGCGGCGACGGAGGCTTTTGAGTTATGACGCCTACATGGGGGCTGATATGCGGTGCGCTTCTGCTGATCGCAGCCTTTGTCTATACCTTCTGGCCGGAGAACGTCTTCGCCAGCCAGCGCCAGAAAACCCGCCTCGACTACCTGCTCGAACGCAAGGAGCAGCTTTACGAAAACCTGCGCGATCTGAACTTCGAGCACAAGGCGGGCAAGTATCCTGAAGAAGACTTCGTCGTCCAGCGTGCGCAGCTTGAAAACGAAGCCGCGCAATTGCTGGCCGAAATCGAAGTCTTGCAGCGGGCTTGAGATGCCATGAGCTTTCGCGTCCTGAACGCATGGAAAATACGGTCTGTCATCCTGAGCGAGCGCAGCGAGTCGAAGGACCCGCGATTGTTTTTCGGCTCACGGCTTTCCAACTCCGACACCCCATAGGATTCACAACGACAATGAGATCAAGTCGATTTGTTTTTCGCGCATTGGCCGCAAGCATTCTTGCGGCAGGCGCATTGGCTCAGGCCGCCGTCGTTACCGGCACAGTTACCAATAAGACAACAGGCCAGCCCGCAGCGGGCGACGCCGTGGCGCTGGTGGACGTGCAAGCGGGCATGGGCGAAGTGGCCCGCGCCGTCACCGACGCGCGAGGGCATTACTCGTTGAGCGAACCGGGCAACGGCCCCTATCTCGTGCGCGCCACCCATCAGGGCGCGGGCTACTTCATCGCCGCGCCCCAGAGCGGCCCCGGCGACATCGCCGTCTACGACGTTTCCGCCAAGGTGCCCGGAGTCTTCATCGAGGCCGATGTGCTGGAGGTCGAGACCGCCAACGGCCAGCTTCACGTCACCGAACGCTACTTCGTGCATAACACCAGCACACCGCCCCGCGCCCAATGGAGCCAGCACACCTTCGAGATCGCGCTGCCCGAGGATGCCGAAGTGCAGGGCGTGGAGGCGCAACGGCCCAGCGGCCTGCCCACCTCGCTCAAGCTCGACCCCGACGGTCCCAAGGGCCACTACTCCTTCAACTTTCCCATTCAGCCCGACGAGGGCGAAAAGAGCACGCTCTTCGAGTTGAGCTATCAAGTTCCTTACATTGGCGGCAAGTTTACCTTCAAGCCGCAGTTATCGCTGCCCGCTCAGAACGTCGGCGTGCTGCTGCCCAAGAGCATGAGCTTCACGGCGGGCGCGGGGGCGGCCTTCCAGTCGGTGCCCGAGGATCCCGCAGTCCAGACTTACGTGGCTAGAAACCTGGTTCCCGGCAAGCCCATCGAGTTCACCGTCTCCGGGAACGGCTCGATTCCGCGCGAAGGCCAGGGAGCGCCGGCCGGCCCGCAAGCCGCCGCCATGGGGGCGCCGGACAGCGGCGCGCCAGACGCGGGCGCAACCGATAGCAAGCCCGGCGGAGGCATCGGCGCCCCCATCGGTACGCCCGATCCGCTCAGTAAGTACAAATGGTGGATTCTAGGCGGGCTGGCGCTGCTGCTGGCCGCCGCAGCTGCCTTCCTGCTGCGCAAACCAACGGGCGCGTCGGCCGTGGGAGCCTCCGATGCCGCAGCGGGAAGTTACTCCGCTCCAGGTTCGCCCGCGACCAAGCAAGCCGCCCTGTTGAACGCACTCAAAGAAGAACTGTTTGCGCTGGAGAGCGAAAAGATCGCGGGCACACTCGCGCCCGATGAGTATGCCGAAGTGAAGGCCGCGCTGGATTTGCTGCTGAGGCGGGCGCTGAACAGGAAATAGCAGGCCGGCAACTCGACTCATCGAGCGAGAGCGGCCCTATTGTTCATTCCACGGATCGCGCAGCAGCGAGCACAGCCCCAGATCGTTTCCATACCGCTCCACTTCGACATCGGCCATGCGGACCGCCAGGGGCATTCCGCGGAAGGCGGGCACGGCATCGGAACCCATAATTTGCGGGGAGACGAAAAGGTGGACGCGGTCCACCAATCCGGCGGTCAAGAGAGCCGTGTTCAGGCGCGTGCCGGTTTCAGTGAGCAGGGTCAGGATGCCCTCTTCGCCCAGTTTGTCGAGCATTTTTCCAAGAGGGACGCGCCCCGCTTCCCATCCCGACGTCGCTGACCTGCCCGCCGGTGCCGCGGTTTCAACCGGCAGAACCTCGACCCGAACGCCGCGCTGACGCAGTTGCTCGGCGCGGGCTTCGTCGGTTGAAACCGTGAAGACGGCCAGATCGTTTTCAGCCGTGGCGATCATCTTGCAATCCAGCGGCATACGCAGGGCGGAGTCCAGCACCACGCGCAGCAGCGGGCGGCGGCGGCGCAGGCCGCTGCGGTCGGTGAGCAGAGGATCGTCGGCCAGCACGGTATCTATGCCGGTTAGAGCGGCGTCGGCCTGCCAGCGCAGGGTTTGCACCGCCTCACGCGCGGCTTCGCCGGTGATCCAGAACGGTTCGTGCAGTTTGTGCTCGCCGGGGGGCGGGGCGATGCGGCCATCCAGAGTCATGGCCACCTTCATCAGCACCAGCGGACGGCGATGCTGGCTCCAGCGGGCAAAGCCTTCGTTCAGGCGGCGGGCCTCGGCCTCGCATATCCCCAAAACAACTTCAAGCCCTGCCGTACGCAGCGCCTCCAGGCCGTGGCCGGCGACGGCGGGGTTGGGGTCGATGGTGGCCGCTACGATGCGCTTGAGCCCAGCGGATAGAAGGGCTTGCGTGCAAGGCCCGGTGCGGCCGGTGTGGTTGCACGGCTCCAGCGTGACGTAAGCTGTGCCGCCGCGCAAGCGTTCGCCGGCGCGCTGCGCGGCAACCTTGAGGGCGACAATTTCGGCGTGGTCGAGGAGATCGAATTCGTGCCAGCCTTCGCCTACTACTTGCCCGGCGCGGTCCAGAATCACGCAGCCCACGGCGGGGTTGGGCGAAGCGACCCCAATGCCGCGCCGGGCCAGTTCCAGCGCGCGCCGCATCCAGTATGCGTCCTGATCCGCCTGTCGATTCATGCGTACGGTAAGCGAGAACTCTTCAGTCTATATGAGCGGCTCTGTACCGGCGGTATTTGGCCATAGGGGCGTTTGCCGGGCGCGATCCATCCTTACTTGCCGACAATCCATGTCAAATGGCCATAGAGCAAGACGCGCGGCATCCTCTCCGACGCATTGGCCGCTTGACCGCGACCATTTCCGCCCTACGGCTTTGCAAAAGACAATCACAGCGCCAGCAGCGCGACAGTCGCCACCGCCGCGCCGATCAGCAGGCTCACGCGGTCGGTCAGCGCAAAGGCCACCGGGTCTTCGTCCAGTTCGCCCCGCGAGGCCAGCAGCCATACCCGGCAGAGCCAGAGAATCATCAGCGGCATAATCAGCCACAGCAGCTTCGGGTGGCGGTAGAGCCTGGTCACGTCGCGCCCGCTGATGTAGTTGGCGTAGACGACCGCGGCGGCGAAGGCGCTGGAGGTTCCGAAGCTGCGCATCTGCTGGAGATCGCCCAAAAGATAGCCGCGGCCGTTCTTCGGCACGGTGCCGCTGGCGCGCAGGTTCTCCAGTTCGGCAAAGCGCTTGACGATGGCCAGCGAGAGAAAAAGGAACATCGAGAAGCCGGCCAGCCAATGCGAGATCGGCGTATGCGTTGCCGCGCCGCCGGCCAGCAGCCGCAGGGTATAGAGGCCGGAGAGGGTCAGCGCATCCACCAGCGCAATGCGCTTGAGAAACGCCGAGTAGGCCAGCGTCGTGGCCAGATAGACGAGCAGCCAGCCCGAGTAACCCAGCGGAAGCAGCCGCGCGCCCGCGAACGCAGCCAGAAGAAAAGCCGCGGCGATGCCCGCTCCGGCAAAGGCGGAGAGATCGCCAGAAGCAAAAGGACGAAGACGCTTGCGGGGGTGACGGCGGTCGGCCTCCAAATCCAGAAGATCGTTGACGATGTACGCCGACGAAGCGGTGAGGCCGAAGCAAAGGAAGGCCAGCAAGGCGTTGAACACCCGCTGGGCATGAAGCGCGTGGGCCAGCAGCAGCGGGAGAAAGATAAGCAGGTTTTTCGTCCATTGATGAAGGCGCATGGCCTTGCGCAGCGACTTCAGCGGGTTATCGCGTTCGTAAAACTGCCGCGTCGGGCGAATCCCGCGCATCTTAAGTCCCAAACGCAAACCCAGGCTGGGATTGGCCACCATCGCTTCGGCGGCCGCGGCCAGGAGCGGAAGATCGGCGCGGGCATTGCCGATGTAGCCGAAGTTTTCGGAGCCAAGATGCGCGCGCAGGCCGTCGAGCTTCCTGACCCCGGTCAGGTTGGTCGCGCCGTCCGACCCCAGCACCCCGGCAAAGATGCCCAGATGGGCGGCCACGCGGTGCGCCAGGCTCAGGTCCGCGCCCGTGGCCAGGTAAATGGCTCGGCCTCGGGCCCGCTCCCCTTGAAGAAAGAGAAGTAGCGCATGATTGTACGGCAGATGCAAGACATCCAGGGATACGGATGCGGAGACGAACGCTTTGAATGCCGCCTTGCCGAGCAGGAGCTGGCCGGGCATCTTGAGCAGCAGAGCGGGGCGGGAGCGCAACAAGAGCAGCAGCGAATCGACCAGCGTATCCGACTTGACCAGCGTGCCATCCAGATCGACGCAAAGGGGCGGGTCCGGCGAACCGGCTAGTGGCCTGGGAGAGGTTGTCTGGGGCAAGCGATCACCTCGTCGAGGTTGGCCGGCGAACGGAATCGAATCTATGGTGGAGCTGAGCGGGATCGAACCGCTGGCCTCCTCGTTGCGAACGAGGCGCTCTCCCAGCTGAGCTACAGCCCCACGACTCTTTACATCCTACCAGCGGACGGCGAATCTGTGAAGACTGGCGGTTTCTTCTTTTGGGCGATGCGCGCTTTGCCGGCCGCGTCTCCCGGAAAGACGCGCGCCGCCGGCCGCTCCAAAAGCCGATGCGAATCCCAAAATAACCCTTGCGCGGGATTGCTGAATTGGTTTAGCATTCTTGCCGTTATCGATAATCCGGGAAGGCAGCCCGAAGAATAGTTCCTGCCGGCTCCACTGACGTTACACTATGCACTCAAACGAAAACACAGCCAGTTTCCCAGTCTCGTCCATCGCCCGGTTCTTGACGCGATCTTGCCATTCAGTGTGCCCGGTCGGAATCCGCCGCGCAACGCCAGTATCCCAGCTACAGCAATAGAAGGAGAGGATTGCCATGAAGTTCCGCCCAATTTGTTTAGCAGTCTCAACATTCCTGCTCGCCGCCGTCATGGTCGCCGCGCAAACCGTCACCGTGAATTTTGCCGCCCCGGAACAGACGATTCGCGGATTTGGAGGATCGACCGCTTGGGAGCCGCAGTTGACCGCCGCCGGGGCAAATACCCTTTTCGGCACCGCCGGCGGCGATCTGGGCCTGACTCTCTTGCGGGTGCGCATCGATTCAAGCTCCACCACGGGCGGCTCCAACTGGGCCACTGAGTTGGCCAATGCCCAGTTGGCTTCCGCGCTGGGGGCGAACGTTTTTGCCAGCCCCTGGAGCCCTCCGGCCGCATGGACTTCCAATGGCACCACCATCATGGGCTCGCTCCTCCCCGCCAACTATGCCGCCTACGCCAACTATTTGAACCTTTTTACCGCATACATGAAGGCCGGAGGCGTGAATCTATACGCCATCTCGATGCAGAACGAACCGGACGCCAACGTCTCCTACGAATCGTGCGTCTGGACCCCCGCCGAAATGGACACCTGGGTTGCCAACAACGCTTCCGCGCTAACCGTCAAACTCATCATGCCGGAGTCGGAGAGCTTTACCGTCGGCTATTCCGATCCGGCACTGGACGATGCCAATGCCGTCGGCCACATTGCCATCGTTGCCGGCCACATCTATGGAGCCTCTCCGTCCTACTACGCCAACGCCAAAAACCTGGGCAAAGACGTGTGGATGACCGAACACTATCTGAATCCCTCCACCTCGACGGCGTCCACTGTCGCCGATGCCATCTCGATGGCCGAGGAGATCAACAACTCCATGACCGTGGCCGAGTACAACGCCTATGTCTGGTGGTGGATCGAAGACTTTCCCGCTGAGAACTCTTACATCGGCTTGATAGACGCCAATGGCAATGCCACTTACTTCGGTTATGCGATCGGCCAGTTCTCCAAATATATAAGGCCCGGCTACGTTCAGGTCGCCTCCACTGAACCCATACCGGGAGTTTACGACTCGGCTTACATGGGAGACGGAAACCTGGTGATCGTGGCCGTCAATTCCAACGCCGCCGCCACTTCCTTCCCTGTCTCCTTCTCGGGGCAGGTTGCCGCCTCGTTCACCCCCTACCAGACCTCGGCCGCCAACAACCTGGCGCAACTGACTCCGGTCGCCGCGTCGGGCGGATCGTTCACTTACTCGCTTCCGGCGCAGAGCATCACCACCTTCGTCGGCTCGGCCTCCACGGCGCCCGGCTTCACGCTTTCTCCTTCCACGTCCAGCCTTTCCGTTACCCAAGGCAAGACCGCAACCGACGCCATCGCTGTTACGGACCTGAACGGATTCGCGGGCAACGTAACTCTGGCCGCCTCCGGGCTGCCCGCTGGAGTTACCGCCGCCTTCGCTCCCAACCCCGCCACCGGAAGCAGCGTGTTGACCCTGACAGCCGGCAGCACGGCGCCTACCGGCGCGGCCAGCGTCACTGTAACCGGAACCTCCGGCTCGCTTACGGCTACCGCGACAATCGGCATCTTCGTCGGTTCCTCCGCCTGTAACATCGTATACACAATCACTCCGCAAAGCACGGCCTCTTTCGGAGCGACCGTCGCCATCGACAACACCGGGACCAACGCCATCAATGGATGGACGCTGGGCTGGACCTTCGCCAACGGGCAGACGATTTCCTCCATCTGGAACGGAATTGAAACCCAGAGCGGCGCCAACGTCACGGTGACCAACGAGAGTTACAATGGCAGCATCCCCGCCGGCGGCAGCTTGACCGGCATCGGATTCAACGCAACCTGGAACGGCACGACCAACGCAATCCCCTCCTCGTTCACGCTCAATGGGTCTACCTGCGCCAGCAACGGCGTGGTAGGAACCGGCAGCTTCAAGCTCGCTGCTTCGCCTTCGACGCTCTCCGTCGCCGCAGGCTCCAGCGCCACCGACACAATCGCGATAACCGACGTCAGTCCGTTTGCCGGCAGTGTAACTCTAGCCGCCACCGGCCTGCCCACCGGCGTAACCGCCACCTTCGCGCCCAAC
>Ga0181520_10003553_pt1 | contig 27205 bp, 22 predicted proteins | sample PEATcosm2014_Bin_29_FD_132451 | JGI IMG/M metagenome (GOLD analysis project Ga0181520, IMG submission 132451) | Peatland microbial communities from MTU Mesocosm Facility, Houghton, MI, USA - PEATcosm2014_Bin02_30_metaG | ecosystem: Environmental > Terrestrial > Soil > Wetlands > Peat | place...
GGCTCCGGGCGGCTTCTGCTTGAGGGTGCGGCGCAGCAGAACGGCAACCTGTTCGTCGGAGACCGAGCGTGGACGCCCCGGGCGAAGCTCATCGTAGAGGCCTTGAAGGCGATGCTCAACGAATCGTTGCCGCCACTTGCCCACCGTCGGTTTGGACCAGTTCAGACGCTCGGCAATCTTCGCGTTGGCGACGCCTTCGGCAGACCACAACACCAGTTGGGCGCGGGCTACAAGAGCATGAGGCAGGCTGCGGGAAGCGGCAAAGCCAGACAGTTCGCACTGCTCCTCCGCAGTCAGTTCGAGAGTAGGCAAAGGGCGTCCCAGAGACATATCCAAGCCTACCCTGAATCGCCTAATTAGTCAAGTTATTTATGGGACATAATACTAGGTAACAGTGCCGACATGTATAATAGTAGGCACAATGAAAGTTCTCTAAGGGGACAAGATATGTCGATCAAGACACTTATTCGGAAAGTACCATATATAGTCTCAGTAAAACATTACTTGTGGAGAAAAGTAATTAATAGACATGATAAGACTTCATTCTTGCTCCAGTTAATCTCATCCGCGCGAATATTAGATATAGGATGCGGTAATAATTCACCGTATTATACCAAGACGATGTTGCCGACGTGCATTTATACAGGTCTTGATATTGAGAATTACAATCAGTCGTTGCCAAACTTAGCAGACAATTACATAGTTACTACTGCTGAGTTATTTCCCGATTCGATCTACAAATTCAACGAGGCATTCGATGCAGTGCTATCTACGCATAATATTGAACACTGCAACGAAAGAAGCCTGACAATCGATGCGATGCTTAAAGCAGTCAGTCCAGGCGGTCAGATATATATGACGTTTCCGTGTGAACAGAGCGTCGTCTTTCCGTCTAGACCCGGAACATTAAATTATTATGATGACCCAACACATACTGGATTACCGCCAGACTTTGATGAGCTAATTCAAACGATCAAATCCCATGGGTTTGAAATTGAGTTTGCCGCGAAGAATTACAAGCCGATCATCTTTTGGATTACTGGTTTTATCAATGAGAGTAAATCCAGATTAGAAAATAAAGTCTTTCCGTCAACATGGGCATATTACGGATTTGAGTCAGTTATCCAGGCAAGGAAAGTACATGCACATACTCTTCCACAATCCTAATCTTAATGATTCGGTGATAGAACGGTCCGTTTAGATAAGGAGCACGGCCAGTACTATACTGATGCCTGATCTGAGAGAGCTTGTGTTACCATTGAAGTGATGAATAGGTGCTGCGGTTCCAGCTTTCAATGTCTGATCAAACAAGCGCCTTGTCAAATAGCACATGATTTGTGACATTTACTATATTCACTTATATAATCGCACTGATGGAGGATATTGCATAGTGGCAGATATCATTCCAATTCCGAACGCTTTGCTTGTGTCTTGTAAGGTCTGCGGTATGCCGGCAACCGTTTTTGGTGAGACAGTCGTACTCAATAAGTATCGCGTACAGTATTTCTGCTGTGAGCGATGCGGCTTTATACAGACTGAAACACCGTACTGGCTGGAGGAAGCCTATTCTTCTGCGATTGCTGCCCAGGATGTCGGTATCATGCAGCGGAACCTCGACAATTGCAGATTGACCTCAGCGGTTCTCAACCTGCTTATTCCAAAAGTGTCGCGAGCCGTCGACTTTGGTGCCGGGCATGGAGTGTTTGTCCGAATGATGAGGGATAAAGGCTTCAATTTCTTTTGGTCGGATCGTCATGCCGCAAATGATTACGCCCGCGGATTCGAGTATCAAGAGGACTTGACCTATGATTTTCTCACTGCTTTTGAAGTGCTTGAGCACTTTACCGACCCGGTCGCCGATCTGTCGAAGTTGATGAGCCTATCGGACAATGTCTTCGTTTCTACTATTATCATTCCACAACCAGCTCCGAGGATTCCAGACTGGTGGTATTACTCGCCGTCCACCGGCCAACATATTTCCTTCTATACGACGGAATCGCTCCGTATCCTGGCTACTCGTTTCGGAAGAAATCTGCTGTCTGTTGGTTCCTACCATCTGTTTACAAAGCAACCGAAGAGCAGTCTTCTGTATCGGCTGGCTACCACTTCCAGAATTGCAAGACTCGTGAACCGCATGTATCGGCACCAGAGCCTGATCGATAGTGATTACCAGCAAATGACTAGCTGACTTAGCCACAGCAGCATGACCACGTCCCAAATATGGTTTAATTGAAGAGGCGAGGAGCAACGCGGAGATCCATTCACAATATATAATGAAAAAGTGGCACCGATAACATGTCCTCTCATATCTTCATTTCGCCGCATACCACTGTTGGCACCTGTCCATGAGTTTTCCGCTCATCTTATGCAGAGCGGAAAACTCGTTGGTCAGCTCCGAGTGCGCCGTCGCAGGTCCTCTCGTCACTCACACTGCCTCTGTCTTCAAAGTGCATTCTTTATCTTTTTGATTATACGTAGAATTCTTGTGGGCGTGATTTCAATTAGTATTAAGTTCGCATCGCCCGAAAAACAGCGGCAATACGCGGGATATTTCCGTATTTTGCTAATGCTTGTTCCAGTTAACTTTAGGCCAGCTAGGAAGCGCAAACTTGTGTTATAAACTTTCCTCTGATCAATAGAGGTGCAGATTGTTCGTTTGAAATCTATATCTTCGATAAACCCAAGGAACGTTTTGTACCATCGCGGTATGTGATCATAATGTACATCTAGGGCGTAATCACTATATGTTTTTTTCCCTTGCCGAAGGGCTACAATTGGGTTCTGCGGTGTAAGAGCCACTAAATGATAATCTTGATGGCTTTCATGGAGCACGACAAGGGCTGCCCAAAAACATGCATACGCATGGCTCGTCCCGTAGAACTTTCTGAATAATGTATCGGTCAGATACTCGCGTTTGACCAGAACGGAACCGAATCCGCACTTCGCATTGTAATATGCGAAGGCTGTGGGAAAATCCCTGAAGATTTTTGATTCAGATGAAAAGGCCCGGCCCAATGGCAGACCTTCGGCATCCACCCGAAGCCCGTTCATAATTACAAGATCGGGGTGATCGCGGTCTATTATATCGAAAATCTCATTTAATCCTCCAGGAAGAAAATAATCATCATCGCCGAGATAATATACATATGTACCAATAGCTGCTGTTACACAAGAATGCATGTTTTCGTCGAGCGAAACTCTTCGCAATTGACGCACATATTTCGCACACGGATACGACCTCAGATAATTCTCGATATTGGTGTAATCTTCGTCCGAATAGTTATTCGACACGCAGATTTCCAATCGATCCATGTGCTGAGTGCATTCAAGAATCGACCGCAGAGCTTGGAACAAGTAGTTTTTTCGATTAAGACTTGGAATACATATGCTCAGCGTTTTCATCCGAATCTCCTTTTCAGTCCTGGCTCGCTCAAAATATGTATCTGCTTCACTCAGCCGGACCGCGCAGGTTCGCAGCTTGCGTCAGCACCTCGGCCTCAAAAGAATGCAACCGGAAGAGAAGCACAGCGCCGCGATTCCGGATCTTCACCGAGCCAATCAAGCGGGAGGTCGGGTCCAGGGATCGCGCAATGAGGCTGCCTCGTTGCATGCAGACAACATCACGGTCAAGTTGACAGAGTCAAGCGTATGGTCAGTTTGCATCATCGATACTGCTCCGGCTGGGTAACCTGGAGTTCTGGAAATTCCGACTGCGCAAGCTGCCAGACGGCGTAGGCAAGATTCGTCCTGGGTTGCCAGCCGAGCGACCGCGCCAGGTGGATGTCGGCCACCAGGTTCATCGGCTCATAGGGATGGAATGGCATCTCTCCCAAACGAAGATCGACCTCCAATCCAAGCTGACGGCAGACCGAGCCGACGATGCCGCGCAAGGAGATCGACAGACCGCTGCCAATATTGAACACATCGCGTCCGGGTAGCGTTCCCTCTTCGAGGACAAGGCAGACCGCCTCCGCCACATCCTGCACGGCACAGAAGTCGCGGATCTGCGTGCCGGCCGACATGCTGAACGGCTCACCCTTCAGTGCGCTGCGCAGGAGGGATGGAAACAGTCGGCCGCCTCCGTCATGCAGGCCAGTGAATGAGAACGGTCGGATGACGGTGAGGTGTCGCTTCAGCCGTTCGGCACCAGCACGCAGCAGACAATCTGCCGCGGCCTTGCTTGCACCGTACGGGTGCAGCGTGTCGATCGAGTCGCCCTCGCGGCAGGGCCGGTTCTGATCGCCGTAGACAAGGCCGGTACTCATATGGATGAAGTGGCAGTGCTCTATCTCGCAGGATGCCTCGAAGAGCGCAATCGAGGCGGTGACGTTGAGCCGGATGAGGTCGAACCAGTCGATCTTCGATGGGCGCACACCACTGGCTGCGCAGTGGATGATGGCATTCGGCTGGAAGCCCAGAACGGACTGTGTCAGGCGCGGGGTGTCCGCGATATCGACCTGCTCAAGATCCACATTTGCGAGATCCGCGAAGAGCGTGTCGTCCATCCGTCGCATCAGCACACGAACAGATGTTGCGGGATGCATCAGCCCAAGGCGCCTGACGATGTTATAGCCGAGAGTTCCAGTGGCTCCTGTCACGAGAACTCGCTCTAGATGTGGTTGAGGCATTGCTAGACCCGGATCCTTTCTGAGTCTTCGACGTTCTCATCTAGCTCTCGAACCACCAACAAACCAGCGTCGGAAGTGACTTGTGATCCTTGGAAGTCAATCTTCAGGGGGGAGTTGAAGGAAAGCGGAAATGGCCGATTTTGTATCTCACCCATTAGGTATGGATCTCCGGAACATCTTTACCACGTCGTCCCCCATAAACATTGACGATGACGTCGCTTCTTGGCTTCAGAGTGATGAATCAAAAAGGGAATGCGGGATAGAACGATACTTCCGGATCGAGCCAAATGCAAGGAAACCTCAGGCTGGATTGCCAACCGCTCCTGCAACGCCCCGAAAGCTAGACCACGGTCCTTGCAACTTGTTATAGCATACATACTATGAGCCTCAGATGGCCATCCATTCTGCGTCCTTCGCCATAGAGCAAGTCGCTTTCCGGGACATTGAACAGTGCGAGAATTGCGAAGATCAACGACCGCTCCTCTTGGAGCCCACCCCCGAATCCAAGGACCCAGACTTTGAAGATACCAGCGCTCGGTGCGCGCATGACCAGAGAACTGGACAAGATCAGCCCCGGCCTTCGCACAATTATGGGAAACATGGGATGGTTGATGGTGGACCGCGTTGTCCGCATGGGAATGGGCCTGTTCGTCGGCGTGTGGGTCGCCCGCTATCTGGGGCCCGTCCAGTTCGGCAGTTTGAACTTCTCGATTGCGTTCATCACTTTGTTCGGCACCGTGACCACGCTTGGCCTGGAAGGAATTGTGGTGCGGGAGGTGCTGCACAACGCCCAGCACACGCACGAGATCCTCGGCACAACCCTCGCCCTCCGCAGCGGCGGAGGCCTGCTGGCGGTTGGGCTGTCGATCGCAACCCTTCGTCTCATTCAACCCCACGATAGACAAGCGCTGCTGCTGGTCTCCATCCTGTCGTTGACACTTGTCTTTCAGGCTTTCGACACCATCGATTGTTTCTTCCAATCGCAGGTGCAGTCGAAGATAACCGTCTGGGCCAAAAATTCCGCCTTTCTGGTTTTTGCTGCCGTGCGCGTGTCGCTGATCTACGCCAAGGCACCCCTATGGTCCTTTGCCGCTTCCTACGCCGGTGAAATTGCGCTTGGCGCGTTCGGACTGATGCTTGGCTACCGCCTCTCAGGTGGCAGAGTATTCGCCTGGCGCAGCAGCAAAACAAGAGCGATCTACCTGCTCAAACAAAGCTGGCCGGTCATTTTTGCTGGAATGGCCATCATGATCTATATGCGCCTAGACACGGTCATGCTCAAGATGATGAAGGGAGACTATGCGGTCGGCCTATATTCGGCAGCCATCAAAGTCTCGGAAGTCTGGTACTTCATCCCCTTGGCCATCGTCTCCTCCGTGCAGCCCGCCATCATGCGAGTAAAGGACGATCCGGAGCTTTTCTATGGCCGACTGCGCAAACTATTCTCCCTGATGACCATGACGGCTTGTATCCTTGGCTCCATCGTTGCGCTTACCTCCCACGCCATCGTCCGCATCCTATACACAAATAGTTATAATGGCGCTGGGGCAGTGCTGGCAGTCCATGTTTGGGCCTCCGTCTTCGTCTTCCTCGGGGTCGCGCAATCTCCCTGGGACTTATCCAAAAATCTGCTGACTCTATCGCTTTACCGCACCATCGCCGGCGCGATCATCAATGTCGCAATGAACCTTTATCTGATCCCACGATACTCAGCTATGGGCGCGGCCATCGCAACCGTCGTTTCGTATGCAATTTCAGCGGTGTTTGCCAACGCGTTCAGCTCGCGGACAAGACCTATCTTCTACATGCAGATGAGGTCCTTTATTCCGTATCGCTTCTGGGTCTAGCATTACGAACTGTGGATCTGCATGTCTGCCCCAAGAATCGTGGGCTCCAAATAAAGCGTCAGCATTGTCCTGTGCCATGAAATAAATGCATGAGTCAGCAACGTAAGCCTGAGTCAAACGCAATAGCGCAATTCATACAGCTTTTGCGACGGGTGGTCGGTGTTGAATATTCCAAAGCTCAATTGCGGTGGTCCAAACGATACCGGCAAAGGCTGAAATCAAGATGCCAAGCAGGACGATGATCGTCCTGTGAGGAGATGACTTTTTCTCTGGCACTTGCGGCTCATCCAGCACCTTGATTGGAGGTATTTCTTTCGCTTCTTGTACTCTGGCGAGTTCATACTGCTTGGTTAGTGTCTCATAGAGGCTCTCCTGCATCATGACTCGCCTGTAGAGATCGGAGTAGGTCACTCCTAGTAGCGGCAACTTCCTAATAGAAGGCATGAATTGGTCGGCTTTAAGATCCCCGCCTTCTGCGTCCTCACCTTCGCCGCCCATTTTGTGCAATTGGCTTTGTAGCACATTGACTTGCGCTTGAGCTTGCCGCACCCTAACATTGTCATCGGTATACGCGGTTTTCAATCCAGATAGCTCACTCTGCGCTGCGATTAATTCGCCTTGCAGTTTTCCTGCTGCCTCTACCGTTGCTTCGCCTTGCCTTTGAATATCCAATGTGGCGTTGCGACTCGAGAATTGACTCAATGCAACAGAACTGGCATCGAGATCACTCTTAATGGATTGTATCCTTTCCTCGAGGAAGATCCGTTCACGACGGGCCGAGGAAGTACTCACCCTATTAACGATCTTATCAAGCTCCTCGACGTACGCTTTGGCCATGTCGCGCGCCCGATTCGGGTCACCGTCTACCACCGCAATGCTGATGATTCCGCTCTTCTTGTCCTCATCGATTGTGGTTCGATCCGTTAGTATCTTACGGGCCTCGAAATAGAACTTACAATGATAAATGCGACGCAGATCGAAGCGATCGATGATATCGTCCTGTGCGGATTGGCTGGATAAAACACCTATAAAGGTTCCGCCTGGCGTCCTCGTGCTCATCAATCCGCCCGTCCCCAGGCTAGCTGCAGGTCCGGCCCCGGATAACGCGCTGAGCAAGGATGTGCTGGAAAGAGTCTGCTGGTCGGGCGGCATTAATTGGGCCGTGGACGTGTATTTTTTGGGGATCAACAACGCGATAGCAATTGCAGCCACAGCGCCTAAACCGATTACCTTGGCCAGCCAGAGACGGCGGCGCCAGATTGCCATCAGAAGATCAGCGAGTGGAATCTCTATCGTATCCGCTGCATCTTCGACCGCACTTAGATTGTGTTCTTCTGCGGTGCTCAATGTTTCGTCTCCTGTGGAGCGAAGAAGCTAATTCAACTGAGATTCGGCGAGGCCGGAGGATTCATGAACTGCCTTGGTCGGAGGAACCTCAACTGTTATTCTTCAACTGGTAAAGGACTGTACGATTGTCACGTTTTGAACAATAGCTAATCGTCTTGCGCGACTCTTCAACGCTTGTCCTTCGCTCAAGAACGATCAGAAGACCCCAGTAACAGCACCAGTGATGGCGATTGACGACATAATCTGCGCAGCACCTATCACGTTCTTCCATATCTCCGAGCCCCCAACGATTTTCTCTGGAACGACGATGGAATCGCCCGGCTGCATGCGGAGGTTCATCACGCTGCTATTAGACCAGATGCTGCCGTGTCCTACGATGGATCCATCAGCGCGAATGACATAAACGCCCCTCTTATTGCCGGACTGGGTCGCTCCGCCCACCTTATTTAGATACCAATCTGTATCCTTGCCCGGCATGTAGGTGATTGCCTCGGAGTTATATACCTGCCCTGTTACCATCACGAAATTCGGACGCTTGGGGATGACTATGGTATCGCCTGCGCGCAATTCGATGTCGCCGGAAGTGTTCTCCCACTTACTGATGTCCGCCGAGATTCGGATCACCTGACGGCCAGTCGCCGGGTGACTACGTAACACGGCGAGAACTTGATCTCGCTGCTGCTGCATGGATGCCTGTAGATCCTTTTGGTCCTGAGCGGACATCACACCCGCATTAATGTTGACTGGGGTGGTATCGATTCGTTGAATCATCTGCAGACGGGCCTGCTCGCCCAGTTCACGAACCTGCACACGCTCCAGTACGGCACCAGCCGGATACGCATCCACTCGGAAACCTCCCGCGCGCTTCAGTACCGAACTAAGGCGCTCTCCCTGTTCAATTCCGTAGCTGCCGGCGTGCTCGACCTCTCCGGTGATTAACACCGAAGCACCGATGTCCTGCCAGCCGGCCAGCTGTCGAATGCTGACGACGTTGCCTGGCTTAAGCGCCACATCTGCATTCTTATCGCCATCGAGCGCCTTCTCCACTTCGACGATGCTATGGCTGACCAGCACCTTCTGGCCATTCTGCACCACATAGCTGGAAAGGTCGGCTTCGTCCCGATAGGCGCTGCGCGTAAAGCCGCCAGCCATCCTCACCAGCGCGGCCACGGTCATCCCTTGAGACATTGGATAACTACCTGGTCGAAGGACATCGCCCTCAATTGAAACTCTGGGAGAATCGATCTCGTACCGGCTGAAGATGCGGACCAGATCGAACGGCTGGAGTGGGATTGCATTGTTCCCAATCAGCACGTCAGGCAAACTAAAGCTGATGGTCTCTGGCCGGAAGTCCGGCGGCTGCAGGCGAATGAGTTCTGCGTGGTCGGCGGGTTCCGGCATGATGTCCTGGTACGACTTCAACAGATCGTTGATGGTCATGCCATCGCGGTAGGGGTACTTGCCCGGACGATAGACATGTCCCTCAAGATAGACTGCCTGCTGGTTGTAGGGCAGAATCTGCGAGATGACGACGTCGTCCCCTCCCTGCACCTGGAAGCCGGCGATCTCCTTTTTTACTGCGTCCGCATCTCCCGAAAGCTGCAAACTGAACATGGTGCGTCGTTCGTGGGCTTCAATTCGCTGAACGTTAATTTGTTTCAAACTCGCCGTGGCCAGCACTCCTCCGGCGAGGTCCAGAACCTGGTTCAGCGTCGTCTCGCCGTTCAGTTCGTAGATCGCGGGGCGATGCACCATTCCTTCCACCGTAACCTGCGCGCCTACCGGCGGCACCATGATGGTGTCGCCCGGCAGCAGCCGATCCGTGTTCGAGCGGACGCCTCGCAACAAGAAGTCATACAGATCAATTTGTCGCACCATATGTGTGCCGCGGTACTGCCGCAGGATGCGCAGCGACCCGCGGCTGGTTGGGCCACTGGCAGCGTACAAGGCGCTTAGCGGTGTGGACAAAGAGCTGACATCATAGGCACCGGGCCGCTGTACGTCGCCAACCACATACACGCGAACTGTGCGCAGCCGGCCCAGGGAGATTTCAACATGCTCCCCCTGAAACTGTGTACTGAGGGCCTTCAGGATGGCGCTCTGCGCCTGGGCGATCGTGAGTCCGTCGAGGGTGATCGTGCCCGCCTCCGGGAGCGCGATCTGACCCTGGCGGTCGATCGTCAGACTCAGGCGATCGGAACGGCCACCCCACATGTTCACAGCAATGTTGTCCCCCACCCCAAGAACGTAGTCGGGACCGACAGGAAGATCCATCGGCAATTCGTTCGCATTTCCCGTACCGAGAACGAAGGCATCGCTACCGAAGCGCCGCAGCGTTCCTCCAGCAGATGGAATCTGCGTGTAAAGATCACTCAGCGAGAGCAACCCGTAAGGATTGGGAAGCTGAATTTCCTGTGGTATGTCCTCCGGCGACTCAAGTCTGTTTGTTGCAGGGGTCGCCGCGCGCGGACCTGCGCCCTGAGCGCTACTACCCTGGACGGATCTTTGGGCATTACCACCCTGTGCAGAGGGCGCTTGGGCGTTTCCACTCTGGGCGGGAGCTTGCGCATTCCCGCTCTGGGCGGTCCCTTGCGCATTCCCACTCGCTTGGGCGTCACTACTCTGGGCGGGCGCCTGAGCATTGTCACCCTGGGCAGAAGATGCCTGAGCGTCACTCCCCTGGGCGTTCGCTTGGCCACTGCTGCCCACTGCAGATGCTTGACCGCCACTGCCCGAGCTGGAAGCTGTCCCACCAGCATTCTGAGCAGGCAGGGGTTTACACAGTAGAGCAACTATAACTGCGCTAACCAGCAGCAAGCCGACTCGGCTGCAACGCCACCTGGAGTCAAACCTCCTATGGTTATCAAGCACCACTTCGCTCATCCTTTGACCTTTTGTGACGTAATTTGGATCATCCGCATTTGCGGGTTGACGAGTAGCCAGCCAAACCCACACGAATCGCAGCCTGCAACTGCAAACCCTACCTGCAAAGGCCGGTTGCCTGACCCAGTCCACTCTGTACGGCAACGCCCTTCCGGGCAGTAAGACATCCCGCTAATGTGCGCCGACCCGGTTTAGAACCGCCGGAATGGTCCGGATAAGAATGCGCAGATCGACTCGCAGGCTCCAACGCTGGACATACATCGCATCCAGCTTTGCCCGGCTTTCATAGTCCACATTACTTCGACCAGAGACCTGCCACAATCCTGAGAGTCCTGGCTTTGCTTGCAGATAGAAGTCGAGCAGATCCTCGTAAAAGACGGTCTCCGCCTCAACGATGGGACGCGGGCCGATCAGAGACATATCTCCGCGCAGCACATTCAGCAGTTGAGGCAGCTCATCCAGGCTCCACTGGCGCAGGATACTCCCAACCGGGGTAATCCGAGGATCAGTGAAGTGCTTGCGCATCCTGCGGTGCACCGCTTTGCCCCCCGGATGTGGGGTCGTTATGTACCCTGAATGTTCGGCATGCATGCACATGGATCGGAACTTCCAGATATGAAATGGGCGTCCGCCGCGACCTATCCGCACTTCCCGGAAAAACACAGAACCTTGCGAGGTCAGTTTGATCGCCGCGGCAATCAGCAGTCCTGGAACTGCGAACAGCACAAGTATAATCGCCGCGCACACAATATCGAATACACGCTTCACATATTCATAGCGCCAGCTGTTTACAGGCTCCTCTATCGAGGGGGAGAAATCGAACGTATATACATCTCTAAAAAAGGTTGCATCTTGTTCATAGGCAATAACGAAATCATCCTCTTTCACAAAAGGCTGAGTCTCTTTCATCTTTTCCCTCGCAGCTCAGATACAGAGCGATTCATGAGTTTCATGTGCTGCATTCTTTTGCCAACTATTGTTGATGATTCGAAAATATGCGAATGCAATACGCTCTAGAAAGTTTCTGAAAAGTTCTCTTGACCCATACTACTCGCCTCTGGTGCAAGTGCTGCCTTAGATTTTTCCAGATTTCTCATTTGATGCGACCGCTGGCCCCGTCGATTGATAATTTCAAACAACTTCTCCCGTTTACGGGATCTCCGGGCAGTGATTTCTGCCTCAAGCCAGCAAGGGGTCGGAATCCAGTATCTCCAGATCCTCGCCGTCAACTTCCACGGCAAAGCTTTGCATGATGGAATCCAACGTGAGAACGACGCGGAAGCTGAACTTCATTCGCTGCACAACCCCCTCCATCCCGGCAAAGGCACCGGACCGAATGCGTGCCCGCTGCCCCACCTTCAGAAGTGGGTGGGGCTGGGCGTTGCGCTCAGAAAGGCCGGATCGAAGCGCAACGATCTCGGATGCTGGCAACGATGCGGGTTCGCCCCCCGTGCCGCCTACAATTGTCAACACCCCCGGCACTTCCAGCACTCGAACACGCTGCGCCCGCTGGATGCAAACAAAGATGTAACCGGGAAACAGCGGAAGATCCAGGGTGACCCTCGATCCGTCGCTCCACTTGCGCTGGGTGCGGTAGAGGGGCAGATAATGCTCAATCTCCCTCATTTCCAGTTGCTGATTCACACGCTTTTCATGCCGCGAAGACGTATAGACTGCGAACCAGTTCGGCACACAGGGTGCAGCAGGCGCACAGAAACCGTCCGAAACGAAGCCCAGGGTGCAACTGCTAGCTTGATCGATGCCCTGATGCCATATTGCAGACATAGCTTCGCTATCCTCACTTGGGTGAGTAGTTTTCCACACCTCCCTCGCGAATGCAAGGTAAACTCCAAAACAGAAGCCGTGAACCCATGATGTAGGGAGGCATCTTCATGCTCCGCTCACATCCGACGTGGATACAGATTAGGTGTTGCGAAAACTATAGCACATGGCAATCTATGAGCCGGGTGGTGGAGAAGCCTTCGACGATGGGGACGATCTTCACCTGTCCGCCCCAGACCATCACCTCGCTGGCGCCAACCACTGTCTCCACCGCGTAGTCGCCGCCCTTGACGATCACGTCGGGCCGCGTGGCCACGATGACCTCCAGCGGAGTCGGCTCGCCGAAGACCACCACGGCATCGACGGCGGCCAGCGCGGCCAGCACGCGGGCTCGATCAGTCTCGCCTACGATGGGGCGGCTGGGGCCTTTGAGGCTGCGCACCGAGGCGTCGCTGTTGATGGCCACAATCAGCCGGTCGCCGAAGCCCCGCGCCTGCTCCAGGACCGTGATGTGCCCGACGTGCAGCAGATCGAAGCATCCATTGGTGAACGCCACCCGCTCGCCGTTGGCCTTCCACAGCGCGACGCGGCGCACCAACTCCTCGCGCGTCACCACTTTGTCCTCGCCGTGCAGGGCAATCTCCGGAGCAAGCGCGGCCAGCAGCTCGTACTTCTCCACCGGAACCGTGCCTACCTTGCCCACCACAATGCCGGCCGCAATATTGGCCAGTTCCACGGAGGTCTCCGGCTTGAGCCCGGAGGCCACACACAAAGCGAGCACGGCAATGACCGTGTCTCCAGCGCCGGAGACATCGAAGACCTTGCGTGCCAGGGCCGGCGCCATGAAGCGGTTGCCGGGCCGCACCAGCGCAATGCCCTTCTCGCCCAGCGTCGCGGTCAGGAATTCGAGATCGAGATCCGCCAGCAGCGCCTCGGCCGCATCCAGCAGTGGCTTCAAATCGCGCCCGTCCAGATGCACCGCAGTGGACAGCTCGCCGAGATTGGGGCAGATCGTCGTAGCGCCGCGGTAGCGTGTAAAGTCGGCGCTCTTGGGATCGACCAGCACAGGAATCCTCTGTCCGCGCGCAGCCTGAATGATCGCCTGACAGACCTCCACCGTCAGCACTCCCTTTGCGTAGTCGGAGAGCACCACCGCATCGCAGCCGGACAGATGCGCCAGCACTGTCTGGACAAGTCGGTCGTAGTCGTCCTCCGATCGCGCGCCCAGCCGCTCGCTGTCCAGCCGCAGCATCTGCTGCCGTCCACCCAGGATGCGCTGCTTGGTAATGGTGGGAAATCCCTCCGAAACCACAAACTCCGGCGAGATCCCATTCGCGCGCAGTCCTTCCGCCAATAGCCGTTCGTCCTCGTCGCCTCCGGTAAACCCAATCACCTCGGCGTGCGCGCCCAACTTGCTCAGGTTCATGGCCACGTTGGCCGCGCCGCCCGGCTGATGGCTCTGGTGAGTGGCGCGCACCACGGGCACCGGGGCCTCCGGCGAGATGCGGCCCACCTCGCCCCAGATGTATTTGTCGAGCATCACGTCGCCCACAACCAACAGGCGCTTGGCAGTCCACTTCTGCTCGATCTCCTGAATCACCTCATGCAGTTGCTCGATCATCGCGCTCCCTTGATCTGCGCGGCGGCGGCGATCTGTAGAACCACAGCGCCCTCCCGCTCCGCCCCGCTCACGCAGTCCAGCTCAATCCAGTCGCAGAGCATGTGCCCAGCCAGTATGTGCGCCTCCTGAATGCGCGCCGTCTCCTTCGACGCGACGGCAAAGAGATGATCGGCCAGTTTGGCCATTCTGCCGCCCCCCGCGCCGGTAAAGGCCACCGTCGTAAGCCCCTGACTGCGCGCCGCCTCGAGCGCGGCCACTACGTTCTGGCTATTGCCGGAGGTGGAGATGCCCACCAAGAGATCGCCAGCTACGCCCAGCGCCTCCACCTGACGCGAGAAGACCGCCTCGTACCCATAGTCGTTGGCTATCGAGGTCAACGCGGAGCTGTCCGTGGTCAGCGCCACCGACGCCATGCCGCGCCGCTGGCGTCGATAGCGCCCCACCAGTTCTGACGCCAGATGTTGCGAGTCGCCCGCGCTGCCGCCGTTGCCGCACCACAGAATCTTGCCGCCGGCCCACAGCGTCGCCGTCATCGCCTGCGCAATCGCCTCCAGCACCGGCTGCTGCGCCTCCACCTGGCGCACAACCTCCAAGTGTTCCGCAATGGCCGTACCGAAGATGCTTGCGGCATCGGGACTACTGGACATGGTTCCCTCACTCTCTGTGCCGCTGCGTTCAGAACTCGTTCCGCGCGCCGCTAGGTGTCGACAACGCTATTGGTATCATAACGGGGTGGCCGACTCCGCAAACAGCTTTTCACTCCGAACCCTGCACACCGTCTTCCTGGATCGCGACGGCGTACTCAATCGCAAGTTGCCGGAAGGCCGCTATGTGACCTCCTGGAGCGAGTTCCAGCCGCTGCCCGGCGTCCCTCAGGCGATCAGCCGACTCAACCGCGCGGGAGTGCGCGTGGTCGTGGTCTCAAACCAGCGTGGCATTGCGTTGGGACTCTACACGGCAGATGATGTGCGCCAGATCCACTCCGCATTGCAAAGCTGGTTGCAGTCGCAGGGCGCGCACATCGACGCCTTCTACTTCTGCCCTCACGACACTCACCAATGCAACTGCCGCAAACCCCTCCCCGGCCTCTTCCATCAGGCCCGCGCCGACTTCCCCGAGATCGCCGCCGGCTCCAGCATCATGATCGGCGACTCGCTCTCCGACATCGAGTTCGGCCATCGCCTGGGCATGACCACCGTCTTTCTCGAAGGCGATTCGGCTCATCAAAAGCCTGGAGCAGAAGCCGCGCGCCAGTTAGCCGATCTGCGCTTCTCGTCCCTGGGTGACGCGGTGGATGCTCTGCTGGCGCAACTGCCGGCTGTCGAGCGGCCGGCCTGAGCGACAGCAGTTTTCCGATGCGAAGACCACTCTATTCTCCGATCGCGCGCAGCGTGGCGCAGGTCTCCGCAATCCCCTCTTCCAGCCCTGTCATCGCCAGATCGCAGCCCAGCGCGTGCAGTTCTGTCAGGTCGGCCTCCGTGAAGTGCTGGTAGCGCCCCTCCAGATCGGCGGGAAATGGAATGTACTCGATCGCAGCCTTCCCATGCACCGCCATCAGCGCTCGCGCCACGTCGTTGAAGCTGCGGCTGACGCCTGTCCCTGCATTCACCACGCCGCGATAGACCTTGCGCTCCTCACCGGCCTTGGGCGCGTAAGGCCCAATCCCCGCGAAGAACAGATTCATCCGCGCCAGGTCGCGCACGTAGACGAAGTCCCGCCGCTGTTCGCCGTCGCCGTAGCCGCCGCTGCCCGCAAACAGCCGCACCTTCCCCGTCTCCTTCATCTGCTTCGTGAAGTGGTGGATCACCGAGGCCATGCGTCCCTTGTGCTGCTCCCTCGGCCCATACACATTGAAGTAGCGCAGGCCGACTGCCGTCGTCGGCACCTCGTCCAAAGCCAGCCGGTTGCGAAAGTAGTGGTCGAAGGCCAGCTTGGAAAATCCATAGACGTTCAGCGGCCTCTCGTTCTCCAGCGTCGGCGTGAAGTGTCCTGGCACGGAGAGTCCGTAGACCGCCGCGCTGGAGGCAAAGACCAGCGGGACGCCCTGCTCCATGGCAAACCGCAACAACTCTTTCGTGTACTGGAAGTTGTTGTCCATCATGTACGCGCCGTCGTCCTCCAGCGTGTTGGAGCAGGCCCCCTGATGCAGGATCGCCTCGATCCTGCCCCTCCCAGCGCGTCCTCCGCAATGGCGCGGCGAAACTCCCGCTTGTCCATGTAATCCACATAGTGCGCGCCGTACAGGTTCTCAAACTTCCTGGCATTGGCCAGGTTGTCCACCACCAGAATGTCCGTGATGCCGTGCGCATTCAGCTCGTGCACCAGGTTGCTGCCGATAAAGCCCGCGCCTCCGGTAACGATCAACATTTTCGACGGCTCTCCTTTAGCGCTGAGTATCTATCCGAAAAATGGTTTCAAACAACGGCGATTGCTGGTTTCTCCCCGGCATGGCCGCTCATCACCCTGCCCCAGCCTAAGCGATCTCCGCAACTGTGATGGAGGCGAGACAACGGCAAGCCTCGACCGTAGAGGTTTCCAGTTTGCAGCCGTGGCAACTGGTTTGATGATAAACGATTTGTTGCTGCTGCCCGACCGGGTACCAGACGCAGGGACGAACGACCGCCGAAAAGGCAATCACGCAGGGAATTCCAACGCTGGGGACGAGGTGCATCGGTTCGAAGTCAGGCCCGAGAAAGAGCTGGGCATGTTCCGAGTACTGCCGCGGTTTCGCGCGGGTTGAGCCGGCCGCTCAGGTTCACCTTGGGCCGGTCCACTCCTGATCGGCATACTCGCGCACGCATAGCCTACCCTCCCGCGACACACCTATCCCCCAGCAATTACCGTGAAACTCCATGAGTTCCGTGTACCATAGTTGAGAAGCATCTGCGGCATTTGAACCATGCGTCAACAGGCGTCAGTCTCATCCTGTGCATGACCGACACGAGCAGAGCGGAACGTCCGGCTGCGGTGCCGCGCGGAAGGTGTGAAGGAGATGAAAGTTTGAAGAAAGCTCTGATCACAGGAGTTACCGGGCAGGACGGAGCTTACCTCGCCGCCTTTCTGCTGGCCAAGGGGTACGAGGTCCACGGCATCAAGCGCCGTTCCTCCCTGCTCAACACCGCGCGCATCGACAACATCTATGAGGATCCTCACCTGCCCTCGCGCCATTTCATCCTGCACTACGGCGACATGACGGACTCGTCGTCGCTGATCCGCATCGTGCAGCAGGTGCAGCCCGACGAGATCTACAACCTCGCCGCGCAGTCCCACGTCCAGGTCTCCTTTGAAGAGCCGGAGTACACCGCCGACTCCGACGCGCTGGGCGTACTCCGCCTGCTGGAAGCCATCCGTATCCTCGGCCTGGAGAAGAAGACCAAGTTCTATCAGGCCAGCACCTCGGAGCTGTACGGCCTGGTGCGGGAGACGCCGCAGAAGGAGACCACCCCCTTCTATCCGCGCTCGCCCTACGCCGTCGCCAAGCTCTACGGCTACTGGATCGTCGTCAACTACCGCGAGGCCTACGGCATATACGCCTGCAACGGAATCCTCTTCAACCACGAGTCGCCCATGCGCGGCGAGACCTTCGTCACCCGCAAGATCACCCGCGGCCTCGCCCGCATCAAGGCCGGCCTGCAGACCGAGCTTTACCTAGGCAACCTCGATGCCAAACGGGACTGGGGCCACGCCCGTGACTACATCGAGATGATGTGGCTCATGCTACAGCAGGAGAAGCCGCAGGACTATGTGATCGCAACCGGTCAGCAGTACAGCGTACGCGAGTTTGTCCAGCGTTGTGCCAAACTGCTCGACCTCGACCTCACATGGCAGGGCTCTGGCGTCGAAGAAAAGGCTGTCGATCCATCCGGAAAAGTCATCGTCGCGGTAGACCCGCGCTACTTCCGCCCCACCGAGGTGGAGACCCTGCTCGGCGACGCAAGCAAGGCCCAGCGCGATCTCGGCTGGACTCCGCGCACCAGCTTCGACGAGCTCGTCCGCGAGATGGTCGACTCCGACCTGAAGGCCGCCCAGCGCGACGCCCTCGTCCTTCGCCACGGCTTCGACGCATACAACGTCCACGAGACCTAATCCATGCCAGAGACATCCATTCCGACCCCCTCTGAGCGCGCTGCCTTCATGCATCCCGACAGCCGCATCTACATTGCCGGCCATCGCGGACTGGTTGGTTCCGCCATCCACCGCGAACTCCTGCGCCAGGGATTCCGCAACATCCTCACCCGCACACATGAGGAACTTGACCTGCTCGACAAGCTCGCCGTCGATGCGTTCTTCTCAGCCGAAAATCCTGACTTCGTCTTCCTCGCCGCGGCCAAGGTCGGCGGCATCCTCGCCAATAGCACCTATCCCGCCGACTTCATCCGCGACAACCTCATCCTCCAGACCAACGTCATCGAGTCCAGCCGCAACGCCGGCATCAAGCGCCTGCTCTTCCTCGGTTCCTCCTGCATCTACCCCAGGCTCTGCCCCCAGCCGATCAAGGAGCAGTACCTGCTCACCGGGCCGCTCGAACCCACCAACCGGCCCTACGCCGTCGCCAAGATCGCCGGAATCGAGATGTGTTGGAGCTACAACCGCCAGTACGGCACCCGTTACCTCTCCGTCATGCCCACCAACCTCTACGGCCCCGGCGACAACTTCGACCTCGCCAACTCGCACGTGCTGCCCGCGCTCATCCGCAAGACGGCCGAGGCCAAGGCCGCAGGCGCGAAGCAGGTCGTCGTCTGGGGCACCGGGACTCCGCGCCGCGAGTTCCTCTACTCCGACGACCTCGCCCAGGCCTGCTGTTTTCTGATGAACCTAGACGACGACCGCTTCGGTTCCCTGCTCTCCGAAGACACGCCGCCGCTGATCAACATCGGCACCGGCGAGGACATCACCATCCGCGAACTGGCCGAAACCGTAGCCCGTGTCCTCGACTTCGACGGCGCCCTCGTCTTCGACGCCACCAAACCCGACGGCACACCGCAAAAGCTGCTTGACGTCAGCCTCCTGCACTCGCTCGGCTGGCACCACTCCACCAGCCTCGAAGAGGGCCTCCGCCGCGCCTGGGAAGCGGTACGCGATCAGCTGACCTAACTTGATTCCCTGCGTTATACGCCCCCCAATTGTCGCTACACAACTGAACCTCAATTTTGCCTTGGCCGAAGAGTTGGTCAGGAGCTGCAAAACCTTCGAATGCATCCCTCACAATTGCCTTCAGGGCGTCGAAACTCAATCGTTTCTGTCGAAAACCGTGCCGCGAATACTATCAAAGTCGAAAATCGGGTTCATTCAGCCTTTATGCCTGTGAAGCATCGAAGGGGGTGAATCGCAAGATAGCGCAAGGCTGGATGGGCTTCGCCTCATCCAAGGTGACGCTTATTAAGCCGACCCGAAAATAGTACAATCACGACCACGCCGTGCAGCAGTCGTATCTGCCTAAAATCTAAGCATTATCATGGTGAATTCTGAATGATTACACGCCTATCCCTCGTTGGTTCCTGCGTTTATGTGCATGCGGGTGAAATCTCACTCAAGACAACCAAGGCATTCACGCATGGCGGCCTGGTCTTCGACCAAAACGCACGGCTTGCCACGTTTGGTAAATTGCCGCCCGTTGCGCTTCCTGAAGGTCTCATACTCTCGGATGGCGACACGCTAGAGCTTCAGCTCGTTGCGCCTGACGGAACATTGCGGAAGCAGGCACGCGCGGGCATACTCAAGCTGAGCCCAAAAGAGCCTGGCATCCTGCGCATAGCCGGAATGGCAAAGACGCCACGCAAGTTTTCCACGGAGGACGGTTGGGGAATTGCCATCTACAAGTACCGGGCCTACTTCTCACACCCCGGAGTCCCAGCCGACCCCGAGATTCCCGAATGGCTCAAGGCGTCGATTGCGCGGCAGAGGATCCTCTGGAATCGGTTGGCATACCTCTGTCGCGAAGCAAGACGGAAGTGCTCACCAGCGCCCACGGCTGAAGTAGTGGCGTTCGTTCGGGAGACCATTCTGCCGGAGATCGATGCGTTCAATGACGCTCTCGGGCGGTCGAAGGCAAAGATCAAGCATCCTGCCAAGCTCAAGACGGAGATGCCGGGGATCGATGGACTGTGGAACTTCGTTGGGCAGCTCAGGACGCGGATCGAAAAAGGACGCGCTGTGCCGGAGGGACTTCTCGAAAAGATCATCGCCTTCGCCGAACAATTCAAGCCAGACTACACGTCACTCAACGAGTTTCTGAATAATTACCACAACATCGCCGCAAAGGAGGCCACAGATCTCGGGCTGCTGCGCTACGAGATTCGGCCAACGGTAAGTGGTTTCAAAGCGGTCCTCGACCGGCGCAAGACAACGAAAGCAGCATGGTCTGAGGGGTGGCCGCTCATCAAGTATCCGGACTCTCCGAAGGCTGCAAATTGGGGGCTTCACTACTACTTCAACACGGCCGGTCTCGACTCCGCACAGATCGAATCACCCAAAGGCGTCCCTGGCCTTACGCTTGGACCGCATCTGAAGCCCTCTGACACTGGACATGAGCTGCTGACCGGCCTTGCAGCAACGAAGCGTTCTCTGCGTGCGGCCGAGATCTCAATATCGGGACCCAATCATGAGCAGTGTACGTTTCGCTTTGGCGTACTTTATCACCGGCCGCTCCCCGCTGGTTCACACTTGAAGGAATGGAAGCTCATCTATGCTGACGGTGCCCTTTGGCTCTGTCTGACTGTAGAGCTTCAGCATCCCGTGCCGGTCCACAGCCCTCTCGCCGCGGGTCTGGATGTGGGTTGGCGGAGAACCGAAGAAGGTCTGCGGTTTGGCACCCTGTATGAGCCGGCAACAATGTCCTTCCGAGAACTGTCGATTGACATGCAGAAGTCACCCAAAGATCACAAGGACCGGATGCCCTTCCGCATTGATGTAGGCCCGACTCGCTGGGAAAAACGCAACATCCTGCAACTGCTGCCCGACTGGAAGCCAGGGAACCCCATCCCCAGTTCGTTCGAGACCAGAAACGCTGTGCAATCTCGCCGCGACTACTACAAGGACACGGCTAAGATTTTACTGCGGAAGCATCTCGGGGAGAGCATGCCTGCCTGGATCGATAAGGCCGGTCGGCGAGGTCTGCTGAAATTAGCTGAGGAGTTCAAGGAAGATCAGGTAGTCCAGAATATTCTCGGCACATGGAAGCAGCAGGACGAACAGGTCGGAAAGCTGGTGTCCATGTATCTCGCTCGTTCCACAAAGCGTCTGGAATATGGACAGGCGCAAGTGGCGCATGATGTATGTCGTCACCTTCATGACAAGGGAGTTCATCGTCTAATCGTTGAAACAAGCTTTCTCGCGAAAGTCTCTCAGCGGCACGACAACGAGGACTCCGAAGGCCTGAAGCGATCCCAGAAGTACCGCCAGTTTGCGGCAGTGGGCAAGTTCGTTGCAGTGCTTAAGAACACAGCCATCAAATACGGCATCGTGGTCGAAGAGTTATCGGCAATCAACACAACTCGCATCTGCCAATACTGCAACCACCTTAATCCTGGAACCGAGAAAGAGCACTTCATCTGCGAGAAATGCGAGCGGCAGATCAAACAAGACCACAATGCCGCGGTCAATATCTCGCGCTTCGGCTGTGATCCAGAACTGGCAGAGATGGCCGCCTCTGCTGGCTGAGTTTTTGCCTATGGCTCTGCTCGGATCTCAAGCGAGCATTTATTGCTCGGGAGGTCCGCGCAGGTTATTTTCGCTCATAACAAAGGAGATTGCGAAATATCAAGGGCGATGTCGTCAAATCAAATTCTCTTGCGGGGAGGGTTCGCGCAAACCATTCCGTAGATCATTGCGATCCAATAAGTTACAGTGAAGGGGTTGTGTACGGTACCAGAGTGCATCGAATAGATGCAACTCCTGTGCTCGTATCCTCTACAAACTGCTGTTTCGTGTGTACGGTATCAGAGTGCATCGAATAGATGCAACCATTGCTCCTCAGTACATTGCCGAAGCGCACCGCAGTTGTACGGCACCAGAGCGCATCGAATAGATGTGGGTTTTTACGCTGCCGCTTGGCAATTGGGTTTGTAGCGGTACCCGCGCCCAAGATTTTGCGCAGAATCAGACTCAGGCTAAAAGTCTTCTCCCGTTAGAGGCACGACTAGAATCTACTCACGGCTACCACGCAGCATTTCCTTGGTAACCGTGCCGGCGAAGCCATTCCATGAGATCAGGAAGCCCAGAGTGCATCTCTGACTGACGCGCCTATGGGGGGTTGAGCAGGTCAACGCCCTGGTTGCGCACGTTTCCGACCTTGGGGTTTGCCGGGTGGATATACAGTGTGGTTTCGGGGAATGGGCGGAGCAGGTGGGTGGGCGGCCGCTCGGTCTCGCCACGATCAAGCCACTCATCGTACTCGGGGGGCATCAGGATGGCAGGCATGCGATCATGGATGGTGCTCATCGCGGCGCTGGCTTTCACGGTGATGATTGAGAAGCTCTGCAACCACTCGCCAGCCGGATTCTTCCAGGCGTCCCACAAGCCAGCGAGGGCATACAGCGGCTCGTCACGTAGAGTGAAGCGGAAGGGTACTTTCTCGGGCTTGCGCCACTCGTAGTAGCCCGAGATGGGCACGAGGCACCGGCGCTTGTGCAGTGGAACGCGCCAGAGGTCGCTCTTGGTGAGATTCTCGCTCCTGGCGTTGAAGGTGGAGCGTTTGGGATCTGGACCGTTGGAGCCAAATCCAACCAGGCCCCAGCGCATGCCGACCAGCTCGCGGGCCCCAGTGTCGCGGCCCTGCCGGATGACGGGCTGGGTGGTACCAGGTGCAATGTTGTAGCCGGGCGGGAACGGCTCATCGGTTGCCGCAGGGGAATGGAAGTGGTCAACGATCGTCTGCTTGTCGGCGATTCGGTAGTAGCGCCCGCACATGCCGAGAGCGTACCACAGCAGGGCCCTGGTAGATCCCCACCCTAGCCGGGCCGATCAACGTCCGGCAGTCGGCCTCGATGAAATCGACGCTCCACCATCCTCCCGTAGTGCTGGAAGCTGAGCAAGACCCGTGGCGCTGCTTACCAGCCGCCCGTCCGTCTCCGCGTAATGGATACCTGTTGCTGTACGAGATGGCTGTCAGGGAAGCCCAGATAGCTAAGACCGCGGGCTGCAGGTGAAGCATGCGCGGTACTACTGGCTGATGCAAACGGTAGTACACAAACAGATCAACCAGCAATATTTCACCATTGTTGCGCCACTTCGCGGCTGCTGACATTCTGATTGGATTCGTTCAAGTTCACTTCAAATCGTTCCCGCGTATAAAAGCTATCTAATTGATAATAAAGCATTTCCCGGAATATAAAATAATCTACTGGCCAGCAGTGGACGGGGTTATACTGGTTTCGCTTTCGTTTGCATCTTATTCCAAACTCGACAACTACTCCGTATCGGACTTGACCAGTGACTCGTTGCGCCTTTCGTCAAGCTGTGCTGTTCGTCGCCGTCATTGCGCTCACACTGTCTGGTGGAGCAGCAGACAACGTAGCGGTTGTCATCGATGTGTCAGGTAGTATGAGAACTTACGGCCCTTGGCAAAGTGACGCGAAGGACGCCATTACTGCGATCCTTGCCGGTGGTCCACTGCCTGCTCGGTGGAGTTTGATCCCGAGTGGTGCAGATTTAAGTGCCTATGCCTGTCGATCACCGGAACGAGCGACACTGCTTCGTTTTGGCTCCGTTCAACCAGCCGATGAGTATCCGTATTTTGACAAGATACAAAACTCACTTTCCCCTGCTGATCTTGAGGCTCAGTTTCCGATCAACCCTGGAGATTACTCGTCTCCTGAGCCAACCCGGCGTTGTCATACACGATCAGCCTGAGGGCACAAAGATCCGAATCGCATCGCAGGTCGTCGTCACGTTCAAATGAAATCTGCTGTACTGAGGTGCGCTCGCATCTATGGCGAGTTGAAGATGCTCGAGTTGGACATCTCGGAGAGAGCTGTCTCGCGCTGGATTATGATATGGAAGGTGCCTCGGAATTCTGAGCCGGCAAAGCTATGGAAGCGTGCGTTGGTCCCTGTGGCTCTCGGATGCTTTGACCGTCGCGATTTCGCTTACAGTACTAGAAGCGGCCTCATAAACCTAATTCTACTTATTAGAATCATCAATATACAGACGCAAACCCTATTTGGAGAGTCGAGATGTGGCGCGGTGGTTTAGGTGCCGCCTAACTGACCGGCGCGTATTCCTCTGCCCCGATCTCGTCGATGAGGCGGCCCCTGCTTTAATCCACGATTCTTGTCATCTTCAGGGATGACCGGTGGGACTGAAAGACAGTAGCCTGGATCGGTCATGATGCGCCTGATGTGGTCGGGTGTCCACTGCTTTTGGTCCATCTTGCTCTTTCTCCCCGCCCAGACTACGCCATACTAAATTGCCGGCAGTCCGCGTATTCGTCGAAGGCGACTAGGTGATTGGCCACCGCTTGATGGAAAATCTGGCACTGGGCTACTTTGAATCCGCCGCGTCGAGCGCCTTTCGCAGTTCAGCATAGAGGTGGTTGAAAGCCTTCATTTGTAGGACGCCATTCAGCCCCTGGAAGGGATGCGTTGGCATGAATGTCTGCAAGAAGCTCTCTATGTGCTTTGCGTCCTCTTCGCTGAGTTGGATTGTTACCATTTTGTCTTCCTGTCTTCAGATTCTGAGGTGTGTTCCATTCCTTCACCACACTACACCACTCCCAAAAGAGAAAGGCCAGATCCGAAGACCTGGCCACTTGTTTGAACCTGGAGCCCGCTACTTGGCGAAGACGGTGCTGGGTTCTCCGAAGACTACCTTGAGCGGGACCTTCTCTTTTTTTACCAGGCGCTCGAAGGCTTCCCAAGGCTGCAGAGCGATACTGCGACTGCCGTTCTTCAGCTTGAGGTTGACCTGATGGTTGGGCCACACCAACTCCTCGAAGAGACTCGAGAATCGCCGGCCGCTATCTACAGCTTTTATGAGATGGGCATGCCGGATTTCATCGGTGATCTCGGTCTTTGCATCAGTGCGGACGGCCACGTCTAAGTCACCCAGGGTTTCCGCATCGCGCAGGTAGGATCCGAAGACAACGACATGGGTCACCTGAAGCAGGAATTCTGGATCTTGGTTGATCTCAGTGACTCGGGCAAGGAGTCCTTCCAGGGCCTTGGCAGCTGACGCGCGTTTGATACGCGGAGCCGCGGTCGAACGGCCAAACTCGCACCCAAGGTCTGTCAGTTGCCAGGACTGGGTTCTGTCAGGATGCTCCGGATCAATCGGAATTCTCTCGACATACTTGCGCTCTCCCAGTGCATCCAGGAACTGCTTGGCTTCGTCAGCTGTGAACTGATACAGCCCCAAGGTTTCCTGCTGGAAGGGGCCGGTGCTCAGGCGTTTCAGGATGTTCCGTACACGAAGTATTGGGAGTCCTGCGAGCGTGTCTTTGCTGGAAATCATCATTGTCATGCTGCTTGTACCTCCGGGAACTTGTTGGTGATTGCATCGATCTGCTCGCGTGGAAAGTTAACCATGAAAGCTTCGTCAGTTCCATTCCTGAACCAGGTCAGGAACCAGCCGTTTGTAAGCATGATATGGAGAGTGGTGGGATGCTTTCGTCTCGCCAGGTCTCTCTCGAACAGGTTGATGGCCCGCTGCCCTTCGGTAGCCAGTAGGAAGGTGTAGAATTCGTTGCGTGTGGTGAAGCTGATATAGGCGGTTGGGTAGGGCTCGAAGCCGGCGTGATAGGCCTTAGTCGAACATTCGCAGGAGTTATCAGTGTCGATTCCCTGCTTCCAGAGCCGGCTGATCAATTCTTGAATGCCAATGTCGATTTGGATTGTTTCTCCATTATGAACCATGGGCACGGTTGCGTGGGTTTGTGAACAGCAGTCGCACATTAGAGGGCAGGGATCCCGAAGAAGCCGATGCTGGCGGAGACCTTGACCAGGTCTTCCATGGCCGTTTTCAATGAACTTTCGACCTTAGCGATCTCAGCTACCTGCTTGGTCAGCTGCTTGATGCCGGGCAGCACGTTCTTCGTCATGTTGGCGCCGGCGGCCTTGAAGTCGCTGTCTCGCGACTGCATATCTTCCTGGTTGAGTTGGGTGAATACGTCGGACATGTGGCAGGACAGGGCGAGGAGCTGCTGCTTGAGCGCGGCGTCCTTGACGTCCCAGTAGGCGTTGTACGTGCTGCGTGCGGCCGCTTCAAGAGCGGCCCGGGTGTCGTTCTGGTTCACTTGGTTCCTCCGGTGGCGAGGCGGTGGTGGGTCTCCGCCAGTTTCTTGACTGCGTCCTGGGTTGCGGCGATCGCGTCGTCTGCCTTCTTGCTGTCGGCCTCGATTTGGAACAGTTTGATGATCTGGTCGCGTTTCTCGATCGCGTCCATGCGAGTCTGGTTGTCCTCAATGAACTGATCCTGTTCCATCAGGAGCGTCCAGTAATCTGAGTCGGTCTGCACCTGGAGCGTTACGAGGTCGGCGTTCAGGAGGGTGCACACCTGCTGTACCAGAGGATCGGCCGCACGCACCAAGGGTGGAAGCTGGCGTCTGATCTTGAAGTTGAGGTAGGGCTTGACGACCGTATCCAGCCCGGAGAGCAGAGCATCCATCTGCTGCGACGTCATCTTTCCGGCCGCGGTCTTGGTCGTGCTCGCCGGCGTCGCAGCTGTGGCTGTCTTGGCTGTGGTGGAGAAGAAACTGCTGGTCGCCGGAGGCGGCTGCTTGCCGATGGCCAGATCACCCACAAGCTGGGCGTACTGACGAAGGACGGATGTCGCCTTCTTGCGGGTCACCAGCTCTTCGGGCGAGATGAAGGGCTGGAGCGGTGCCGGGCGGAATTCCTTGTCGAAGTTCTGGACCAGTATCGCCTGCTCAGCGAGGGTGTGGGCGTCGTTGACGGAGACGTAGGCAGCGTCGACGTTGTCGATCGCCGGCGCGGCCGCATTCGAGAAGGCAGCGATGGACTTGGTGTAGTGGTTGGGTGCACAGCCGGTCATGAAGACGCCGGCAAACAGGATGAGCGCAACGCCGAGAAAGCGAGAGGTACGGGTCATGGTGTGATTGTGATTTACGAGGTCAGGTGAGCCAAAGCCAACCGACAAAAGAA
>Ga0181520_10003554_pt1 | contig 27202 bp, 21 predicted proteins | sample PEATcosm2014_Bin_29_FD_132451 | JGI IMG/M metagenome (GOLD analysis project Ga0181520, IMG submission 132451) | Peatland microbial communities from MTU Mesocosm Facility, Houghton, MI, USA - PEATcosm2014_Bin02_30_metaG | ecosystem: Environmental > Terrestrial > Soil > Wetlands > Peat | place...
AAAAATGGCGGGAGTGGCGGGGCTCGAACCCGTAACCTCTGCCGTGACAGGGCAGCGCTCTAACCAAGTTGAGCTACACCCCCGCTAGGGGGACCAAGAAAATAAGGAATGTAGGCGCTGGCGTCAAGATTTGCTTTGGGATTTTTCAGGGCAATTTTGGGAATGGGGCGGTCAGTGTCGAGGCGGGATATTAAAATCCGGGCAGCAGACGCCAAGGAGGTGGGGGTGGGGAACCCCGCTGAAGAAACGTACTGCTACCCGAATAAACCAATGTTACAGTCGAGCAACGATTTGTCAACCCTTTGAACGACAAAATTTGTTGAATTTCAGCAACTTTTGCATTTTTTCGCCGGCTGGGCCGTGAGGGGGAAAATCGGGGGAGATTGGGGGGACTGCATTCCGGATTCACGCGGAAAAACGCTTCCGTGGTTCTGCACCGGGGTGGGGACGGTTTGTCCCCACCTCGTTCCCCTAAATCAAACATCTTTGCCGGGCGTCATGCTCACAATCGAGCCCGGCTCCGGACGGTTCGCCCCCTCGGCGTCCGGCCGCAGGAATTCTTTGTCCTGCCACCGCGCATCCATTCGTCGCATTGGTCTCATCCGGTCCCACAATTTCCCCTCTGCGCCTCCGCGTCCCGGCGGTCCGTCGCTCGCCCAACCCTCCCGGCAATGGCGCGCCTGCGCCCGCGGCCGCCGTTTTTCGCCAAATCCGCTAGCGTTATATGGCGTTTTTTCTATCATCGTTGCTGGACCGCTTTTAACCATTGGACTTTTTGCATTTACCGTGATGACCAGCACGCAGATCCGCCAGTCGTTTCTCGACTTTTTCAAGTCGAAACAGCACACCATTGTTCCCTCGTCTTCGCTGCTGCCGGACAGCCCGAACCTGTTATTTACGAACGCGGGGATGAACCAGTTTGTGCCGATCTTCCTGGGGCAGACGCGGTGTCCGTATTCGCCCGGGCGGGCGACGGACACGCAGAAGTGCATCCGGGCGGGCGGCAAGCACAATGACCTGGATGACGTGGGGTTGGACACGTATCACCACACGTTTTTCGAGATGCTGGGGAACTGGTCGTTTGGGAATTATTTCAAGCGGGAGGCGATTGGGTGGGCGTGGGAGCTGGTGGTGGAGACTTGGAAATTCCCGCCGGAGCGGCTGTACGCGACGGTGTACCAGCCGGACAAGGCGAAGCACGACCCGAGCGAATTTGACCAGGAAGCGTGGAATTTCTGGGCGGAGAAGTTCCGGAGCGCGGGGCTGGACCCGGCGGTGCACATTGTGAGCGGGGGCAAGAAGGATAATTTCTGGATGATGGGCGAGACGGGGCCGTGCGGGCCGTGCTCGGAGTTGCACATGGATTTGACGCCGGGAGGGAAGACCAACGGCGCGCTGGTGAACGCGGGGGATGCGCGGTGCATCGAGATTTGGAATTTGGTGTTCATGCAGTTCAACGCGAACCCGGATGGCACGTTCACGCCGCTGCCGGCGCAGAACGTGGACACGGGGATGGGCTTCGAGCGGGTGACCAGCATCATCCAAGGGACGAAGGGGCTGACGGATTTTGCCACCGCGAAGATTTCGAATTACGAGACGGACATATTCCGGCCGATCTTTGACGCGCTGGAGAAGTTCAGCGGGAAGAAGTACGGAAGCACGCTGCCGAAAGATGGCAGCGGGGAGCAGGTGCAGATTGACATTGCGTTCCGGGTGATCGCCGACCACATCCGGACGCTGAGCTTTGCGATTGCGGACGGGATTCAGCCGGGGAACAACGACCGGAATTACGTGCTGCGCCGGATTCTGCGGCGCGCGGTGCGCTACGGGCGGACGCTGGGGTTCAAGCAGCCGTTTTTCTACAAGCTGGTGGACGTGCTGGCGGACACGATGGGCGACGTGTTCCCGGAAATCCGGGCGAAGAAGAAGGAAGTGCAGGCGGTGATCCGGCGGGAGGAAGAGGCATTCAACAAGACGCTGGATAACGGCATCGCGGTGTTTGAGGAAAACATGGCGGAGCTGGCGAACCCGCAGCGGCCGGTGAAGGTGTTTCCGGGCGACAAGGCCTTTGAGCTGTACGACACATACGGATTTCCGCTGGACCTGACGGAGCTGATGGCGCGCGAGCGGGGCTTGACGGTGGACACGGCGGGCTTTGAGAAATTGATGGCGGAGCAGCGGGCGCGGGCGCGGGCGGCGCAGAAGAAGGAAGTGATTTCGCTTTCGCAAATCGAGACGACGACGCCGACGAAGTTCGTGGGCTACGGGCAGCTCACGGCAGCGGCCAAGGTGCTGGAGGTGGTGTCGCTGAAGAACAAGACGGCGGTGGTGCTGGACACCAGCGCGTGCTACGCGGAAATGGGCGGGCAGGTGGGCGACACGGGCGAATTGAGCGGCAGCGGGCGGCTCTGGCGCGTCGCGAACACGCAGAAGTCGGGCAACACCTTTTTGCATTTCGTGGAGGGCGGCGACGCTCCCGAGGTGGGGGCGGCAGTGACGCTCGCGGTGGAAAAATCGCGCCGCCACGCCATCGAACGGCATCACACGGTGACGCATTTGCTGCACTGGGCGCTGCATGAAGTGGCCAGCAAGGAGGCGTCGCAGAAGGGCTCGTTTGTGGGCCCGGACAAGCTGACGTTTGACTTTAACAGCGCGCCGCTGACGCCGCAGCAGGTGGCCGACGTGGAGCAACTGGTGAACGAGCGGATTGTGGAGAACGCGCCGGTGACGTGGCTGGAAGTGCCGCACGCGGAGGTGAAGAACCGCAAGGACGTGATGCAATTTTTTGGCGACAAATATGGCGACACGGTGCGGGTGGTGCAGATCGGCGGTTCGCCGCAGAAGCTGGACGGCTATTCGATGGAACTTTGCGGCGGCACGCACACGCGGGCCACGGGCGAGATCGGGCTGTTCCGCATTGTGGGCGAGAACGCCATCGCGGCGGGGGTGCGGCGCATCGAGGCGGTGGCGGGCCTGGAGGCCTACGAGGCGGCCAATGCGCAATTGCAATTGATCCGGAGCCTGGCGGGGCGGATCAATTCGCCGGTGCACGAGCTGGAAAAGAAGGTGGAGCTGTTGCTGGCGCACCAAAAGGAGCTGGAGAAGTCGCTGAAGACGGCCGTCCAGCGGAGCGCGGCCCAGACGGCGAGCTGGCTGCTGGGGCGGGCGCAGGACGTCAACGGCGTGCCCGTGATCACCCAAATTTTTCCCGACTCGGACGCGGATTACCTGCAGGCCGTGGTGGATGCGGTGAAGGGGCGGTTCCAGGGCGTGGTGGTGGTGGGCGGGTACACTGGCGGGGCGGTGGCGCTCATTGCAGCGGTGACGCCGGAATTCACGAAGAAGGTCCAGGCGGGCAAAATCATCCAGCAGATTGCGCCGGTTGTGGGGGGGCGGGGCGGCGGGAAGCCGGACAACGCGCGCGGCGGCGGCAAGGACGCGGGCAAATTGGAAGAGGCGCTCGCGAAGGTGAAAACGCTGATTTGACGGGCGCGGCGGGCGTTATTCTTTTTCGCCGTCTTCGACGTCCAGGAAGCCGTGGAGTTGCTTGAGGCGGGTGGGGTGGCGCATTTTGCGCAGCGCCTTGGCTTCGATCTGGCGGATGCGCTCGCGGGTGACGCGGAATTGCTGGCCCACTTCCTCAAGGGTGCGCGCGTTGCCGTCGCCAATGCCGAAGCGGAGTTCCAAGACCTGGCGTTCGCGTTCGTTCAGGCTGCACAGCACGTCGCCCAAGCGGTCCTTCAACAGGCTGAAACTCGTGAGGTCGAGCGGATTCTCCGCGGCCTTGTCCTCAATGAAATCGCCGAAGCTGGCCTCGTCGCCGTCGCCGACGGGCGATTGCAGGGAGACGGGCTGCTGGGCCATTTTCATGATGCCGCGGACGCGTTCGACGGGGAGCTGGAGCTCGTCGGCGATTTCCTCGGGGAGGGCCTCGCGGCCGAGTTCCTGGAGGAGTTTTTTCTGGGCCCGCATGAGCTTGTTAATGCTGTCAATCATGTGGACGGGAATGCGAATGGTGCGGGCCTGGTCGGCGATGGAGCGGGTGATGGCCTGGCGGATCCACCAAGTGGAGTAGGTGGAGAACTTGTAGCCGCGCTTGTATTCGAATTTTTCGACGGCCTTCATGAGGCCGATATTGCCCTCCTGGATGAGGTCGAGGAACGAGAGGCCGCGGTTGGTGTATTTTTTGGCGATGGAAATGACGAGGCGGAGATTGGCTTCCACCATTTCGGTTTTGGCTTGCAGGGCGCGGGCGTTGGCATCGCTGAGGCGGTCAAAAGCGCGGAGAAAATCGTCGTGCGGCATGCGGACGAATTCTTCGAGGGCGCGCAAGGCCTGCTCTTCGGCTTCGAGCAGATGTTTTTGGGCGCTGGACTCCCGCTGCTTCCGGGCATCGGCGAGGGCGTGGAGGCTGTATTGCATCTTGTCGTGGATGTTTTGGGCGACCTGCACGATTTCCTCGATGACCTTCTGCTTGAAACAGAATTTGGGGAAGTGGGCTTGGAGCTTCTTATCCGCCTGCTCAAAGTCCTCGAATTCCCGGCAGTGCGCGAGGGCGGGATTGGCCTTGCGCCAGGCGTTGAAATGGTGGTCCACGTTCAGGTCCACTTCGCGGACGCGGACGATGAGGCGCTGCAACACCTTGAGATGGGCTTCGCGGCTGGCGACTTTTTTGTCGAGCACGACGCGGTCGAAGCGTTCGCGGGGCGGGTCGGCGAGGAGTTTTTCGGCCAGGGCGAGATGTTCCTTGCCGGTGAAGCCAAAGTGGTAAACGACCTTTCGCAGTTCGGTTTCCGCGGTTTCGATGCGTTTGGAGATTTCCACCTCCTGCTCGCGGGTGAGCAGCGGGACGGCGCCCATCTGCTTGAGATACATGCGGACGGGATCATCCAGGGCGTCGAGGCGGACGTCTTCTTCCTCGGTGTCATCCTGGTTGGCGGGTTTGACGCGGTCCACCTCGGCGGCGTCCACGACTTCGATTTCGAGTTCGCGGAGTTTGGCGAAGACCTGGTCGAGGTAAACGGGGGTGGAGTATTCCTCGGTGAGGACCTCGTTGATATCATCGAACGTCAATTGCCCCTGTTCCTGGGCGAGGCGAACCAGTTCCTTGATTTTTTCGGTGAGGACGGCGGCAGGTTCGGCCGGGGAAAGGGTTTTGTCTGACGCGGCTTGGGAGGCCGGATCCGTCTGAGTCAATTTCAGCTTGGACATAGTTGCAATCGCCAACGAGGTGCTGCGGTGGCGGCTGCAGGCGCGAATATGAGAAGCAGGAACGGTTTCGTCAAGCGGCGAAATGGATCAAATGGGTCACGAGTTTTTGCCGGCGGAAACGCGGCCCGCGGGCCGTGGCGGATTCAGCGTTCGACGGGGACTTCCTTGGGGACGATATAGATGCCGCGGCGGGCGAGTTCGGGGAGAATCATGTCCACGGTGCGGTCTATGGCGCCGAGGTTTTCGGCGATGACGTCCAGGGCGTGGCGGCCGAGTTCGAGGCGGCGGGGGTGATTGGCGAACAATTGGGCCAGGGCTTGCTCCAAGGCGGCGGGGTTTTTCACCTGCACGGCGGCGTCCTTGCTGAGCAGGATGCGGGTGATGTCCTTGAAATTCTGCATGTTTGGGCCGAAGACCACGGCTTTGCCGAGGGCGGCGGGCTCGACGGGATTCTGGCCGCCGACGGCCGTGAGGCTCTTGCCCACGAAGACAACGCTGGCGGGCTCGTAGAAGAATTTCAATTCGCCGATGGTGTTGACGAGGAGGCAATCCACCTCGCCGGGGGAGAGATGGGTATTGGCGAAGATGGCGTTGCGGAGGATTAGTTTGACGCCCTGGGCCTTGAGCTTGTGGCTCAGCTCGGGGCAGCGCTCGTTATGGCGGGGGACCAGGATGAGAAAAAGCTTGGGGAATTTCTGCCGCAACCGGGCGACGATGCTGGCGAGGAGCAGTTCCTCGCCGTCATGCGTGCTGCCGGCGACGAGGATCAAGGCGTCGTCAGGCACGCCGATTTGGCGCAGGAGGGAGGTCACGTCCAGATCACGTTTTTCGCTGAAGGCGGCGGCATCGAACTTGAGGTTGCCGACGACCTGGACTTTGTCCGGGCGGCAGCCGACGTCGCGCAACTTGCGGGCTTCGGCCTCATTTTCGCAACTGACGCCGGCAAAGGCGGCGAAGATCGGGCGGAACAGCCAGTCGAATCTTTTATAACGGGGGTAGGAGCGGGCGGAGAGGCGGGCGTTGGTGAGGAAAACGGGGATGCGGAGATCGGCGGCGCGCCAGAGGAAATTGGGCCAGATTTCGGCTTCGAGCAGGATGACGGCTTCCGGGTTGATGGTGGCCAGGGCGTGGCGGACGAATTTCCGGCGGTCCACGGGGTAGTAGATTTTGGTGATGCGGCTGGGGAGGCGGCGGCGGTATTCGGCCATGCCGGTGGTGGTGGTGCAGGAGACGACGATTTTGGCGTTGGGAATGCGGGGCTCCAGCGCGCTGATCAACTGGGTGCAGAGGCCGACCTCGCCGACACTGACGGCGTGGAACCAGATGGTTTGCCGGTTGGTGAGGGCTTGTTTGACGGAAGGATCATAAATGGCGAAGCGCTGGCCAAAATCCGTGGTCCAGTCCGCGGGCCGCCGCCGGAGGCGCCAGAAATAATACGGCGACGCCAAGGTGAAGAAGACGATGAATAGGATGTTGTAAAGTGTCCGCACCGCAATGCCCAAAATATGGTTGGCTTAAATGTTCAGTACCAGATGAATGACGATGGGAATGCTGTCACAATCGGGATTGCTTTTCAATCCCGGAAAAAGAGCCACCAGACCGCCAGGAGCACGGGCAGGAGGCAGGGCAGGGAGAATTTCAGGATGAAGGCGAGGAACGAGGGCAGGGGGACGCCCCGTTGCGCGGCGATGGCTTTGACCATGAAATTCGGTCCGTTGCCGATGTAGGTGGCGGCGCCAAAGCAGACGGCGCCGATGCTGATGGCGAGGACCTGGGCGGTTTTATGGTCCAGCAAGGGGGCGATTTCGCGGGTGCCGGCCACGCCAAAAAGCACATTGAGAAAGCCAAGATATGTTGGGGCGTTGTCGAGCACGGCGGAGAGGCAGCCGGTGCCCCAGTAGAACAGCGCCGCCGGCGGATTGGGTCCCAGCAGCGCGGCTGCGCCGTGGTTCAGCCACGCCAGGGCGGGGATCATGGTGGCAAAAAGGCCGGCGAACAGGACGGCGACTTCGCTGACGGGGTGGAAATTGAACTCGTTCGCCGCGTGGACGGATTTTTGGGTGGTAAAATAGGAGCCGGCCGCCGCCGCCAGCATGAGCGCTTCCCGGAGGAACGGCGGATGGGTGATAAATACGGCGCCGAGGATGACAGCCAGGAACGCGAGATTGGCCAGACCGTCAACCCGCCAGGCCGCGGGGAGATTTCCCTGAACCATTTCGCGCCTTGAACCCCTGAACCACGACCAGCCCCGCCACCCGATATTGCCCCTACGCGGAAACCGTTTCTCCCTCTCCCCGGGGGAGAGGGCCGGGGTGAGGGCGAGCTTCCCCGCACCAACATCGCCTTCTTTGGACGTTGGAAGTTGGATGTTCGGTGTTTCCCGGTCCGTGGGCCGGGAAGGGCGGGGGGCCTTTTGCGCGCGGGCGAAAGCGGCTTGATCCACCACAAAGAAGATGGCCAGGAGCAGGCCCACGCCGACGGCCCACATGGGCCAGCATTTTTGGGCCACCCACCAGAACGGGACGCCTTGGAGGTAGCCCAGGAAGAGGGGCGGGTCGCCAATGGGCGTCAGGCAGCCGCCGACGTTGGCGACGAGGAAGATGAAAAAGGCGATATGGTACGCCGCGATGCGGCCCTGGTTCATCTGAATCCAGGGGCGGATGAGGAGCATGGCCGCGCCGGTGGTGCCGAGGACATTGGCGGCGAGGGCGCCGATGAACAGGAGGAGGACGTTGGCCAGGGGCGTGGCGCCGCCGGGAAGCTGGATGGAGATGCCGCCGGCGACGACAAACAGGGAGCCAATCAGCGCGATGAAGCTGACGTATTCGTGGCCGGCATGGCCCAGGCTGGCCACATCGCGCAGAACGAAGAGATAAACCGCCGTCGTGACCGCGCCCAGCCCGAGGGCGACGTGGGGATAGTACGTGGTCCACCAGCGCGGCGCCAGGACGGGCGCGATGGCCATGGCCCCGAGCAGCAGGACAAACGGCAGGATGAGGATGGGGGATGGAGCCGCCACGACGGGATTTTCGGGGAGGTTGGCCACCCGGTCAATTGAAACCGGGGGCGGTGCGAAAGTGCTGCAGGGGCTGTCGCGGTTCCAAGTGGCGTCGGTGAAGTGGACGCATGGCGCTCTGTTGGCGCAGTCCAAGGCGTCTCCGCGTCTCTGCGGTGTTGCAATATGGCCCCGCCATGGACCGCGGCGGGTGAGGGGGGGGCAGGCCCGCTAAAAAAATTTAGGGTTGACGAGGGTTGACGATCCCGGGTTTTGCTGGGGTTTTTGAAGATTTTGGCGAACGAATTTGAGGGTTTTTCGGGGTCCAGCGGGGCAGCGGAGCCGGGCTGGGCTGGACAAAGGATTCATAACCGCAGAGCTCGCAGAGGCCGCTGAGAAAAACATGTGGCGACGCCGGCGGGCTGGGCGAGACAAAGAATTCCTGAGGGCGCGGGCCGGAAGGGCGGGCGTCGGTGGCACTGCCAAACTGTGACTATGATGGCTCATAGTGACCGGGGCGGATTCCCAGTCGGAACGATTTTAGCAGGGCGGGCGGAAACCACAAAGTTAGCGGCTAACGGGAAATGTGTAAATGGTTGGGCGGTAAGCAAATCCAGACACGAATTTCACGAATTATCACGAATTATTGGGGCGGCCAACGGATTCCCATTTCCCTCGCACTTCGGCAGGCGGCGCTGGAAGCGCCCGCTGAGAACGCTCCGCCGCATCTGTCAACCGCCTCAAACACTTGTCGGTAACAGCGTCCTTTGAACCAATCCTGAAGGGATTGAATCATCCAGCCCGGCGTTGGCCGGTCCCCCCGGCCTACCCTGGGTAATCGTTCCCAAAAACCTGACCTACCCCGGCAGGGGTTGAATCACGTCATTGAAGCGAACCGCTGCAAAACCACCATCGTATTGAAGCGTTCGAAGGCGGCCGGGTTCGCGGGCATCGAGAACCTTTTGTTTTATAAGGACAACACCCGAATGTTGTTCGGCGACGCCAAGGCTTCCCTCAACACGCTCGTGGCCGCCGTCAAGGCGAACTGAGCCCGGCGGTTCGGTCGGAGGGGAACAAATACCAATTTCCTAGGACCGACCCTTCCATTGCCGTTGAGTCGCCTATCGAGGCATCGACAATCTTCCGCGAATCAATTTGCCAATGACCATGAATCAATCCCAGCAAATAAATCCGCCAGCGGCCAATTTCAATTTGTTTGAGTACAAATACAGGAGAGCCGCTCAATCCGCCAATGGAGTGGGACTCAATTAGATAAATCTCCATGTTTCCAAAGCTGGACGTGGGAACTGGCTCGCTCGGAATCATTGCAATGTTCCCCATCCTGACAATAGGAAAGTTCTTTTCATTACCGGAAAAATGGGCAAAAAGGCCGGTGATAAAAACATCATCGCCAGCGCCAATCCCATCGGATTGAATGTTTGCATCGGTGACGAAATTCTTGGATGAAATGGCGGCATAATCCAATGTTTCAAATGCCTCCTTTTCCAAAATAAGGGGGTAAACTGCGACATCCGAGGATTCGTCTTCTTTTGGATGAAAAAACCATTTAATGTTAGAACCGGCATGAAAAACGGATGATTTTCCGTCCTTTGTGTTTATCCTGACAAAAAAATCCCGTTCGCCGATTTGTGCTACCACATGCCTTGCCGTGACCAGATAGACAAAATTAGCGGTCGTAAATCTGTCAGAGGTTCTGGAAACCAAGAATCCCGTGCCGCACCACACGTTTTTTTTGACGGAATCCCGCTCGATTTCCATTCCAATAAAAGCGACGCATTTCAAAGCATCATCTCTGATTCGCATATTTTTGTCTGGTGGCGAGATTACATACCATTTCGGGCAATTAACCAAGTGCTGAATCGCTGGGGAAAGGGATTAGGTCTTAAAGCCCGTGTCAAGTGTCAGGGGTCATGTCAGGCCGTAGTTCGCGTCAGGGGTAGGCCTTAGTTTGGTTCATTTTCCTTTACGCGAGGTTGCTTTTTTTTCCCTTGCCGGCGTGCACATTATTCGTGGGGGCGGCGTTGGTTTCCGCAGATTTTGGGGATAACCCACTGACAATAATCAGGTTGACGCTCGCCAGCACCCATTCCAAAGGGAGAATGAACAGCGGCGGTGGGTCCGGGTTGCGCGAGTGGCTGGCGTGCGATTCCGGCGCCGGTACGGCTCCGCAGACGCAATTATCGAGAATCAAGCTCGGAAAGAACTCCCTGCTTTCGAGGAAGTTGGCGGCGAACACCAGTTCTCCGCTACGCCGTTGGCGGTCCTGCCCGAGCAGCAAACCATCTCGCCGCAACCGCGTTGCGCGTTGGCAACGCCTCGCAACCGGAGACCCAAGGCGGGGCGGAATATTCTCCAGCGGGCTCTTCTGGCACCGCCTGCCGGGGTGCGGGGATAATGCGGGGCGTTTTCCGGTGGTGTCGCTCCCGATGGTCGCTCAACCGCCGGCTACTCTCTTCCAACCCATTGGGTTGGCGATGCGGGACAACCTGGAGGGTTGTCAGAAAGTAGCCGGAGGTCGAAGTCTGCGAAGACCTCCGGTATTGATGCGCGAAATGGTCACGCACCCCGGCAGGCGGTGCCAGATGGCGAACGATTGTCACGCGGAGCCCGTGATTCAACCCCGCCGGGGCAGATCATATTTGTTCGGGCGATTACCCGGTGTAGGCCGACGTCCAGACCCAATCACCGGGTGCGGGTTGGAAAAAATGAAACCGACGTGACGGGACGGCGGAAATCCGGCGTCCATTCAGGACGCATGAATTCGTTTGGCGCGAGACCAGCCACTTCGTAGCTGGCTGATATCCGTTGTCGCTCCGCGACAGTTCCAGCAACGGAGTGCGGCGCCGCTTTCGTGCGGGCAACGGTTCGCACGTGCTCGCGGCTCGCGCGTGCGTGCGAAAGCGCCGTCGCCGCTGCGCTTTGCCGGCGCAGTCCATGACGCCATCGGAATTGCCGGGCGCATTGGAATTGTGCGGAGCGTCATGGACCGCGGCTGTGTCCGGCGCGGCGCCGGATCAGCCGCAGCGCGTCGGGTCCGCCGTCCGTGTTGAGTATTTCGGACACGGTCATTCCTGCGAAGGTGCTGCGGCTGGTCTGCGACAGAGCCGCGGTCCGGGCGCGGGGCCAGCGACGAAGGCCGGCGCGGCGGCGCTTGACGTTGCGGGCCGGGGCTGCGAGTTTTGGCAGGTTGACGCCGAATGAATCGTCGTCAGCGGCAGGCAACTTGTTCGCTGACATCCTGAAGACTCCCGCGGTGCAGGCGCTGGCCCGGCGCGTGGAGGCTGGCGGAGCGCTGACTTTTTCCGGGGTGACCGCCCACGCGCAGCCGTTTCTGGCGGCATTGCTGCAAAAGCTTTTTCCCGGCCGGCCGATTGTCATCGTGGCCGAAAACCTGAAAACCCAGGAGAGCTTCCATCAGGATCTGGAGACGTGGCTGCCGCTGGCCGGCCGGCAGGCAAATCCGGCCGCCGAGGGTGAAGGTTCCGGGCTCAATCTGCTCTTCCATCCGGCGTGGGAGGTTTTGCCGCAGGATGGCAGGCTGCCCCACGCGGATGTGATCAGCGACCGGCTGCAAACGCTGGTGACGCTGGGGCTGCCGTCGGGCGCGGGCTCCGGGCCGGCGCCGCTGGTGGTGACGTCGGTGCTGGCGCTGGTGCAGAAGACGTTTGGGCCGGAGGATTTGAGGAGCCGCGCGCGGCATTTGCGGCGGGGTGATTCATTGGCGCCGTTGGACCTGATCGAAATGCTGGAAGCGCAAGGGTACGAGCCGGAGGCGCAGGTGTCGCAGAAGGGGGAATTGTCGCTGCGCGGGGGCATTGTGGACATTTTTCCGCCGACGAGTCCGTGGCCGGTGCGGTTGGAATTTTTTGGCGACGAACTGGAATCGTTGCGGCATTTCGACCCGGCGACGCAGATTTCGCGCGGGGAAATTGCGGAGGTCACGATTCCGCCGGCGGGCGAGATCGGGATTTTGAAGCAGGGAGGGGAGCCACGGCCGGCCAGCAATGGGGACGGGGCGAACAGGCCGCCCGAAACGGCGGCAAAGGGGAAGGCGGCGGCCACGCTGCTGGACTACCTGCCGCGGGAAACGATTTTTCTGTTATGCGATCCCGAGTCGCTGGCGGCGGTGGCGGAGGATTATGCGCAACAGGTGCCGGCCAACGATCCCTTGCATGGCTCGTGGCCGGATTTTCTGGCGGAACTGAACCGGCGCGGTTTCACGTCGCTGGGTTTGACGGACGATTTGATACCCGGGGTGTCGGGTGGAGCCGGGCTGGAGCCGGCGGTGGCGCGGCTGCCGCTGTTTGGGAGCCTGGAGGCGTTCCGTCCGCTGGCGGAACGGGCGCCGGAGCCGCCCGTGGCCGAGGCGCAACGGCGGGAGTTTTTTGCGCAGATGCACCGGTGGCTGCGGCAGGGCTACGCGGTGCAGGTCTTTTGCAACAACGCCGGGGAGCGGCAGCGGTTTGAGGAGATTTGGAAAGAGTTGGGGCTGGCGGCGGTGCCGCCGGCGGCCCGGGCGGAAGCAAAACCGCGGATTCACCTGGGGTCGCTCGCCCGCGGGTTCATTTGCGACGAGGCGCGGCTGGTGGTGGTGACGGATGCGGAGATTTTCGGGCGGTATAAGATCCAGCGGCCGCGGCGGCTGAAATCGTCGCACGCCTTGGCGGCGCGTTCGGCGCTGGACATTGATTTTACGGACTTGGCGGAGGGAGACTTGGTGGTGCACTTGCAGCATGGCATTGGCCGCTATCTGGGTTTGAAAAAGCTGCCGGCGGCGACCAGCAAGGGGCAACCGGCGGCGGAGGTCCAGCGGGAAACGGAGTGCCTGGTGATCGAGTATGCGGCGGCCGATCCGGCGAACGACCCGCCCAAGCTGTACGTGCCGGTGAGCGAAGCGCATTTGGTGAGCAAGTATGTGGGGGCGGGGAAGGCGCATCCGCCGCTCAACACGCTGGGGGGCACGCGGTGGGTGAAGGCGAAGGAGCAGGCGGAGAAGGCGGTGCGGGACGTGGCGGCGGAGCTGCTGCGCATCCAGGCCGTGCGGGAGACGCAGCCGGGATATGCGTGCAAGCCGGACACGCAATGGCAGCGGGAATTTGAGAGTTCGTTCATTTACGAGGAGACGCCCGACCAAATGAAGGCGATCGTGGAGACGAAAGCGGACCAGGAACGGGCCAAGCCGATGGACCGGCTGATTTGCGGCGACGTGGGGTTTGGCAAGACGGAGGTGGCGATTCGGGCGGCGTTCAAATGTGTGATGGATGGCCGGCAGGTGGCGGTGCTGGTGCCCACGACGGTGCTGGCGCAGCAGCATTACAACAATTTTCGCGAGCGGATGGCGGATTATCCGGTGCGGCTGGAGCTGCTGTCGCGGTTTCGGACCAAGCGGGAACAGAAGCGGGCGGTGGAGGACGTGGCGGCGGGGACGGTGGACATTGTCATCGGCACGCACCGGCTGGTGCAGGAGGATATCCGGTTCAAGGACCTCGGGCTGGTGGTGATTGACGAGGAACAGCGGTTTGGCGTGCTGCACAAGGAGAAATTCAAGCGCCTGCGGACGATGGTGGACGTGCTGACGCTGAGCGCCACGCCGATTCCGCGGACGCTGTATCTGGCGCTGACGGGGGCGCGCGACATGAGCACCATCCAGACGCCGCCGCATGACCGCCTGCCGGTGGAGACCATCGCCACGGAATATGACGAGCGGGTGATCCGCGATGCGATCCAACGCGAGCTGAACCGGGACGGGCAGGTGTTTTTCCTGCACAACCGCGTGACGACGATCGAGACGATGCGGTCGAAATTGCAGACGCTGGTGCCGCAGGCGCGGATCGTGGTGGGGCATGGGCAGATGGAGGCGGACGAACTGGAAGAGGTGATGACGAAGTTTGTGAACGGGGAGGCGGACGTGCTGCTGTCCACGACGATCATCGAGAGCGGCCTGGACATACCGAATGCGAACACGATCATCATAGACCGGGCGGACCGATTTGGCTTGAGCGAGCTGTACCAGTTGCGCGGCCGGGTGGGGCGCTACAAGCATCAGGCGTACGCCTATTTGCTGTTGCCGCGGCACGCACGGCTGCTGACGGACGTGCGCAAACGCATCAGCGCGATGAAGCAATATTCCACGCTGGGCAGCGGCTTCAAGATCGCGATGCGGGACCTGGAGATTCGCGGCGCGGGGAACCTGCTGGGGGCGGAACAAAGCGGCCACATCACGGCGGTGGGCTTTGAACTCTACTGCCAGTTGCTCAAGCAAAGCGTGGGCGCCCTGAAGGGGGAGAAGGTCCAGCCGCGCGTGGAAGTGCGCGTGGCGCTGGATTTCCTGGAATTGAACACCGAGACGCCGGCTAGCGGGACCGCCAATGTTACAATATCATTAACTGACCCCTCGGACGACGGACGGAGGCCCGCGGCCCAGGGGAACACCGCGGCCCTGCCCAGCAGCTACGTCGTCGAGCCGCATCATCGCATCGAGATTTACCGCAAACTGGCGCAGGCGACGGACAAGGCGTCGCTGGACGCGCTGCAGAGGGAGTTGCGGGACCGGTTTGGCCCGCTGCCGCCGGCGGTGGAATTGCTGCTGGCGGTGGGGGAATTGAAGATCCTGGCCAGCGAGAAGCAGGTGACAAGCATCGAGGTGGAGGAGGATAAACTGAAGCTCGTGCGGGCCGGCGATTTCATCACGCTGGGCGGCAAATTTCCGCGTCTGACCAAAAAGGAACCCCGGGCGAGGCTCAAGGAAATCAGGCGGCTGCTGCTGGCGCTTTGAATTCCCCCATCCCGCATTCGCAGGGAAAATCCATTCTGGCGATGAGCGTGGAGGACAACGAGCTGGCGGCGCAGGCGCTGAGGCGGCATCACTTTCCCGTGCTCAACCAGGCGGACATCTCGCGGTGAAAAGGGCTAGTCGTCCGGCGGCACGCGGCGGAGGCTGACGCACTTATGCTGGTCGTTGCACACCAGCACGAAGTTCCCGCGGATGCCGTCGGGGGTGACAAAGCGTTGCAATAATGAGGCGGGGAATTGGACCGTCTGGCCGCTGGTGGCCCGGGCCAGGACGCTCCGGGCGGTGCCGCGGTAGTAATCCAAATACTGGACCGAAGAAATATGGAGCTGAAAGACGTAGCGGCTCACGGGCAGTGCAGAGGGAAAAAAGGCGCGTCGGGTGGACGCGCCGTGGAAAAAGCGAGCCGGGTTAATGCAGCCGGGCCAGGGTGGCTTTGACGGCCTCAAAGTTTGGCAGGTCCTTGGGAGTGGGCGTCTGTTCGCTGTATTGGACCACGCCGTTTTTATCAATGACGAAGGCGGCGCGGGCCGCGGTGTCGCCGATGCCGGCGAGCATGGGGAAGACGACGTCATAGGCTTTGATGACGTTCTTGTTGAGATCGCTGGCGAGGGTGATGCCGATTTTTTCCTTTTGCGCCCAAGCGGCCTGGGCGAACGGGGTGTCCACGCTGATGCCGATGACATCGGCGTCGAGGCCGGCATAGCCGCCGAGGCCGGAACTGATATCGCACATTTCCTGGGTGCAGACGCTGGTGAACGCCGCGGGGAAGAAGAGGAGGACGGTGTTTTTTTTGCCGTGGTTGCTGCTCAATTTGACTTCGCCATCCACGGGAGTCTTGGATTTGAGGGTAAAATCAGGGGCTTTGGAGCCGACAGGGATCGCCATAATGTTATTTAATTGATTGGTTTAAGTTACGCCACCGGCCCAATAATTATCCTTCGGAACGCCGGTGTCAAACGGAATGAAAGGAGAAGAGAACGGGCGGGGTGCGAGACAGAATTGTCAGAATGGGAAGCCCGCCCTCAGCCCGGCCTTTTCCCCCGGGGGGAGATTTCCCCGAAACCGTTCACGCATTGAACCCCTGAACCGCAAAAGAAACATTCAACATTCCACATTCAACGCCCAATATCGAAGGGGCTCGTGCTGCCGCCTTCGTTCAGGGTTGAATGTCGAATGTTGAATGTTTTCTCGGTTCGGGGAGAGGGAGAAACGGGGCGGGCAACCGATCAGGGTTTCCGGATATCGGACCGAAGAAAAAAACCGATCCGGGCCACAGTCGCCAAGGAGGCGGGACAGGGGATGTCCACTGAAGAAACGACTGTGCGCCCGGATCAAAAATAAAAAATGTTCGAACCCAACTCTCCCGGATGGTATTCGGTTTGCGAACCACAGGGTTCACCGCAATGAAAACCGGACTCATCCTGATAACCGACCGGAATCTGCAAAATCGTGGCCAGACGAAACGAACCGGTCATCCGTTCCGGAGTCTCGGCAGCTTCACCCAAAACTGACGTGCGATCTACTCGCACTGTCGTCAGCCTGTTTTCCGCGGACTCCGAAGCCTGACGGCCCAAACTCATGAAGAAAGTATTGCTTAGGAACGGTATAGCAAGCTAACCGTATTTAGTCGGATTTCTTACATATATTGCCAAAGCGAACTTTTCGAGAAGCGTCGTGGCTGGCTGAAGCGGTTGGGTTGCGCAGCCTTTCAGGCCAGCGCGGCGAGGACCTCGGCGGCGTGTTCCTCGGGCTTCACCAAGGTCCAGATGCGCTTGATACGGCCATCCGGACCGATGAGAAAGGTGACGCGGTGGGTACCCTGGTACTTGCGGCCCATGAAGGTCTTCTCGCCCCAGACACCGTAGGCGGCGACGATCTTTTTATCCACGTCGGCGAGCAGGGGAAACGGGAGCTTGAATTTTTCGATGAAATTGTCATGCGCCTTGACGGGGTCGGTGCTGACGCCGAGCACGACGGCGCCGGCTTGTTTGAAGGCGGCGAATTGGTCGCGGAAGGCGCAGGCTTCCTTGGTGCAGCCGGGGGTGTTGTCCTTGGGGTAGAAGTAGAGGATGACCTGGCGGCCGTGAAAATCGGCGAGGGAAACGTGGCCGCCGCCGCTGGTGGGGGCGGAGAAATCGGGAGCGGGATCGCCGACTTTCAACGAGAGTTCAATTGCCTTGGCCATAACGTCGGCCACGAGTAAAGCGGAATGGCGGCCAAAGGGAAAGGGATTTGCGGGGCGGCCTATTTATGGGCGGGCGAGCTGGAGGGATGGGAACTCAACTGTTGGGTGCCGTCCCAGACGTAAAAGAGGCCGGAGACGCCGGTGAAGATACCGGCGCCGAGGATCCAGATTTTCAAAAATTCCGGGGGGTAGGCAAAATCCCAGCGCAGGAGAATCCAAGAGACGACGACCATTTGAAAGACGGTGGCGAATTTGCCCGTGACGCGCGGCCGGACGAGGATTCGGCCGACCACCAAGCGCACGGTAACGGAACCAAAGGCCAGGAGCAAATCGCGCCCGATGATGGTGCCGGTGAGCCAGAGCGGGATTTGGCCCAGATGGGGCCGGTGATCGAAGCTCAAGACCACGATGGCGGAGACCAGGAGCAACTTATCGGCGAGCGGGTCCAGGATGGTGCCCAGGACACTGCGCTGGTTGTACCGGCGGGCGACATAACCGTCCACGCCATCGAGAATGGCGGCGACGGCAAAGGCGAGCAGGCCCAGGAGGCGATGGAGTTCGTTGCCGGATTGGACGTAATAAAGGATTTCGACGACGAAGAAGGGGACCAGTAGAATCCGCAGGATGGTGATCTTATTTGCGGTTGTCATCGCCGCGCCATTCTCGCAGATTTGGGAAGAATAGCCACGAATTAAACAGGAGTTTCCTTGCGCGGGAAGGGCAAATCGTAAATGGTGATTCAACATGATCTTGGGCACGGGCATTGACATCATTGAAGTGGCGCGGATCGCGTTGTCGCATGAGAAATTCGGCGAGCGGTTTGTGAACCGGATTTTGCTGCCGGATGAAATCGGCTATTGCCTGTCGCACCGGCAGCCGGCGCCGTTTTTGGCGGTGCGGTTTGCGGCGAAGGAAGCGGTGTCAAAAGCCTTTGGCACGGGCATTGGGGCGGCGCTGGGCTGGCGGGACATTGAGATCCGGCGGAAGGAATCGGGCGAGCCGTATGTGGTATTGCACGGCAAGGGGCGGGAGCTGTTCGTAGCGCGCGGGGCGAAGCAATTGCACGTGACTTTGAGCCACACCGCGCACTATGCGACGGCGATGTCGGTTTTGGAGGGATGAGACGAGGCGGCTAGGGGTTTTCCGAAGGTTCACGTGGCACTTTCCACGATTGTCAGAATCAAGGCCATTTGGGAAAATGCTTTCATGGATAAATGAGGCTGTCGCCGGTGGGAGACCGGTGGCGGCCTCGGCCCGCAAAGGGAAGGAGCAAACATGAAATGCGCATTGATGGGTGCTGAACTGGAGGAGAACCTGGGGTTGCGTTACATGGCGGCGGTATTGGAGCAGGATGGGCATGAGGTGAGCGTGGTTCCCTTCAATTCCGAGTCGGAGATTTCCCGGGTGGCGGCGGAGGTGACGCAGATGGCCCCGCAAATAGCGGGGTTGTCCATGGTGTTTACCGGCCGGGCGCGGGAATTTTGCCGGCTGGCGCAGGCGCTGCGGGAGAATGGCTTCACGGGTCATCTGGTGGCGGGCGGCCATTTTGCGTCATTCAACGCGGAATTCCTGCTGCAGAATTTTCCGGCCTTCGATTCCATCGGCCTGTGCGAGGGGGAGGAGGTCCTGCGGCAACTGACCCGTCACTTGGACGACCTGGGCGCGGTGCCGGGGCTGTGCCATCGGCGGGCGGATGGCACGGTGGTGATCAATCCGTCCCGGGGCAATCCGGAGAACCTCGATGCGCTGCCGTTTCCAAAACGGACGACGTTTCACACATACTTTGACCGGCCGATTGCCAGTGTGCTGACCAGCCGCGGGTGCTGGCGCGATTGCGCCTTTTGCAGCATCAACGCCTGGTATGAGCGGAGCGGCGGGGGCCGCAAGTTCCGGTATCGGAGCATCGAGAACATTGCGGCGGAGGTCAAGGAGCTGTACTTCCGGCACGGGGTGCGGATTTTCAATTTTCAGGACGACAACTTTTTCCTGCCCAATCCGGTGCGGGCGGCGGAGCGGTTTGACGCGCTGCGGACGGCGCTGCGCCGGGACGGCGTGACCGGGACGGCTATCGCCATCAAGGCGCGGCCGGACAGCATCACGCGGGAATCCATCGGGATACTCGATGAATTGGGGTTGTTCCGGGTATTTCTGGGCGTGGAGAACCTGGCCGAAAACGGGCTGCGGCACCTGAATCGGAAGTGCGAGGTGAGCCAGATTCTCAATGCCCTCGAGATCCTCAACCAATCCGACGTGCACATTGCGTACAACCTGCTGTTGTTCGAACCGGACACGGTGCTGCCGGACATCCTGACGAATCTGCGGTTCATGGAACGGCACCTGGAGAATCCGTTCAACTTCTGTCGGGCCGAGGCTTACGCGGGGACGGGGTTGGAGAGGAAGTTGCGCGCGGAACAGCGGTTGCTCGGCGACACGTTTGGTTTCGATTACCGGCTCAAGGATGCGCGCTGCGAGGCGTTTCATCAGATCGCCAACCACGCGTTTTTCGAGCGCAATTTCAGCGATTTCGGCCTGCACTATTTTAACATGCAGGTGGATTTTTATTTTCAACTATTGCGGCGTTTTCATCCGGAATTGCTCACGCAGACGCTGCGTGCGGCGGTGCGCAACTTCATCAAGCAGACGAATCTGGACACGTATGAATGTCTCTGCCAGATCTACGATTTTGTGGCGCGGGTGGATCCGGAACACCCGGCGGCGATTCGGGCGTTTGCGCGGGAGATGCGCGAGTACGTGGATGGGCGGAGCAGCCGGTTGCATCGGGAGGGAGAGCGCATTTTGGCCTGGCTGGACGCGACCTATGAGAACCGGCAGGCGCCGGCGTTTCCGATGGGTCGCAGGGACGACGACCCGGTGCCGGCTTGGCTGGCGTGCCGGGTGATGCCGTACACCGGACCGGCCGGCTTGGCGGCGCCAGGCGGCGAGGCCACGCGGGGCTTCCCGTTTGGTGCGCTGGAGACGGCGGTGCCGTACGAACTGTTTAAGAAACGAATGGCCCCGGCGGTCCCGGGCGAGGAGGTGGCTGCGGCCTAGATTTCTCTGTTGGCCCAGAGACATGGCCGAGTCACCGGGTGGGCGGCCGGCAGGCCAGAGTCAAAAAACCAAATTAGAAAGGAAGATTATGGACGCCAAAATTACGGAACGGCTGCGCGACTGGATTGAGCCGGCGCATCCAAGTGTGGTCAAGCTCTACGACGATTTGACCGCCCTGTACCAATTGATCCGGGAAAACGCCCAGGAGCGGGTGGATGCCGCCTTTGACGAAGTTTCACGAAAAGTCGGTTTTGTGGTGGCCACGACGCTGCCGGTGGTGGTGGAGGTCAGCGCCGGCGGCAAGGGCAAGATCAGCATGGGCGCGGCATTTCTCAAGGACACGCTGTTTGACAGCGCGATCACCGAGGCGCTGGCGGACCTGCAGTTCAAGGGGGTGGCGGAGGGGCGGTATCAGATTTACGTGCTGTGGTACGCCGCGCTCCGGCTCAAGCTGAGCGCCGACTGGATGGAGCCGGCGCACTTCATCCAAGGCGGCTTCGGACTGGCCGGGCAGGTGGGGGCGACAGCGCAAGTGCGACCAGAAGTCCGGGAGCCCGCGCACTGGTTTGATCCGGGCTGGGCGCTGACGGTGGAGGAAGCGGTGTTGATCAGCGCCATTGACTCGGTCTATCCCGAATTGCGGCTGGGCGCGCAAATCGCCGCCTACCGGCAAATGCAGCGGGTGGTGGTGCGTCCGGAGGTGAAGGAACCGGCGCATACGCATCCGGGACAAACCGGGACACCGCCGCGGGCGCAATGACGAGGCCGGGGCTTCAGCCAAAGATCTCGGGGCTGATGACGCCCTCGGAGACTTTGGTGACGGCGCCGGTCATGAGGATGTCGAAATTGTCGCGGATGGCGATGTGGATGATGCCACCGGGGCAATGCACGGAGACATTGCGGTCCACGAGTCCGAGCTTGTGCGCCACGGCGGCGGCGGCGCTGCTGCTGCTGCCGCTGGCGAGCGTATAGCCGGCGCCGCGCTCCCAGATCTCGATCTGGATGTTGGCGCGGTCGAGCACCTTCAGGAATTGCACGTTGGTTTTGTGGGGAAAGTTGGGATGCACTTCGAGCAACGGACCGAATTGGCGGGCGATCGCCTCACTGATTTCGGGGAGCGGCAGGACGCAGTGGGGATTGCCGATGGTGGCGGCGCAGAAGGTGAATTCCCGGCCGCCCACGGAGATTTTTTCATTGATCACTTCGCGTTGCGGGCCGGGGACGGGAATTCTGTCACTGGAAAAACTGACCTTGCCCATTTCGACGCGCACCATTTTGCCGCCAGCGAAAACAGTCGAGCGCACCAGGCCGCCGTCGGTTTGGATGGCGAACTCCTCGTCGCCGACGAACTTCGTATCCCAAAGATAGCGCGAAAAGATGCGGAGGCCGTTGCCGCTTTTTTCGGCGACGCTGCCGTCGGGGTTGTAAATCTTCAGGGCGCATTTGGCGTTTTGTGCGGGCAGGGGGCCCAGCAAGATGCCGTCCGAGCCGACGCCGAAATTGCGATGGCAGATGGTTTTGACCTGCGCGGTGGTGAGGGGCGCGGGCAGGTTCCGCGGGTCAATGACGAGGTAATCATTGCCGAGCGCGTGATATTTCGAGAACGCAAAAAGCATCACGGAAGAGTAGCGGGCCGGGGCGCGGGTGTAAATGCGTCCTACGATTTGTTGAGGCGTTCGTCTTCCAGATGAAATTTGTGCAGGAAGCGATGCACGACGGGGGCGAAGATGATGCCCAGGATGGCGACCAAGGTGAGGCCGCTGAAGAGCGCGTAACAGCCGGCGAAGATTTTCCCGGCATCGGTTTGGAGCGGGTTGACCGGCCCCATGCCGGAAAGAATCATCGCGGCGTTTACGAAGGCATCCACCCACGGCAGTTTTTCGAAGGTGTGATAACCGAGCATGCCCAAGCCCAGGGACACGATGATGACCATGACGCCCAGCACCGCATGGCGCGCGAGGCGCCGGTAAAAAACCTTGCGCGGCAGCAGGGGCTGGGTGTGATGCTCGTACATGGCGGAGATCAACGCCTCACGATGACGCTGCCGGTGAGTTCGCGGACATCGGAGATTTTATTCTGTGTCAGGAAATCGCGGAGGCCGGCGATGACCTGCAAGGCGGTCTGGGGCTCGTAGAAATTGGCGGTGCCGACGGCCACGGCGGTGGCGCCGGCCATGAGAAACTCGATGGCGTCATCGGCATTTTGAATGCCGCCCATGCCGATGATGGGGATTTTCACCGCGCGGGCGGCTTCCCAGACGAGCTTGATGGCGATGGGCTTGATGGCGGGGCCGGTGAGCCCGCCGGTGATGTTGGCGAGCTTGGGCTTGCGGGTGCGAATGTCAATGGCCATGGCGGGGAAGCTGTTGGTCACGGCGAGGGCGTCGCTGCCGTGGTCCTCGGCGGCCTTGGCAAAGGGGGCGATGCTGGGGACGTTGGGGCTGAGCTTGGTGATGAGGGGGAGCGTGGTGGCTTTGCGGCAGGCGGAGACGACCTGGGCGAGGAGCTGGCAATCGGTGCCGAATTGGGCGCCGCCCACTTTGATGTTGGGACAGGAGACGTTGAGTTCCAGGGCGCCGACGCCGCCGAGGGCGTCGAAGCGCCGGGCCACCTCGGCGTATTCCTCCACGGTGGTGCCCCAGATATTGATGATGGTGGGCACCTTGAGTTCCTTGAGGAAGGGCCAGTACTTTTTGATGAAGCCGTCCACGCCGGGGCCTTGCAGGCCGATGGCGTTGAGCATGCCGCTGGAGACTTCGGCGGTGCGCGGGGTGGGGTTGCCGGGGACGGGATGCAGGCGGATGCCCTTGACGGTGACGGCGCCGAGCTGGTTGACGTCAACAAGCCGCGCGTATTCGGCACCGTAGCCGAACGTGCCGGAGGCGACGGTGACGGGGTTTTGCATCCGCAGGCTGCCGATTTGGACGGCGAGATTCATGATCAGTAGTTATGTTTTGGAAGGGGTTTTCGTCCGCTTGCGTTTCGCTTTCATTTCCAGCGTTCGCAACGTGTTTTGCAAAACAGGAATGACGCGCTGGTCCTTGGGACGGTTTGCCGCCTTTTTGCTCGCCAGGATGCGTGCGAGCGGCAGTACCTTGAGCTTGAGTCTGCCAACTTTGATTTCGACCGCGCGTTTCCATTCCGTGGCAAAGTCATCCAATCCGTTCATCCACAGTGCAATGTCGAACGGCTCACTTCCCGGACCGCCAAGCATCGGCGGATTGTAACCAAAGGGGGGGATATAGGCAGCGCCAATCTTAACCAGTGCCGGCAGCAATTTGGGGTCGCCCAGATTCTCGAACCACAAATCAACATCCTCGGTGACGACGGGTGCACCTTGCAATGCGGCGGCGGAAAGCCCCACCACCAGGAATCGGATTTTGTGGCGGAGTAGCGTCTCCAAAAGGCGGAGTTCAGCTCCTGAAAGCGGCAAAACCTCGGCCACGGCGCAAACTCCGGTTGAGCCGCTCGAGCGGCGGTGATTGCAATGAGATGAGGGTGAGACGGACATCTTCGGGGTCGGCATCGGGATGCCGGGTCATCACTGCGTCAACGCCGGCGGCGAGCCGTTTGCCCCACCGATTGGCGGCGGCGGCGCTGCGGGGTGTGATGGCCAAGCGTCTCATGGGGGAAATCTAATCAATCATTTCGGGATTTCCCATAAAATTTGGCGCGAATCGAACACGGGGCCTTCGGTACAAGTGCGCTGATATTCCCAGCCGGCGGCGGATTTGACGGGGATGACGCAGGTGAGGCAGACGCCGGTGCCGCAGCACATGTGTTCGTCCATGGAGAGTTCGGCGGGCACGTGGAAATCCTCGGCGATTTTGGCGACGGCCTTGAGCAGGGGCGTGGGGCCGCAGGCAAAGAGTTTCCGGCGCGGTGCCAGTTTTTTCAACTCGCGGATCAAGGGGTGGGTGACGAGGCCTGTTTCGCCGAGGCTGCCGTCTTCGGTGGTGGCGCGGACTTCCCAGCCGAGGGCGGCGAATTCCGGCTGGCACAAGATATCCACGCGGCGGCGGCCGCCGACGAAGACGATGCCCTTTTGCGGGGAACGCTGGGCCAGCAGGAACATGGCGGCCATGCCGTAGCCGCCGGCGACGAGCAGGGGTGTTTCCCCGCCGGCGGGGGGGACGGTGAAGCCGTGGCCGAGGGGGGCGATGACGCTTAATTCCCGGCCGGCAGGCAGGCGGGAAAGGACGTCAGTGCCTTGGCCGACGGCCTTGTAGAGGATGGAAAAGGTGTCGCCGGTGACTTGAAAGATGCTGAAGGGCCGGCGCAGCAGGGCGTCCCGGAGCGGGAGGATGCGGACGTGGGCGAACTGGCCGGGCTGGATGAGCGGGGCGATTTGCGGGGCGCGAAGCACGAGGCGGAAATAGGCATCGGTGACCCGCTCGTTGGAGATGATCTGGACGGTCTGTTCAAGCATCGGGAGAAAATCGTAGCGGCTGGTTGTTAATCATGACAGAAAAGATCGTGAGACGAGCATCGGGCGAGCAGACTTCATGGCATAGAAGGCACTGTATTTAAATAGTTTAACGCTTACCCTCACCCCGGCCCTCTCCCCCGGGGAGAGGGAGAACTCGTTTCCGCGAATCGGCAATATTCTGGCGCTGGATCCACCCCGGTTCAGGGGTTCAATGCGCGTGGTGCGGCAGGGTGTCACTTCAGTTCGCCGTTCAACCGGGCGGGAGGGGTGGGGGCGTGGCCGGAAATGCGTTGATAAGTGGCGAGCGCCAGCAGGGGCCAGGCGTTGCGATACATGTCGTATTTCAAGTAGAAGACCTTGGGGAAGCCGGTGCCGGTGGTTTCATGTTCGGTCCAGGAGCCGTCGGTGTTTTGGGTGCGGACGAGATATTCGATGCCGCGCTTGAGGGTGGGATTCTCGGGGTCGTCGAACGCGCAGAGGCCCATGACGGCCCAGGCGGTTTGCGAAGCGGTGCTGGGGCCCTGGCCCTTGAAGACGGGATCGTCGTAGGTGTTGCAACGCTCGCCCCAGCCGCCGTCCTCATGCTGCACGCTTTCGAGCCAGGCGCGGCCGCGCTGGAGCCAGTCCTCGGACATGTTGAGGTTCAGAGCGCGCATGCCGCGCAATACCTGCCAGGTGCCGTAAATATAATTGACGCCCCAGCGGCCGTACCAGGAGCCGTCCTCCTCTTGTTGCGTCCGGATATACTTGAGGGCGTCGGCGATTTGGGGATGGTCCGCGGACCAGCCTTCATAGCCGAGCAACTCGATGATGCGGGCGGTGATGTCGGCACACTCGGGGTCGAGCATGGCGTTGTGGTCGGCGAAGGGGACCTTTTCGAGGATGTTTTTCGTGCAATCCTTGTCAAAGGCGGCCCAGCCGCCATCGCGGCACTGGAAGGTCATCATCCACTTCAGGCCGCGGCGGAAGCACTCATCACGCTTTTGGGGGTTGTCGGTGGGGATTTTGCGGAGGGCGAGGAGCACCATTGCGCTGTCGTCCACATCCGGATTCCACTTGTTGGCGTATTCAAAGACCCAGCCGCTGGGCTCGACCTTGGCGGAGTTTTTGTGGATCCAGTCGCCGGCGAAACGGATTTCCCGGTCCATGAGCCACTCGGCGGTTTTTTTCAGGGCCGGATGATCTTCCGGGATGCCCGATTCGCGGAGGCAGATGGCGACGATGGCGGTGTCCCAGACCGGCGAGAAACAGGGTTCGATGCGGACATCGTTTTCGGTTTCGTGTTCGAGCCGTTTCAATTCGCGGGCGGCACGGACGACTTCCGGATGGTCGTCAGAGTAGCCGAGGGCCTTGAGGGCGATGAGCGAATTGAGCATGGCGGGGAAGATGGCGGCCAGGCCGTCGCTGCCGTCGAAGCGCTCAAGCATCCAGTGGGCGCATTTTTTGAGGGCGGTTTTGCGGAAGGGGTGGATATGGTGCTCGGCGAACCATTCGGCGAGCTTGTGGAGGCGGTCCAACCAGAGGAAGAAATTGCGGAGGGAAATCTTTTCCGGATCCGGCGCGAGGGCGAGGTCGCGCTCATGCATGCCGTTGGGATAGAGTTCGTCCAGGTTGACGTTGACGGGCCGGGTGGGTTTGTAATGGTTGATGATGGCCAGCGGGACGAGCATGGCTCGCGACCAACTGCTCATGTCCCAGAAATTGACGTGGAACCATTTGCCGATGAGCAGGACCTCGCAGGGGATGGTGGGGACATATTCCCACGGGTAGAGGCCGAGGAGGGCGAGGTAAAGCTTGGAGAAGGTGTTCATGCGGGGCACGCCGCCGAAATGGAGGGCGATTTCGCGCGCCTTCAACATGCGCTTATCCTTGACGGAGACGCCGGCGAGCTTGAGGGCGAGATACGCCTTGATGGTGGCGTTGATCTCCGAGGGGCCGCCGTAATAGATGTTCCAGCCGCCGTCCGGCAACTGCATGGAGAAAAGATGGTTAACCGCCTTGCGCTGCCATTCGTGGTCCACGCTGCCGTTCCAATGGTGGTAGGCGACGGTGTCGGAAACCAGCGTGGAGTCCACCATCAATTCGCCGACCCAGAAGCCCTCGGGCTTTTGCTCGGAGAGCAGGAAGGATTGCGACCGTTGAACAGCGGCCTGGACCCGGACGGAAAAATCATCAGACACGGATCGGCCCGCCGCCGCGGCTGATTTGCCCCGTGGATCAGTTGCAGTCAACACATGCATACTCTGCGTTTTCAGAAAAACTCTGTAAAGATTTTAGTCGTTTGCGGCGGTTGGGAGCCTGCCAAAACGAGCTCATTTTTTGGTTTGATTTGGTTTGATTTACCTTCAATCACGACGCGTCAGTTTTGGCGTTTTGTGACAGGCGGGCGGGGTTCGGCAGGTGCGGGCACCATTTTGCCGCCGCCTGCGCCTTTCCCGTGGCTCCATTGCAATGCCTCTTTCATCCGCTGCCCGACGGGTGGCCGGGCAAGGGGCAGTATAGTAAAATTGGGGATTCC